>Ga0302313_10003181_pt1 | contig 10960 bp, 12 predicted proteins | sample III_Palsa_N2_2_FD_200454 | JGI IMG/M metagenome (GOLD analysis project Ga0302313, IMG submission 200454) | Peat permafrost microbial communities from Stordalen Mire near Abisko, Sweden - III_Palsa_N2_2 | ecosystem: Environmental > Terrestrial > Soil > Palsa > Peat permafrost | place: Sweden...
GAACGCGGCAGCCACGCTCCCGGCACCTTCTGGTACTACAACAACTGGGACTTCAATACCCTCGGCGGCATCTACGAGCAGGCCACGCACCGTTCCATCTATGACGCCCTGGCCACCGAGATCGCCGCGCCCATCGGCATGCAGGACTACCGCGCCAAAGATGGCCACTACGTCCGCGAGTCCGCCTCACGCTTCCCGGCCTACACCATCCGCATGTCTGCCCGAGACTTCGCCCGATTCGCCTTCCTTTATCTCCATGGTGGCAACTGGAACGGCACCCAGGTCGTCCCAGCCCAATGGGTCGCCGATTCCGTCCATCCCTACTCGGACACAGAATCCGGCGGCTACGGCTATCTCTGGTGGACGGGAGACTCCGCCACACCCAACCATCATCCCGAGTACCCATTCCCACGCGGCAGCTTCTGGCTGGAAGGCCATCTCGGCCAATACGCCGTCGTAGTCCCTTCGCTCGACCTCATCATCGTCACACGCGTAGATAGCGATCGCACCAAAAGGAAGGTCAACAAGGCGGAGATATCCAAGCTGGTCCACTATGTCGTAGAAGCCGCGTCTCATTAGCGCTGGAAATCCGCGACAGAGATCCTCTCTCATTCGTTACTCTGTCCTTGGAGAACCGCAACGTGCCAGACAACGCAAAAACCTTCGCCACCGCCCGCACCCGCATGTGGCGAGCCGCGAACCCCGGCGAAGACTTCCTCTCTGTAATCAACAACATCGAAAAGTTCGGCTGCCAGATCATGCAGGTAAAAGGCACAGCCACCACCCCCGGCTGGTCCTACTCCATCGGCCTCTACGACACCTGCACACAACCCGAAATCCTCGCCGTCGGGCTACCCCAGGCAGCAGCCGTAGTAGCAATCAACAAAGCCGCCAATCTCCTCCGCAACGGCCTCGATCTAACCGCAAAACGCCAGCAAAACCTGCTTCCCTCCCGCGATTGCGACTTCGTTCCCATCGACCCAAAGTGGGTAGACCACATCATGGGCCGCGCCCTCTGGTACTACGAAGACGAGCTACCACCCACCCTGCAACTCATCTACTCCGACCTAAACAACCGCTTCCAGCAAGACCCCAGCTTCGACGAACGCTTTCGCCAACCCTTACTCCAAACCAACGCTCCGCAAACGCGCAAAGAAGAAGCCTTCTGGGCCGCCCATCCCTAACGCGAACACAAAAAGCCCCGCGCCCTTTAACAGGGTGCGGGGCTTTCCGTTGCAGCTTTCGCCGCGAAAACTAAGCCGAAACGGCGACGGCTTCCGCCTCGATGATCGAGACGAAACGCCCAAGCTTGCCGCGATCGGCAAACTTCACAGTACCGCTGATCTCGGCATAGAGAGTGTCATCCTTGCCGCGACCGACATTCTTCCCAGCCTTCAGCGGTGTGCCGCGCTGGCGAACCAGGATCGAGCCGCCGGTGACCACTTCGCCACCGAACTTCTTCACGCCAAGCCGCTGGGCATTTGAATCGCGACCGTTTTTAGAGCTTCCAAGACCTTTTTTATGTGCCACTGTTCTACCTCTTTCACGCCGGGCTCAGAGCCACCAGCTATCTAAATCAAACTCTTTTGCCGAAACTACTTCGCTTCAGCTTTAAAGCTCTTGCCGCCAACCACGATCTCGTTGATCTTCACTTCAACGAAGTTCTGGCGATGGCCCTGCAGCTTCTTGTACTGCTTCTTGCGCTTGTAGTGGAACACGAGGATCTTGTCGCCGCGGCCTTCGCTCACGACCTCAGCCAGCACCTTCGCGCCGTCGAGCTTCTCCTCAAACTTGCCCTCTTCGCCGCTGACAGCGACGATGTCGGAGAACTCGAGCGCGCCATTCTCATGCGCGGTCGTTTCGATTCTGAGCGTCTCGCCAGGAGTTACGCGATACTGCTTACCACCGGTCTTGATAACTGCGTACATAACTTGAAACCTCATCGCCAGGGCGCAGAACGCCACGCTCGGCTTTCCTCAGGGAGTTGCTTAATGTCGTGTCAGGAGGCGGCTAACCTCGCCGGATTCGGGCCTCGCAGCAGCTTTCTGCCACAACCCAACCGGCCCTGCTTTCGGAAGACTCCGGCAGCATCGCCAAACTTAAGAAGTTTATCCGGTATACCCCCCTCAAGTCAATCAAATCCGCCCAAAATCCCCTTACAGCGCCTGTGTCGCCACCGCCAGCACCTTCCCCACGCCCTGTTCCTGTGCAATCAGCACTACATGGTGTCCCCCCGTACCCTCGCTCGGCACCGTCACACTCACCGTCCGCGCCGTTGAATCCTTCACAGTCGCCACCTTCGCCAGCTGCCGCGCCACGGACACATGCGTAATCGTCCGCCCCTTATTCTCCCCGCGCAATACATTCGTCGTGTCAGTATCGTCCGCGACCACCGCATAAACATCCGCACCCTTCTTCGGCAACTCACCCTCCACCGAAAACGTCAGCGTCACCTTCTTCCCATCAGCCCTCGCCGAAGTAATATGCACCGTCACAGCCGTCGACCGCGCCGCATCCACGGCCTTCAAAATGTTGAATCCATCGCTGCCATTCATCTGCGCCCCACCATTCACCACCACCTGCGGCGTATACACCTCGCTAACGCCCAGCCTCTGTCCATAGGCACTCTGCCGGTCGGTAAAGTCCTGGTCAGAAAACGGATCGGTCCACCCATCGTGGTTCCAATACGTCACATGCTCGCTCAGCGTCACAATCAGCGCCCCCGCCTGGGTCCGCTTGTCGTTCATCTTTCGCAAAATCTCATCGGCCGGCGGACAGCTCGAACAGCCCTCTGACGTAAACAACTCCACCAGCACCGGATGCTCCTGCACAGGAGCCTGCGCACGGCACAACCCAGCAGCAGCCATCGCGACAACAGCAACGATTCGCCTCATCCCGCACCTCCTTCAGAAACACACATCCAAGATAGACCCGATAGACCCATCCCCGAAAAAAATCCCCACCCCCGTCCCCTCCGATAGAATCAGACCCGCAGCGCCAATGACCGAAATCATCCACCGCCGCCCGCTCGCCCAGCGCGCTCTCCGAGCCGCCGTCATCCTGGCGCTCGCTCTCTCGGTGTTCTCCGCGGTTGTCGGCACCATCCACTGGCCCATCGTCGGAGACAGCCCACCGCTCCACTACACCACCTTTCTGCTCGACCACGGCAAGGCCCCCTATACCCAGATCATCGAGATGGATCTCCCCGGCACCTATGCGATCGAGTGGACCGCCCGCCACGCGCTCGGCTCCGGCCCGCTCGGCTGGCGCATCGCGGATTTCCTCCTCGTCGCCCTCTGCTGGCTCTCCATGATCTCCATCGCATGGGACACCGACTGGCTAGCCGGCTTCTTCGCCGGCGCCATCTTCGCCCTCATCCACTTCCGCGACGGCCCCACCCACACCGGCCAGCGCGACCTCATGATGACCGCCATGCTCCTGCCCGCCGTCGCCCTTCTCTTCCTCGCCATCCGTCGCCGCCATAACTGGCTCTACACCCTCTCCGGCCTCTTCCTCGGCATGGCGGCCATCATCAAGCCCTCCGGCATCTTCTTCTTCGCCGCCTTCCTCGTGCTGCTTTGGATCGAACTCCGCAAGCTCCACCGCCCAACCATCGGCCCGCTGGTAGACGCCACACTCGGCTTCCTTATCCCAGTCCTCATCATGGCCGCGTGGCTCATGCACTATCAGGCCCTCGCCGCCTTCATCAGCACCATGCGCGGCCTCGGCGCCTACCATGCCTCACTCGGACGCCCACCGCTCTTAAACCTCATCGTCGGCAGCTTCCCCTCCGTGCTGCTGGCCATCGCGATCCCCGCGCTGCCCATCTTCCTCATCAGAAAACCGTGGCGCCATTGGCACGGCCAGATCATCCTCGCCGGTGTCGTCCTCGGCTGCTTCAGTTACATCCTGCAAGGCAAGGGCTTCCCGCACCACCGCTATCCCACCGAAGCCTTCCTGACGCTGCTCCTCAGCCTGCTCGCCTTTCGCGCTCTCTATCGCACAGATTGGCTGCGCTATCCGGCAATCCTCACCATCCTGCTCGGCGCACTCTATCTCGCACCCGCCTCAGCCTCCATCGCCAACCACTTCGACTGGCGCAACCAGGAGTTCAACAACGAGCTAACCGCCGATCTAAACTACCTCGGCGGCCCCGCCCTGAACAACCAGATCCAGTGCTTCGACAACACCGCCGGCTGCATCAATACCCTCTACAACCTGCAACTTGTCCAGGCCACCGGTTACCTCTACGACTGCTATTCGTTCCAGGCCAAACCCTCACCCTTTCAGGACCGCTATCGCGAAGATTTCCTCGACGCCGTCCGCGACGCCGACCCCAAAGTCCTCGTAGTCAGCGACCAGGACTGCTTCACCATGAACCGCAGCTTCTCCCGCCTCGACCGCTGGCCGCAGTTCCAGTCCTTCGTACAGCAGAACTACACCCTCCTCGCACAGCGCACGCCACCCCATACTATCGGCTGGTGGCGTCACCCCTCGCCCCCATTCTCCTATCGCATCTATCTCCGCAAACAATGAAATAGTGGAATCAGATGCAAACCACGCGCCCATCCTTCCGCGCCCCAAAGGCCATCTTCTGGACAGCCTTCGGCCTCCGCCTCGCCGTCATCCTCATCGGCCACACCTATAAAGTCCGCATAGACCAACAGCACTTCAACTTCGGATTCGAAGCCGGCCGTATCGCCCGCTCTCTCGTCTCCGGCCAGGGCTACGCAAACCCCTTCAACGGCCAATCCGGCCCCACGGCGTGGCTCCCGCCGCTTTACCCGCTGCTGATGGCCCTCGCGTTCAAACTCTTCGGCATCTACACCAACGCCGCCGCACTCTTCCTGTTGACGATCAACAGCCTCTTCTCCGCACTCATCGCCCCAGCCATCTACGAGATCGCCGCCCGCTGCTTCGACGCCAACGGCATCGCCCGCCGCGCCAGCAAGCACACAGCCCCGGTAGCGCTATGGTCAGCATGGCTCTGGGCCGCATACCCAGCCGCTCTCCAGTACGCCATCCACTGGATATGGGAGATGTCCCTCACCACCTGCCTCTTCACCTGGACACTGGTTCTCGCACTACGCCTCCGCCATACCGGCGAGCAGAAGTCATCTGCGCCCTCTGAACCCTGGGCCCTCAGCCCTGGACCCTGGCTCCTCTTCGGCCTCCTATGGGGTCTCATCGCCCTCTCAAACGCCTCACTCCTGCTGATCTTTCCGGCCTCACTCCTCTGGATACTCTGGCCCACCCAAAAGCCCTGGAACCTCAAACCCGCCCTCCCCGGCGCCCTCCTGGCCTGCCTAACCTTCGCCATCATTCTCGCCCCCTGGATCATCCGCAACGAGCGCACCCTCCACGCCTTCGTCCCCACCCGCAGCAACCTCGGCATCGAGCTCTACCAATCCACCCTCGACGCCAACGACGGCCTTCCCTGGGGCACAACCCTCCCCCTCTGGCCCGGCGACCCCGAGTTCCAGCGCTACGTCCGTATGGGCGAAATTCCTTATGAAAAAGCCCGTGGCCAGGAAGCAAAACACCGTATCCTCACCCGTCCCGGCCTCTTCTTTCACCGTACCGTGGACCGCTTCTTTTTCTTCTGGGACGGCACCCCCCACCCCGTCGACCGCCACCCCGCGCAGGAGTACCTCCGCCAGTTAAGCTACTGTTTCCTCAGTGTTTGCGGCCTCCTCGGTCTGCTCCTCATGCTCAAACGCCGTGTCCCCGGCTCGCTGCTCTTCGCCTTCATCTTCCTTCTCGTCCCGCTGCCCTACTACCTCGTCACCGTCCAGCCACGCTTCCGCCACCCCATCGAGCCATTGATCGCTATTCTGGGTGTATACCTCTTCCGCTCCGCCCAAACGGGCCAGAGCATCAAAAAAGTCTGAAGGAGTTTCATGCCCGGCAGCAACACCGCAGCAGCAGCCCGCCCCGAAGTGCTCGTCACCGGAGCCTCAGGATTCTTCGGCGGCATCCTCAAGCGCCGGCTGCTGGCGGAAGGCTTCGCCGTCACCAACATCGACCTCGTCCGCGACGAAGACGTCGACCCCGCCCTTACCAGCATCCAGGGCGACATCCGCGACCCCGCGCTCCTCGCGCAAACCTTCGCCACCCACAAATTCCAGGCCGTCTTCCACTGCGCCGCCATGCTCGCGCACGACGTCAAAGACAACTCCCTCCTTTGGACCTCCAACGTAGACGGCACCCGCCTCCTCGCCGAAGCTGCCGTCGCCGCCGGGGTCCACAAGTTCATCTTCATCTCCAGCAACTGTCTCTGGGGCGAAGGCTTCGGCCGCCCCGTCACCGAAGCCGACACCCCTGCGCCCATTGAGCTCTACGGCCGCTCCAAGCTCCAGGGCGAAGTCGAACTCAACACCCTCCACGAGCAGCATCCTGAGCTCCAGACCATCATCCTCCGCTGCCCCACCATCATGGATAGCGGCCGCCTTGGCCTGCTCGCCATCCTCTTTGAGTTCATCGACGACAACAAAAAAGTCTGGGTCGTCGGCGACGGCTCCAACCGCTACCAGTTCATCTACGCGCAGGACCTCGCCACCGCCTGCCTCAAATTCCTCGACTACTCCCAATCCAACCTCTTCCACATCGGCTCGGCCCAGGTTCCCACCATGCGCGGCATGTACGAAACCGTCATCCAGGCCGCCGGCAGCCGCTCCCGCGTAGCCTCCCTCCCCAAAGCTCCAGCCATCGCGGCCATGCAGCTCGCCCACAAGCTCAACATCTCCCCCCTGGGCCCGTACCACTACCGCATGATCGCCGAAAGCTTCATCTTCGACACCACCCGCATCCAGCAGGAGCTCAACTGGGCCCCCACCTTCACCAACGAGCAGATGATGCTCCACGCCTTCTCCTACTACCGCGACAACCGCGACGCCATCCACTCCCGCACCGACGTCTCCGCCCACTCCAAAGCCGCCCCCATGGGCATCATCCGCCTCCTCAAGTGGCTCTCTTAGGCGTGCAAATTCAACAGCACTCTCTCATGCGACACTCAACCAGAGCCCACTGACCCAATGACCGACGACCGCAATTTCCCCACGATTCGCGTGCAACGCCTTCACCCCGCCGCCCAACTCCCCCGCTACGCCCACACCGGCCCCTTCGGAGACCTCGCAGCCGATCTCTTCGCCGCCGAAGCCGCAACGCTGGCCCCAGCCGGCCACGAAGGCTGTACCCAGGCCGTCCGCACTGGCATTGCCATCGAGCTCCCCAGTACGCACGGCGCTCTGGTAGAAGACCGCTCCGGCCTCGCCGTCCGCGGCATCACCACCCTCGCGGGTGTCATCGACTCCGGTTATCGCGGCGAGCTCAGGATCGTCCTCACCAACCTCGCCCCCGAGCCCCAAACCATCGCCCCCGGCCACCGCATCGCCCAGCTCCGCATTGTCGAGCGCATTCAAGCCACCTTCGAAGAGACCGACACCCTCGCCGAAGCCCCCCGCGGCGTCGCCGGCTTCGGTTCCACCGGAAGATAACTTACTCCACCACCACAGGCTTGCCCTTCTCATTCCATTGCAAATACGCAAACGGAACTTGATGATCGTGCGTAAACATCACCAGCCATCTCTCCGCAATCGCCTGAGTCAGAAACCTCTTCCGCTCCTCGATGCAACGCAACGGATCAAGGTCATACCCCATCACCCACGTAACATCCAGATGATGATGCGTCGGAATCAGGTCTCCGATATAGCAGGCATGCTCGCCACACGACGCCAGATGCACCCCAAGCATCTCCGCCGTATGCCCCGGAAACCGCTCAACCCAAACACCGGGAACAATCTCCGCTGTAGTTTGAATTTCCACGCCTGGTAAGTTTTCCGGCCCACGCAAACGCGCATCATCCCCAACAAATCCACCAGCTCCACCTAGATCGATCAGCGTCATCTGCCCGCTCGCGATCAGCGGATCATAGTTCGGCCCAAGATAGCTCACGCGGTCGCGATCCAACTGCAATCTCCCATGCGCAAGCTCTCCTGCAGCCGCGAAATACCGCGCATTCGGGAACGTCGGTGTAACACTTCCATCCTCATGCAGCGTCGTATTCCACCCACAATGGTCGAAGTGTAGATGCGTATTCACGACATGCGTCACTTCCTCCACATGCACACCAGCCGCAGCCAGCGACGCCGGCAACAACTCCTGATTCTTATGGATCTCACGCATCTTCGGGCTCTGCTTATTGCCCATTCCGGTCTCGATCACCACCACATCGCGCCCAGTCCGCACGACAACCGTATTCATCCCCAGCAGAATCCGGTTTAGCTCATCCGCAGGCGCACGCTTCTGCCACAGCGTCTTCGGCACCACACCGAACATCGCTCCACCATCCAGCAGATAGGTCCCATCGGAGCAGAACGTCAGGTCAAAGTCGCCAAGTCTACGTTGCTCGCCCACCAGCCCATATCCCCTAAGCTTGCGGAGCTTCTGCCACTGCCGCCAGTAACTCCGCCGTCGCTGGCTCATTCACCACTGCACTGGGAGCGTCGGCAATCTGCTCGACTGTTGCCGCAGCCGTATCCGATCCCGCAATCGCAGCCGCCAGAGTATCGTGCGTCCCGGCAGCGATTGCGTTCTCCAGCGCTGCACTAGCCTCGGCAATCTGCTCCGCAGGCGAGTCCATGGCTACCATAGCAGCTACACCCGACGGTACACGCTTTAGCTGGAAGCACGACCGGCAAAGCACTGGTCGTCCCTGCGTTGGCTTGAAGGGAACAGTCGTCTCAACGCCACAGGCGGAGCATTTGGTTCGTGTTTCGGTTCGGGAAAGGGGTAGCGCGGCCACGGAAGCGTTCGGATTGGCAGCCCGTCCGAGCCCAGCGCGCTTGGCTTTGCATAGCTTGCAGCGCTTTGGATCGTTCTTGAACTGCTTATCGAAAAAGAAAAGCTGTTCTCCAGCAGTAAAGACAAATTCGTTGCTGCAATCGCAGCATTTTAAGAGTCTGTCAACGAATTCCATTTCGCCTTCTCCCATCGAACGGGATAAAGGATGAAGCGCTTTCGGCTGTCTTCCCAAGATGAAGATCCCCCGAATGCGGGTTCAAGCCTGTTGTGCACGTTGCTGCTGGGCCCGAAATCCGTAGTAAGGACGCCGAGTTTCAGGCTATCCGCCCTACCATGTTGCAGATTGCTTCGCATACGCCAGGGGAGGAGACCAACACTGCATCTCCTCCCGGATTTGTGCGTATTAGTCCTGTTCCTTACGGACTTTCTTTCGGTTGCGCTTGCGTGCGAGTGCTTCCTTCACGCGCTTCTTTTCGCCTGGTTTCAGGTAAAAGGAGTGGCGCTTAACTTCCTTGATGATGTCTTCTGTCTGCACTTTGCGCTTAAATCTGCGCAACGCATTCTCAAGGGGTTCGCCTTCCTGGACACGTACTTCTGCCAAGGGTAATACACCTCCAAACTCGCCTAAATGGCTCAGCTTTCAAGGATATACCCCTTGCACCCTTTCCAACAAAAAAAATACGGATTCCGGCAACTATTTACCCAGGCATCTCGTCAGCGATGCGTAACCCCAATAGACTCAATCCCATGCTTCGTTCTTACCAGGGTCACTACCCGACTGTTCCTCCCAATGCGTACGTGGATCCCTCGGCACAGGTGCTTGGGGATGTTGTTCTTGGCGAGCACTCCAGTATCTGGATGAATGCTGTGGTTCGGGGGGATGTGAACTCAATTCGCATTGGTTCTGGTTCGAATGTGCAGGACTGCGTCGTGATTCATGGCCAGCGTAATCTCTACTCGGTCACTATTGGCGATGGCGTCACGATTGGTCATAACGCTACGGTTCATGGGTGCGTGCTGGAGGACGATGTACTGATTGGGATTGGGGCTGTTGTGCTCAATGGAGCGCAGATCGGAGCGGGGTCGATTATTGCTGCTGGAGCTGTTGTTCCGGAGCGGACTGTTATTCCGCCGCGGTCGCTGGTTGCCGGGGTTCCGGGGAAGATTCGGCGGGTTTTGGGGGATTCGGATCTTGAGTTGATTCGGAGCTATGCTCGCAACTACCTCGATTACACTGAGATCTATCTTGCTGAGGCCCGGGCTGCTTTGCCGGGCGTGCGATGATTTCCTGGGCCACGGTTGGCCCTTCCCGCGCATCTCAAACCAAGTCCCGTTGTTTGAAAGATTTGAAAGGAACCTATGCCTGACGCGAAGAAAACGAAAGCCATTACGAAGAAAAAGTTGATTGATCTGCTCAATGAAGACCTGCAACGCGAGTTTCAGGCAGTTATTGCCTATGTGAACTACTCGCAGGTGCTAAAAGGCGCGCAGTATATGAATATTGCCGACGAGCTGGAGGTTCACTCGAAGGAGGAGCTCGCGCATGCGCTGAAGCTTAGCTACTGGATCGATCTCCTGGGCGGAATGCCTGCTGTTACAGCCAAGACGGTCAAAACCAGTGAAAAAGCTACGGATATGCTGCGTTTCGACCTCGAAAACGAGAAGGAGACGATTCGCAACTATCGTCGTCGCGTGAAGCAGGCTGATGCGTTGGATCAGTATGCGCTTTCGGAGGATTTGCGGGAGATTCTGCGGGATGAGTCTGATCATTTGAATGCGCTGGCTACTGCGCTGGGTGAGGATACTCCTGACCCCGGGATTGCAGATGAGTAGTTTTAGCTGCAAGTGATTGAGAAGAGACCGCCTTCGGGCGGTCTTTTTTTGTTTGACCGTACGGACCGTAGTTTGCGGTGAGTTTAGGGAAGCAGGAAGCGGCTTTGGGCTTTGGGGAGGGGTTTTGGGTTGCGGATGGGGGTTTTGGCCGGGATACCCGTGGAACGGCCAATTGTTCCACGTGGAACAATTGGAAAAAGGCGGAAAATGGTTGAATTTCGCTGCATTTTGACGGTGAGGAGGACGGATCGGCAGGCAAAAAACACGGTGGGCGGGGTTGTTTTTTACGGTGGAATTTTAGCGCTGACGGTGGCGACGGTGTTTT
>Ga0302313_10003182_pt1 | contig 10958 bp, 13 predicted proteins | sample III_Palsa_N2_2_FD_200454 | JGI IMG/M metagenome (GOLD analysis project Ga0302313, IMG submission 200454) | Peat permafrost microbial communities from Stordalen Mire near Abisko, Sweden - III_Palsa_N2_2 | ecosystem: Environmental > Terrestrial > Soil > Palsa > Peat permafrost | place: Sweden...
TGAGGCTGGGGAGACTGTCGATTCGCTGGGATTGACGGGCGAGGAGACGTTTACGCTGGGGACTTCTGCGGGACAGCTGAAGGCGATGCTGGACTCGAAGTTTGAGGGTGGCAAGAAGCTGGCTGTGATTGCGACCGCGGCTGATGGAAGCAAGAGGGAGTTTGCTGCGGTGGTGAGGATCGATACGCCGCAGGAGATTCTTTACTACCAGCATGGCGGGATATTGCAGTATGTGCTGCGGCAGTTGGCGGGGAAGGCGTAGTCTGAGAGGTGAGGTGATTCCGCCATGAAGATAGATGTGTGCCGAATGGAATTCAGCGGCAAACTGCTTAAGCGCGGCTTCTGGCTTTACATCTGGGACATCAAAGGAGATCGACGGCATCTCTATGTCGGTCGAACTGGAGATTCGTCTTCCGTGAATGCTTCGTCACCCTTTCGTCGCATTGGACAACACCTCGATACAAGTCTGAATGCGAAAGGAAATGCTCTTGGCCGGCAACTCAAGAAAGCAGGAATCGATCCAGAGACTTGCACGTTTGAGATGATCGCGATCGGTCCAATCTTCGAGGAACAGGACACACGACCCGCACACGATCCTCTGCGAGACAAGACCGCGGCTTTGGAACGTGCCCTCGCAGAGGAACTGAAACAAAGAGGCTATGAGGTTCTGGGCGTTCATCAGAGCTCCGTACAACCAGACCCTGATCTTCTGGAGCAGGTTATAGCGAAGGTCGAGCATTCCTTTCCAGTACAGCGTGTTGAGAGGTCAACTTCTGCCCCCCGCTACCAGCCGATCCGCGCAGTGGGCGGGGCATCGGCCTCGGAGATTGTGCTGCGGGACCGGGGGAGGTTCTAAATCCTCCACTTCATCGATACCAGCTCCCTTACGAAGCTCTTCATTGAGGAGCAGGGCAGCGAAAAAATGATTCGATTTGCGATCGCCGAAGACGACCGTGCCAAGGTCGTCTCGGCGCTTACGCAGATTGAAGCGCGTTCAGCGATATGCAGGCTTCGCAAGGAGAAGAAGCTCACCAGTGAGCAGGTCTCGGTGGCCGTCGGCGCACTCGACGGCGATATGAGACGCATCATTCAGCAACCGGTGTTGCCTCCAGTTCTGGAGGCAGCCAATGCCATGGTTGAGCGTCATTATCTGCGCGCTCTGGATGCTGTACAGCTAGCTAGCGCTATCGTTGCGCGCGATCTGTTGGCTGCTCCCGACATGCGATTCATCGCGCCCGACAAGGATCTTCTTGTTGCAGCGCGGAAGGAAGGGTTCGACACCTGGAACCCGTGCGACTAGCTGCGCCTTCAGGTTGAGCTTGCCGTAGCATGGAGACGATGGTTACCTCGATAACAGAACGGACGATGTATCTGCCGGAGATTCTTGCGCACACGCGTGGGGTTGTGGCGCAGCGGAAGGCTGTGGCTGATTTGCGTGCATTGGAGCGTGCCGCTGCGGAGCATATGCCGCGCGGGTTTGCGAAGGCGCTGCGGGATGCGACGACGAGCGGGCCGGCGATTATCGCGGAGTTGAAGAAGGCCTCGCCGTCGAGGGGATTGATCCGCGCGGAGTTCGATGCGGCGGTGTTGGCGCCGATGATGGAGGCTGGTGGGGCTGCGGTGTTGAGCGTGCTGACTGATGAGAAGTTTTTTCAGGGGTCGCTGGAGAATCTGCGGCGGGCGTCGGCGGCGGTGAAGATTCCTTGTCTGCGTAAGGACTTTATGGTGGATGAGTTTCAGATACTCGAAGCGCGGGCGAATTGTGCAGACGCGATTCTGCTGATCGTTGCCGGGCTTACCGACGTTGAGCTGCGAAGGCTGCGGAATGCGGCGAAGTCGTTCGGTCTGGATGTTCTGTGCGAGGTGCATGACGGCGAAGAGTTGGAGCGGGCGCTGGCTCTCGGCTGCGAGTGCGTTGGCGTGAACAGCCGCGATCTGAAGACGTTTGAGGTTTCGCTGGACCGGGCGTGTGAGCTTGCGGCGTTGTTGCCGGATAGTGCCGTGAAGGTTGCGGAGAGTGGGATTCATACGGCTGCGGATATGCGGCGTCTGCGTGAGGCTGGGTATGAGGCGTTCCTGATTGGGGAATCGTTGATGCGGCAGGTGCATCCTGGCGAGGCATTGAAACATCTGCTGCATGAAGCCGCGAAGTAATGCCTATGTGGATCAAAATCTGTGCCAACACGAACGTTGAGGACGCGCTGCTGGCTGCCGAGCTGGGTGCCGATGCGGTGGGGTTTGTGTTGGCGCCGAGCAAACGACGCATAACCGGCGAGCAGGTTGAGGAGATCGTTGACCGGTTGCCTGATGGCGTGGAGAAGGTGGGCGTCTTTCATACGTCCGATCCGTATGAGGTGGAGCACTTTGTTGCTTGTGCGGGACTTACTATTGCGCAGTTGCATGGAGCGTTCGATTCAGAGATGGTGCGTCTGCTCGGCAATGAGTTTGGCGGCAATGAGTTCGGCGGCAAGCTGAAGATCATCCAGACTGTCGCTTACGAAGTGGATGCGAAAGACCGAGCGGCTGCCGATGCGCGCTTCGAGGAGATGCTGGGTGCTGCGTTTGCAGAGCCGGCGGTGTGGGCGGTGTTGCTGGATGCAGCGAAGTCAGGAGCGTCGGGCGGGCTGGGAGTGGTCTTCGACTGGGCGCATGTGGCGGAGATTGTGCGGCGGACTGCCGGTTCGCGCGACCCAAAGCCGCGTGTGATCCTGGCCGGTGGGTTGAAGGCGGAGAACGTGGCAGAGGCGATCGCTCAACTGCGACCGTGGGGCGTGGATGTAGCGAGTGGGGTGGAAGCGTCGCCGGGTGTGAAGGATGCGGAGAAACTGTGTCGCTTTATCGAGAACGCGCATACAGCTGCGCTACCACGTTGAATGATTAGCGGTGCATGACGGGGGTGTGGGCCTCGCTGGTGGGGTGCCCGTGGGGTGCCGGTGTGTGTGTGGTGTGCATGACTGGGGTGTGATCGTGCGAGACGACGGGCGATCCGGCGAAGGCGGTAACAGGGGCCAGGGCCAATGCGCTTGCAACAAGGAAACGAACGGCTTGCAGTTTCATAACAAGAACTCCTAACTGCTGATACGACGCATGGAGAAGGTTGTTGGATTCATAGATTCTGCTCCGACCGGAGATGGTGGGGTCTATGCAAATTCCTTGAATCCAGAGGCGTTTTCATACATCAAATAGGCATTGCATTGTGTTCCGCTGCCGGGTGTACGCTGCTTGTTTCGATTGGTTGCGCATGAGGTGCGGAAAGATTCAGCTTGCGGAGCTTTGGCGAGAGGTGTAGGTTTAAACCCACGATGCGCTTCTGCTCCCCACGATTTACTCCGGTGTTTCCGACGTTCCGCTACTGGCCTACGGTAGCGGCATCGGTGGAGTAGTTTCGCGCGGAACATGGAGTAAAGTTCTCGACGATTCAAGATTCCCCGAGCCGCGACCTACAGGTTGCGGCTTTTGTGTGTTTGCGGTGAAGCCAAGCGAAGGAAGATGACATGAGTGGTGTTGTGAGTTTGACGAGCCCGATTGCCGTACCGGCGAGCGCTATGCCCGCGAGCCCTAAGCCCGGCCGCTTTGGGGTCTATGGCGGACGCTATGTACCGGAGACGTTGATGGCGGCGCTGCTGGAGCTCGATGCGGCCTACGCCGAGGCGCAGGCGGATGCGGCGTTTCATGTGGAGCTTGATGGCCTGCTGAAAGATTATTGCGGGCGGCCAACGCCGCTGTACTTTGCCAAGCGGCTGACCGAGACGCTGGGTGGAGCGAAGATCTATTTGAAGCGCGAAGACCTGCTGCATACAGGAGCGCACAAGATCAACAACGCGCTGGGGCAGGCGTTGCTGGCGCGGCGCATGGGGAAGAAAAGAATTATTGCGGAGACCGGTGCCGGTCAGCATGGAGTCGCGACGGCGACAGTGTGTGCGCTGTTTGGGCTCGAATGCGTGGTCTACATGGGTGAGGAGGACATGCGGCGGCAGGAGCTGAATGTGTTTCGCATGAGGCTTCTGGGCGCGGAGGTGCGCGGCGTCAGTGGCGGTTCGGCGACGCTGAAGGATGCGATCAATGAGGCGATGCGCGACTGGGTGACGAATGTGCGGACTACTTTTTATATTCTCGGTTCGGCGCTGGGGTCGCATCCTTATCCGACGATGGTGCGGGACTTTCATCGCGTGATCTCGAAGGAAGCGAAGCGGCAGATTCTGGAGCATGAAGGACGGCTGCCGGATGCGATCGTCGCTTGTGTTGGCGGTGGGTCGAATGCGATTGGGGCGTTCTATGAGTTCATCCCTGACGCCAAAGTTGCATTGATTGGCGTCGAGGCCGGTGGACGTGGATGGGCGCTGGGAGAACATGCGGCGCGGTTTCATGGTGGGACTCCGGGGGTTTTGCAGGGCACATACTCGTACGTCCTGCAAAATGACGCGGGGCAGATTGCGGCGACGCACTCCGTGAGCGCGGGGCTGGACTACGCGAGCGTGGGGCCGGAACATGCGATGCTGCATGATTCGGGGCGCGCGACGTATACGTCGGCGACGGATGATGAGGCGCTGGAGGCGACGAAGGTGCTGTCGCGGACGGAGGGGATTATTCCTGCGCTTGAATCCGCACATGCGATTGCGGAGGCCATCAAGCTGGCGCCGAAGATGGGCAAGGACAAGATCATGATCGTCAATGTGAGCGGGCGCGGGGATAAGGATATTGGGATTCTGACGCGGGAGTTGAAGTTGGATGGGGTGGGGGCGAAGAGCTGATGCCGATTACGTTTCCGAAGAAGCCGGGGTTGGTCATTTACTTCACGGCGGGCGATCCTGATCTAGCGACGACGCTGGCGATGGCTATTGCGGCTATCGACAGTGGCGCGGATGTGATTGAGTTGGGTGTGCCGTTCAGCGATCCGCTGGCGGATGGGCCGGTGATTCAACGTGCGAGTGAGAGAGCGGTTGCGCGTGGGACTCGACTGACGGATGTGCTGGGGATTTGTAAGGAGCTTCGTAAGGCGAGGCCGGCGGCGGGGATTATCTTATTTAGCTATTTGAATCCGGTGGTGAGGATGGGGCTGTCGGCGTTTGCGAAGGCGGCGAAGGATGCGGGCGCGGATGGTGTGCTGTTGACTGACATGATCGTCGAAGAGGCGGATGAGTATTTGAAGGTGATGCACGAGCATGGGCTGGCACCGGTGTTTCTGGCGGCTCCGACGAGCCCCGACGAGCGGCTGAAGGCGATTGCGGAAAGCTCGCAGGGGTTTGTATATGCGATCTCGCGGGTGGGGATTACGGGGACGCAGACGGAGCTGGCGAGCGATGCGCGCGGGCTGGTGGAACGGATAAAGAAGTACATGACGCTGCCGGTTGCGCTGGGTTTTGGAGTTTCCACGCCGGAGCATGTGCGGGCGGTTGGAGAGTTTGCGGATGCGGCGGTGGTGGGGAGCGCGATCGTTGGGTTGATTGAGCGGACGCCTGCTGCGGATGCGGCGAAGGCTGTTGGCGAGTTTGTAAGTAGTCTGCGGGATGGGGTCAAAATCACATGATTGCGACCGCAAACAAGTATCATTGGAGTGTTTGTTACGGGCCAATAACCGAGCGCGGTGCGCTCCCCAACTCCTTGCGGGCTGTGCTTGAAGACGGCCCGCCGCAAGAGGCTTCATGGACATTTCCGACTGGCGTAACAAGATCGATCAGCTGGACGAACAGATCGTCCAACTGCTCTCCGAGCGCGCTGCCGCGGCGGTCGCTATCGGCGAGATCAAGCGCAAGAGCTCCGCACCCATCTACGAGCCGGGTCGCGAGCAGATCGTGTTTGAGAATGTGCGCAAGATCAACCCCGGGCCGCTCTCCGGAGCGCAGGTGCAGGACATCTACGAACGAATTATGGATGTGATGCGCGCGTTGCAGCGATAGAAGATTTCAGAGATTAAGCATTACAACTTTCGAAGTAAGTAAAGGACACCAGTGATGATCGTCGCCATGCAGGACCGGGCCACCGATGAACAGATACAAAACGTGATCGAGCGGATGGTAGAGCTCGGCTTCAACGTGCATCGCACTACGGGCGATGTGCAGACCATACTCGCCGGCGTGGGCACGCCCTCGCACTTTGAGGTGACCGAGTTCCAGGTGTTGCCGGGCGTACACCAGGCGTATCGCATCTCGTCGCAGTACAAGCTGGCGGGGCGCGGGTTTCGACCCGAGGGAACGCATGTCAAGTTTCCCAATGGCCTGGTTGTCGGCGGCGATGAAGTTGTGATCATGGCCGGGCCGTGTTCGGTCGAGAGCCATGACCAGATTCGCCTGAGCGCGAAGCAGGTGGCCGCGGCCGGCGGGCAGTTTCTGCGTGGCGGCGCATACAAGCCGCGCAGCTCGCCGTATAGCTTTCAGGGCATGGGTGTCGAAGGTCTGAAGCTGATGCGTGAAGCTGCCGATGAGTATGGCCTGCTGGTCATCACCGAGGTGATGGAGATCTCGCAGATCGAAGCGATGCTGCCGTATATCGACTGCTTCCAGGTGGGCGCGCGCAACATGCAGAACTTCAACCTGCTGCGCGAGCTGGGGCATGTGCGCAAGCCGGTGCTGCTGAAGCGCGGTATTGCGGCGACGATCGAGGAAGTATTGCTGAGCGCGGAGTACATTCTGAGCGGCGGCAACTATGACCTGATGCTGTGTGAGCGCGGCATTCGCACCTTTGAGACGTATACGCGAAACACCTATGACGTCTCGGCGATTCCGGTGCTGAAGAAGCTGACGCATCTTCCCGTGCTCGGCGACCCATCGCATGGTGTGGGCAAGCGCGACCTGGTGCCGCCGATGGCACTTGCCTCGGTTGCAGCGGGTGCGGATGGCTTGCTGATGGAGATGCATCCGAATCCGGACAAGGCGATGTCGGACGGCGCGCAGAGTTTGTTTCCCGATCAGCTGGTTGCGCTGGTGGAGAAGCTGCGTCGGCTGGCGCCCATTGTCGATCGCACGATTGCGCCGGCTGTGACGCAGGTCCACGTTTAGATTTTTGGGAGAGTGAGTTGCAGCGGATTGTCGTAAAACTCGGCACCAACGTCATCATGCGGGAGGATGGCAAGGTGGCGCTTGGCCTGTTGTGTGGGCTGGTGGAGCAGATTGCCGCGCTGCGCGAGCAGGGTGTCGAGGTGCTGGTCGTGTCGTCCGGCGCGGTTGGATTGGGCGCGGAGCGGCTTGGGCTTGCGACGCGGCCGACGGCGGTGGAGCAGGTGCAGGCCTGTGCGGCGATTGGGCAATCGCGGTTGATGGCGTTGTATGACGACGCGTTCGACCGGCTGGGCTGCCGCATCGCTCAGGTGCTGCTTACAGAGGATGACTTTCGCGATCCCGTCCGTCACGCTAATCTCCGGGCAACGCTCGACGCGCTGCTGAAGCTGGGCGTGATTCCCATCGTCAACGAGAACGATACGGTTTCGACGATGGAGCTGGACCGGCCTGCGGAGTCGGCGCAGCGGGAGCGCATATTTGGGGACAACGACAAGCTGTCTGCGCTGCTGATGAAGCATATCGATGCGGATCTGCTGGTATTGCTGTCGGATGTGGATGGGCTCTATGATCGCAACCCTTCCGAGGCGGGCGCGGAGATTGTGCCTGCTGTGGATGTGATTGATGAGAGCGTGCTGGCGCTGGCCCATGGCAGCAACGGACGTGGACGCGGTGGCATGATCTCGAAGTTGGAGTCTGCGAAGATTGCGCTCGACGCAGGCAAGCAGGTGGTGATTGCGAATGGCCGCACGCCGCAGGTATTGGAGCGCATCGTTGCGGGCGAGGCCGTTGGGACTCGCTTCGTTGCTGCGCTGGCGGAGGTAGGGCGATGAGCGCTGCGGTTGTGATTGCTGAAGCTACAGCCGCGCGCAGCACGCGTGCGATCGCGGAGTCTGCGAAGCTCGCTTCGCGTGTGCTCGCACCGCTGGATGAGGCAGCGCGCAATGCTGCGCTCGAAGCAATGGCCGGCGCGCTGGAAGCGGCGAGCGCGGAGTTGTTCGCTGCGAATGCCGAAGACCTTGAGGCTGCCGCGTCGCTTAGCGGCGACGAAAAATTATCCTCTGCAACGCTCGCGCGGTTGAAGCTTAATGAAGGCAAGCTGCGCGAGATGGTGGAGCAGGTGCGCTCGGTGAAGGCGTTGCCCGATCCGCTGGGCCGCTCGCTGGATGCGATTGAACTCGATAAAGGGTTGAATCTGATGAAGATCAGCGTGCCTCTGGGCGTGTTGACGGTGATCTTCGAAGCGCGGCCGGACGCCGTCACGCAAATTGCGGCGCTGGCGTTGAAGTCAGGCAACGCCGTCATCATGAAGCCGGGGCGCGAGGTGGAACGCACCGCGACGGCGCTGGTGCGCGTGCTGCGCGAGGCGGTGGAGAAGCAAGGGTTGCCGGTCGATAGCATTTCGCTGGTGCTAGGGCGCGAGCGTGTTGCGGAGCTGCTGGGGCTGCACGATCTGGTGGATATGGTGATCCCGCGCGGCAGCAAGGCGCTGGTGGAGTATGTGCAGGCGAACACGCGGATTCCCGTGCTCGGCCATGCCGAGGGTGTATGCCATATCTATGTCGACCGCAGCTATGACGAGGCGCTGGCGCTGCGCGTGATCGACGACGCGAAGACGGATTATCCCGCGGTGTGCAATGCGGTGGAGACGGTGCTGGTGCATCGCGAGATTGCGGCGGAGTTTTTGCCGAAGCTGGCAGAGCGGTTGCGCGCGAAGAGCGTTGAGCTGCATGGCGACGCTACTGTGAGAGACCTGCTGCGCGGAGTGGAAGTGGAAGCGGTTGACGATTGGCACACCGAGTATGGTGAGCTGGCGCTGTCGATTGGCGTGGTTGAATCGATCGATGCGGCGATTGAGCATATTCATACGCATGGGTCGTCGCATACGGAGAGCATTATTACGAGCGATGCTGCGGCGGCGGAGAAGTTTCTGCGTGAGGTCGATGCGGCGGGGGTTTTTCACAATGCTTCCACACGATTTGCAGATGGTTTCCGCTATGGGTTTGGCGCGGAGGTGGGCATCAGTACGAGTAAGTTTCATGCGCGGGGGCCGGTGGGGCTGGATGGGTTGACGACGTATAAGTATGTGCTGCGCGGGCATGGGCAGATCGCCGGGGATTATCGCGGAGCGCATGCGCGGGCGTTTACGCATAAGCGTGTGGTCGCATGATTGAGCGGGTTGCGATCATCGGTACTGGGCTGATCGGTGCTTCGGTCGGGCTGGCGTTGAAGGCTGTGAATGTTCCCGTAGTTGGGTGGGACTCCAATCCGGCGGAGCTTGCTATGGCGCTGGAGATCGGCGCCATCGACGAGGCGCTGGCAAAAGATCAGGCCCTTGATCCCGATATTGCCGATGTTTTTGTACTCGCTACGCCGGTGCTCCCGATCCTCGACTGGATGCAGGTACTCGCCGCGGGACTGCATGAAGGCCAACTTGTAACGGATGTAGGCAGCACCAAGCGCGACATAGCGTCGATGGCTGTGAAGCTGTTCAACCAACCGGGACGAGCGAGGTTTCTTCCGGGACATCCGATGGCGGGAAAAGAATCCGGAGGCGCTGCGCTGGCGGATGCTGCGTTGTTCAACGGGGCGACCTGGTTGTTCACTCCGGTAGATGGTGTGCAGACTGGGCTGGAAGCCGAATGGCGCGGGCTGGTTGCGGGTTTCGGTGCGCAGCTGCGCGACCTTGAGCCGGCGCGGCACGATGAGGTTTGCGCGTGGGTGTCGCACCTGCCGCAGATGCTCTCGACGGCACTGGCGGCGTTGCTGCAAGATACGTTCGCGGACGATCCCGATGGCCTTGCGGCGGTGCAGGCTATTGGCGGACGGGCGTTGCGCGAGACGACGCGGCTGGGAGCGAGCCCTTACAGCATGTGGCGTGATATTGCGTTGACCAACACCGAGCCGATTGCACAGACGCTCCATGCGCTGGAGCAGCGGCTGGCGCATATGCGCGAGAACCTGCGTACACCGGAGCTGCGCGACGAGTTTGCGACGGCCAACCGGTTCCGCAGTAAACCCAGCTGAGCGCCTGAGAAAACTTTTCCGACACAACCTAACCGTGACCCCAAACGACTGTCTAACCCGGCGGATGGAGAACGAGGAGCAAGCGGCGATCCGGCGTGTGCTGGCCGGTGATCGGGACGCATACCGCGTGCTGATGGAACGCCACCTGCCCGCGGTTCTTCGTGTCACTTTGCGCATTACCGGCAGTCCGGTGGATGCGGAAGAGGCCGCGCAAGAGGCTTTTCTGCGTGCCTATAACAAGCTGCCTGAGTTTCGTGAGCAGGCGGCCTTTGGCACATGGGTGTATCGGATTGCTATGAACTGCTCGCTCAATCTCGTGGAACGCCGCAGCCGCGATCTGGGCTGGACCGCCGTCGCGCTGGACGGCGAGGCGGGTACGGAGAATCTTGCGGTGTCGCGCGGGCAGACGCCGGAGGCTGCGCTGCTGGACCGCGAGGCGATCTCGCAGCGGGAGCGGGCGATGTGCTCGCTGACACCGATGGAGCGGACGGCGTTTGTGCTGCGGCACATGGAAGACCAGTCGATGGGCGTGATTGCGGAGGCGCTGGGCGTGCCGGTGAACTCGGCCAAGCAAGCGGTTTTTCGCGCGGTGGGCAAGCTGCGGCGTGCGCTGTCGCCGGCGCGGGCTGTGGCTTCGCGGCCGATCTCTGGTGTGGTGCTGGCGAAGGAGACGCGATGAGCAAGATCGGTACGTCGCACAAGATCGATGAAGCCGAGCTGATTGCGTATCATCTGCGCGAGCTTTCGCCGCTGCGGCAGCGGGCTGTGCGGCGTGCGCTGGAGAGCGATGCCGAACTCGCCGCTGAGTCTGAAGCCATCGCCGAGACGCTACGGGCGTTCGGTGGCGAGGGAGCGTCGCCGGTGGTCGATGAGGCTGTGCTGGAACGCAGCTGGCAGCGGGTGTGGCCTTCGCTGGCGGTATTCACTCCGCAACCTAGA
>Ga0302313_10003183_pt1 | contig 10957 bp, 4 predicted proteins | sample III_Palsa_N2_2_FD_200454 | JGI IMG/M metagenome (GOLD analysis project Ga0302313, IMG submission 200454) | Peat permafrost microbial communities from Stordalen Mire near Abisko, Sweden - III_Palsa_N2_2 | ecosystem: Environmental > Terrestrial > Soil > Palsa > Peat permafrost | place: Sweden...
TCTATCCCCGCATCCCCATCCTCAACACCTACGGCTCAACCGAGTGCTCCGACGACCAGTGCCACTACACCCTGCACACCCTCGCCGCCGCAGACCACGCCGTCAGTGTCGCCTCCATCGGCACGCCCATCGCTAACATGGCCGCCTACGTCCTCGACGACAACCTCACCCCCGTCCCTCCGGGCATCCCCGGCGAACTCTACATCGGGGGCATAGGAGTCGGCCGCGGCTACTTCAACAGCCCCACCCAAACCGCCACCGCCTTCATCCCCGATCCCTTCTCCACAACCCCCGGCGCCCGCCTCTACCGCACCCGAGACCGCGTCCGCCGCCGTGCCGACGGCGCCATCGACTTCCTCGGCCGCACCGATCACATGATCAAGCTCCGCGGCTTCCGCATCGAACCCCGCGAGATCGAAACCGCACTCTGCCACCACCCCTCCATCACCCAGGCCGCCGTTCTCCTGCGCCCCGATCCCTCCGGCGAACCTCGCCTCGTAGCCTTCTACGTAGCCTCCTCCACACCGGAAGATCTTGCTGCTTGGCTCGATCAACGACTCCCTCGCTCCATGGTCCCCGATCTCCTGCATCGCATCGACGCGTTGCCCATCAACTCCAGCGGCAAGCTCGACCGCAAACGTCTCCCCGAACCCGAATGGGCCGCCCGCACACCACGCGCCTTCGTCCCTCCCACCACCCCCGCAGAGCGCACCCTCGCCCTCATCTGGTCCGAGGTCCTCAAGCTACCATCCATCGGCATCACCGAAGACTTCTTCTCGCTCGGTGGAGACTCCATCCGCAGCATCCAGATCGTCGCCCGCGCTCGCGCCGCCGGCCTCGCACTCGAACCCGGCGATCTCATCCGCTACCGCACCATCGAAGCAATCGCCGCCCGCACAACAAAGCCTCAACCACCCCCTCAGGAAACAGCCCCCGACACCGGGTTCAACCTTCCCGCCGAACACCTCGCCATCGCGCTCCAACAGATCGACTTCGGTCACGGAGATTCATGACCACCCCCGAGATCTACCCCCTCACCCCCATGCAGCAGGGCATGCTGTTCCACAGCGTCTCCGACCCCGCATCGGACCTCTACGTCGAGCAGCTCTCCTGCGAGCTCACCGGCGAGCTCGACCCCGTCGCCTTCCACACCGCCTGGACCCAGGTCCTCGCCCGCCACGCCGCTCTCCGCACCGCCTTCGCCTGGAAAGACCTTCCCGAGCCCCTGCAGATCGTAGCCCCAACCCTCTCACTGCCCTTCGAGACCGAAGACTGGAGCGACCTGTCGCCCGCCGAACAAACTACCTCGCTAGAAGCCCTGCGCACCCGCACCCGCCTGCAAGGGTTCACCCTCAACCGCCCTCCGTTGATGCGCCTTCACCTCGTCCGTTTGGGGCCACGCACCCATCACCTGCTCTGGACATGGCACCACATCCTCCTCGACGCCTGGTCTGTCCCCATCGTGCTCGAGGACTTCTTCACCCTCTACCAAAGCCATCAAAACGGCTCCGCCCCCCATCTCCCCGAGCCACAGCCCCTCCGCAACTTCGTACACTGGCATCGAGCGCTCGACCCACAACCCGCCAAAGCCTTCTGGCGCGACCGTCTCGCGGGCTTCCACGAACCCACACCGCTTCCTAGAGGCACCACCTCCGAGCCCGGCTACGGCCTCGAATTCCTACAAATCCCAGCCGATGAAGTCGAGACCATCCAGTCCGCCGCCCGGAACCTCTCGATTAGCCCCTACAACCTATTTCAAGCCGCGTGGGCGCTGCTGCTCAGCCGCCACAGCGACCGCGAAGAAGTCGTATTCGGCGCCGCCGTCTCGGGCCGCCCTCCAGCCCTTCCCGGTGTCGAGCGCATCGTCGGCCTCCTCATCAACAGCATTCCAGTCCGCGCCAGCGTCGAACCCAACACCACCGTCACCAGCTTTCTCAAAGATCTACAAACCGACCAGCACGCCGCCCAACCTCACGAGCACGCCAGCCTGCGCGACATCCAGACCTGGAGCGGCGTCCAATCCCCCGCCGCACTCTTCGACAGCCTCCTCGTCTTCGACAACACACCCCTCGACACCCACCGCCTCCGCAGCGAGCATCTAGCCATCTCCGGCTTCAACTTCGTCGAGCGCGCCAACTTCCCCGTAACCGTCATGATGGAGATGCGCGAACAAGCCCGCCTCGGCATCGGCTTCGACACCGCTCGCCTCGACGCCAACACCGCCCGTGACCTCCTCACCCAACTTCGCGCTCTACTCCTCGAACTCGCCTCAGACCCCTCCCGCACACTCGCAGAGCTCCACGTCCCCGGCCTGCCCAACCCCACGCTCGCACCCACGCAAAGCCACCTCATCCACACCATCTTCGAAGATCAAGCCCAACGCACTCCCAACGCCCCAGCCGCCGTCTTCCACTCACCCTCCGGCGACGACCAAACCCTCACCTACGCCCAACTCAACGCCCACGCCAACGCCTTCGCCCGCCATCTCCAGACCCTCGGCGTCGGTGTAGAAGACCGCGTCGCCCTCTGCCTCGATTCCGGCCTTCCCGCCCTCGTAGCCATCCTCGCCACGCTCAAAGCCGGCGCCGCCTACGTCCCCTTCGACAGCGCCTCTCCCACCGCTCTCCTCAAAGACCTCATCGCCGACTGCGGCGCCCGTATCGTCCTCACCGCCCCCCGCCTGCTCAACGATCTCTCCGACCTCAACGCCATCGCGATGCCCGAAGATCTTCCCACCCCGGACCTCATCAACGTAGCCACAACCGCCCAGTCCGGCAACCTCGCCTATCTCATCTACACCTCCGGCTCAACCGGCCGCCGCAAAGCCGTAGCCGTAACCCACGCGAGCTTGCAACGCCTCGTCGAAAGCCAGGTCCCCGCCTTCAAAATCTCCGCTGAAAGCCGCGTCCTGCAGTTCTCCTCCCTCAGCTTCGACGCCTCCGTCTCTGAAATCTTCACCGCCCTCCTCACCGGCGCCACCCTCTATCTCGCACCCCGCTCCACGCTCGTCCCCTCAACCGCGCTCATCGACCTCATGAACCGCTGGCGCATCACCACCGTCACCTTTCCGCCGTCAGTCCTCGCCGCCCTGCCGCCGGCCAGCCTTCCCAACCTGCAAGTCCTCGTCTCAGCCGGCGAAAGCTGCTCCTCTGACCTCGTCTCCCGCTGGGCGCCCGGACGCACCTTCGTCAACGCCTACGGTCCTACCGAATGCACCGTCTGCGCCACCCTCGGCGAGGTCCGTGCTGCATCGCACAAACCCTCCATCGGCCGCGCCTGCGGCCCAACCCGCCTCTACCTCCTCGACCACAACCTCGATCCCGTCCCCTCCGGCTCACTCGGCGAGCTCTACGTCGGTGGCCCCGGAGTCGCACGCGGCTACTGGAACCGTCCCAACCTCACCTCCGCTGCCTTCCTGCCCGATCCCTTCTCCAAAACCCCGGGTGCCCGCATGTATCGCACCGGAGACCTCGCCCGCATCCTCCCCAACGGAGAGTACGAATTCTCCGGCCGCGCCGACGATCAGGTCAAAATCCGCGGCTTCCGCATCGAACCCGGCGAGATCGCCGCAACCCTTCGCGCCGATCCCTCCATCGCCGACGCAGCCGTCATCCCCGTCTCCGACCCTGCCGACCCAAGCAGCCAACGCCTCGCCGCCTACATCGTTCCCCGCACCCCACCGTCCAAGCCTGAGTGGTGGCCATCGCTAGCCGAATATCTTGTCTACGACGAGCTCGCCTATCACGCCATGACCACCGACGAGCGCCGCAACCAGAGCTACCGCGCCGCCCTCGCCGCCGCCGTCCCCGGCCGCGTCGTCCTCGACGTCGGTACCGGTCCCGAAGCCCTCCTCGCCCGCCTCTGCCTCGAAGCCGGAGCAGCCCGCGTCTACGCCATCGAGCTACTCGAGGACACCTTCCTCAAAGCCCAGCGCCGTGTCCGCGAGCTCGGCCTCGAAGACCGTCTCCACGTCATCCACGGCGATGCCACCCAGGTCCAGCTCCCCGAACTCGCCGATGTCTGCGTCTCAGAGATCGTCGGCGCCCTCGGCGGAAGCGAAGGCGCTACCGTCATCCTCAACAGCGTCCGCCGCCTCCTCAAGCCCGATGCCGCCGTCATCCCCGCCCGCAGCCGCACCCTCTACGCCCCGGTCGAGCTCGACGCCGACCTCATCGCCCACCCCGGCTTCGCCCCACTCCCAACCCGCTACGTCGAAAAGATCTTCGAACAGGTCGGCCGCCCCTTCGACCTCCGCCTCAGCGTCAAAGGCCTCACACCCCCCCATCTCCTCGCCCCACCCCAGCCCCTCGAAGACCTCGACTTCACCGCCCACGTCCCCATCGACCAAACCTACCCCTCCACCTTCACCATCACGCGTCCCGGCCGCATGCACGGCTTCCTCGTCTGGCTCACCCTCGATACCGGTGCCGGCGAACTCATCGACATCCTCGAACACGAACACTGCTGGCTCCCCGTCTTCTTCCCCATCTTCGATTCCGGCCATCCCGTAGCCACCGGAGACACCCTCCACGCCACCGCCGGCTACAGTCTCAACCCCGACCGCCTCCATCCCGACTACCAAATCCAGGGCACCCTCACGCAGGGCGACGCCACCCTCCCCATCCACTACCTCTCCGAGCACAACGCCTCCGCCTTCCGCGCCAGCCCCTTCTACGACCGCTTCTTCGCCAACGACACCATCCCCACCCTGGCCAAACCACCCGCATCCAGCGCCTTCAACATCGAAGCCGCCCGCGAGCGCCTCCGCCAGGCCCTCCCTCCCTACATGGTCCCGGCCACCTTCTCCATACTCGACCGCCTCCCCCTCACCACCAGCGGCAAGCTCGACCGCGCCGCCCTCCCGCAACCCGCCGGCTCAGCCCCCGCCGCAATCGCCACCCCATCTCTCAGCCAGACCGAACGCATGATCGCCGGCATCTGGCAAGAGCTCCTCAACCTCGACCGCGTCGACCCCAACACCAACTTCTTCGAGCACGGCGGCCACTCCCTCATGCTCCTGCGCGTCCAGGGCATGTTGCAGCAGCGCGCCCAGATCGACATCCCCGCCACCGACCTCTTCCGCTACCCCACCATCGAAACCCTTGCCCGCCACCTCAATGAGCGATCCGTACTCAACCCGCAAATCACCGTCCAACCCGCCGTCCAGGACCGTGCGCTCTCCCGTCAAAACGCCATCGCTGCGAAGGCCGCACTCAAGCAACGCGCCAAGCAAACCTTCAAAGAGCCCCTAAAAACCATCTTAAAAGAGACATTCCGCCCCCACCCACACGTCCCAGACAAAAAACCCGAAGCCTAACCCATCAATCCCTCTCGCCGAAACACCTCTTCCAACCCGGCCCCATCGCGCGCCGCTTCAATCGGCTTCCCAATCACCCGCCGCGCCGATGCCGTGTCCTTCAACCCATTCCCCGTCACCATCACCAGCGCGCTCTCCTCAGGCCTAACGATTCCCTCCCGCACCGCGCGTGCCAGCCCCGCCGTCCCAGCCGAAGCCGCCGGCTCGGCGAACACACCCGTCAGCCTTCCGGTATACGCAATCGCTTCCAGGATCTCCTCATCATCCACCGCGATCATGCTGCCCTCGGACTCTGCAATCGCCGTCAACGCCTTCCGCCAGTTCTTTGGATACCCCACCTGAATACTGTCCGCCACCGTCGACACCGCCTCCGCCACCGGAGGCTTTCCATCCTGAAAGGCCCGCACCACCGACGATGCCCCTCGCGCCTGCACCCCCAGCATCCGCGGCAAGCGGTCGATCCACCCCAGCGCATGCATCTCCTTCAATCCCTTCCAAATCCCCGCCACCGTGCATCCATCGCCAACAGACACCACAACCCAATCCGGAACGCGTTCGCCCATCTGCTCCGCGATCTCCAACCCGGCTGTCTTCTTGCCTTCAATCAGCCACGGATTGATCCCGCTATTCCGGTTGTACCAACCCGCCTCCGCACAGAACTTTTGACACATCTGGTAAGCATCGAAGTAGCTACCATCCACTCGCAACACCGTCGCGCCAAACACCAGTAGCTGCGTAAGCTTCGGCTCCGGCGTATCCCTCGGCACAAAGATCACGGACCGCAGCCCCATCGCCGCCGCCATCCCCGCCAGCGACGACGCCGCGTTTCCCGTGCTCGCGCACGCCACAATCTCCTGCCCCTGCTCACACGCCTGCACCACCGCAATCGCACTCGCCCGGTCCTTCAACGACCCGCTCGGATTACGCCCATCGTCCTTCAGAAAAAGCGCCCGCACACCAAGCTCGCGCGCCAGCCGCGGAGCCTCCGTGATCGGCGTCCACCCAACCGAAAGCGAAGGCAGCACAGCCCCATCGCCAATCGGCAGCAGCTCCCGATAGCGCCAGATATCCTGCCGCCGCACCGCCAGCGCATCGCGCGTCAGCGACCGGCCAACCGCCTCATAGTCGTAGATCGCATCGAGTATCCCATCGTCCCCGCAAGCCGGGCACGTATACACGTCCCCAATCGCATATTCAGCCGCACAGCAGGTACACCGCAACTCAGTCATAGTCATTGATCGTCCCCGAATGCAGCCAAGTATAGCCTGACCAGGCGCAGCCTCGACCTCTCCTTCTAAGCCGCCAACCCCTCGCCTCCGAATACACTTGCGGTGACACCATGTGGGAGTGCATACTCAGCGAAACCTATAAGTCTGACTATTTCTTGCACTGAATTACCTCCCTCCCGGTTCCACCTTGTAGATTGAAAACGCGAGCCATAATCGGCTCCTGTCCCGTGCTTCACTTACCCTCAGAGCAATCCAGCAAAGGACCGTCCGATGTTTAAACCCGAAACCAAGAAAAACCTGCGCAGCAAAGCAAACAAGCTCTTCGATGTAGCCGAACGTAAGGGATTTGTTCCACCGCGTGAGACCTTTGAACTCGACTATCACAAAGACTTCCCCGGCCTCACCGAGCTGGAGCAGAACTACGAAGTGATCAAAGCCGAAGTCATCTCACTCCTGGAGAATCCCGAAGGCCTCGTCGACCTCGCTGCACTTAACCCCAAATACGCCGGCCCCGGCGGCATTACATGGAAGACCTTCATCTTCAAACACGAGAGCTGGAACGAACAGAACTGCGCGCGCTGCCCTAAAACAGCAAAACTCATAGCGCAGATCCCCGGCGTCTCGAACGCCTTCTTCTCCGTCCTCGGAGCCAACCAGCACATCGCACCCCATTGGGGCTTCTATCGCGGCTTCATCCGCTACCACCTCGGCGTGCTTATCCCCAACGACAACCTGGACTCAAGCTGCTACCTCCGCATCAACACCAACCGCGACGAAAACGCCCAGCGCAACACGGCACTGGTAGAGCGCGGAGAGAAATACTACTGGAAGCCCGGCGAAGGAGTCCTCTTCGACGATATGTACCTGCACGACGCCGAGAACGGCTCCAACCAGGTGCGTGTTGTCCTTTGGCTAGACCTCAAGAAGAAGTTTCCTTTCTACCTCAAGCCAGTCAATAACTTCGTCATCCGCCACTTCGGCCCCATTCCAAATAAGACCGTGGGCACCTAGGTTCGACGCAATAAGAAGCAGCCACCAACGAAAGTGGTCTCTCGCTCTGGAGAGACCACTTTGCGTATTCTCATTAGAATCTTGGTGCCGGGAGGGGGAATCGAACCCCCATGAGGTTGCCCTCGGCGGATTTTGAGTCCGCTGCGTCTGCCAGTTCCGCCATCCCGGCCTTGGGACCCAGGCCACACCTTTACGGCCAGCTTGGTACGGCGAGTGGCGGCCCGCGCCTATCGACACGAACTGCCCTGCGAAACCTAGTATCGCACAGCAACAGCTCCCTTCCAAAGCCTCACGAGACCTTCAAATAGAACAGCAAGCGAGGCCTGGCAGCGCAAGCGCACCGGATGCCTACCATCAACAGAGAACGCCTTATAGCAGCGCGCGCCTTGACGATCCACATCTGCCGCACGGGATCGAATTTGACAGCCCATAGTCGCCCTATTTATCTTTTGCGTCGCCTATTAAGTTCGGTAGAGTGATTAGCAAACACCTTCTCAAATGGAATATCTTCTCGCAGAAATATTTACTTCGATGATAAAAATAATCATCCGCTAATCAGCGAACACTCCACCCGTGGAGATGCCTCTCGCGAAAGATATGATTTGCAGCCACAACAAAGGAACCTTCGAATGACGACATGCAACAAGCGCGGCCAAAACCTCTCGTCACACGGCACTAAAGCCACCCGGCACGCACTTCCCTTCTTCGCCGCATTGCTCGCCGTGTCCCTGGCAGCACAGGTTCCCGCCCACGTCCCTACCGCGACAACGCAGCATCGCGTCGACGAGCTCGTCAGCAAGATGACCCTCGAAGAAAAAGTCTCGCAGATGCAGAACACCGCCGTCGCCATCCCGCGTCTCGACATCCCCGCATACGACTGGTGGAGCGAGGGCCTCCACGGCGTCGCCCGCTCCGGCTACGCCACCGTCTTCCCCCAGGCGATCGGCCTCGCCGCCACATGGGACGTTCCCCTCATGCACCAGACGGCCACGGTCATCAGCACCGAAGCCCGTGCCAAGACCAACGAAGCCTTCCGCCACGACGTTCACAGCATCTACTACGGCCTCGACATCTGGTCCCCTAACATCAACATCTTCCGCGATCCCCGCTGGGGCCGCGGCCAGGAGACCTACGGCGAAGATCCCTACCTCACCAGCCGTCTCGGTGTCTCATTCGTAGAGGGCCTGCAAGGCGACGATCCCACCTACTACAAAGTCATCTCCACCCCCAAGCACTTCGCCGTCCACTCCGGCCCCGAGAACACCCGCCACACCGCCAACGTAGATCCCTCCGCGCACGACCTCGAAGACACCTATCTCCCCGCCTTCCGCGCAACGGTCACAGAAGCCAAGGCCGGCAGCGTCATGTGCGCTTACAACTCCATCGACGGCGAACCCGCCTGCGCCAACACCATGCTCTTGCAGGACACCCTCCGCAAGGCCTGGGGCTTCAACGGCTATATCACCTCCGACTGCGCCGCCATCACCGACGTAGCCGAAGGCCACAAGTTCTCGGCCGACCTCGAGCACGCCGCCGTAGTCTCCGTCCGCGCCGGCACAGACACAAGCTGCGGCAAAGAGTACGCCGTCCTCGTCAAAGCCGTGCACGACGGCCTCATCTCCGAAAAAGAACTAGACGTCTCCGTCAAACGTCTCTTCACCGCCCGCTTCCAACTCGGCCTCTTCGACGACGCCTCCAAGGTCAAGTACACCCAAATCCCCTTCTCCGCCGACGACTCCGCCGAGCACCGCAAGCTGGCCCTCGACGTAGCCGGAAAGTCCATCGTCCTCCTCAAGAACGACGGCACCCTCCCTCTCAAGAAGGACATCACCGTAGCCGTAGTCGGCCCCAACGCCGCCAGCCTCGCCGCCATCGAAGGCAACTACAACGCCGTCCCCTCGCACCCTATCCTCCCGCTCAAGGGCATGGAAGCCATGTTCGGCGCAACGAACGTCAAGTACGCGCAAGGCTCACCCTACGTCAGCGAACTCTCACTCCCCGTCCCCCGCACCGCCTTCCACCCCGCCGCCGGCGACACCCACTACGGCCTCAAAGCCGAGTACTTCAACAACACCACCCTCGACGGCGCTCCCTCCATGACCCGCGTCGACGAGCAGGTTGAGTTCGACTGGAACTCCGCCTCCCCGGACAAGTCCATCGACGCCTCCCACTTCGGCGTCCGCTGGACTGGCACCATGCAGGTCCCCACCGCCGGAAAGTACGAGCTCAACTTCACCCTCGCCCACTGCTATCCCTGCGGCGATGCCGAAGGCGTCCGCCTCTTCTTCGACGGCAAGCCCGTAATCGACCAGCCCATCCCCGAAGGCGAGTACCGCGCCAGCGAACTAAAGCCCTTCACCATCCACTTCGCGGACACCAAACCCCACGCCATCCGCATCGAGTACACCCACACCGCTCCCCTCTTCGGAGCCGGCGTTACCCTCAACTGGAAGCCCTCCATCGACGCCGAACGCGAAGCCGCTGTAGCCGCCGCAAAACAAAGCGATGTAATCCTCGCCTTCGTCGGTCTCTCTCCCGAGCTCGAAGGCGAAGAGATGCCCGTACACATCGAAGGCTTCGACGGCGGCGACCGCACTACCATCGAGCTCCCCGCCGTCCAGCAGCAGCTCCTCGAATCCCTCGCCGCCACCGGCAAGCCTCTCGTCGTCGTCCTCCTCAACGGCAGCGCCCTCGCAGTCGATTGGGCCAAGCAGCACGCCAACGCCATCGTCGAAGCCTGGTACCCCGGCGAAGAAGCCGGCAACGCCATCGCCCGCGTCCTCACCGGCGAAATCAACCCCGCCGGCCGCCTCCCCGTAACCTTCTACGCCGGCACCAAAGACCTCCCCGCCTTCAGCGACTACTCCATGAGCAACCGCACCTACCGCTACTTCCACGGCACACCCCTCTGGGGCTTCGGATACGGTCTCAGCTACTCCAACTTCAAGTGGACCAACCTCAAGCTCTCCACCAACACCCTCGAAGCCGGTTCCCCACTCATCGTCGAAGCCGACGTAGAAAACCTCTCCTCCCGCTCCGGCGACGCCGTAAGCGAGCTCTACCTCACACCCCCATCCTCACCCAACTCCCCACAGCTATCCCTCGCAGGCTTCGAGCGCACCACCCTCGCCCCTCACGCGAAACAGCACATCCGCTTCACCCTCAACCCCCGAGTCCTCAGCACCGTCGACGCCAAAGGCATCCGCGCCGTCCGCCCCGGCACCTACACCCTAAGCCTCGCCGGCTCACAACCCGCCGAAAGCAACGGCGCCGCCGTCACCACCACCTTCACCATCCACAACAACAAAGAGCTGCCTCGTTAGGCATCGTCGTATCCTGAGAGTACGCATGCCCGACACCCGCATCATCGACGCCAAAGTCATCGTCACCAGCCCTGGCC
>Ga0302313_10003187_pt1 | contig 10949 bp, 11 predicted proteins | sample III_Palsa_N2_2_FD_200454 | JGI IMG/M metagenome (GOLD analysis project Ga0302313, IMG submission 200454) | Peat permafrost microbial communities from Stordalen Mire near Abisko, Sweden - III_Palsa_N2_2 | ecosystem: Environmental > Terrestrial > Soil > Palsa > Peat permafrost | place: Sweden...
ATCAGCTCGCGCACCCGGCGGCGGCCCGTGGCATCGCGCTCGCAGTACAGAACGAAGTCGATGGCCTCCGCTGTCTCGGAACGAATGAATGCGTGGTTGAGATTGGCCCGCGCACTCAAGGCCAAATCGGAGAGTCTATTCAGGGCGTCCCAGGCCGACTTTGCATGGATGGTGGAGAGCGTTCCACCATGCCCGGTGTTCATCGCTTGCAGCAAGTCATAGCCGCACTCATCGCGTATCTCTCCCATGATGATCCGGTCGGGACGATGACGCAGGGCGGCGGCGAGAAGCTGACTCGGCGTGATGGCAACCTGGCCCGGAATCGCCTCAACAGCCTCCCAGCGAACGGCGTTAGGATGGGAGATCTTGAGCTCTGCCGGCTGCTCTATGACGACCAGGCGTTCATGCTGGGGGACGTGGTCGAGTAGCGCTTTCATGAGCGTCGACTTACCCGAGCCAGTTCCTCCGCTGATCATGCCGTTTTTCTTATCGTTCATGAGGCCGACTACGGTGTCCCGCACGCTACGTGGCAAGCTCCCACACGCAATCAACTCGTCGGACGTGTACCAGCGGTTGAACTTACGGATGGTCATCGTGATCCCATGGATGGAGGCAGGCGGTCCGACGACAGCGACCCGGGAGCCATCAGGGAGTCGCGTGTTGAGAATAGGGTTCTGATCGGAGAGGTTTTGCCCCAGCTTTCGCGCGATCTGCTGGGTTGCTGCAAGCAGAGTTTCCGTCGTCAATCCACCGGAGAGCGGGATATGCTCCATCACTCCATTCCGGTCGGCATAGACACCGGTCGTCCCATTGATCATGAGGTCAGAGATCGAAGGGTCGAGAATGAGCTTCTGCATTTCTTCTGGGAAAAAACCAAGCACGAGATCCCAGCTCATCGGCTCACCCCTGTCGGGCGTGCGGGGTTAGGTGAAACTCCCATTGCCGGGGCCGTTGCGATCTGCGGAGAGGCCGCAGGATCGATCGGTTCAACCGACAGCCTATTCTCATGGAATTCGGTGATCGTAAGGCCGAGCGGGTTGATGGTTTCGAACTGAGGAAAGGTCTGCGCCGCGGCACTGACCTGTGCCGGGTTGAGGTAGTAGGTCACCGACAGCACCCAGTGCTCTTTGCGCGGCTGGCGGGAGTTGCGAGCAGAGTAGATTTTCGTGATGTTGACGAGGGCTGTACCGCGCGCAATCGGAGAGTCCTTGACCGTCTCCTGAGACATAGAGGTAATCGTGACACCGTCAATCTCGACATCGCTTTGCTCGATCTGGTTGGCTAATACTTGTGAGACCAAATGGACGGCATTGTCTTCAGCCATGTATTGGTTCGCGAGTTGTGTTGAGAGGAAGTAATAGTTCATCGGATACTTTTTCGATATGGTCTCTCGGTTGATGGTGTACCGGTAATTCGCCCAGTCTGTGAGATAGGTACGGACCTCGCCTTCCCGAGGCGAGTACGCCAGGTCGGAATACTGGATCGCGGTCGCTTTACCCATCTCGTCGATTCTTATGTAGCGCGTCAGAACCGGTCGGTGCGCGAGCGAAACAATGACACCAAAAGAGCCGAGAAGCAGCACGCTCCCTGCCGTGATAACCAGCCGACTCAGCTTGCGTTCGGCATAGAAGCCGACATACTTCTCGTTTGCGATCTCGTCGGTCAGCAGCACCTGATTCGGAGTGAGGCTTTCAGTCTTCATGAACCCTCCTAAGGGTGGCGCTGTGTTGCGGATGGTGCCTGATAAAGTCTGGTGACATCGGCTGGTGGGGTTCTGGACGGAAGAGGTTTCCACGATGCAAGGGCATCGTGAGAATGATCCGCGCGAAAAGGATTAGCACCAGGACGAAAACCACAAGAACGAATCCTGCGGCCATCCACCGAACGATAAAGCGGAACCGGCCGGGAACACAGAGATAGGCGTAGATCATTGCGAGCATTTAGACCCCCATTGCCGCTGCCCTGATGAGCAAGGCTTCGGCCACTTGCATGACTCTTCCGGCAGCACCCGAGCCGCCGCCGAAGAGGGTTTGTGTAATTGTTGGCACCATCGTCATATTGAGAATGAAGGCGATGAAGACGGCGATCACTCCGTAGAGGTTCGCGATCCACATCGGAAGCGAATAATCGCCGTTGAAGGTTTGCTGAAGAAAGGCCACAATGAACCCCGACCAGACGAATATAAAGGCGGCGGCAACAGCTCGAATCATTGCGAAGCTGAGCAGGACATCCACGAAGTTATAGAACTTTCCACGAAATGTACGGGACATCAAAAGCGGAACAAAGATCGGTCCGAAGAGTGCCGCCACACCGTAGAAGATGAAGGACGAGCAGTTGATGAGGAAGAGGATTCCACCTGCCAGCCCGACGAACACGTAAACAAGCAGATAAGTCAAGATCTCTAAGGGCGCCAGGTAGCTGGGCTGAGGCGTGCTGTTGAGAGCGTTACTGAGCGCCTGCTGCAACTGATTCAGCGAGTTCTGATCAAGCGCCGCGACAATGACCTGCGCGAAGTACGAGAACAAGTGGTTGAAGCCGAAGCTCGCTCCTGGAAATGGCGTCGTCCAGTAGTTGATGATAAGCAGACAGATGACGAGTTGCAGCAGGAACTCGACCAAATCTCCTATGCGGACGGGCTGGGCGCTCATGCTGATTGTCATCGTCGAGGTATTCCAATGAATGACCATGCGAACGAGCTTCATGAGGCTGACGAAGGCGAGCAGAGACATTCCTACAGAAGAGAGCGCGTCTCCGTTCTGCGTCGTCAGGTTGGTGAGATTGTTCGTGAACTGGTATAGCCAGTCAACCCCGGGGGCGGGACCAGTCTGCAGAAAAAAGGCAGAGGAGGCCATCGTGTGGAGGATCATTTGTGGTTTCTCCTCTGTTTCAGGATGAGTTGCGCTTAGTGGTTCGGAGCCGTGGCCGCTTTCTGTGCATTGCGCTCACGTATTCGCTGAATGGCCGCCTTGTCGTCGCGATCGATCTGTTCTGCCTTCTCGCGTTCTGCTGCGGTCTTGGCTGTCGATGCGGCTGTCTCCCTGCTGACCTGAAGCTCATGCGCTAGAAGCGCGCCTAGCGCTGTCAGAGCGGCAAGAATGCCGATCAAGAGCTTTGTTCGGAGTGCTTGCTGCATGGCCCCTCCTTGTTAGGGCAGGTATGTGTCCCAGGTGTGGGAGCTGTTGGCGGGGGCTGAAGAGAAGACCGACCGCTGCTGTTGAACGAACGCAGCATTGTTGATCTCATCCGCAGCCGCTGTCCGCTGTGCCATATTCTGCACAGCCGCTTGAGCGGCTTGGCAGGCATGGAGAGCACCTTGTGCCTGGGACTCGTTGAGATGGTGCGCGTTCGCCATATTAAGGAGATTGAGCTGTTCAAGCTCAGTGGTCGTAAAGGACGTGGTATCGAACTGCGACTGCGTAAGCGAACTCTGCGGCAGCAAGTTCCCATTGCGCATCATGTTGTAACTGCCCACAGACCCAAGGCATTGGCTGGAGACTCCGTCCATGGCTTCCATCCGCGAGAGCGTTGCCAATGCATGACTCGACCCTAGGACCTGTCCACTCAGGAAGGAGGACGAAGTCGAGTTCAGGCCAAGATTCATGAGTCTCCAGACCAAGCTCGACGTGCCTGGAGCTTGGCCGTTCATAGCCGCTTGAAGTCCACTCGTCTCTCCGTACTGGTTAGCAAAACTTGCCATGGTGAGCTGCGACTGAATGGTTTGCCAGATCGACTTGCTGCTGAAGTTTTTCAAGTTGCCATGGATTGTGTTGTAGGTTGTGATGGCCTGCTGATAATCCTTGTCAGCAGTCGCCAGCAATTGGATCGTATTCGCGAGCTGCTGCTGCCAGGTGACGCTGTTCTGGACGTTCTGGTAGATCTGCTGCAAGGCGTGTCCGGATTGAACCGGATCGACGAAGACGCCACCGAACTGCGCGTGACCGGGCAGTGCGGTGAGCATGAGGAAGACGGCAGCAAGTGCTCCGCTCCGGTACTTGTTGAGAAGTAGCTGCATGATATGGCTCCTTTACGTCACAGTGCTGGTTCGACGCGGTGTTCTGCGTAGGAGGGGATGAGCAGATCACGGCCGATGTAGACCCGTGCCCGAGAGCCTTCCTTGAGGGTGATGATGGGAAGGCGGTTGAGGAAATGGTTGAGGATCTGTTCGGCTTCCTCGCTCGATTGCGAGGAGATTCCGTTCCGAATCTGAGCCGACGGATCGAGGATGTTGTTGTTGCCGACTTGGGCGAGGCCGCCTAGACCGCCGATTGCGGCAGCCACGGCAAACGTTTGTAGATAACGGTTATCTACCTTGGTCGCAAGGCCAGTTGTGCCAAGCGGGTCAAGACCAGCGAACTTGTCGAGGTCGATGGAGAATCCATCGGGGCATATGGCCCGGTGAAAAGAGACCACCATCTTTCGAGCTTGGCTGCTGTTCACGGCCTGTACACTCCCGACCAGGCGCGTTCCTTGTGGCAACAAGAGTTGTTGATGGTCATGCGAATAGTAGTCGGTAGTGAGCATGAGGAGGATCGGCCCGGACAGGCCCCCATCGATGTGGTTGGTGACAACGCCTTCGAAGACGCTTCCTTCGAACAATCGATAAAGCTTGCCGTCGTAGGTATCGAAGTCGTATTTGCTGATCGCGGCGCCTTTCGTCTGCGGCTTGCCGTTTGCGACATCCTCGGCTAGATCAACGGTGTCGGGCTTTTCAAGATGCTCACCGAGCACTGCCGAAGGCGGCTGGGCTGATGCGGTATGTGTCTGGGTCGGAACGTTCTCGGCTGCTGGCCGGGCGAAGTCAACGGCGACGGTGTCGCTGTCGAGCGCATCCTGGTGCTGCTTCTCACGGGCTGATGCAGCTTGTTTCGCCTGGGCTTGACGCTCGGACATCTGTGAGGTCGCCTGTGGCGCGTTTGGGTTGTTCGGTCCGTAAAGGGCTGCTCGCTGTGCGGCGGTCATCGGCGGAGCATTCGGAGACTCCGGTCCGGGAGCCTCTGCACCCTGAATCTGTGCGAGCAGAGCGGCAGTTGCGAGACGCTGCTGCTGCTCTTCCTGATCCTTCTTTGCGGTTTGCTCCTGCAGAGTTTCGAAGCTATTCACTTGCTGCGGATTCGCAGCAGCCGGTCGAGCAGCCATCTGGCTCTTTGCAGGACCAGCCTTCTTTCCAGCGTTTACGACGCTCGATATCACAAAGATCAGCAAGATGATGAACAACAGAATCAGCAAAGGCTGCTTCTTGTTGAGTGGAGTCCCGGCCTCTGGCTGCTCGGGGACGGTTGCAGGGGGAGTAACAGGTGTCTCGGCCATGACTAGCTCCCCGCCTTGGTCTGGTGAAAGTCGACGCGCTGCTTGCCGATGGAGAGGTATCCCTGAGCAACGGTCTTTGGAATGGTGTAGAGGCCATTGGCGAAGTCGTAGTTGATAAGCGAGCCCTTGCCATCCTTCAGCTCATAAAGAGCAGGGGTCTCCTGAAACTTGCCCCGTAAATAGGTGAACTTGTCATCGCGCCATATCTGCTCGACACCAAGTGCCGCGCCCTTCTTTTGGTCCCAGGTGTAGTCGAAGTGCAACGTGCCGGGATAGCTGGCTTTATAGCTCTCGGCTGCCGCCGCAACTGCCTTATGGTCGGCCTCCGCAGCCTTGCGGGCATCGTCAGCGTCCTTCTTCAGCTGTGCTTCCTTTGCGTCAGCCTCGGCGGCGGGTATAAAGACGGGTGACTTCGCGATATTCTCCGCGGCTTTCGGGTCGCTCGATGTGACGTACACCTTCGAATCGAAGTGAGGATTGTCTTTCTCGGTGGAGATCTCCTTCAGTTCGATCGTGTACTCATTGCCGTGATCAGACACGATGTGAAGGTCCGTGGTGCTGTCGGCGACCTTGGGCTTGATGGAGATATAACGACTGGCCACATGCCCGGCATCGAAGACCCAACTGACCGTGTCTCCTCCGAAGACTGTCGCGACCTTCTCCTCGGCGGGAAGTTCGATCAGTGTTGATTGGAGGAGGCCGGCGCGGACCACAGGGGGTGCGGAAGCATCCGCTGTGACGATAGTGCGAGGCGCACTTGGCTGAAGATGCGGAGTCTGTGCATTCCCCGCTGCGCCGATGGCGGCAGCGGTCACGAAGATAAAGAGCTTTGACATCATAACGTCTCCTATGGGTTGTTTTGTGTTGCCTAGCCTGCTATGCCGTCTCGCCCTGCGCAAAACGCTCGATGCCCTCATGAAGTCCGTACATCTCGATCAGCTTCGAACGCCGCACCTTGTCCTTCGGCTTGGTCGAAAACTTTGCGTAACTGCGATTGTCGAGGTTGAGAGTGATGACCTTGGTGATGCCGTCACGCCGCACATAAAGCCCTTCGCGCGGGCGCAGACTCTCGAAGAGGTCCAACTGCTGCTCACTGAGCTTGAACAGCTCGCCGTAGAATTTACGGTTGAAGGTCGCGTCAGGTAGGAACAGGAACGAAGTACACGAGTTCACGATGGAGTCAGCGTTCTCGCCAAGGTCATTGGCGGACTGCCCAATCATGGTTACGCCACCGAGGTTCTTCCGCACCGTCTTAATGGACGCGAGCGCCCCTTCCAGCAATTGCTTGTTCTTCATGTTCGAGAAGATCTCTTCGATCAACACATGCTTGGGAACGCCAAGATTTTTGGGGTCATAAACGATGTCGTCGATCCGTCGCAGAATCCAGACCATCAGTGGCTCGATGAGGTCGGCGTACTGCTTGTTATTGACACCTTGAAAGTCAAAGCACTGTAGCCGGGACATGCGCAGACTGTCCTCCACGTTGTCGAAGATCGCGTGATAGACTCCTTGGTCCTTCCATTTAGCCATGTAGCGGTCCAGGTGCTTTGGCAGAGTCAGGTTTGCGAGTCTACGCATCGGTTGCGGCAGGTTGTAAATACCTTTGACTGACTTGAAGACATCGTCATCGTCCTCTGGGCCAAGCGTCGCCCCGGAGTTGGTGAGCAGCAGCTTGACGAACGAATGAAGAAAAGCGATGTTGGTATCGGTAGGCTCAAGCGCAAACGGATTGATGCGCGGCCCGTCCTTACCGACACGATCGACGCGGCCCCCGTAGAGCTCGACGACACTCTCGTAGCTGCCGCCGATGTCAAAAATGAAGGTAAATCCTCCATACTTCTGCTCCAGACTGAGCATCTGGCAGGCATGTACGCTTTTGCCGGTCCCGGTTGGACCGATGATGAGCTGAACGCGGACACCGTTCACATACGCGTCCTGGAAATAAGGTGTTCTGGTGCGCGTCTCGAAGATATTGAGGTATTCGGCATCAAGGTCGTCCGAATGGGTGTGACCCAAATGTGGAGCGAAGATGCTGGACAGCCGTGCATGATGATCTTCCCGCAGCCACAGTGGGTACACATTGAACTGGCGATTGCCTGGAAACATCGCGTAGAAGGCGGAAAGATTGCCGTAGGTCTCCTCCATTATTGGGGCACGAGCGTCCACGAAGAGCCGATGAACAGCAGGGCTGGCAGCACGCAGCTCCGAGGCCGACCTCGCAGAAAGCAATAGCCGTAAGGCATAGTCCCCCTGGCCTAGCTTGTCGAGCGACGACACGACCTCACTGAGGTTGTCGACATTGCTCGAAACAGCTTTCGCCGTTGCCGTGGCTTCCAGCGGAGCAGTATTCCTTCCGCTCATCAAACGCTGGAAGGGAGAGAGCTTGAAGAATTCCAGAAACTTCTCCTGGCTCGTAACCTCCTTACGTATGGCGCTCTCCGATTGGGGCTGCCATACGGAGCACAGAATGCTGTCGCAATCCAGTTCCATCAGGTTCGTGAACAGGCAGGGCCGAGAAATCTCTGGCGTACCTGTCAACGGGAACATCTGGACATAGCGGCGTCCGATACGGAGGTGTTCGGTGTGCCACTCTACCGGAGCCTTAACCAGCTGCCGGTCTACACCAGCATCTGAGCGCAGATGCACATCGGATGCCCACTCCTCAAGGTTGAAGAGATAGCTGAAGAACTGGAAAGTCTGTTCTTTGCGAAGCAGTTTCAGCCCGATGGAATCGCTGAGATGAGACTCAAGGATCGTTGCCGCTTTTTCCAACTCGAAGAGTTGACGCTCGGTGGTGCCTCGTTGTTCCTTCGGCTTGCGGCTGAGCGGGTTGCCAACCTCCGGCTCGATCGTCAGGCACCAGTGCAAATCAATACGACGGAACCGAGCGTTCTGGTTGAGGAACTCGATTCGGTCGCTCGCGAAGGACTGCGTCACTGGGTCTGAATATTCCGTCTGGCGCGGGAGAGTGAAGCCAGACCTGACCCGGGCGTACTGATAGAGACACGCGCCGTGAGGGAGCCCGCGCAACGAACCTTCAACGCCGCGAACGCGAACATTCAAATCCTCGTCGGTGCGGCTCTCCGCATCGATCCCTGCGAGGGAGAACAGACATCCGTAGCCTCCGCCCTTCAAGGCAAAGATATGATTGCCGGCAAAGTGCGAGATGGGCACGATGCTGGTGGCCGCACCTGCTTTGGTAAACCACGGGGCGCTATTTGCGCGGGTCATAGTAACTCCTCTGCTTTAGGCTCAAAGACCAGAGTTGGAACATCTTCGGGTGTTTACGAACAACGAGCCATGCGCCGATCAGCAGCGCCGGAAAGCTAAAGATAGCCAGCCATTTGAAACCGGCGAGGAAAACCGTCACCGTGACGAAAACAATGGACATCCACGCTGACAGTTCGAGACCTAATTTGGTCCTGGGTCGATTCAGTGCGCCATTGATTGGTAGCGGTTCTCCTCGCTTCGCCGTGTGCATGGCTACCTCACATCGATTGGCCGGTTAGTGAACCAATCCAGCCAGCACCCCATCCGAGTACGCCTGCACCGAACAGCGCACCGAACAAGCCTGGAATTGCATCTTGAAATCTCCCACTCATCATGCGTATTCCGGCGAAGATCAAACCGCCGAAACAGATGACAGCACCCGCATAGACCGCGAAGGTTTTAAACGTTCCCATAAGCGTCTGAGCACCCGAGAAATCCATCGTGCCCTGCGCGTGAGCGACGTTCGCGAAGGTGAGAGCTATGAGTGTTGGAGCCGTCGCGCAAATGAATTGGCTGAACACTCGACTAAGGTTGCGTGATCGAAGGTACTGACGAAGTTTCATTGGCATTCTCCTGATGGCGTCTAGCCGTCGCCATGTAGAAAAACCTAAGGCCGCTTCAGCGCCTCGTCCAACAGTTCTTATCGATTTCGCCACACATTTTATCTATGGCTAGAATTGCGCTTTCAACCTAGCAGCTCCAACTGGTCAGGATGTCGTGCCTTAGGGGGACGCTTGCTTCTTCGTGAGTCTGACCAAGTCTGCTGGAGGAATCGTTCAATGAACGGGATTGCAACGTGATCCATGTGGCTCGAATGAACGAATGCGGTGTCTGCCGTCCAGTTGACGCCCGCAATTGGTCGGGTAATGAGCCCTGCATCCAAAGGCGTTAGCTGGTCAATTAGGGCGAGTCCATAGCGCTCTCTCACCATCCATTGAATCTCTGAGGGAGTGCGAGCGGCGCACGCTAAATGGATCGGAATGCCTACCTCTCTGAACATCTCTACGAGACGCGTATGTGCCGAGGGATGCAGCTCTGGGTCGCGGAATATTGTGATGCGTTCCGCTACTTCATGAATGTCGAGTTGCGCGCGATCAGCGAGTACATCATCGGACCGCATGCAAACCACTAAGGGAGACTGAGCGATCTGCTGAACGTTGTAGAGAGTCGCATCCACTGGCAGGGGAATAATCGCACAGTCGAGCGCCCTGGCATCGAGTCGTTGCAGGCACAGCAGAGGATCGCCGCTCCACAGTCGAATGGCGCATCCGGGGAACATCACTTCATAGTTCTCTCGAAATCTCTCAAGGAGCTTCGCATTGATGAAAGAGGAGAAGCCGAGGCGCAACGGTGGCACCTCATTGCGCTGGACAGCGAGGGCCATTGCCAGAGTTTGATCCCACTCTTTCAGCGTGTTCTCTGCGAAGCTCGCAACGATGCGGCCCGCCGAGGTGAGCTTGAGACCATTCTGCAAACGGGCGAACAGCAAAAGATCAACGGTGTCTTCGAACTTTCCGATTTGAGAACTGAGTGACGACTGTGCAACGAAGACTTGCTCGGCGGCACGGGTAAAGTTCAGCGTCTCTGCAGCCGCCTTGATGTATCGGAGGAGACGGAATGTAAGGGAATCTGACATCGGCCTTGATACTCCACTTGGCTTTCGTCGATCCCACAGGCCCAAGCATCGGCTGTGGAAAAACCTGCGCTTAAACCCATTGTTGGTAACAAATCACAAATGTCAATTAGGCTCCGCGCGGCGACCGGACTCCTCCAGGTAACCGTCCGCAGATGCAACTTCGCTGGAGCCATAGACAAAAACTGTGGCGAAATCGAAAAGAAGTATTGGACTGAAGTTCGCGGAGACTTCACGCTCGAAGCTGATCGACAACGCGAGGTGCCGCATGGGAAATACGTCAGAGTTCGTTCCGTCCTTCGATCGTCACCCCAGCAACTTCGACAACCGCCGGCGTTTGCGTGGATGAAGAAATCTGTGTGAGGTCTCAAGCGACGGATTGGAGGCACAATGCTCTACCAAAAGACGACTGAGTTGGTGTCAAATGGAGTCATTGGAAGGCGGCTCCTGAACGTCAAGGAGGCAGCCCAATACTTGGGCCTTGAAGTAGACACGGTCTACAGAAAGTCTCGGTTGCGGGAGGTCCCTTGCGTCAAGGTCGGTCGTGCGTTGCGGTTCGATATGCGGGCGTTAGAACGCTACATCGAGCAACACACAATCGAAACCATTGACTGAAGGAGAAGCAGATATGTCTGTTCTGAAGAAGGAAAAGGGAGTTTATGAAGTTCGTTGGCGCGAAGGAGGTCGCCACAAGAGCGCAAAGGTTCACGGCTCAGACGAACTCGCGAAGAAGGTAGAG
>Ga0302313_10003188_pt1 | contig 10949 bp, 12 predicted proteins | sample III_Palsa_N2_2_FD_200454 | JGI IMG/M metagenome (GOLD analysis project Ga0302313, IMG submission 200454) | Peat permafrost microbial communities from Stordalen Mire near Abisko, Sweden - III_Palsa_N2_2 | ecosystem: Environmental > Terrestrial > Soil > Palsa > Peat permafrost | place: Sweden...
CCAGCACCAAACAAGCCGCTACCCCTTCCGGCATCGCCTCAATCAATTCCTCAATCGCGCGCAGCGCCTCTGCCTCGCTCGCCCGCCGCTCATCATTCAGCCGATGCAGCTTCTCCGCCAGCACCCGAGCCACATCCCCGTCCCGAGTCAAAAACATCTCCACCACATCCGAAGCAATATCCATCCGCCCGGCCGCATTGATCCGCGGCGCCAGCCGAAATCCCACATCCGTCGCCGAAATCGGCCGCGCCGTATCAATCTGCGCCAACTCCATCAGCGCCCGCAGTCCGGCCTGCGAAGGCTTCCTCAATTCCACCAGCCCCAACGACGCAATCGCCCGATTCTCGCCCGTAAGCGGCACCGCATCCGCAATCGTCGCAATCGCCAGCAGCTTCAAAAAAGAGGGAAGTGTCTTCTCCCGCAACCGAACCCGCTCCCCCTCATCCGCCGCGGTGCTCTCCAGCAACGCCTGCGCCAGCTTGAACGCCACGCCCGCCCCGCACAGCTCCTTATACGGATACGCATCCCCCGGCTGATTCGGGTTCAACACCGCCAGCGCCTCAGGCACGCCCGCCACCCCATCCGGCAGATGATGATCCGTCACAATCAAGTCCAACCCCACCCGCTTCGCCGCCTCTGCCTCGGCAAACGCGCGTATCCCTGTGTCGACGCTCACCACCAGCCGCACCCCCTCCTTCGCGGCCTCCTCAATCCGGACATCCTGCATCCCGTACCCCTCGCGCAGCCGATGCGGAATGTGATATCGCACATCCGCCACCACCCCCAACGACGCCCCCGCCCGCTCGATCGCCGCCTTCAGGAGCACGGTCGCCACCGTCCCGTCGACGTCATAATCCCCATAGATCAGCACCGGCTCGCGCTTCTCCAGCGCCGCCCGCAGCCGCGCCACCGCAGCCTCCATCCCCAGCATCTTGTACGGATCATGCAGCTGTCCCAGCCCCGGCCGCAGAAACCCCTCTGCCGCCTCCACCGTCTCCAACCCCCGGCAAATCAGCAGCCGCGCAATCGGCTCCGGAACCCCCAAAGCCCGCGCGAGCCCCACCGACCCCTCACTCTCCCGCGCTGCCACCACCCACTTCGCTTGCTGGTCGTTCCCCACACCCACACCTGCCGTCTTCTCTACGCCCTACCCTCAGCCTTACTCCTCGTCCCGGTCATCCACAATAATGTGTCCCAGCTCCGACACCGACTCCATCAGCTCCTGGAACAGGTCATACCACTCCGTCGCCGTCTCATACAAAAAGATCACCCCACCCTGCGCGAATCCCAGCTGCAGATACCCGGTCTTGCCCACATGCTGCATCAGCCCCTGAGCCTCTTCCAACTCGCCCGAATCCCCATCCGGATACGCCTGGTCCCGCACCTGCGCGATCAGCGTCGACACATCCTCCGGCTCCAGAATCACATCGCTCATCGTGATAAACGGTGCGTTCGCCGCCTTCGCATGCTCTACGAAGTCCTTCCACCCATCTACATCATCTTCCTCAAACAAAACCGTCGGCACATCTTCGGGCACAAAGCTCTTCATCCGTCGCATCCCGTGTCCGGCGATGAACGCGATCATGTCATCTTTTACTGCGGTCAAATCATCAAATCCCATACCCTATATTCTCGCACGCTACCCCCACTCCTGCTGCATCCCGCCCTTCCGCAACCCAGCCCCCCATACTGCATCCAATCCCGCATGCCAGTCTTCGAACATCACCTCTTCGTCTGCCTCAACGAGCGCGACGAATCCGCCCGCCCCAGCTGCGCCCTCAAACACAGCAAGAAACTCCGCGGCGCCCTCAAGGACGCCGTCAAAGCCGCCGGCCTCAAGCATCGTGTTCGCGTAAACGAAGCCGGGTGCCTCGACCAGTGCGAGCACGGCCCCGTCCTCGTCGTCTACCCCGAAGCCGTCTGGTACGGTTTCGCTAGCCCCAGCGATGCCGAAGAGATCGTCCAGGAGCACCTCCTCCACGGCCGCCCCGTGGAACGCCTCCGCCTTCCCGACGCCTGCATCAACACCGACCACTGCCCGCACCGCAAGAACTGAAACCTGCGTGCTAACCTAATCTTGCCCATGATTTTCTCGAAAGATTACGTAAGCTACCTTGCCCGCCAGACCAGCAAACACCTGGTGGCGACAAAGATGATCAAGACCGATAAGCCGGCCCTCGTCGATCAACGCCTCTCCGCAGCCCTCATCGAAGAGCTCGCCCTCGAAGATCGCATCAACGACGAAGTCCGCGTCATCCTCGAAGCCTTCCAGGACGACATGCTCAAAACCGGAGCCAGCTACCCCGAAATGTTCAAAAAAGTGAAGCAGGAGCTCGCTCGCAAATACAAGGCGGTCCTATGAGTGCCATGCGCGGAGCACCCGACATCAAGTCCAGCAACACCACCCGCATCTCCGACGACAAGCTCAACAAGCTAGCCCACACCGTCGCCGACACGCTAGCCGAAATCGATGAAGTCGACTTCCTCGAAGACCGCAATACCATCCGCCAGGAAGCCCGCAAAGCCCTCACCAAGCTCCTCCTCGAAGAAGTGAAAATCGACAACGCTGCTCGCCAGAAAATCGCCTCCCAGCGCCGCATCATCCCCGAAGGCTCCCAGGAATGGGACATCCTCTACCGCAAGTACTACAACGACGAAGTCAAAAAACTAGGCCTCTAACGACCGACCCCGTCATCTCGACCGGAGGCCGCAGGCCGCAGCGGAGAGACCCCTGTATTTCGCCCCCAGCTCCACCAATATTCAGCCGTAAGGAACCGTACCCACGGTTTCTCGACCCAGCCCACCTTTGCTATAATCAACAAGTCGCAGCGGGTTCCCCATCCGTTCATGGCGTTATGGTGTAACTGGTTAACACGTCGCCCTCTCAAGGCGAAGAGTCCGGGTTCGAGCCCCGGTAACGCTACCAAAACCCTCTTATATATCAATAATTTGACTCGAAGCGCGCGGAGTTTTTCGTTTCCCTTTTGGTTCTGGTGGCACTTTGGTGGCACTTTTGTCATAGCGATGAGCGGCGTAATCCATTGGTGGGGACCGCGCTCTCTTGAGCGCTAAGCAGTCTCCAAGAACTTCAATCTTCTCGTTGAAGGGCGGTAGGTTAGAGTTCTATCTCCGGAGCCAAAACGCCATAACTTCAGTTCTTTGAACACGGCCATCAAAAGACATCGTTCTGACCCGTGGGTTGATGGCTGTTTTTGTGCTGTGGAAACATTGGCGATTGATCGGTAGTTGACTGCGGCCAAGGTCACAACGACCCGTAGTTTCCTAAAACCCCGTTTCCAGGGAGCTTCGTTCCTCAAGTCGGTTCGAGAGCTCTCCATGAGTTACTCGGCCTGTTAGCAAAAACTGAGATTCACAGTTGCGGGAAAGTGACCTCCCGGAAACGAGCTTTTGCGCACCATCGCATCTTGGCGCGGACGGTCTTATCACGGCTCTTGACCGGTCCTCGCGATCTGCCTCGGCTGGATTCATCTTCAGAAGGAAGACACAGTTGTGTTTCGCTACGGATGTGGGGGCGGGTGCTGAATCTCGTCTATGACGTAGTGCTGGTAATCGGGGTAATTGGATTGAGCGAGGGTTAGGGCGGTCGCCATCGCTTTCTGGCCTTCGGGGATATGACCCGAGGCGAAAGAGGCTTCGCCGTAGGTTTCCTGCACGTTGGCGGAGGCGGGGGCCTGGTGGACAGCTGCCTGGGCAAAGGCCAGGGCCTGCGGAAGTTTGCCTTGGCGCAGCATCGCGGTCGCGAGGGTGGCATTGGTCTGGGCCGCGAGGAGCGGGACATCAAAGGTGCCGTGGTAGACGAGGATGATGTTGCCGATGAGAGCGTCGGGCTTGCGATCGCGGAAGACCGCGTAGGGATTCAGATTGCCCGGACCCCAATAGGGGCCGTCGATGTCGTCGGAACTAACGAGTATCGTGCCGGAGATGGTGGAAGGTATGGGCGGGGTGGGGGAACCGATGACCTGGCCGAAACTGGAGAGGAGCTGCTTGCAGGGGATGTTGAAGTTCGCAAAGTCCATGCCGGGATTGCCGTAGTAGTCAAACCAGCAGTTGGAGTCGGGATGCTGCGCGAGGTAGGTGCTAGTGAACTTGAGGCCCTGTCCCCAGTCGCCGTCGGAATCGGTGAGGGAGCGATAGGCATGGGAGGGGCCGCCGAAGAGCTCATTGGAATAAGCGAAGAAGTCAGGATAGCTATGCAGCGTGGAGAGGAGGCTGAGGAAAAGGAGCGTCGAGACGGCGATCCGAGAGAGGGTTGAGCGCTGATAGATTGCGGCTGCGGAGGCGCCGGCAAGCAAGATCAGGTACGGGTACATAGGGATGAGATAGCGGGCGCCTCCGTTCATCATGGAGAGCATGCAGACGGTGAAAAAGAACGCGGCGGGGATGGCGAAGAAAACGAGCTGTCGGCGCTGGTTGATCAAGCGGGCGAACGGCAAAAGGAGGAGGAAGACAAGCAGGCCAAGGGTGGTCTTGATGGCAAAGGCGGCCGGGAAGAAGAACCACCGCGAGCTAGGGTAGATGTGACCAAGAATAAAACTGGGACGGGTGGAAGGAATGCGGAGGATGTCGACCCAACCGTAGAGATAGGGTGCGGGGAAGAGGTGGTGGCGATTGAGGAAGAGGAGGAGACCGCGCTTGAACGGGCTGAGTTGGGCGGCCCAGGGGGTGATGGGCGGAAAGATGTGGAGTTCGTAGTAGCGGAATCCGTAAATTGCCCAGATGCCGATGTAGCCGATTACGAGCAGGGCGCAAATCGCAAGACCATTTCGGCGCAGGCGTTGCTGGCGGCTGCCGGGTTCGTCCGCAATGGGAAGGAAGACGTCGAAGAGGGCTAGAAGGGACAGGATGGGGAGGACGAGGATGCCGCTGTGCTTGCAGACGATCGTGAGACAGGTAGCGACGGCGCAGAGAGCGAAACGTGCAGGAGACGGGCGTCTGCAGAGACGGTAGAAGGTATAGACGGAGGCGAAGAGCAGGCAGGCCAACGCCATGTCCGTTGTGATGATATTGCCGTTGGCGAGAAGCAAGGGTTGGAAGACGTAGAAGAAGAGAGCGAAGAGGGCGGCAAGCGGGCCGAAGGCTTCCTCGGTGGCGAGGAAGAGCAAGATGCCGAGGGTGAGGGTGAAGAGCATGATCACGGCGCGGCCGCGCATGAGGATGGGTTGCCAGTCGGGGCCACGGGAGTAAAGGAGTTGGGTGCCGAAGGTGCTGTCGTTGCCTTTGAAGAGCGGGATGTGGCTGGTGGGCGGCTCTTTGAGGCCTATGGAAAGCAAAGGAAGGGCGACGAGCATTTTTACCAGCGGGGGATGTTCGGGGTTTCTGGAAAAGTCGCCATGTTTGAGGTACATCAGCCCGGCGCCGAGGTGATTGGCCTCGTCGAAGGCCTGGGACGTCTGGAGGCCGGAGCCGATGAGGAGCGAGGCCTGAACGGCAAGGAGGAGGGCAGCGAGGAGCGCGGCGCGACGGGGGCTAAGGGAAACACTCGCCGGGCTTACAAACTTGGGCTCGGGCATAATCGCTTGTCCTGATGGGGAGATCGGCGCAAACGGCGTTACTTCTTCAGTGGGAAGCTACTTCCGGGCGAACTCAGCTAGTGGGTGTGATCATAAGGACAGTTAGGAGATTTCGCAAATTTACCGGATTTCGGATAGTGGAACTGACGTCGACCACTTGAGCGAATCCGCTGTCGACAAATGCCAAAACCGCCGAATCACTCATCGAGAAAGGCAAGTCGCGCAGCGAGATTCGCGCAAAGTCGCATTATCGGCAACTTCGGGTTTTCAGACCAGGGATCGACGTAGTTTCCGAAAACGCCGTTTTCAAGGAACGGCTGCTGAAGCGGCCGTGTGATGACTTCCGATAAGCCGACATATGGGTAATTGGCGATTTATGGCTTATCGAGAAGGTGAGTGATGGCTTCTGGGTGCCGACCTCCGGATAGGTGCCGGGAAGCGCATTTCACAAAACCTCTTGTTTGGTGAGGGCTCAATCACTGATCGATGGGTGCACCGGCCTAAATGCGCCGATTAGCGTCTTCCCACGGTCCGCCGTCGCCACATAGCGTCCTCGCCGCCCTCAGCTGCTGCAGCCGGCGTAGTACTGCTCCGCTGTAATCTGTTTCACCGTGTAGTTCGTTGCCTGCGCCTGCGCCTCGGCCTGTGCCTGCGCAAGCGTGCCGTAAGCGGCGTACGTGAAGCACTCCGGGTTTGAGCCTGCGGGCGAATTCAACTGAAAGTAATACCACTGGCATCCACTGCACGTCGCCGCGCCGGTAGTCGTCAGCTGAATCAGCACCTTCGCCGACTCGATATCGTTCATGCTCCTCGACTTTGTGTCGCTCGCGCCCATCAGGTACGTCGTCACGTCATCCGTCGGTGCTACGCCGATCGAGCCCTGTGCAGCCAGATTGTTCTTGGTCCAGATCTCCGCCGCGCCCGTGCCATTGATCGCTTCCAGGCCAATCGCGGCACCCGCGCCGCAGTTCGCAGTCGTCCATGCAACGGTCGCTTTGCTGCCCACCGGAATTACCAGCGTATTCCCTGCCCCAACCGTGTGGCCGTTCCACGTAGCTGTCAGGCTCTCGATCGCACACTGCCCCGGCGGCGGCCCTGGTGTGTCGCTACGGTTGCAAACAGGTCCCGGATTCACACTCGGCGCCACCGATGCGTTCTTCCTGCTCACCTCGTCCAGCGCCGACTGCGGCCCCGCCAGCACAAAAGAGATCTGATACGTCGCCGGAAGCTTCGACCAGTTGTTACTAGTACTCGACTGGCACGCGTTTTGCCAATGTACCGATATCGGCGGAGTCTTCGACCCCGGGTCCTCCAGGTCCACTCCATAAGACCCTTCGCTCCCGAGACCGCCGCGGTCGGTCTGAGCCGGAATCAACTTCATGTCATGCCCCTGTGCTCGCAACGCGCGACCCAGGAAGTGGGCACCGCCGCATGCCTCCATCCCGATCAGGGAAGTCTGCAGGTTCGCCGTCAACGTGATCAGCTGCCTCTGGGTGAACTTCTTCTTCAGCAGCACCTTGCCGTTATCGTCAAGGGCCACTAGGTGAAAGGTCGTCTTGCCAAGGTCAATGCCTACCGAGCGAATCTGCATGTCGATGATCCTCCTTGAATATGCCTACTACAATCCTCCTAACTAGGATGAGGTTCTAGCGGCGGACCATCTCAGTAACACCGTATTTCGGGAGGTTGGCGTTTACAGAATGGCTAGAACGACTGGCTCCCGTGATTGAGGTTTTAAGACGCAGATGCAGGGCCGAGAATAGATCAGGATTTTAGCTTCTGGCCAGCTCACCCAAATTTGCTGCTACTCGCTCCGCATTTCCCGAAAAGCAGTCACCAAAATTTGGGTTTAACCGCAGATCGTCAATTCTTTGATCGGTTCTTGTGCCTGCTTTGTCCATTATGGCTAAGATCCTGCCTTTTTCCTCTAAGGTCGGGTCGATCAACTCAACATAGAAATACCAATCAGTGCACCTATCCCCGAATCAGCAAGATAATGCCTGAACCACGAAGTAATTCGTTTGTTTCATGGTCGACGTCGAGAACTGCCTGATGGGCGTCTTTCGCATTCGGCATCTGGTTCGCAAATTCAACTCTCATAGTGCCTCCATGCGTGAAGGCAACAATGATAGTCCTGTACGCACGTGCCGGGGCAGGCGATGAGTTTGCCCTGGACCAAGGCGGCTCTTGCTAGAGGTTCTCTAAGAAATTGACCAGTTCTGGATCGTCCTTCCAGTGCCCTGATTCTAGTCGCGGACTGAGCTTATCGAGATCCTTCCTGAACCGTTCTGGGGTCAAGGCCAGGTAGCGAGAGGTGGAACCCAAGCCCACTTGTCCCATATAGGCGGCGAGGGCTGGAAGGAGTCGATTTAGATCGTCGCCGTTTTCTATTCCAGCCGAGATTCTGTGAACTGCGAAAGTGAAGCGAAGGTCTGAAAGACAAGGTTGCAGGCGACTGCCAACACGGCGATGAACCCCGGATGCGTGGCGGAGCCCGGTGAAGGATTTGGTAATTCGCGCGCTGCTCGTTTGTTTGCCTTTCCTTGTGAGAAATAGGTAAGGACTTCCGCCAGCCGGTTGGATCCGATTGACTCTATATTCTCGGAGCACGCTGCACAGATCCGTTCCAATTGGGATTCTGCGGTTCCGATGAGCCTCGCCGCTACGAATGCGAATAAAGCCACTGTCCAAGTCCAAGTCTGAATCCAAAATTGACGGTACTTCTCCAACAGGCAACCCGGTCGCATATAGCAGCACTACGATGGTGCGAAGTGTGTGCGGATCGAATGCGTATCCGGTTCTACCATTTCGCCTGGTAGCATTCAATAGTGCGCGAAGTTCCAGGATGGTAAAGATGTGAGGCACGAAATTTCTGCGCGAGTTGACTCGCGCGGTCGGCATTTCAAACGTACGAATTACGCCCCGCGCAAGCCAATGCTCGAAAAATCGACGCATCATCCAATATTTGCCGTGCCAGGTGGAATTGGCAATTGGAATTCGATTGAGACATCCGAGCATTTGCTCACCCGTCATTTCGGCGATCTGAATGTCCCCAACATGCCTAACGATCTGGCGCAAAACGCCTTCCACTTTCCAGCACTTGTAGCCATCCGCTCTCTTCCAGATTAAGTATTGATCTATGGCTAACGACAGCTTCATAGAATCTCCGTTAGATCGATGGCAGAGATTCTCCTGAGAGCTTCCATGTCATGCTTGGCGTAGACACTGACCGACCTGAGGTTACTGTGGCCTAAAAAGTCCGCAATGTCCTTAAGGGACGTTCCTTCGTGCAGCAGATGCGTGGCACAGGCGTGCCGGAGGGAATGGACTCCATAGTTTCGGGAAGAAATTCCGAGAATCTTCAACCTGTTAGCTACGATCACCCAGAGCGTAGTTGAGTCCACAGGTCGGTACGGAGGTTTCAACGAGACGAAGAGATTTCTGTGTTTACATTTTGGCCGAGCCTCTTGGAGATAACGGATGACCTTGTTTCCGACTTCCAATTGGATTGGAAATTGCTGGACTCGATCATTTTTCGACCTACGAATCGTAATGATCTCATTGTGCCAATCGAAGTCGCTAAGCCTCAAGTTGACGACCTCACTGCTTCTCAAGCCGTAGATAGCTCCCAGTGCAGTGATCGCCGCAGCTCTAAGCGCTGCGGCACTCGGTCCGAAGTCGTGATCGAGTAACCTGCGAACGTCCGTCCACTCCGGCCCCTTGGGAGCCGAGTCAACTCGTGGGATACGTGGCCGGCGGATTCCTTCCGCTATCCTCGGCTGAGTCCATTTTCGTAGTTCCCCAAATTGGAAAAACAGTACAAGGGAATGGCAGATGGACCTAACATAGGTTGGTTTGTGCCCAATGTCTAATTTGGACAGGATGTAACCATCAACATCGCTCAATGTAAGGTCTGCAAGAGAGCGCTGACACTCGGAGTTCCACTTTAGAAATGGTCGAACGCGAAGCCGATGAGCACGCACGGTCAAGGCACCCATCCCACGCACAGTTTGAATGAACTGCACGAACTGCTCAACGTATGTATCGTCCGGTTCAACGCGGGTAGTCGTGCTAATTAGCATTTCACTGAATCGCAGCCACTTAATGGCCACATAGGTGAAGTGCTTCGTCGTTTTTGCGTGACCGTTCTTCGTTCGGAATTCAACATCAAGAGCCCATTTGACTGCTGCCTCTTCCACTTCAGCGAGTTCTACGGACCGAGAGCCCTTTAGCTCCATAAGCCGGATGATGTGAAGGAGCATGGTCCCGATAGACCGCAATCGTCTAACGCTGGTCCCTTGGGCCTGCAGGTGGCTAAGGAATCGCTCTCTTGATTCCAGCAGCGCCGCTTGTCGATGACGGATGAGAGAGCTCTTGAACGAAAAAATGAGTTCTAGGCCAGAAGCAGACGGAGACACTGGATAGCGATCTTTCGGGGTTCCGACATTTGCAACTCGCGACGTTCGAGATGACAACGATGGGGTCATTTGGCCACTTTCAAATCTGATGTTCCGCTCAAGCATAAGCCCGTAAATACCGTTCGACATCCCGCCCGTTTGTCGAAACAACGTGACTGTAGTCACGACGAGGGCGAGCAACAAGGTCTAGACTCCTAACATGGATAAGCTAAAGGACATCACAGATACGGTCAGAACCAATGTGCAACTGATGGTAGACAGTCCACGCGACGTCATAGTCGAGTGCTTTCCTACTGATGGCGGCGCATCCATACGCATAGCAGTAGCGCCAACAGATCTTGGGAAAATCATCGGGAAGCAAGGTCGCACGGCAAGGGCTTTGCGCGTGTTAACGAGCGCTATGGGTATGGCCACGAAGCAGAAGATAAGCCTGGATATTACGGAGTAGGGATTCGGGATTGAACCCATTTACTCGATCTGTCTGAAGTCTGACAATATCTAAATTGCTGCGACTTCCTGCAAAGTCAAGTTATATGCAAGTTCGTCACGACGTTTCTCTGACTATGAGATCAATCATTGTCCGAGTGTAGGTCTCGACAGGATCTTCGTCTCTATTGTTGCCGTGGTAGTACTCACCTTCATCGAATGCCGAATACACGTCCCAAAAGACTTCAGGCTTTGGTCCACTCGTATTTGTAACGGGACCGAACAGATCGTTCACCACTGCGTCGCAGAACTCAAAGGAAAGCTCAGACGTGTGAAAGTCTTGAGCTAGGCACTTTGCAATCTCGTCAAACATCTGACGCCGAAACCAGCCGCTTTCAGCGACCCTATCGCTATTCAACCAGACCAGGAATCGATAGCCAATGATCTGACCAGCACACTTGTCCGCGCCTGCTTGAAAGAAGTCGGCAGGTAAACCATGGGAAGACAGAGAAACGCGAAAGACGGATGGCAGCCCGATCGCTGGCTGGGCTTTCGAGCAACCACTGAAGAGTCC
>Ga0302313_10003189_pt1 | contig 10947 bp, 6 predicted proteins | sample III_Palsa_N2_2_FD_200454 | JGI IMG/M metagenome (GOLD analysis project Ga0302313, IMG submission 200454) | Peat permafrost microbial communities from Stordalen Mire near Abisko, Sweden - III_Palsa_N2_2 | ecosystem: Environmental > Terrestrial > Soil > Palsa > Peat permafrost | place: Sweden...
GGCTTCTTCTCCAGGTGCAGCGTATAGCTGAACTCCGCCACAGTCCCTTGCAGCGCATGTTCATGGTCAGTATTCGGCAGCCATAGCCATTCAATCTTCTTCAGCGCCTCAAGCTCCTGCGCATCATCCCGCCGAACCCACTGCGCCTTCCAATCCTCCGGTTGCAGCAGTCCCATCTCCCAAGTCGCAGGCTCCATCGCGGTGGAAGCCACACCCTTCGCATCCCACGTCTTCACTGTCCAGTAGCACCGTTGCCGAGTCTTCAGCACCGGCCCACCATAAGCAATATCCACCGACTCCGAAGACATCTGTTTCCCGCTATCCCACACATCGGCATGTCCCCGCCGAAGCTGCTCCGCCGAACTAGCCACCAAAATCTCGTATGCCGATTGCTTCCAATCGCGCTCCGTAGCTTGGCTCTGCCACGAAAGTGCCGGCCGCGGCGTATCAATCCCCAGCGGATTCACCCGCTCATTCGCCCGCAGATGAAACGGCAACCCATAGCAAGCCGTGGCACTTAAACAAGCCGCTGCCACCAGCGCTCCCGAACCGGCCGAAGCGCCCCAACCCCGCCTCCAAAGAATCAATCGCAATGCCTCACGCTCCCACTCCTCATTCAAACTCCATGCCGCCAAATTGTATCCGCAAGCTCCTCCACTGCGCTCAAGCTGCAATTCGAAACCCCAGTTCCCGGATGTAAAGGTTGCTGGTCACCGTCACGGTGAAAAATCACCGGTTTCACCGTCCGTAGCACCGTTAAATCTCACCGTCCGATCCGTCGAAAACACCGTAAAATCAGGTCTTTTACAATTCCGAGACAGCCCACGCCGCCGTCGGTGATATACCCGTAGAACGGACCCTCCAAAGGAGCATCATGTCGCGATCACGCCGGGATTTCCTCGCAAAAGGCTCATTAACCCTGATGGCAGCCGCTTTAACTACCAAAAACGCCCCTGCCGAACAAACCCCCACCCCCGGCGCTCCGCCCGCCTTCGGAACCGCACCCCCCGTAGGCCCCGCAGTCTCAGTCGAAACCTTCAAAAACGCCCAAAAACTCGTACAAATCGAGATGACACCCCACGACCTCGCCCAGGCCGCCGGCAACTGGCAGCAAGCCATGGCCCCCGTCTACGAGCGCCGCACCGGCCCCAGAAAACTAGCCATCGAAGAGACCATCTCCCCCGCAACCGTTTGGAATCCTACACTTCCGGGCAAAACCTCCGGCCCCACCACCAACCACTTCGTAGCTTCAACGGCGACGCATCCCCTACCCGCCAAGGACGACGACATAGCCTTCGCCCCTGTCTCCCACCTCTCAAACTGGATCAAAACCCGCCAAATCACCTCAGAACGCCTCACAAAGATCTATCTCGACCGCCTCCAGCGCTACAACAAGCAGCTAAACTGCGTCATCACCCTCACCCCCGACCACGCCCTCAAACAGTCCCGCCAAGCCGATGCCGAGATCGCCGCAGGTAAATACCGAGGCCCTCTCCACGGCATCCCGTGGGGAGCAAAGGACTTACTCGACACCGCCGGTATCCCCACCACCTATGGCGCTGAGTTCTACCGCGACCGCATCCCAGCAGAAGACGCCACCGTAACCGCCCGCCTCAACGAAGCCGGAGCTGTCCTCATAGCCAAGCTAAGTCTTGGCGCTCTAGCACTTAACGACATCTGGTTCGGCGGCCAGACCATGAACCCCTGGCTGCTCGAAGAAGGTGCCTCCGGCTCCAGCGCCGGCCCCGGCGCAGCGGTCGCTGCAGGCCTCGTAGGCTTCGCCATCGGCAGCGAAACTCAGGGCAGCATCGTCAGCCCCTCCATGCGTTGCGGCGTAACTGGTTTGCGTCCAACGTTTGGGCGTGTTCCACGTACTGGAGCGATGACTCTTAGCTGGTCTTGTGACAAGTTGGGTGTGATGGCTCGTGGGGTTGAAGATACCCTTTTCGTCCTCCATGCCATTAGTGGGCCTGATGGTCATGACGTCGGGTGTGTTCCTAGCAAGCTCTCGTTTGATGCTTCGAGGCTTGCTTCCAAGGCTGATTTTTCGACGCTTCGGGTTGGGTATATTCCGGCCTGGATGAAGGATGCTCCGGCTACTGATGTCGATCGCGCTGCGCTGGAAACCGTGAAGAATCTTGGGTTTACGACAGTTGAAGTTTCACTGCCTGATTGGCCTTACGACTCTTTGAACGTCATTCTCTTTGCTGAGTCTGCGGCTGCTTTTGAAGAACTCACCCTCAATCACAAGGTCGATGAGCTTAAGGCGCAAGTGCCTGATGCCTGGCCTAATACGTTTCGGCAGTCGCGGTTTCTTTCGGCTGTGGACTTTGTTCAGGCTGATCGGCTGCGGCGCAAGGTTGCGCTGGAGATGGAGCGGGTTTTTGCTGAGGTTGATCTGCTTCTGGTGCCGTCTTTACGGGATGAGTTCCTTGTTATCACTAACTTCACTGGTCAGCCTTCGTTGACGTTGAGGGCTGGTTTTGTTGAGGTTTCAGAGGCGCGTAGTGATTGGGCACCTGATCCTGCGAAGCCGCTGCCTAAGTTTTCGCCTGCCAGGCGGGTTCCTCATGGGGTTACGCTGGTTGGCCGGTTGTTTGAAGAGGGGACCGTTGCTGAGGTTGGAATGGTGCTCGAAACGGCATTTAATGTGGCGGCGGAACGGCCGAAGGATTTTGCTTGATTTCCCCAGTAAACACGGTGAACAGCACGGTTCGGACGGTGCCGTTTTACGGTGCGACGGACGGGTTTTACGGTGATTTTTCACCGTCACGGTGACCAGCAAACTTTACATTTAAGACTCAGCTACTAATGAACTAGTTCCACGGCACTGGCGGCGCTGAGCTGGTGGATGGCCAGCCAGGTCTGCTGGTAGGCGTTCAGAGCGTCGTTGGTCGAGGAACGCGCTCCGCGCAGGGCATCGAGGTAGTCGATCAAGGCGATGCCACCGTGGTCGAAGGCATACTGCGCGATGCTCAGGACATCCTGCGACTCGTCGAGATAGTGCTCGCCGAACCGGTCGGAGAGGCGCTTGGATTGGGTGTAGCCGATCCAGGCCTGGTCTACGTCGGAGACGACCTGGTTTCGGGCTGCTGTCAAGGTCAACTGGGAGGCAGTGGCCTGAAGCCGGGCTGTTTCCTTGTTGCCCTGGTTGCGGTCGAAGAAGCGAAGCGGGATATTGATCGAGAATCCCGCGGAGTTTTCGGTGCCGGTGCGGTCATACTCCGCTTCGAGCGTGGGGTCTGCGGTTCCATTCGCAACTGCCAGCCGGGCATTTGCCTCGGCGGCATTCACGTTGAAGCGGGCGGCTGCGTAGTCGGGGCGGTTCGTCAGGCCGTCCTGCACCAGCAGTTCGCGCGTCTGCGTGATTAAGGGCGGAACAATATCGCCGGTAATGTCGAAGTCACGGCTCGGGGCGTCGATTCCCATCAGCGTTTGCAGTTGGTCGCTGGCCTGTTGCAGCGTCACGATGTCATTGGACTCGTCGCTCTCGTAGCTGCCAAGCTGCAGATCGAGGCGCTCATAGTCCAGTTTGCCGAGATCGCCGGCCTTGTAGCGGTCGTTCGCGATATCGACCTCATGCTGGAAGTCCTTGAGGCTGGCGGTGGAAAGCTCCAGCGCTTCCTTGGCGATCAGCATGTGCGTAAACGCGTTCTTGATGGTCAGGATGGTCTGCCGGATGGTGTCGTTCAACTGGGCCTGGGTTTGCGCGGTGGTCGCACGGGCATCATCGAGCCGCCAGCGACGTTTCTCCCCGCGCTCGAAGAGTCGCGAGATCTGGACGCCGTAGTTATAAGGACTGCTGGCGTACTCGCCTTCGGTGATGTCGGTGCCGTTGACGGTCAGGTATGGATTGGCGCGCACACCGGCCTGCAACTCCTGCGCTCGAACGGCCCGCAGATTCTGGTCGGCCGCCAGTAGCGTCGGGTTTTTGGCCCGCGCCTGATCGAGTACCTGCGCCAGCGTAAGGGCACCGGGCTTTGAGGTGGGCGGCGTCCGCGGATCGGGCCCACGGCTTGCACCGCTGGCGTAAACCTCAGCCGGAGTTTGCTCGTTCTGCGCCTGCGCAGCCGGCAGGATGAGCAGCATGGCCAGGACGGCAACCGCCGGAGCGACGCTGGTCCGACGGCGAAGGAAAGCACCGCGAACGCGTTGCACAGAGACGATTTTCGGCAGGACAGACATACCCGATGACCTCAATTCTCAAACTCGGTGTCCGGTGTGGGCAGCACATCGTTGCTGCGCGCAATCCAGACATAAAGGCTGGGCAGAAGGAAGATTCCCATCATCAGTGCGCCGACGAGGCCGCCGACGATGACGATGGCAAATGGCCGCTGTGAGTCTGATCCAATGCCGTGCGAGAGCGCCGCGGGCAGCAAGCCGAGCGTGGCGACGAGCATGGTCATCATGATGGGACGAAGGCGAATGACGGCGCCTTCGATGGCCGCTTCCTTTACCGGATGGCCGTTGACGCGCATCTGGTTGATGCACTCCAGCATGATGACGCCGGTCTGCACGGAGACTCCAAAGAGCGCGAGGAACCCGACACCGGACGAGACGCTGAAGTGGTTGCCGGTGAGCAGCAGGGCAACCAGGCCGCCAAACGGTGCGACGGCCACGTTTGCCAGCACCAGCAGCGCCCACTTGAAGGAGCCGAACATGCCGTAGAGGATGATGAAGATGAGCATGATGGTGAGCGGGCAGACGATCATCAGGCGGCGCGAGCTGCGCTTCTGGCTCTCGTATTCGCCGGCCCAATCGAGGTGATAGCCCGTGGGCAGCTGGACGTTCTTCTTCACCTTGGCGATGGCCTCTTCCACGGTGCTGCCAAGATCGCGGTCGCGCACGCTGTACTTGATGGCGATATAACGCTGGCCGTTTTCGCGGCCTATGGACTCTGCGCCATCTACCACCTGCGGGTGCGTGACCTGGGCGAGAGAGACTCGCTCGCCCGAGGGAGCGAGCAGGCGGATGTTGCCGATCGCCTCCGGCGTTGTGCGATACATGGGACTGTAGCGCGCCATAACGTCGTACCGTGCTTCGCCATCGAGCACCTGCGTAACCGGCGCACCGCCGATGGTGCCGCCGACCGCACCTTCGATCGCGTTCTGGATGTCGTTGACGTTGATGCCGTAGCGAGCGGCAGCGTCGCGGTCGACTACGTAGTTCAGGTTCGGCTGGCCGATGACGCGAAAGACGCCAAGATCGGCTACGCCCTTGATGTTGCTCATCACCTGGGCGATCTGGTCGCCCTTAGCTTCGAGCGTCTTGAGGTCGGTGCCGTAGAGCTTTACGGCGAGCTCGCCCTTCACGCCGCTGACAGCTTCTTCCACGTTATCGGAGATGGGCTGCGAGAAGTTCCATTCCACGCCCGGCATCTTCTCCAACTCGCGGTCCATGGCCGCGATGAGTTCGTCCTTGTCCTTATGGAAGGCAGGCCGCCACTTGTCTTTCGGCTTCAGGTCGACGAAGTATTCGGTGTTGAAGAAGCCGGTGGTATCGGTACCGTCGTCCGGGCGGCCAATCTGGCTGACCACTTGCGTGACTTCGGGGAAGGACGACAGGATGATGCGCGTCTTGTTCGCGACAGCCAGACTTTCTGTTGGGCCGGTGCTGGGAGCCAGCGAGCCGCGCACCCAGATAGCGCCTTCGTCCAGGTGCGGTAGGAACTCGGAGCCGATGGCGCTTCCCATGACCAGGTAGGCGCTCAGTGCGAGCATTCCCACAGCGATGCCGATGGGGACCATTTTATGTTCAATGGCCCAGGTCGAATCTTTGCGATAACGATTCGTGAGCCAGACCATCACGGGGTTGTCCCACTCGGTTGTGCCTTTGCGGAAGAGCAGGCTGGCGAGAACCGGCGCGACGACCATGGAGAAGATGAGCGCGCCGAGCAGGGCAAAGGCTACCGTCCAGGCCATCGGCTTGAAGAGGCGGCCTTCGACCGATTGCAGCGTGAAGATAGGCAGATACGCTGTGATGATGATGGCGATGGAGTAGAAGACGGGCCGCTGCACTTCATGTGCGGCTTCGCGAATCTGTTCCATCACCGATAGGTCTGCGCGCCGTTTGTGGCTGAGGTGGCGGACGATGTTTTCGATCATCACCACGGCGCCTTCGACGACCATGCCGAAGTCCAGCGCGCCCAGGCTTAACAGGTTCGCAGGGATGTGACGAAGGTCAAGACAGATGGACGCAAAGAGCAGCGAGAAGGGGATGGTGATGGCGACGATGAGTGCGCCGCGCGCATTGCCGAGGAAGAGAAACAGGATGAGCGCAACGAGCAGAATGCCCTTGGTCAGGTTGTCGAGAACGGTGCTGGTTGTGAGCTTGAGCAGATCGCTGCGGTCGAGGAAGGGAACGACGGTTACGCCCTTTGGCAGGATCTGTTCGTTCAACTCCTTGACCTTGGCATGGATGCCTTCGAGGGTGACATCGGAGTTTTCCCCCTTTTGCAGCAGCACGACGCCTTCGACAACGTCGTCGTTATCGAGCAGCTTGCCGTCTTCGTGGCGGACGGCGTTGTTGCCCTTCGCGCTTGCAGTTCTTTCTTCCGGCGTGCAGTAGCCTTCGTGGCAGGTCTTGCCGATCTGGCCGAGGCGAATCTTCGGGCCTTGGACCACCTTGGCGATATCGCTTACGCGCAGTGCCGTGCCGTTGGATGCCTTCAGTACGGTCTGCTCGATGTCATGAACATTGGTGAAGAGGCCGATTTCCTGGACGTTGATCTGCTGCTGGCCCTGCTCGATGAAGCTGCCGCCGGCGTCGACGTTGTTGGCGGCCAGTTGCTGCTGGACTTGCTGGAGTGAGAGGCCGTAGGCGATGAGTTTTTCGGGGTCGACGATGACCTGGTACTCGCGCGTGAGGCCGCCGAAGCTGGAGACGTCGACTACGCCGGGAACGCTGCGGAACTGCTTCTCAAGCGTCCAGTCTTCGAGGCTCTTGAGGGCCATGGTGTCGTACTCGGGATTGGTGCTCTTGAGGGTGTACCAGTAGATCTGGCCGACGGGGGACCAGTCGGTGCCGATCTGCGGCTGCAGCCCGGTGGGCAGCGTCACCTGCGAGAGGCGTTCAAGGACCTTCTCGCGGTTCCAGTCGTCTTCGCTGTCGTCGTCGAAGATCATGGTGACGCTTGAAAGTCCGGCGAGCGAGGTGGAGCGAAGGTGGGTCATGTGCGGGATGCCCGCCATGCCGATCTCGAGCGGCACGGTTACCTGCTGCTCGACCTCTTCGGCGGTGCGGCCCGGCCATTGCGTGATGACGTTGACGTAGTTGTTGGCGACGTCGGGGTAGGCTTCCACGGGGAGATTGTGGAAGGAGATGGCACCCCAGCCGAATAGCAGAATCGCGATGACAATAATGATGAATCGGTTGTTGAGCGAAAAATCAACCATCTTCCGAATCATTACTGGTCCGCCGTATTCTGCAGGTCAAGCGCGTTCAAGACCACCTGCTGCCCAACGCTCACACCCGCGAGCAACTCAAGATAGTTGTTGTCCAGCGTGCGGCCGGTCTTGACCTGCACGCGGCGGAAGCTGCCTTGCTGGCCTGTGGGGACGAAGACATAGGAGCGGTCGTGCAACTGCAGCACGGCCGTGGAAGGGATTGCGGGTTGATCGCTCGCTTTCGAGCCTAAGAGGGTTGCGGTGGCGAACATGCCGATGCGCAGTTGGCTGCCGGGATTCGGCACCTGGAAGCGGACCTTCGCGGTGCGGATGCTGGGGTCGAGCACCGCGCCGATGTCGCTGACGGTTCCGGGGAAGGTTTTGCCGGGGAAGGCGTTGAGGCTTATGTCGGCATGCTGACCGAGATGGACTGTGGCGAGGTCGTTCTCGTAGACGTCGCAGATGACCCACACGTGCGAGAGGTCGGCGATAAGCAGGGAACCTGCTGCGCCGGCGTAGGTGATGCCTGCCGCGCCGGCAGCCGTGACATTCTGCGAGATGATGACGCCGGAGGCAGGGGCGTTGATCTTGACGGTGTCGCCCGGGTGATTTTTGTCCACGCCGTAGATTTTTAGCTGCTGCTCGGCGGCGCGGAGGTCGGTGTTGGCGTCGTCGTCGGCGGTCTGGGCGATCTCAAGCTGCGATTTGGCGATTGCGCCCTTATTGTAGAGCAGCTTGTCGCGGTCGAGCGTGACGGCGGTGAGGCGTTCGTCGTTGACGGCTTTTAGATAGGCGTCAAAGGCGGTGGTGACGTCAGGGCTCTGGACTTCCATGACGAGCTGGCCTTTTTGGACGGTGTCTCCCAGACCGACATGCAGCGCGACTACGCGGCCGTTCGCCAGCGAGAGGACAGGGATCTCCTTCGAGACATCGGGGCTCACCGAGCCGGTAACCTGCAGCTTGCTCACGATGGGTCGCGATATAGCCGTGGTCAGCGGGAATCTGTCGGCGCCCTCGACGTGGACGACGTCGGCCTGGCCTACGTTTACCACTTGCGGTTGGGAAGGAGGTGCTTCAGCGGCGGGGTTGTCGGCGTGCTTGCAGCCAGACAGAGCCAAAAGTATCACTGCTGAGGAGCAGGCTACGTGCCGCCATCCTGTTTTTACTGCCTGCATTGTTAGACCTGTTCCTTCCGATCCTGCTCTAGAGGGTATTGCATGGGCCTAGGATATCTTTCAAGGTGCCTTTATCCATAAGAGTAGCGTGGTGTGCCATAAAAAGGATGTAAAAGAATCCAAGTGGCCCGATGGTTCCCCTGGGAATACCTCCTGCGCGAGGGGGTATCTGTTGCTGAGACTGTTATACCGTTACAAAACCCGGCCCTCTTCTATAGGTTGCGATGGGTACGATGAAATAGACGGGGTTTTAGGCGGACCGGGCGCACACAATTTACAATTTATGCAACATGAGTGAACACGCTTCGAAGTACACACGCAACCAGCCTTATACCTCCAAAGTGTTGGTGAATGATCGGCTTACCGGCCCAGAGTCGGAAAAAGAAACCATCCACATTGAGCTTGCTCTTGAAGAGGGCATGGCCTATACGCCGGGCGACGCGGTTGGGATCATTCCCACGAACCGCGAAGAGGCCGTGGATGCGGTCTTGAAGACGCTCGGCTTTACGGGTGATGAGCGGGTGCTCGATCACTATAAGGTGGAGATCTCTCTCCATGAAGCGTTGACCACGCGGCTTGGCATCGGCAAGCTCGCGCGCGGCAGCGTGAACCAGTTTGCGAAGCTCTGCGGCGAGAACGTGCCTGATGGTTTGAAGGCGCTCATCGGTCAGGAGAACAAGGCGTTCGCCGAGGAGTACATCTGGGGCCGCGAGTTTGTGGACCTGGCCAAGGAGTATCCCGGCATCGTGAAGGAGCCGCAGGAGCTGTTCAATATCCTGCAGCGCCTGACGCCGCGCATGTACTCGATTGCCTCCAGCCAGGCGGCGCATCCGAACGAAGTTCACACGACGGTGCGCGTAGTTCGCTACAACGCGCACGGTGCAGACCGCCAGGGCATCGCTTCGGGCCATATGGGTGAACGCGCTCCCGTTGGCGCGACGCTGCCGGTCTTCCTGCACGAGAACAACGCCTTCCGCCTGCCGGAAGATACCAACGCGCCGGTCATTATGATCGGCCCCGGCACCGGCATTGCGCCGTTCCGCGCCTTCCTGGAGCATCGTCAGGCGCTTGGCGAAAAGGGCGATATGTGGCTCTTCTTCGGCGAGCAGCGGTCGGTTTCGGACTATCTCTACAAGGAACAGTTCCTTGGCATGGAGAAGGACGGCCTGCTCACGAAGCTGCACACGGCGTTCTCGCGCGACCAGAGCAAGAAGGTCTACGTGCAGGACCGTATGCAGGAGAACTCGGCAGAGCTTTATGCGTGGCTGGAGCGCGGCGCGTACTTCTATGTCTGCGGCGACGCGAGCCGCATGGCCAAGGACGTTGAGCTGGCGCTGCTGGACTGCATCGCGAATGGCTCAGGCGGAACGCTGGAGCATGCAGCGGAGTATCTGGCTGCGATGAAGAAGGCAAAGCGCTATCAGCGGGACGTCTACTAAGAACAGCTTGCAGCAAGAGCGAAGCCGCCCGATTGGGCGGCTTCGCTGTTTTAGATGCGGTTGTTATCGGCTCGCCAGGCGACGATGCTCTGCTTGATCTGCTTGGGTGTGAGCTTCTCGCGGATGGCGCGGCGGGCGAGATCAGGCAGTTCCGGGTTGGAGGCAAAGCGCAGGGCGACGTACTGCTTCATGGTCAGCGAATCGAGCTCGGCCAGCTCCGACGGCGAGACGATGGACGCGATGCGGAGACGCTCTTCCAGCCGGATGACGCGGTCCTGTGCTTTGAGTGCGTATTCGCGAGTGAGGCCGGCGAGCACGAACAGGGCAACCGAGAGCAGGATGATCCAGGGGCCGCTGTGGATGTGGGTGGGCCGATGCCGGACGTACCAGGTGATGGCAGCCGCGACGTTGAGCAGCAGAACCGGCACAAGGAAGAAGTGGAACGCCGGGTCATAGCGACCATGATTTTTGTAGTTTTGTGGCTCGGACATACTTGCCTCGTGCTGTTGAATTTAGGTTTCGGGGGCCTTTGGCGATCATACGCCGATGGGTGCGTGACGACCTTGCGATGCGGTAGGCTTTCTGCATGGCCAAGAAGCGAATCGGAGTGCATGTAGGAACCAGCGGCGGTTGCTGGACAGCGGTAAACCGCGCGGTGGAGGCCGGCGCGAACACCTTCCAGATCTTCAGCGCGAGCCCGCGGCAATGGAAGGCCGCGCCCGTTAAGCCCGAGGACGCGAAGAAGATGCGCGAGCTGCGGGCCGAGTTCGACGTCAACCCGGTCTCGATCCATGCCAGCTACCTCATCAACCTCTGCTCGCAGACCGAGAGCGTGCGGGAGAACTCCATCGGCGCGTTTCGCGGCGAGATCGAGCGTGCGCTGGCTTTGGGCGCGGAGTCTCTGGTGTTGCATCCGGGAAGCTGGAAGGGTCTTACGCGCGATGAAGG
>Ga0302313_10003195_pt1 | contig 10921 bp, 10 predicted proteins | sample III_Palsa_N2_2_FD_200454 | JGI IMG/M metagenome (GOLD analysis project Ga0302313, IMG submission 200454) | Peat permafrost microbial communities from Stordalen Mire near Abisko, Sweden - III_Palsa_N2_2 | ecosystem: Environmental > Terrestrial > Soil > Palsa > Peat permafrost | place: Sweden...
CGCAGAAGCAGGCGGTCCTCAAGCGCGATTTCAAGGCGCTGCTCGAGCAGGGCGGCAACATCTTCTTCGTGCTCAAGATCGCCGCTGTGGATGGCCGCCCGACGCAGTCCGTGGCTGCCTCGTTTGCCGGTCAATCGACCGAAGAGTACGCTGCCATGATGCGCAGCGGCGGCCGCAATCCGACGGGTCTCAGGTCGATTTCGGGACGTTTCTGATGGCCCGGATCACCGCGGGCATTGGCTCGAGCCATGTCCCCGCGATCGGCGCCGCGCTCGACGGCGGCCGCACCGCCCATCCTGACTGGGCACCGATTTTCGCCGGCTATGAATGGTCCCGCAGGTTTGTCGCCGAGCAGAAGCCTGACGTCGTCATCCTGGTTTACAACGACCACGCTTCGGCGTTTTCGCTGGATGTCGTTCCGACCTTTGCCCTTGGATGCGCCGATTCGTTTGCACCGGCGGACGAAGGGTGGGGTCCGCGCCGCGTCCCTATGGTGCAGGGCCATTCCAAACTGGCCTGGCACATCGCCACCAGCGTCGTGCTTGATGAGTTCGATCTCACGATCATGAATGAGATGAATGTCGACCACGGTCTGACCGTGCCGATGTCGCTGATGCTGGGGCAGCCCGCCGAATGGCCGGTGAAGGTGATCCCGCTGGCGGTCAACGTCATCCAGTACCCGACGCCGACCGCCAACCGCTGCTTCCGCTTAGGGGAGGCCATTGCCCGCGCCGTGAAGTCCTTCCCCGAAGATCTGAACGTGCAGATCTGGGGTACCGGGGGTATGAGTCATCAGCTCTCAGGCGAGCGCGCCGGTCTCATCAACCGCGAGTGGGACACGAAGTTTCTCGATCGGCTCACTTCAGATCCGGATGCCCTGCGCACCATGTCTCATGAGGAATACGTGCGCGAGGCGGGTTCGGAGGGCATGGAACTGATCATGTGGCTGACGATGCGCGGCGCACTTGGACCCCGCATCCGCGAACTGCACCGCTTCTATCATGTGCCTGCCTCGAACACCGCCGTGGGCAACGTGGTGTTCACGCCGGCTTGAGTTTCACACCCCTTCGTAGTCTTCCCGGGTGACGGGCGTGCTCACGGTATCGGTGGGGCCCTCGCCGGGTTTCCTGATCACCGAGTCTCCCGCCGGCACGTCCCGTTTCTGGTAGCGACCTTCCCGCCATGGCCCTGGCCGTCCGATGGATTCTCCCGGGGGGCCGGGCGCGTCCTTTGACTTACCGCTCATATGATCTGGACTTCATATCAGGCACCTCGAAGGATGAGTAAAATTCGGCGCAAATCCAGCGCAAATAGCTGGAATTTATGACGCAAATCCGCTCTTTGCGGTGACAGGTAGTAAACTCCAAGGATGGGGATGAGCCGAGAGTTGCGCCCCCGGACCGGCCGTAAGCGCCGGCCGACAGGCACCGCTTTGCGGGGTGGATTTCTGGAGTCCTGATGTCGAAGGTTCAGATAGTCAATACGAGCGCGCTGGGCCCGATGATCTCGCGCGTTCAGACCGATGCGGTCCTGAGCATCTGCGCGCAGCTGAAGAGCATTGCGGCGCCCCTCATTCCGATCCTCCACGCAGTGCAGGAACAGATCGGCTTCGTTCCCAAGGAGGCCGTGCCGCTGATTGCCCGCGAGCTGAACCTCTCGATCGCCGAGGTTCATGGGGTGGTGAGCTTCTATCATTATTTTCGCCAGGATCCCGGCGGCCGCCACATCGTGCACCTGTGCCGCGCCGAGGCCTGCCAGGCGGTGGGTGCCCCGGCGCTCGAAGCCCATGCCAAACGTTCGCTGGGCGTGGATTTTCACGGCACCACGCGCGATGGCGCCATCCGCCTCGAGCCTGTGTATTGCCTCGGCAACTGCGCCCTCGGTCCCTCGATCATGATCGACCATGAGTTGCACGGACGGGTCTCGGCACAGCGCTTCGATGAGCTGATCAAGGACACGCGGGCGGACGCGGCGGGCAAGCGGTGACGACGCGCATTCATGTCCCCCGTGATGCCGCAGCCCGCAGCCTGGGCGCGGATGCGACGGCCCGCGCCATCCTGGCCGAGGGTCAGCGTCGTGGCCTGGATATCGAAGTGGTCCGCAATGGCTCCCGCGGGCTGCTGTGGCTCGAACCGCTGGTCGAGGTCACGACCCCGGCCGGGCGGATCGCCTACGGTCCGGTGACGCCCCAGGACGTCCCGGGGCTGTTCGACGCCGGGTTCATCACCGGCGCCAAGCACGCCCTGAGTCATGGACCGACGCAGGAGATTCCCTACTTCAAGAACCAGGAGCGCCTGACGTTCGCGCGCGTCGGCATCACCGATCCGCGCAGCCTCGAGGATTACATCGCCCATGGCGGCTACCGGGGCCTGAAGAATGCGCTGGACATGGAGCCTGCCGCGATTGTCGCGGCGGTCACGACCTCCGGCCTGCGCGGTCGGGGTGGCGCGGCGTTCCCGGCCGGCATCAAGTGGAAGACCGTGCTGGGCGCCAGCGCCGACCAGAAATACATCGTCTGCAATGCGGATGAGGGTGATTCGGGGACCTTCTCGGATCGCATGGTGATGGAGGGCGATCCGTTCGTCCTCATCGAAGGCATGACGATCGCGGGCGTTGCCGTCGGCGCTACCCGCGGCTACATCTACCTGCGCTGGGAGTACCCCGACGCCAATGCGGCCCTCAAGGCGGCCATTGCCGCCGCCTCCGAGAAGCACTACCTGGGCGAGAACATTCTCGGCACGGGTAAGCGCTTCGACCTTGAGGTGCGCTCGGGCGCGGGTGCCTATGTCTGCGGCGAAGAGACCTCACTGCTCGAGTCGCTGGAAAGCAAGCGCGGCATGGTGCGTTTCAAACCGCCGCTGCCGGCGATCCAGGGCCTCTTCGGCAAGCCGACGGTGATCAACAACGTGATCACGCTGGCCTCGGTGCCGATCATCCTGGACCAGGGCGCGGATCACTATCAGCACTTCGGGATGGGGCGCTCGCGCGGCACCCTGCCGATCCAGCTCGCCGGCAACATCAAGCACGGCGGCCTGGTCGAGAAGGCCTTTGGCGTAACGCTGCGCGAACTGCTGTATGACTACGGCGGCGGCAGTCTGAGCGGCCGGCCGATTCGTACCGTGCAGGTCGGCGGCCCCCTGGGGGCGTACCTGCCCGAATCGCAGTTCGACGTGAAGCTCGACTACGAGGCCTTCACCGAAATCAAAGGCATGCTGGGGCATGGCGGCATCGTCGTGTTCGACGATACCGTCGACATGGCGGCGCAGGCTCGCTACGCCATGGAGTTCTGCGCCATCGAATCGTGCGGCAAGTGCACGCCCTGCCGGATCGGCTCGACCCGCGGCATGGAAGTGATCGACCGCCTCATCGCCGGCAACAACCCCGCCAAGCAGGAAAAGCTGCTGCGCGATCTGTGCGACACCATGACCTTCGGCTCGCTGTGCGCACTGGGTGGGCTGACGGCATACCCGGTGCTCTCGGCGATCAATCATTTCCCGGAAGATTTTGTCACGTCGGCCCGGACCCGCGTCCCCGCCTAATCAGGACACTGCTATGCAATCCATCGTCGAAATCGATCTCGGTACCCCGCCGCACTTCACCGAGAAGACCGTCACCCTCACCATCGATGGCTATGAGGTGACGGTGCCCGAGGGCACCTCCGTGATGCGCGCCGCGGCGCTCGCCGATGTGAAAGTGCCGAAGTTGTGCGCCACGGACCAGCTGGAAGCCTTTGGCTCCTGCCGCCTGTGCCTGGTGCAGATCGAGGGCATGAAAGGTCTGCCGGCCTCCTGCACGACACCGGTGGCGCAGGGCATGAAGGTCACCACGCAGAACCAGCAGATCGCGGACATCCGCCGCAATGTGATGGAGCTGTACATCTCCGATCATCCACTGGACTGCCTGACGTGCCCGGCCAACGGTCACTGCGAGCTGCAGGACATGGCGGGCGTCGTGGGCCTGCGCGAAGTGCGCTATGGCTACGAGGGCGAAAACCACCTGTCGGCGCAGAAGGATGAAAGCAATCCGTATTTCACGTTCGATGCCAGCAAGTGCATCGTCTGTTCGCGCTGCGTACGCGCCTGCGATGAGCAGCAAGGAACCCTGGCGCTGACCATCCAGGGACGCGGCTTCGACTCCAAGGTGTCCGCGAGCCAGAACGTGTCGTTCATGGATTCGGAATGCGTTTCCTGCGGCGCCTGCGTGCAGGCATGCCCGACGGCTACCCTTTCTGAAAAGAGCCTGATCGAAAAAGGGCAGGCCGAGCACAGTGTCGTGACGACCTGCGCCTACTGTGGCGTCGGCTGTTCCTTCCGCGCCGAAATGAAGGGTGAGGAAGTGGTGCGCATGGTCCCGAACAAGGACGGCCATGCGAACCATGGGCATTCGTGCGTCAAGGGCCGGTTTGCGATCGGCTATGCCACGCACACCGATCGCATTCTCAAGCCCATGATCCGCTCGAAGATCTCCGATCCCTGGAAGGAGGTTTCCTGGGAGGAGGCCATCAGTTACGCGGCCTCGGAAATGAAGCGCATCCAGGGGAAGTACGGTCGCGACTCGATCGGCGGCATCACCTCCTCACGCTGCTCGAACGAGGAAACCTACCTCGTCCAGAAACTGATCCGCGCGGGTTTCGGCAACAACAACGTCGATACCTGCGCGCGCGTGTGTCATTCCCCGACCGGCTACGGACTCAAGAACACCCTCGGTGAGTCGGCCGGTACCCAGAACTTTGACTCAGTCATGAAGGCCGATGTCATTTTCGTGATCGGCGCGAATCCGACCGACGGGCATCCGGTGTTCGCATCGCAGATGAAGCGCCGTCTGCGCGAGGGCGCACAGCTGATCGTCGCCGATCCGCGCCGCATTGACCTGGTCCGTACACCGCACATTGCCGCCGAGCACCATCTGAAGCTGCGGCCGGGCACCAATGTCGCTCTGATCAATGCCCTTGCACACGTCATCTGCACCGAAGGCCTGGTCAAGGAAGACTTCGTGCGCGAGCGCTGTGAGATTCCCTCTTTCGAGAAGTGGCGCACTTTCGTTTCGGAGGCGAGAAACTCGCCCGAGGCCATGGAGGAGGTCACAGGTGTACCTGCTGCGTCCGTGCGTGAGGCCGCCCGGCTGTACGCCACAGGCGGCAACGGTGCCATCTACTACGGTCTGGGCGTGACCGAGCACAGCCAGGGTTCGACCATGGTGATGGGAATCGCGAACCTCGCGATGGCGACCGGCAACGTCGGCCGCGAAGGGGTCGGCGTCAACCCGCTGCGCGGTCAGAATAACGTGCAGGGCTCGTGCGACATGGGGTCCTTCCCGCACGAGTTCCCGGGGTACCGCCATGTCTCGGATGACACGGTGCGGCACCTGTTCGAAGGCGCATGGGGTGTTTCGCTGCAGAGCGAGCCGGGGCTGCGCATTCCGAACATGTTCGAGGCTGCCCTGGACGGCGAGTTCAAGGGCCTGTACATCGAGGGCGAGGACATTGCCCAGTCCGACCCGAACACGCAGCACGTCACTGCGGCACTGACCGCCATGGAATGCATCATCGTCCAGGACCTGTTCCTGAACGAGTCCGCGAAGTTCGCCCATGTGTTCCTGCCGGGATCATCGTTCCTGGAGAAAGACGGGACCTTCACCAATGCCGAGCGGCGCATTTCGCGCGTGCGCAAGGTGATGAAGCCGAAGTCCGGCTACGCGGACTGGGAGATCACCCAGCTGCTGGCCAACGCCGTCGGTTACCCGATGAACTACTCGCACCCGTCCGAAATCATGGACGAGATTGCACGGCTTACGCCAACTTTCACCGGCGTGAACTATGCCCGTATCGACGAGTTGGGCAGCATTCAGTGGCCCTGCAATGACGCGCATCCCGAAGGCACTCCGACCATGCACGTCGGTACCTTCGTAAGGGGCAAGGGCAAGTTCCTGGTGACTGAATATGTGCCGACCCGCGAGAAGGTCAATGCGCGCTATCCGCTGATCCTGACCACCGGGCGCATCCTCAGCCAGTACAACGTGGGTGCCCAGACGCGTCGCACCGAGAACAATCGCTGGCACGATGAGGACCGGCTGGAGATCCATCCGAATGATGCGGAAGAACGCGGTATCGCCGACGGCGATTGGGTCGGCATCGCCAGCCGCGCCGGCGATACGGTGCTGCGCGCCCAGGTGAGCGAACGGGTGCAGCCGGGAGTCGTCTACACGACCTTCCATTTCCCGGAGTCCGGCGCCAACGTGATCACCACCGACAATTCGGACTGGGCGACCAACTGTCCCGAATACAAGGTGACTGCGGTCCAGGCAACACGTGTGAGCCATCCATCGGAATGGCAGAAGCGGTTCCGTGAGTTCACGGCGACCCAGGAATCGCTGCTCAAGAGTGCCGTCGTCAAGTAGTTGTGCAAGATGAGTGACGAGACGCACGACGCCGGCGAACACCTGGTGCAGATGGCGAACGACATCGGCAACTTCTTCCGGGCAGAACCTGATCGGGAGGATGCGATTGCGGGTATCGCCAAACACATCGCGAGTTTCTGGACCAAAAGCATGCGCCGCAAGATTGCTGCGCATGGTGAGGACGGCCTCGATGAGTTGCCGCGGGAGGCGCTGCGACGCCTCACAGCCAGCGCTGCACCCGCCGTGGTCCACTCGCCCGGGGGCGATGCCGGCTAGCTTGATTTAGCCGGCAATACATCGCGGGCGCATGGCCAAGCCAGTTCCATCAATTCCGCAGCCTGATCCGCGGCGCGTTAACGCCGCAACACGCGCAGGCCCAATACGAGCGCAACGGCGGGCATTACCACGCCGGCGGCCAGCAGGATGGGCGACAGCCACCCGAGCCACGCCAATGGCGCCATCAGGTAGAACGCGTCGTCAGGATCAAAACCCCAGGCGCTGCCGAGCACCTGCGGGGCGCCATCTGCTTCCAGCCATTCCGAGCACAGACTGATGCCCAGCATGGCGGCGCCGCTGATGAGGCCAAGTGGAATGGCCCAGCCGCCGAGCCAGGAATGGTGCAGGCCGAAGCCGATGCCGACGAAGAAGCAGGCGTTCACCCAGATATCGGCGAGGTAATCGAAGCGGTGGCCGCCGGGGCTCATCATGTTGCCCAGCCTGGCCAGTTCCCCATCCGCACGGTCGAGAAAAGCCGACAGCAGCCACAGCCCGCCGCCCCACCACATGCCAGCCTGGGTGCCCGCTCCCAAGGCCACGCAGGCAGCAACGCCGGTGAGCAGGCGCAGTGAGGTGAGGTGGTTGGGCCTGAGGGATGTCCCCATCAGTGGCCGCAGCACGGGACGCGCGAGGAGGTGGGTCCAGCTGGCATCCATTCAGCGCAGACCTTCCGACAGGGGCGTGTGCGCCGGCGCGCCGCGACCCTCGGCGCGGTGCCAGAGGAGGAGTGCGGGAATGCCGAGCACCATTTCGCGCAGCCGTTTGATCAGCGACAGGGCAAGAGCGGTGTCCGCCTGAACACCGAGCAGATGGCAGACCACTACATAGCCACCTTCCTGCACACCCAATGCCCCCGGGATGGCAAAGCCTGCCGACTTGGAGGCCTGCCCCAGGCTTTCGATGATGAGTCCCGAGGTAAAGGAAGTGTCGTGACCGAAGAAGTGCAGGGCCACGCACACTTCGGCGCCCCCGAGGAACCAGGAGGCGAGGTGCCACAGTGCCGAGGCTGACACCGCGCCGGGTGAGCGGAAGCAGCAGGTCAGTGCCGCATGCAATCCGCTGATCTGCGCCGTGGCCGGCCAGCCGAATGATGTCCCCATCCGGAGGGCGGCTTTTTCCACCAGTTTGACCGCACCGAGGCGTACCAGGGCGAAGGCGACCGCAATACCGAACGCCGCAAGCAGCAGGCCGTGGCTGGCGGCGGAGCTGAGCGTGCTATGCCCGGTGGCCTGTACCAGCAGCCACAGACCCACCACGGTGAAGACCACCTGGGTGGCCATCTCCGTCATCAGGTCTGCAATCGCGCCGCCGATGGCCTGGGCCAACTGCACACCGCGCTGCTGCAGCAGGCGGGCAGCAACGAACTCGCCGCCCACCTGGGCCAGCGGCAGCAGGTTATTGACCGCCTCGCGGATCCAACGCAGCCACAGGAGCGTGCGCAAGGGCGTTCGGGAGCCGGCCGGTGCCGCGATCGCCTGCCAGCCAAGCGTTGAACACAACATCTGCGGCAGATGCATCGCAATGACCGCAAGAACGCCGAGTCCTCCGGCGCGGGCGAGAACGCCCGCAATGCGGGCGATCCCGTAGCTGTGCAGCAGCCACACGGCAAGAGCGAGACCTGCCAGCGTGCCCACCAGAGCCCCCAATCTGAGGCGCGCGACTACCTTAGACACGGAAGATGTAGGTCTGCGCCGGATCGCGGTCAATGTCGGGCGGGAACGCGGTGTACTTGTCGGCGTAATAGCGCACCCGATGGTCACCGTCGCTCGCGAGGTTGTAGGTGAGATAAAGGATGCGTCGCGGACGCTCGGTCAGGTTCGGCTGAGAGGCATGCGGCACGTAGCTGTCGAAGAAGATCGCATCACCGGGAGCGGTGGGCACGGACTTCAAGTCGATGCCCGTTTCCTCGAGGGGCCGCCACTGCTCACCGATCAGGCCTTCGCGGTGGCGGCCGGCCGCAATTTCCAGACAGCCACTTTCAACGGTCGCCGCATCCAGGCTGATCAGGGCGGTGACAAACAGCGGCGCGTAAGTGCTCCACCCGGCCTGCTGGTCCTGGTGCAGCTTGAACCCGGCGCCCCCGGCCATTTTGAAATTGATCTTGTCCTTGAACAGCGCCACCTGCCCGCCCATCAGGGCGGAGGTCCACGCCACCAGCGCACCGTGTCGCACGAACCCGTCGAAGCCCTCATGAAAGGGACAGAAATTCTCGATCCGCTGCACGATCTTGCGGCGCGGCGTGGTGAGGCTGTCTTCCCGATAGACCCAATGGCGTCCGGTGACTTCCGGGTCGGTTTCCAGCTCCGTGGTCCAATGCAGCAGGCGTTCGACGCCCGCGGCATTCACCAGGCCACGAACAAGCAGGTAACCGTCCCGCTGCAGTTGCTCGCGGTCTACAGGGGTGGGATTGCGATCAATCATCCGCATTCGAAGAAAGGCGGTGCTATGGTTGAAGTTCTAACGTATAGCAGTCCCGGCAATTGTTACAATCCTCCTAAAGAGGTACCTGCCCGGGAGCGCCGGACCTAACAGGGGGCTTTCATGCTTGTGACGCGTCAAGGATCACTCAGGACCCGCTGGGCGCCACTCGCCCTCGCGGCCGCGCTCCTGTTGGCGGCGGTGACCTTCGCTGCAGGCGCCGCCGAGCCGCCGGTGCGCATCGGCATCATCGGTACCGGCAAGATCGGTTCGGCGCTGGCACAACTGTGGGTCAGCTCGGGACACGAAGTCATGATTTCCTCGCGCCATCCAGAGGAGCTCGCATCGCTCGCCGCTAAACTCGGACCCAAAGCACAGGTCGGTACGCCCGCGCAGGCCGCGGCGTTCGGACCGGTGGTCATGCTCGCGGTACCCTACGGGGCGACCCCGCAGGTAGGTCGCGACTATGCCAAGGAGCTGGCCGGCAGGATCGTGCTCGATGCGGGCAATCCCTATCCGGATCGCGACGGCCCGATGGCCGAGGTGGCGCGCGTCAAAGGTGCGGGTCCTTCTGACAAGGAATTCCTCCCGGGCGTGCGACTGGTGCGGGCCTTCAATTCCATCATCGCCGGTAACCTGCTCAGTCAAACCAACCGCGCCGCCGGTTTGATCGCCATCCCCCTAGCGGGGGACGATCCGGCGGCGCTGAAGCAGGCCGCGACGCTGGTTCGCGATGCCGGCTTCGATCCTGTAATCGTCGGTGATCTTTCCCAAGCGCACCGCTTCGATGTCGGGTCGGCCGTCTATGTGAAGCTGATGACGGCGCAGGAACTGCGCGCCGCACTGGGAATGGCGCAATAGGCCCTTCTCACTTTGGAAAGAGCAACTGGAACTGGACTCTCAATGTCCAATTCCCGGACGCGTGCGGATGGGTCACGTCATCAAATGCCTGCACCTGGGCGTTCATCGCCTGTCTGCCCAGGCGAAAGGCTCTGCCGCCTCCTGCACCTAACGGCACCGTCCACTGCTGACTCCCGGGAGCTCGCCAGTTGGCGGTGATGATGGGGGAACTGGTCAGGTACCAGCCGCGCCGGAAGTTGTAGTTGATGAACGGCTGGACAAGCATCTGATTCACCTGCCGGCGGTAGGCCTCTCCTGAGACGGAAACGACCTCGGTTACCAGCGCGCCCACCAGCCAAGGCCCCTGGATGGTGAGAGCGACTGCGGAGACGCCTGTACTGAACTTCCCCTGGCCCAATACCTCGTGATTGGCACTCGGGAAAACAAACGCAGGACCAATCCCCCAGATCAGTGAGCCGGATGTCCGTGCAGGGGAGAAATACAGCGCAAGAGAAATGTCGCCCACACCACCGACTGCGCTACCTGCGGGAGTCAGTGGCGGTTGATAGTCCACCGGAATGATCGTACGGGTGATGACGTTCCAGTCATCGTTGATCTGGATGGGCAGGACCGGTTGGATGTTCAGCACATCCTGCGGATCGTGATCAGGGCCTGCGCCAAACGCCAGATTGTTCTGAAATGGCAGTGAGATGACTTTCGCAATGGGGTTCTGCACAAGCTTTGCGAGGTCTGGACTGTCATCGGCATCGGCCACGCTGCTGGCGCATGCCACAAGCAGGATCCCCGCGCTCCAGACAGTGCCGGCTTTCAGGAAGTCTTTCATCTGCATATGGCGATAGAGCGTTCGTCAATCATCCCCGGGTGGCAAGGCTGAAGTTCCGAAGCCGCAGCGTCTTGTATCTAAGGTGGGCAGGTTTGCAAGTTTCTGCGCCCGCGTGCTCGAGCAGAGGTGCCGGCGAAAATCGCGCGG
>Ga0302313_10003197_pt1 | contig 10915 bp, 9 predicted proteins | sample III_Palsa_N2_2_FD_200454 | JGI IMG/M metagenome (GOLD analysis project Ga0302313, IMG submission 200454) | Peat permafrost microbial communities from Stordalen Mire near Abisko, Sweden - III_Palsa_N2_2 | ecosystem: Environmental > Terrestrial > Soil > Palsa > Peat permafrost | place: Sweden...
TGATCCAATCGGCGGCCTTGCTACGTGGTCGTCACCGTCACTGCCTGACGCACATAACGGGTGCTTTCCAGTTCCCTCACCATGAAGGCCGCGAGATCGGCGCGCGAAATCTTGTGCGCCTTCTCGCCGCCCTCCGTGCTCAGCACCCTGGCAACGCCGGTCTTCTCGGTGTCGGTCAACATAGGCGGCCGCACGAGCGTCCAGTCCAGGTTGCTGCCTTCGATCTCGGCCTCCATGCCCGCCTTGTCTACCAGCAGACCCCGCAGAAACGTCCGCATGAGCAAGTGCTCGTTGAAGAAGCCGGCGTTCTTCAGGCTCTCGCCCGCACCCACCACCGAAATCTTCAGCAACCGCCGCACGCCATTGCGCCGCATCGCGTCCACAATATTGTGTGCCGCGTTCGTTTCCATCGTCGTCACTTTCCACGGCGTCTTGCCGCCCAGCGCGTCGATCACCGCATCCTGTCCGGCTACCGCAACGTCGACCGCAGCCGCGTCCAGCACGTCGCCCGCAACAACTCTGACGTTCGCCTTCTTGTACTGCGCGGCGCCGCGCACGAAAGCCGTTACCTTATGCCCAGCCGCCAACGCCTCATTTACCAGCGCCTCTCCGCTCTTGCCCGCTGCTCCAATCACTAGAACTTTCATCGCATCCTCCGTCTTGCCTTGTATATGGGCGCCAATCCAAACGTGCGACCTGACGATTAGAGGTCAACTGTAACCATTGGTTGTAAAATAATCGTCGGTTTATTTACCAAAGGTTATAAATAAACATTTGGTTGGAGAAATCGTCAAAAGGGGCTAGGCTATTGAAGTGACATCCGCATCACCAAGTCGTCGGGTAGAGCGCAAGGAAAGACTGCGGGGCGAAATCCTTGCGGCGGCAAGCAAAATGTTTGCCGATCGCGGCTACGAAGCCGTGACGCTTCGCGAGATCGCTAAAGAGATCGGCTATACCCACGCCGTGATCTATCAGCATTTCCCCGACAAATGGCACATTCTTGCCGAGTTGAGCAGCGAGACGATCGGGCTGATGGTTCAGAACTTCGACGCGATTGCCGCGAAACATCTTGCACCGAAAGAGCGTCTCTTCGCGACTTCACGCGGCTTGATTCAATTCTGCATTGCCCATCCACAGCAGTTCCGCAACGTCTTCTTCGGGCCTGAGAACCGCAACGGCGTCCGCGCTGGACAATACATCAACGAGCTTGGCGCACCGTTGTTCGGACGTTTCGTGCAGCTCTTTTTCGAGGTTGCCAGGGCTGAAGGATTGCCAAATAGGGATGACATAGTGATAGCCCACACCTGGTGGTTTACGATCTTTGGCCTCGCCACACTCATGGTCATCCAAGGGGTTGTGCCTGACTTGCCAGACCAGGCTCTCGTGGTCGAGCAAACGATCGCCACGCTTTGGGCGGGCGTCCAGGCTGTTCCGCGATTGCCGAAGAGCGCAATCTCGAAGCGATCCGGCCGCTCCAGTGCCTCAAAGCAATAACGGCCACGGAACTAAAGTCTGTTTTGCCGTTTATATTGCAGACATGAAAAAAATCCTGATTACCGCGCTCGTGTTTTGTTCTCTGCCGTCCTTTGCGAAGGCTCAAAGCTCAGCGCTCACGACCGATCCTCCAGCAGACAAAACGAACCCCGCCATCATGGATGCTTTCACGCTGCCGTCGCACGGCTCGCAGATCAACGTGATTGCGTATGTCGCTTCAGGCGCGGGACCGCATCCCGTGGTCGTGATGCTGCATGGCTTTCCCGGCAACGAGCGGAACCTCGATGTCGCGCAGGCGACGCGTCGTGCGGGATACACCGTGCTGGTTTCCAGCTATCGTGGCGCGTGGGGCTCTCAAGGTGCGTTTTCGTTTGCGCATTCGCTGGAAGACTCGCAAGCTGCGGTCGACTATCTGCGCATTCCCGCCAACGCCAAGCGTCTTCGCGCAGATCCAGACAAGATTGTGCTGCTGGGCCACAGCATGGGCGGATGGATGGCGCTTGCGACCGGCGCTGCGGACGCGAAGGTGCGCGGGGTGATTGCGGTCTCCGCAGCGGACATGCCGGGCCAAGCAGGGGACGGCGTAACGAAGTATGGCGCGACCGCGGTCATCAAGGGGTGCGTTCCGACGGTGAATGACGCGTTCGCTGCATTGGCCGGCGACACCCCCGAGGCAGCTTGCAAGGAGCTGATAGACCACGCCGCGCAATGGAGTTTCTCGAACGACGTGAAGGGGCTTGCCACGCGGCCTGTGTTTCTCATCACTTCGGATGACGGCTATGGACCCTCTGCCGAGGCACTTGCCAAAGCACTACGTGCAGCGGGAAGTACGCAAGTGCATGAGGACCATTTGGCGACGGACCACTCCTACTCGGACAAACGGATCGCGCTCACGCAGATCGTGTTGGACGACCTCGCTTTGCTCAAACTGCAGTAGCAGCCCAGCGGCACACTTGCTCTCTCCCGTTCTTCGCTCTCCCAACCACACACCAACGCAAAAAAGGCGCAGCCCGCAGGCCGCGCCTCTTCAACAACAAAACAATAATCTACCGACGGTGATGATGACGATGGTGATGGCGAGACGCGTGCGCAGGGGTAACTGCGCCGGCGAATACGAGTATGGCAACAGCACAAAGCAAAAACTTCTTCATAGGTCTTTCTCCTGTTTCTTACAAAGGTTGAAATCCGGTCCGCAACATGCAGAGTTGGAATGCCTGACTACAACCTACTTTAAGAACACGCCCCGCTCACAATAGTTTTATCCACAATCCACCGTCTCCCACGAATCAAGGAAGGTTCACCAGCACATCCTCACCCTCCACCTTCACCGGAAACACATCCACCCTCGCCCGTTCCGGCGGCTCAGCCACACCCGTATCCACATTGAACGCCCACGAGTGCCACGGACAAACCACCGCCGCCCCCTCCAACCACCCTTGCCCCAGCGGCCCCTGCCGGTGCGGACAAACATTATCCAGCGCACACAACCGCCCCTCCACATTCGCCAGGCAGACAGCCACGCCCTCAACCTCAGCCTCCATCACGCCACCCACCCCCGGCGCCTCACCCACCCCACACAACCGAACCCACTCCGCCATGCCACATCTCCTATCTCTGATCTCCAGAAATCCCTGATCGCCAGAAATCCCTGATCTCCAGACATTCCGAAGTGCCTGACGAATCGAAGTTTTGGCATCTAGGTAAGCCAAGGCTTCAGCCTTGGCCCTCATAGGCCCACCTCGAATCCGGCTTTAGCCGCTGGGGTATGCCTTCTTTATCCGCCAGCACTTCTTTGTATAGGAATAAACCCATTCGTTAGACACGACCTAATCCCTATTCCCTATTCCCTATTCTTAGCCATGAGATGCTTTACAGGAGATGCCGAACCGCAAACCCCAGCCCCGCCCCGTCGCTCCCGTCGTCCACGAAGTTGTAGACCCACGCTGGATTATCTCAGCCCTCGGCGCCATGGTCGTCGCCTGCGCCCTCTTCGCCTACATCACCCTCTGCATCCTCTTCTACCGCAACCAGTGGCAGTTGGCCCTCGCACCTTCCCGCACCGTCTCAAAGACCCCCGCCACCCTCAACCTCGCCTTCACCGAAGTCCACTTCGGCACAGACGCCAGCGGCCAACCCCAGCTATACGGCTGGTGGATTCCCTCCGACACAACTTCAGCCCCAACCGCCCTCGTCCTCCACACCGGCAACGGCTCCATCTCCGACGCCCTCCCAACCGCGCGCATCCTCCACCAAGTCCACGCCAACGTCCTCCTCTTCGACTACCGCGGCTTCGGCCTCTCCGGCGGCCAGCACCCCACCCAGGCCCTCATGCAGGCCGACGCCGCCTCCGCCCTCCGCTACCTCACTGCAACCCGCAACATCCCTGCCAACAGCATCCTCGTCTTTGGCACGGGCGTCGGAGCCTCTCTCGCCGTCCAGCTCTGCGCCGACCACCCCGAACTGGACGCCCTGGTCCTCCAGAACGCCGAAGGCGACCTCAAGCAGCGCGTAGCCCAGGACCCCCGTTCGCGCCTCGCCCCCGTCAGCCTCCTCTTCAACCAGGACTTCCCCCTCGCCAACCCCCTCCGCTCCTTGGCAGCCCCCAAACTCCTCATCACTGAAACCCGAGGTCCAGCCCCGGCAATCTTCCAACAAGCCGCCAACCCCAAAACCACCCTCGAGCTTCCCCCCAACTCCGATCCCCAGCTCGAAACCGCCATAGAGTCCTTCGCCGACTCCACGGTCAAAAAGACACCGTAGTTTCCCACCGGCACTACCGTAAAATCCACCGTGTCCACCGTAGACCCTCACCGTGTTTTCTACGGTTGGAACTTAAAGGCGTGAAGGCCGCCAGTGTTTCGGCGGCCTTCAGAATAGGTAGGGGAGGGTGGTGCAGATAGGGGATGCCGGTTGCCGTGGGGACTGCTGGTCCCGGCTCGTTTTTGTGTTACATACAATAAGACGTAGGATACGCCAAAAAGTTGTCCTGAAAATAGAAGATTTTTCAAGCTATTGATTCAAAAGGTACAACCGCAATTCGGCACCAAGATAATCCACAGCCGCCGCCTAATCAACTGGCAGTTCTACCAACTTTAGGAGAAATTCAGGAACTTCGCTGGGTCAACCTGCGCCCCCGGAAACACCAGATCCATATTCCGCGAGCCCAGCGTCTTATAAGCCGCCTCACCCAGAACATTTCTGAAATCAGTAGTTACCTTCAAGTCCCTACCCTCATTCAACTGCTCATTGGAAAGCCCCGGCCATTTCCCGTAAACCTTTCCGCCTCTTACACTTCCGCCAAGCACGAACATCACATTCGCATGCCCATGATCGGTCCCGCCAGTACCATTTTGCCTCGCCGTACGACCAAACTCCGACATAGTCACCAGCGTAATATTCTCCGAATCAGCTCCCATATCGTTCCAAAAAGCCGCAATAGTCTCCGAAAACTCCTTCAAACGATTCGCCAACTGCCCAGTAGCCCCACCCTGGTTCTGGTGCGTATCCCACCCCCCGATATCGGAAAACGCCGCTTCTACACCCAAATTAGCCTTCAAAAGCTGCGCCACCTGCTTCAAACTGTTCCCAAAAGCCGTATTCGGGTAAACAATCCCCGCTGCAGGCTGATAATGCGCCGGATTCGCCGCCTTCAGCATCTTCACAGCCTCAAACGTCTCCTGCCCAGTCCCATGCAGCACCGAATCCGAACTCTCGTCATACATCGCCTGGAACGCATTCGAGATCGGCGAAGTCTGCGGCCCTTTCCCTGCAACCGAGAAATCGTTCAAATTCGCCACAGCAATAGCCGGAATCTTCCCCTGCAGCGTCCGCGGCACCTGCGTGCCCAGCGCAACCGCCCGAAACGCAGTCGGTTTGTCCGCTAAAGTCTCTGCTTGCAACGCGCGATTCAACCAGCCATCCGGCGTCACCTTCACGCCCGGCGTACCCGATTCCATATAGTCCTGCGCATCAAAGTGCGACCTCGACGGGTCATTCGACCCAGCCGCATGGATAATCGCTAAATGTCCCTGGTCATAAAGCGGCTTGAACGCCGCCATCTGCGGATGCAGCCCAAAGAACCCGTTCAAGTCGATGACTTCATTCTCTTTAATCGCAATCGACGGCCTCATCGAGTAGTAATTCTTCTCCGCATGCGGCACCACCACATTCAACCCATCACACGCCCCACGCTGGAATATCACCACCAACTTCTTCTTATTGGCCGCCGCTGTCGTCATTTCGGCATAAATCGACCGCGTCAAAAAGCTCGGAATCACCGAAGTCCCCACCAGCGCCAGCGCGCCACCACGCATAAACCCGCGCCGCGTCACAGCATTCCGCCGTGGCAGATCGCGTCCATGCATGTCGCATCCCCAGTCGCTCGAATCGGTGAACATAGTCTTCGTTGACATTTTGAGGCTCCTTGAAAAACAGTGTCGAAATACGACCCATCACTATTAGAAACGCTACTCTCAACCCTTAGTTGCTACAAACCGCAGATTCCTACCGCTTTTGGAAGTCCGGGGATCCCAGTAACAATCCAGCCATCGTATCCAGCGGCGTCTCCGGCTTATCCGCCTGACCGCCCATCCCATACCGCCCGCGGCCATAACCCTTCTCCGCCGCCTTCGCCCGTATCAGCCGCGCCTGCCCAGCCATATCGTCATCGGCGTCTCCTGCCTGAGCCGTCTTGGCAAAGTTCTGTTCCGCCGTGCGCTGCGCCGTTGGATCGTTGAAGTTCGCCAACACCGTATCCCGCGTATGCACACCAGCAGGCTCGCCCAGAATCACCTTCTCCAGCGCCAGCTCGGTCTTGGGCGTAGGAGAAGCAGCGACCGTAGCCGAGTCACCAGCCCCCAGCACCTCCGGCCAGTCCAACTTCGTCCCCGGCAGCCTTCCGCCGCTCAGAACCAGTGCAAAGTTCATCCGAGCCACCAGCGCATTGCTGCTAACCCACTCGCTTGCCTTCCAGGAATACCCATTCGGCGTCTGCATCCCATAGATCGGCATCCCCAACTGCTGCATCGCAGCAACCAGCGCAATCGGACTCTGCACCGAAGCATCGCTGGCCCGCAGCGCCGACGCCACGAACTCAATCGGCGTCTTCACCTTCGCCCGGTACACCGTAGGCGACCAAAACTCTGGCGAGTGGAACATCGTCGTCAACACGGCCTTGATGTCGCCATCGCTCTTCAAAAACGTCGCCGCCATCCGGTCTACCAACGCCGCCGGCGGCGTATCGCTCACAAACCGCTCTGCCAGCTTCTTTGAAACAAAGTGCGCCGTCGCCGGACTGGTCGCCAGGATATGCAGCACCTCCAGCCCTTCATTCATGCCACCTTCAGCGATCGTATGCCCCAACACTGTCTTCGTCCCGGGCTCATGCCGGTTCTCCTCGAAGACAAACTCCCCAGGCGTCCCTGTATCGGTCCTTTGGTATCGCCCTCCCCCGCCACCACCATACGGCCGGTCGATCGTCCACCCGGTAAAGCACTTCGCAACCTCGATCACGTCCTTCTGCGTATACCCGCCGCCCACACCCAGCGTATGTAGCTCCATCAACTCGCGGCCGTAGTTCTCGTTGATACCCTTCGGCAGGTTCTGTGCCACCTTCGGAGCCACCTGGCCCAACCGCTTCCCACGCTGTGCCGCCAGTGAATCCGGTCCAATGCTCTCCCAGTTGTCCAGGTACATCAGCATCGCGGGACTCTTCGCCGTAGCCACCAGCAGGTCTTCAAACTTACCCAGCGAGTTCGGCAAAATCGCGTCGCGCTCATAGCTGGCCAGCAGATAAGGCTCGTTCTGGTTCTTCCGCACATAGACGCTGAAGTGGTTCAGCCAGAAGTCATCCATCACAGCCTGCAACTGCCGCTCCGAGTAAACATCCCGCAGCACGCGCTCGTTCAACGCCTGCACTCCAATCACCCGAGCCCCACCCTGCATAGCCGCAACGTCCTGCTTCTGCTGCGGCGTAAGTCCCTGCATCAACGCAAATAGCTCCGGCCCGCGAACCCCACGCCGAAAGCTAACCATCTCTTCCGGAGACATCGAGATCAGCTTCGCCATCCGCTGGTCCGGCGGCAACGACACAATCGCCTCCATCTCATCGTCTGCCATCTTCGGCTCACTTAGCCGACGCTTCTCCTTACCGTCAGCCCCTGCAGCATCCGCCGGTTTCATCGTCGCGGCCGCAGGCTTCGCCGCCGTCATTGCATCATTCATCGAGTCGCCGGCATCCGCATCGCCAGACTTCTTCTCCGCCTGCGGCGCACCCGCCTCGGCAGCCTTCTTCGCAGCCTTATAGAACGCCATCGAGTCCGCATAAATCGCATGTTCCAGCGGATCACTCGGCAACGGCGTCTGCTGCTTCTCCATCTGCCGGATCATCTCCGGCGAAGGATACCGCTGCAGCAACTCGCCCACCGGCAGCGACAACGCAGGAAACTGTGCCAGCCGCCCGTCCAGCTCCGAATCATCAATCTTCTCCGGATGCAGTTGACTCTCAAACCAAGCCTCCAGCCCCATCTTCCGGACCATCGCCTCATCACCCGGCCGCGGCCCAAACGTAAACCGGTTCAGCGCATGCAGTGTCTTCTCATCCTGCGTCAGCGGCGCCTGCTTCACCGGAGCCGTGATAGCCCCAATCGCCTGCGGCGCTATCATCAGCGAGCACAGTGTGCCTACCAGCACGGGTCTTCCGGCCTCCAGCAAACGTCCGCGAATCTTCAACTTAGTCGTCATCAGGCTTCTCCGTGTGAGGCTTACAGACAGCATCTGCGCCAGCAGTCTTCCGGTTCAGACCCGCTTCGCCACAGCCAGTTGCGGCGCGTTCCAAACTTATACGAGAAACGTTACCACCAACCAGTCAATTCACACGCCGCCCTCGAACCTCACCCCTCAAGCTCTCATCCCTCTTCAAGCTAAAAAAGCTAAAACGCCGCCAACTCGCTCATCGCCGCAAACAGCTTCTCCGGCTGCGGCAAAATCACATCCTCCAGCAGCGGCTGATAGGCCACAAACGTATCCATCGCCCCCACGCGCCTCACCGGCGCGTCGAGATCATGAAACAGCTCATCGCCAATCCGCGCGGCAATCTCCGCACCATAGCCCCAACTCAACATGTCCTCATGCGCCACCAGCACCTTGCTGGTCTTCTTCACCGAAGTCGCAATCGCATCCCAGTCATAAGGACTCAGCGACCGCAGATCGATCACCTCAACATCCACGCCCTTTTCGCGCTGCATCCGCTGCGCCGCCTGCAACGCCCTCGGAACCACCGCGCCATACGTAATCACCGTCAAGTCCTTACCCGGCTTCACAATCGCAGCCTTCCCAAAAGGAATGCAGTAGTTCGGCCCCGGATAAGCCGCCCGCCCAAACGTCTCGCGATAGAGCCTCTTGTGTTCCAAAAACAGCACCGGATCGTCGCAACGAATCGCCGTCCGTAGCAGCCCAATCGCATCCTGCGCATTCGAAGGCATCACCACCCGCACCCCTGGCGTGTGAGTAAAGATGCTCTCGCCCGACTGCGAGTGATAGATCGATCCACCCGTCAGATACCCGCCAATCGGCACCCGCATCACTAGCGGACAGCTAAACGTCCCATTCGACCGCCACCGCATGTTGCTCAGCTCATTGCGCATCTGGTGTACCGCCGGCCATATGTAGTCGAAGAACTGAATCTCCACCACCGGCTTCATCCCACGCACCGCCATGCCAATCGCGCGCCCGGTAATGTTCGCCTCGGCCAGCGGAGAGTTCCATACGCGGTCGTTGCCGAACTCCTTCTGCAACCCGTGCGTTACCTTAAACACCCCACCCTTGCCCTTGATCTTCCCGCTGCGTAACTCCTTATCGCGCGTGGCGTCTGCAACGTCCTCACCAAACACCACCACCCGCTCATCGCGCCGCATCTCGTCATGCAGGCAGGCGTTGATCAGGTCCAGCATCGTCCGCTCGTTATCGTCCGCGGTCTTCTCCACCGGCGTCTCAAACACCGCATCCGTAGGCTTCAGGTCTTCGGAGTACACATGCTTCAGAATCGTCTCCGGCTGCGGCAGCACAGCCGAAATCGCGCGATCCGCCGCCCGCTGCACCTCTTCATCTACCTTGCGCTCCAGCTCGTTGATGCCCTTCTCATCCAGCACGCCCTCACGCAGCAGCCACATCTGCATCCGCGAGATCGGATCCCGCAGCGCGTCCGCCTGTATCTCTTCCTCGCTCCGGTAAGCCCGCTCATCATCGCTCAACGAGTGCGAATAGGGACGGATCACATGCCCATGCACCAGCGCCGGCCCCAACCCTGCGCGGCAATAAGCCACCGCCTCCACCATCGCCTCATAGCTGGCGATGGCATCGGTCCCATCGACCTCTGCAAAATGAAAATTCGGAAAATTCGCAATCAGCCGCGAGATATTCCCACCCGGCGTATTCGCCTCCACCGGCGTCGAGATCGCATACCCATTGTCTTCAACCACATACAGCACCGGCAGCTTGCCGTTGGAAGCCGTGTTCAAAGACTCCCAGAACTCGCCCTGGCTCGTCGATCCCTCACCAATCGACACATACGTGACCTCATCCCCATGAAACGTCACATCCTTGAAGTCGCGATAGTCTTTTTGTTTGTCATTCCGCAGCGAAGTGGAGGAATCTGCATTTGGCTTCTTCGCCGCCTCTGGATGCTGCGTAAAAAACCGCCCCGCCTCCGCGCACCCAACAGCATGCAGGCACTGCGTCGCCGTAGCCGACGACTGCGAAACGATATTCAGCTTCTTGCTCGTCCAGTGCGAAGGCATCTGCCGTCCACCGCTGGCGGGATCGTCAGCCGCACCCACCGATTGCAGCAGTTGCTCCTCCACCGTATTGCCCAGCGCCAGGCAAAGCGCCCGATCCCGGTAATACGGGAAAAACCAGTCATACCCCGGCTTCATCGCCATTCCGGCAGCCACCAGCAGCGCCTCATGCCCCGCGCACGAGATCTGAAAAAAAATCTTTTGCTGCCGCTTCAGCAGGATCTCGCGATCGTCCGTCCGGCGCGAAAGATACATCAACCGGTAGAACTCGATAAGCTGTGCCGCCGATAGTCCGGCAGCAACAGGAGCATCTGCCACAGCAACTTCCGCCGCGACAGCAACCTTCCCGGAAAACCTGTTCTTCTGCGCCAAAACCCGGTGCCTCCTTCGCTCCCAATCCCAAACAGATTCTATCTCTTATCACCCTCCGCATATTGTTGGCCAACCCTCATTCGCCGCCCCGGTTTTCCACCGCGCCACAAACAATGGGTGGCCCATTCATGCGCTCTTTTCTGCGCATGAGTGGGGAACACCAAATCTCAGCCAACCCTACCCCAAAAGCAGCACCAACCTCCCAGCTAATCCCCACCACATCTCCGCCGATGAACCAATTACTGCTTCCTGCGAGG
>Ga0302313_10003199_pt1 | contig 10909 bp, 10 predicted proteins | sample III_Palsa_N2_2_FD_200454 | JGI IMG/M metagenome (GOLD analysis project Ga0302313, IMG submission 200454) | Peat permafrost microbial communities from Stordalen Mire near Abisko, Sweden - III_Palsa_N2_2 | ecosystem: Environmental > Terrestrial > Soil > Palsa > Peat permafrost | place: Sweden...
CCTTATCGCAGATATCTTATGCGAAGCTGGCTTGAAAGAACTTGATGTCAAAACCCGAACAGCGCTAGAGCTTCCTGGATATTACCGGTCTCAGAAGAAATGGGACCTCATCGTTATTTCGCAGGAACGTCTTGTCCTGGCTATGGAGTTCAAGTCGCAAGTTGGGCCTTCATTTGGAAACAACTTCAACAATCGTTCAGAAGAGGCCATAGGTAGTGCGACCGATATCTGGGTCGCTTATCGAGAAAAGCGATTCGGCGATATTCCGGCTCCTTTCATTGGCTACTTGTTTATCCTCGAAGATTGTCCAGCCGTCAGAAAAGCAGTCGGAAATAAGGAACCATACTTTGAAGTTGATCCAATCTTCGCGGGAGCCTCTTACTCGAAGCGTTACGAAATCCTGTGCCAACGTCTTGTGCGCGAGAGGGTCTATACGAGTGCTTGCCTTCTGATGGCGACGAACGCTAAGAAAACAGTCATCTCCGAACCTGCCGAGGATTTATCCTTTCAAAGATTTGTCGCTGCACTTCGTGGGCATGTCCTAACATTTCTTGAAAGTGCGCCACGAAAGAAGAGCCCGCGCTAAATCCCCAAATGTTACCTTTACCCATGCCCCCGCTCCGAGCCTCTTCCGCGGACCACCAACCCGCGCCCCAAATCGCCGCGACCATCGCCACCTTCCTCGAAGCCAACCCCGAAGCCGCCATCCTAGAAGACGGCCGCGTCCTCTTCGACCTCCGCACCGCCAAACATACCCTCACCACCGACCACGACCGCTGCACCCTCCACCTCTGGTCGGAAGAGGCTAACCTCGTCCGCCGCATCCTCTCCACGCAGCCCCGAGCCGGCACCCTCCGCCTCAACACGCAGCGCTTTGGCCAATCACAACCCAAGCTCCTCGAGCTGGTAGCCTCCGCCGACCGCCGTACCCCTACCACTCGAGACACCGCACGCATCCGCTACCTGCGCACCCTCGAACGCATCCTCCAGCGCCACTTTACCGGCTACAAACCCGACGCCTTTCGCACCACCATGGACCTAGAAGAGTCCTTCGGCCCTGCCTACGCCCGCGGCTCGCTCCTCAAAGGCCAGCAAGCCTGGGCCGTCATCGCCGCCAACGAAGCAGAGTCCTCCACCACCATCGACAATATCCTCACCTCCGGCATCCTCTGGCTGCATCACTGCCGCGAGCACGCCGCAGGCCGCCGCCTCTACCAGGGTCTCAAGCTCATCCTCCCGCAAAAGACCTCCCAACTAACCCTCTCGCGCCTCGCCTGGCTCAACCCCGACGCCGCCCAATGGGAGCTCTACGAACTCAACACCCGCACCGAAGAGCTAACCCTCCTCGACCCCACCGACCAGGGCAATCTCCGCTCCCGCCTCATCCACCACCCCGACGAAGCCGCTGCGCGCGACCGCTTCGCCGACGCCATCCGGCTCATAACCGCGCTCGTTCCTGAACAGGAACGAGGAAGAATCGACCAGCGCCTCCGCAGCACCTCCGAGCTGGCCTTCCTCCTCCACGGCCTCGAATTCGCCCGTGCCCGCATCGGCCTCTCACCCACCAACTTCGCCCACACCCTCGAGTTCACAGTAGGCACCGGCTCCCACGAAACTCCCCTCACCCCTGCCACGCGCGAATCTCTGACCGAAACCCTCGCCGACCTCTTCGCCCGACGCCGACCCTTCATCCCTTCCACTGACTTCGGCCGCCGAGCTTCCACTAACCGCATCGGCTCCTCTTCCGCCACCCACTCCGCCCACTCTCGCCTCAAGATCGCCAGCCCTCCCAAACGCATCGCCGACAACCCCACCCAGGACCCCCTCTATCGAGCCTCCCCCGAGCGCTGGCTCGAGTCTGTCCTCCGAGCCAACCTCGCCCCCCTCACTCGATCCCTCGCCCCAGACCCCACGGTCCGTGACGGTGATTTCGGCACCGTGAAAACCGCCGTCGCTACCGTAAATCACCCCGGGGCCACCGAAGGGCTTCACCGCGATTCGACCATCCCAAGGCTCAATCCAGACCACGTTTACGCCCAGGTTCCCGCCATCTCCGGCGCCTCAGATCGCGGCCTTTTAGACCTCTTAGGCGTCACAGAAGACGGCCGTTTGGCCGTAATTGAGCTAAAAGCCAGCGACGACCAACACTTAGCTCTCCAAGGCCTCGATTACTGGATCAGAGTCCGCCACCACCATCTACAAACCCTTGACAACAAAGGCCTTGGAGAGTTCCAACGCCACGGCTACTTCCGCGGCGTCGAGCTCTCCCCACTCCCTCCACGCCTCTATCTGGTAGCCCCCGCACTCCACATTCATCCCGCCACGGAGCTCATTCTAAAGTACTTCTCTCCCCGCGTAGAGTGGAACCTTATCGCCCTCGACGAACGCTGGCGACAGCAAATCCGCGTAGTCTGGAGAAAACACTCCACCCCCTGAACCCAACCACCCAAACCCGCCATCCAAGCACACAGGAGAAACACAGATGGCCACCAAAACCTTCAAATTAGGCAATGAATTAGAGATCAACCGCCTCGGCTATGGCGCCATGCGCATCACCGGCAAAGGCATCTGGGGTCCGCCCGCCTCACCCGAAACCGCCAAAAAAGTCCTCCAACGCGCCGTAGAACTAGGCGTCAATTTCATCGACACCGCCGACAGCTACGGTCCCACTATCTCCGAACCCCTTATCGGTGAAGCACTTGCGCCCTACACGCATAACACAGTCATCGCCACCAAAGCCGGCCTAACCCGCCAGGGCCCCGACCGCTGGCTCCCCGTAGGCCGCCCCGAGTACCTCACCCAGCAAGTAGAAATGAGCCTCCGCTGGCTCAAAAAAGACACCCTGGACCTCTGGCAACTCCACCGCATCGACCCCAAAGTCCCCGTCGAAGATTCCCTCGGCGCCATCAAACTCTTGCAAACACAGGGGAAAATCCGCTTCGTCGGCCTAAGCGAAGTCTCCGTCGCCGAAATCGAACAGGCCCGCAAAGTCATCGACATCGTCAGCGTACAGAACGAATACAACATCACCAACCGCAAGAGCGAAGCCGTCCTCGACTATTGCACCAAGCACAACATCGCCTTCATCCCCTGGTTCCCGGTAGCTTCCGGCAAACTCGCCCAACCCGGCGGTAAGCTCGACCAGCTGGCAAAGAAACATAACGCCACCACCTCGCAACTCTCGCTGGCCTGGCTGCTCCACCGTTCGCCCGTCATCCTCCCCATCCCAGGCACAAGCTCCGTCGATCACCTTGAAGAAAACATCAAGGCAGCCGACTTGACCCTAAGCGACGACGAATGGAAGGATCTTGAAGCAGCCGCCAAATAATTTCTTGTTCGTATTCACAAGCAAAAAGCCGCGTTAAGCGGCTTTTTGCGTTTAACCCCAGGCAGCGGGCGCTGCTTCCAACTCTGTGTCAGGTTCCGGTGCGAAACCTTCATCTGCCGCATCTGCGCACTTCGTAAAGAACGCTTCCACCCGCTCCATTACTTGCGCACCACGCTTTGCCTCGAAGATCTCGCGCCGCAGCGCTCCACCACCGGGGACGCCGTGTGTAAACCAGCTTGCGAACTGCTTCATGCGGCCGATTGCATCCCGCTGGGCGCTCTCGTGGTTCTTCTTCAGCCGCTTGTCGAGGTCGCTTTCGGCTGGTCCCAATACCTCGGGATGTTCCGCGACTTCGTGCATCAGCCGCTCGAAGTAATCACGAATCATCCGGTAGCGATCCATATTCGTAGGGCGGTCATAGACACCGATGCCGGTTGCTGCCTTTGAGGCGGTATATTGTGCGATCTGCCTGAAAATCCAAGGGTTAGCCGGCGCCGCGCGCCCGATCATCACGGCGTCGCAATGGGTTGCTTCGATCATTGCGGCAGCATCTTCCGGGGTGCGGATGTCGCCGTTTCCTATTACCGGGATCGAGACAGCGTCTTTTACTGCTGCGATCCACTCCCACCGGGCTTCGCCGGTATAGCCCTGTTCGCGGGTTCGCGCATGGAGGGCTACGGCGTTCAGGCCGCAATCCTGGGCCATTTTGGCTAGTTCTACGCAGACGATGTTGCCATCGCTCCAGCCCATGCGGAACTTTACGGTGAAGGGAATTGAAATGGATCCGCGGACTCGTTCGAAGATCTTCTGAATTGCGGGCAGGTCGCGCAATAATCCTGATCCGCCGTTGCAGGCAACGACTCGTTTTGCTGGGCAGCCGAGGTTGAGATCGACCAGGTCGAATCCGGCGTCCTGGCAGATTTGGGCGCTGTCGGAGAGGGTCTCGGGATTTGAGCCAAATATCTGAGCCGAAATGGGATGTTCGTCTTCGTAGTAGGTGAGATAGCGCTTCCGCTTGGTCTCGCGCATGCGCGAAAGGCCGTCGGCGGAGGTGAATTCGGTCATGATCAGGCCGCAGCCGGAGACTTCGTTGGAGGTTTCTATGTCGACGTCCGCGGGGGCGGTTGGGTTGGTGAACATGCTGGCGTTTTTGATAAAACGCCGGAAAACAGTGTCTGTTACGCCGGCCATGGGGGCTAGAACTGTGGCGGGGGCGATGCGGACGCCGCCGATGTTCATTTCGGCGGGCACGCGCGCCTCTGGCGGCATGGCTCGTTCGATCGCGCTGTCCCAACCCTTTTTCATGTATGTGTCACGGTCCAGAAGTGCTTTCCTATCAATAAGAAAGGCCTCCGCTACTCGCAGAGGCCTTCCTGGTTTTTGCGAGATTACTTCGCTGCGTTTGCTGCGATTTCGGCCTTTTTGGCGTCGGTTGCGGCGAACTTGCGGCGGAAGCGATCGATACGGCCGGCGGTGTCCACTAGCTTCTGCTTGCCGGTGAAGAAGGGGTGGCAGGCTGCGCAGATTTCGACGACGATTGCGCCCTTGTGGGTGGAACGTGTGTCGAATTCGTTGCCGCAGGCGCACTTTACGTGCGTTTCTTCGTAAACAGGGTGAATTCCAGTCTTAGGCATTTTGTGGTTCTTTCTAGCTAACCCGCTTGCAGAACGGTTCGCTTGGCGGGTTTCGCCATCGATGTTCCTGTCACGCTGCATGCTTGGACTCCGTCTCCCGGAGTTTCAGGCGCTTCTGTAAGGATACCATTGAACCGGGAAAAAGGCCCATTTTAGCTGTTTTTCGCGGTCGAAGGACGGCGGCAGGCACGGTTTCGCACGGTGAGATTTACGGTGGCCGACGGTGCAAATTAAGTCTACGGTGAAATACGGTTTTTTGAGAGGTCGGATGAGAAATCGTCAATAGGGACGGGAGGTTTTTGCGTGGAACGGAGGGTCTCCGGTATTCCGACCCATAGAACAGCAAGAGCGACGGCGGCGACGATGCCGAGCGCAAGAAATGAGACGCCAAAATTGAAGTGCTGAATCAGTTTTCCGCCGAACGATGTACTGAGTGCCGCGCCGAGGCCGACGGCTGTTGCCAGGCTGCCTTGCACGAGATTGAATCGGCCTGTGCCTTCGGTTCTATCGGCTATGAGCAATACGGAGACGACGCCGAAGATTGCGTTGGCGACACCATCGAGCAGTTGCACGGCGACCAGGCCGGCGCTGTTGTGGATGAGGGTATAGAGAACGGCTCGCAGAGGCAAGACGCCGAAGCCGAGGAGAAGCAGAGGCTTTCTGCCGTGGACGTTCGCCCATCGTCCGATAAAGGCTGCCGAGCACGTGATGACGACCTGCGTGACCACAATGCAGGCCGACATAAAGGGAGCGGCCGAGGTGCGCGATCCCTTTGAGAGCATCTCCCCTAATTGGGGTAGCATGGCGGCGTTGGCGAAGTGAAAGAGGAAGGCGCAGAGGAGAAACAGAAGCAGCACGCGATCATGGAGCAGGACCTGGACGACGGAGGAGGGCCTGGTTTCTTCCGCCTTGCCCTGGGTTTCGCATCCACCGCGAGCAAGTTCATAGTCGATCTCGTCGCCTCGGATGGAGAGCACGGAGGCGATGGTGGGCAGGGTAAAGATCGCTGCCGTTATAAAGATGGCGCGGTTTCCAAAGAGGCGGCTGACGCCGGCGATGACCAGAGCACAGACGACGTTTCCCGCCGAGTTGAATGACTGATTCTTGCCGAACTGGCGATCGAAGAGGCGGACGCCAACGAGGCCCATCGTGATGGCCGCAAGGGTGGGCGCGAGGAAGGGACCAGCGCCTCCGATGAGGACCTGAGAGGTGTAGACGGACCACGGCTCTGCGGTGAACGACAGCAAGAGTGCGCCCACAGCCAGGACGAGCGACCCGACGACAAGGATAAGCCGCTTGGATCGAGCGCGATCCACGAAGGCGCCCGCGGGAGTTTGAAGCGCCACGGTGATGATGCCACCGAGGGTAAGGACTACGCCGACGCGGCCGGGGTTCCAACCCGCCGCTGCAAGATAAGCGGCGAGGAATGGTCCCAGGCCGGTTTGCACGTCGGCGAGGAAGAAATTGGAGGCCTGTAAAGCGCGAATACTATGCTGCTTCTCCGGCGCGAGGGTGGTGGAAGAGTCCATGAGCGAATGGTTCATGCAGACGCCGGAACAAAGGTCTTATGAGTTGGTCAGTCTGCGTAGGGGTTGTCCCGTGGTCAGCTGATTGGAACCGTACTGTTGCACGTGCGCCAGTGCTTCGGCTGCCCGAACCAGCTCCATTGCTTCGCGGTAGGCGCTGCTTTCGAGGGCTCGCCGTGATGACTTCAAAGAACTTTTGTAGAGCGAGGCTACGACGGAGTGTCGTTTTGGCGTGTGGCCCCAGTGCTCGGCTGCCTTCTCTGCCAGGTGGTGATATTCGCCGTCGAGGGAGTCTTCTACCGGCCGGGAGATGCTTGACTGCTTTTCGTGGCCAGCGGCGAGAGCGGCAAAGCTGAGGTGTTCGGCGGCACGCAGCAACTCTGCTGCGTTGTTCGCATAACCTTCTTTGAACTGTTGCTGGGCCAGTGAGACCAATGCTGCCAGATCAGCTTGTGTTGTGCCGGGTACGACGCGCTGAAGGCTTTCGATGCGTCCGAGATGCTCGTAGGCGCGACGAAGATCTTTGGCTTCTTTGTGCTTTGGGTCCGCATGTTTTGCGGCTTTCTTTGCTGTCTTCTTGGCAGCTTTTTTCGGTGGAGGCATTGCGGGTATTCCTTCCTGCGGAGATGCTACGGAGACTGCCGTGAATGCCACGGCAGCGCTCGTTGCTATCCCCGTTGGATGCACCTACGAGCGCAATCAGGATGTCCTATCGCTATAAAGTGAGTTGGCATCCGGATTTGTGGAGGGACATCTAAGTCGCTAGTGGCAGGCGAATGACTAATTGTGCTCCTCCTTCTTCGCGATTCAACGCTGTTACCTCGCCGGTGTGAGCGCCGACTACAGCTTCTACGAAGGCGAGGCCGAGACCGTGGCCGTGGGAGTCGCTTCCTTTTACGCGGGCGGTGAACATGCTGGAGCCGATCTCCGAGGAGAAGCCGGGGCCGTCGTCTTCGAGCGTCATGATCGCGTAGGAGTCTGTTGTGGTCAGCGTGATCGATACGGTGCTGGAGGCGGGCAGGTGCTTCAGCTCATTGTCGAAGAGGTTTGCCAGCATGCGGTGCAGCAACGAGGCGTCCGCAAAGACGACTACGGGGCCTGCGCTGCGAAGTTGAATGCGCAAGCCTTTCTCAGACATGCAGGGTTCATAGAGCTCGACCATCACGCGCAGCATATCTTCCAGATCAATGCTGGTGCGCTCCAGGCGGAGCGCGTCGACCTGGGCTTCGGCTACGTCGAGGGATTTGGTGAGGATCTCGGTTAGCCTGTCGACCTCGTCGATTGCGGCGACGATTGACTCGACTTCGGGCCCCCTGGCTCCGGCTGTCAGGGAGATCTCGAGCTTTGCGCGGATCGCGGTGAGGGGGCTGCGGAGATCGTGCGCGAGGGAGTTTGTGATGGTGTGGAGCTGACGGATCGACATCTCGATGCGGTCGAGCATGCGGTTGAGCGTGAGAGCGAGTTGGCCTACTTCGTCGTTGCGCCCACTGGTGGGTACGCGCTTGCTCAGGTCCGATTCTCCGATGCGTGAGGCAGCCTGCGTGATGTCGCGGATGTCGGTCAACATGCGGCGCGAGATGTAGAAGACAATCGCAAAGCCCAGTGCAACGTTGAGCAGCCAAAGCAGAAGAAACCGAATGCGCAGGCTGCGGAGTACGCGGAGCTGGTCACGTTCGGAGACGCCGAGGTAGATGTGGCTGCCATCGGCGAGCGGTACGGTTACGACGCGAAAGGGTATCTTTACGTCTGTTACGCGCAGGTCGAAGGGAGTGTCGGTGACGAGTTTCTTGCCGCGGATTGCGGCGAGTTCGCCGCTGCCATCGCCCAGGCCCACCCACAGCGTTGGAGCACCGTCCGCGGCTGCCTGCAGGAAGAAGACCGAGTCGTTCGAGCCGGCGGCGGTGCGGCGCTTGTCGGGGACTTCGCGGCTGGCGAGCTCCGCTACTTCGCCGACTACACGACCGTAGAGACGGTTCTTCGGTGTGCGCTCGGCTACGTCGCTAAGGGTCTCCACTTCGCCGGAGAGCCAGGCGTCGGTGCGACGCTGGATGTCTCTGGCTACGAAGTTGTGCAGGAAGACGAAGACGATCATGCTGCCGCAGGCGAAGGCGAGCGTGCCCCACAACGAGATGCGCCAGGCCGCGCTGCGGAAGATGGGCTCAGCGGTCTTTGAGGACATAGCCCACTCCCCGGAGGGTGCGAATCAGCGGTGTGCGATCTGGGGTGTCCACCTTGCCGCGGAGGCGATAGATGTGGACATCGACGACGTTCGTGTCCGGCTGGATGCGCATGCCCCAAACCTTGTCGAGGATCATGGAGCGCGTGACGACACGACCTGGATTGCGGCAGAGATACTCCAACAGGGTGAACTCCTGCGGGGTGAGATGCAGCACCTCGCCGCCACGAGATGCCTCGCGACGCAGCAGGTCAAGTTCGAGATCGAGCACACGGAGGCGTGTGACTTCACTGCCGGCGACGTTGCGCTTGAGCAGGTTGCGTAGCCGTGCGAGCAGCTCTGCGAGGGCAAAGGGCTTGGTGAGGTAGTCGTCGCCGCCTTGCTCGAGGCCATGGACGCGGTCATCTACAGATCGTCTCGCGGAGAGGATGAGTACGGGTGCTGTGACTCCAAGCTGGCGCAGATGCAGGATGAGCCCGATGCCGTCCTGATCGGGGAGGCCCAAGTCGACGATGAGGACATCGTACTTTCCTTCGGTCGCAAGACGCTCGGCTGCTTTGCCGTCACCCGCGGCGTCGACCTGATAGCCGGCTTCTGTGAGGGAGTGCTTCAGGAAGCTCTGTATCTCTAGTTCGTCTTCAACGAGCAGCAGTTGCATGACGCGATCTTAGTGCATTGGTACTGCCTCTGGATGCGGTGGCTGGCTGGCAGAGGCGCTTATGAACACATTGTCATGATGGCGTTTTATGCGGGTCATTTGTGGCACCTATAACGAGCGTAGTTGCTCCGCACAGCAGTGGCAGCATGAGGTAGATATGGCAATGGCAGCACACGTCTCCGCAGTTCGCTTCGGCGTTCTTGGAGCGATCGGGGTTACGCTTCTCTTTTCGCCTTTGCTTTGGGCACAGACCGTTGTAACTGCGGTTGCTGATTCCGCAACGGCGGTGAGCTATGACTCTCTGCCGGATGCGCCCACGCCCACTGATGCCGTGCTTACAGCGGATGTCGATGCCGGGCTTGATTCTTCCAGCTTTGGCAGCTTGTTTCAACAGAGCGCTACTCTCAGCTCTCACTCGCAAAATCCTGCACCGCCTTCGCTCTCTGATCTTGGGCTTACGCCGGACCAGACCAAGGCTGATCCCGATGCGCAGGCTCGGCTCGACCGTCGCACGCAGATGCTCAAGATTCACCAGAGGCTTGGACTGCTGACGACTATCCCCATTGCTGCTGCGTGTTTTAGCGGTGCGGGAGCCGTGCCTGATCGCAATACCTATGGCGATACCACCTCGCGCGATGTGCATGTGGGCATCGCTGCTGCTGCCATCGGTATGTATGCCGCGACGGCTTTTTATGCGATCCGTGCGCCGCGCATTCCCGACTCGGGGCCGGCTCGTGGAGGGATAAAGATCCATAAGTACCTGATATGGATTCATGCACCCGGGATGATCCTTACGCCCATCCTCGGGACGATGGCCTTCAACGATATCGCCAATGGACACAAGCCGGGCGGGATCGAGCAATATCACCAGGAGGTTGCCGTCACTACGGCGGTTGCTTATGCTGCGTCGATCATTGCTGTCTCCTGGCCCATCCATCTGCACTTTTGAGGCGCCTATGAAAAACCTATGCTTCCTCGCCGTATTGCTTTTGGCTTTGCCTGTGTATGCGCAGGGAGACCATGCCTGGCTGCTTGACCAATCGTCGCTGACGTATCACATGTCGCATCCGCTGCATGAGGTGGATGGCACCAGCCATGCCGCAAAAGGTAAGGGTGTATGCCATGCGGGAGTGTGCGACTTTCTGTTGGCGGCGCCGGTGAAGACGTTCGACTCCGGTGACAGCAATCGCGACCTGCACATGCTACAGGTGACGCGGGGGGCGGAGTTTCCGGTGGTGGTCGTGCGGTTCCGTATCCCTGAGTCCGCGGTGAACCTGCCTACGCTGGACTGCGATCTCGAGGTTCAGTTCGCGGGCAACACGGCGCACTATGCGCATGTGAGCTTTCAGCAGCAGATCGATGGCAAGGCCCACCATATTACGGGCGTTGTTCCATCGACGCTTAGCGATTTCAAGATTCCGCCGCCGTCGTTCTTTACGGTGCCGATCAAGAACGAGATTCCGGTGCGGGTGGATACGACCTGGCACCAGCAGTAACGAGGGCAGCGGTTTGGTTGTGGGCCAACGGACTCTCTACCCGAGTAGCGAAACGTCGCCGTCCTTCAGCGTTACGCCTGTTGCTTGCAGG
>Ga0302313_10003200_pt1 | contig 10908 bp, 8 predicted proteins | sample III_Palsa_N2_2_FD_200454 | JGI IMG/M metagenome (GOLD analysis project Ga0302313, IMG submission 200454) | Peat permafrost microbial communities from Stordalen Mire near Abisko, Sweden - III_Palsa_N2_2 | ecosystem: Environmental > Terrestrial > Soil > Palsa > Peat permafrost | place: Sweden...
GTTCGTCAGGACGTTGCGGACGCAACATTTCCAGATCGGCCGTCGGCACCTTGTGCGCGAGCGAATCTGGGGCGCCTAACGCGCGGGCCACGGCCCGCACCCGACGTTTGTTGAGGCCGGCGAGGGGCAGGATATCCGCGCCGCCATCGCCGAACTTGGTGAAGAAACCCATCACTGACTCGGCCGCGTGGTCGGTGCCGATCACCACGCCCCCACGTGCCCCCGCCACTGCATACTGCGCAATCATGCGTTGTCGCGCCTTGATGTTGCCATGCACGAAATCCTGATGGGCATCGTCCGTGAACGGGATGCCCGCTGCGCCCAGCGACGCGAGCATGGCGTCGGCCGCAGGCTTGATATCGATCGTCAGCGTTTCGTCTGCGCGAATGAAGGCGAGCGCCTGCTGCGCATCCGCTTCGTCTTGCTGCACGCCATAAGGCAGGCGGATCGCAACGAAATGTGCGGCGTACTGTTCTGAGCGCAGACGCTCGACGGCAAGCTGCGCGAGACGCCCGGCAGTCGTTGAATCGACGCCGCCGCTAATGCCGAGCACGTACGTCTTCAGACCGCTCGCTCGCAGGTAGTGCGCGAGGAAGGCGACACGCCGTTCGATCTCTTCGTCGGCCACGAAACTGTTTGTGACGTGCATCTCTATGGCGATAAGCCGTTGCTGTTCGGCCGGATCGGGTTGAGTCATATTTCTTCCCCTGCAAATGGAATGCCCAAAGTATGCGGGCGCGTGCACTTCCCGTTGCTAGTTTAACGGCGGATTTTCCGTTTAAACTCACTTCGACCGTGGATTTAAATACGCTCGCGCGTCGTTGCGCCAATGTCGCATATTCAATGGCTAGCCGGTTGAAATCGGGTAGCTCTGTTATCGACAGTAACGGATGTCCTGAGTAGTATCCTGTTAATCTGTACGCTGCATGAGCCGTCGCCTGGCGGTTAATGATAAGCAGGTTTGCTCAAACACGCGATGAACGATAAAAAACGGCTCGACCAGCCCGCGCAAATTGACGCGATCCATTGGGCAGAAATTAATCGAAGCGCCGCTGAGAGGGCGTTACATGTTAGAGATACATGCCGTGCCGGGGTTACCCAATCAGGCGGCAAACTGGTTGTCATGTCAAACGCGGTATTACGGGCTGCGGCATTAGTCGGCGCATTATTTGTTTTAACTTACAGTTTCTCTTTCGCGGCAGGCGCGCAAAAGAGCGAGCCTGTTACGCCGGTCGATATCACCGCCTCCGCAGTCGCGGCACCGGACGCGGCAGGTGTGGTGGATCCGCATCGGGCGCTGCTGCTGCGTGCGATGTTCGCACGCGATGTCACGCGCCGTCTGAACGTGCCCGCAGCGGCGCAACAGGAATACGGCCAACGTCTTCAGACGGCGCTCGAACAGAATCAGCTTGGCAACCTGTCGGGCGAGTATGTCGTGCTGGTCGATCGGAACGCCAACGTTCAGGCGCTCTTCATCTATTTCCGTGCGACGCCTTCCGACAAGTGGCTGATGATCGGCGCGTCACCGGTCGCGACCGGACGGCCGGGCGAGTTCGACCACTTCATCACACCGCTGGGTGTGTTCGAGCACACCCCCAATAACATGGATTTTCGCGCTGAAGGCACGATGAACGAGAACGGCATTCGCGGCTACGGTAAACGCGATATGCGGATCTTCGATCTCGGCTGGGCGCAAGGCGAACGCGGCTGGGGCAAGGGCGGCGTGTCGCAGATGCGATTCCAGATGCACGCGACCGACCCTGACAGGCTCGAACCGCTGCTTGGCGTCCGTCATTCGAAAGGTTGCGTGCGGATTCCGGCGTCGCTCAACGTGTTTCTCGATCACTACGGCATTCTCGATGCGGAATACGAGGCGCTGGTGGAATCGGGCAAGCCGCTTTGGGTGTTGCATTCGGACCGTCAGGTGACGCCGTGGGCGGGCCGTTACATCGTCGTCGTCGATTCGGAGCGCAAAGCGCGCCCCGTGTGGTCACCGGCGCCGGACAGCAAGGCCCGCGCGAAAGTGCCGGTTGCGGGGGACACGGCTGACTGAGGCGTGTGGCCAGGACGATGGGCGGCAGTCGCGGCCCAGCATCAGGGACAACATCACGAACGCGCCAGCAACACCCCCAGCAGCGCGACCACGAACCCGGCGATCTGCACCGTCAGCAGCGTTTCTCCGAAGCCGATATAGCCTTCGATCGCCGCAAGAGGCGGCGCCAGAAACATTAGCGCGGTGGCCCGCGCGGCGTCGCCGCGCCGGACCATCCATACGAGCAGCGTCACGCTGACGCCGGAAAGCATCACGATGCCCCAGGCAAGCGACGTCCAAAGGGTGGGCGAGGCGACCCAGCGATGCTCGCCGAGCGCCAGCGCGAGGATTGCCGCAACGACGGCGGCGCCAAAGTTCTGTACGGCGCTGGCGCTGCGAATGTCGGCCCGTGCGAGCGAAGTCTTCTGAAACAGCGTACCCGCGGTAATCGCCCCAACCGCCAGAATTGACACGGCGACCACCAGCCAACTCGGTGCATTGCCGTGCGGCATGTGGGACGCATGCGGCGCGGCCGCGGTGAGTTTGGGCTGCAGCACAAGTACGACGCCGGCAAGTCCGAGTCCCATGCCTGCCCAGCCGCGCCGCGACAGGCGCTCACCGAAGAGCGGGACGGCCACGACCGCGGTCAGTAGCGGTTGCAGTGCGCCGAGCAAGGCCATCACGCCGGCGCTAAGACCTTGCGCGACGGCCCAGTATCCGGCGCCGAGATAGACTCCCTGCAGCAGTGCGCCGGCGAGCAGATGCTTGCCGAGGTCGCGCCCCTTCGGCCAGGCGGCGCGCGCGACAACCGCGGCCAGCGCGAACAGCAGGGCAGTGCCGCCAAAGCGGGCGAGCAGGAACAGGTTGGGATCGGCGAACGGCGTGATCGCCCGGGCAACCACAAACCCGGTTGACCATAGCACGACGAAGACAGCAGCGATGAGGGTAGCGAGCATGGACGTCGGGAGCAGCGGCGTAAAAGGCTCGCAGTATTGCGCGTCGCGTACGGTGTGTCTTGTTCGAGACTGCACTCCGCGCGACGCAGGAGGGCCTCACTCCCGCTTTGCCGCCTCAGCGCCCTACCGTGTGAGCAATACCGCTCCCGCACCGAGCAGGCCTCCGCACACGGCGCATGCCCACAGCAAAAACCTCGTGCGCCGGTACTCAACGCCGATCTCGCGCAGCAATTGCGTATGCTGCCGGGATCCCGCCGCATCGTGCTGATGTTGCAGATAGCGCACCGCGAGCTGCGGCAAGCGCGGCAGCATGTGAGCGAGATGCGGCACTTCCTGCGCGATGCGCTTGATCCAGCCGCGATGGTCGATGTCGCGCTGCGCGATACCGGCCAGCACCGTGCGTGCGACATTCCACGTGTCGACGCCGGGATGCAGCGCGCGCGCCAGCGCTTCCGCCTGTTGAAACGAACGCTGGGCGGTGGCTAGCCGGGGCGAGACGGTGCCGCCTTCAAAGGGCAGCACCGCGTGCAGCAGATGATGAAACAGCGCACCCGCCGTGCGGTCCTCGGGTTCCGCCGCGAAATGCGCCTCGCTGCGACGCCGCAGCTCGGCTTCCAGCACTTCGGTGCGCGTCGTCGATTCGACGTGGCCGGCCTCGCGATGCAGCTCGGCAAGGCGGCCGTAGTCCTGCTCGAACATGGCTGTGGCGCCATGCACGAAGAATTCCCGTTCGTGCGAGGACAGGCTCGACATCACCGCAAACTGCGCCAGCACGATCCGCCCGAGCGTCTCGGGTTCGACGCTGACACGCACATGCTCGGCATCGAAAGTCGCGTGAAAGAAGCCATGCTCGAATGCCTGCTCGGTCACGACTTCAACGATGTGGGTGGCGAGCGGCGCGAGCTTGATGCGATGCTGGAGCAGGCCGGGCAGATTGGTCGCGGCCACCGTGTCGAGATGCTGCACCGCCAGTGTCTGCGCGGTGCACAGGTCCCAGATCACGTCCGGCACCACAAGCCGCTTGTCGCCATCGAAATGATGGCCAGTCTGACTCAGATTGGCGGCTTCGGCACGCAGGTCGAAGCGTCGCAGCACGTCCTCGGTGAAGGACTGTGCGAGCGCGCGGACCTGCAGGCGACGCGCGTCGCCAGAAAACTTTTCCAGCCAGCGCGCCACCCAGCGCAGAAGGGCCAACTCGTCGCCGATCTGCTCGACCTGCGCTGCGCGCACGAACTTGATTGCGATATCGCGGTGGCCGTTCACCGGCTCGGCAAGGCGGGCGAGGTGGGTCTGTTCGGCGAAGCCGCTGCGGGCCGGCAGCAGATCGATGCGCGTGAAGAGACCGGTGAGCGGTCGTCCGAGTGCGCTGGCCAATGCTGGCTCGACTTCGTGCGGCGGCAATGGGGCTTCCATGCGGCCGATCGCATCGAAAGCATCGTGCAGGGTGCCGGTGGCGAGTTCCGGGCGTTCAGCCAGTGACTGCATAAACGTGCTGGCGAGCGGCCCGAGCGTGGGCAGCAAACTGTGCAGGCTGTCGCGGCCGCCCTCGGTTGCATGCACCCGCTTCACGAGCGTAATCATCCAGTGAAGCTTGTGCTCACGCGGCGCTGCGAGCCAGATCAGGCGTGCGCCGAAGCGCAGCGCATGGAAAAGCAGCAGTGATCGGCGAAGCAATGGCGGCATGGGTAGGTCGTAAGACACGGTGCGCATCGGACGATGCGCTACCTGGAGCGTCAGGTTAGCAGGGAAGCGCCGGAATAGGGGAGCATGCCGAGCCATCGCGTACTACAATACCGCGGCCTCCTGAACCTATGTGGGCCGCTCGCCGGCCGTCTATCGATGCTCGCAGAACAACGTCATCAGTACATCCTCGCGCAAGTTACCAAGAATGGCGCGCTGTCGGTGGCTGAACTGGTGCGCGAACTGAATGTGTCGCGCGAAACGATCCGCCGCGATCTGAATACGCTGGCCGCTCGCGGCCTGGTGGTGACCACCCACGGCGGCGCGCTGTCGGGCGACCGGCGCGAACCCGATCTCGATGTACGCGAAGCGGCCAACGCCAGCGCGAAGCGCGCGATCGGCGAGCGCGCGGCCGATCTGGTGCCGGACGGCGCATCGCTCATCATCGATTCGGGCAGCACCACCCAGGCCGTCGCGCGGGCGCTGACGGGGCGCCACCGGCTCACCGTTTACACGAACGATTGGCGTATCGCGCTGCTGCTCGGCCGCCGCAACGAGAACCGGGTCACGCTGCTGGGCGGCGAGCTTTCGGAGAACGAGGACGCCACTTTCGGCCTCGACACGGTTTATCAGCTGACGCAATATCACGCGGACTTCGCCTTTGTCGGCGCGGGCGGCATCTCCGCGGATGCCTGGCTGACCGACTACACGCGCATGGCCGCCGAAGTGCGTAGCCGGATGATTGCCGCCGCCAACCTGGCGGTGGTCGTGGCGGACAATTCGAAGTTCGGGCGCGTCACGCCGGTGCGGATCAACGGGTTCGAAAGCACCCGTTATCTGGTGACCGAGCTCGCGCCGGATCGGACGCTCGCCAAGGCTATTGCCACGCGCGGGCCGGAATTGCTGATTGCGTGAGATCGTTTGTTTGATCGCGAGGCGCGGCATCAGCGTTCTACTTACCCGGAAGCCGCGCTTTCGTCTGATGTTCAAACGCAAAACGCGCGCCTGCGTCTCAATGGCGCCTGTGCGCCGGCCGATTTGCAGCAGTGTCTGGAACGAACTCGGCGCGCCGGCAATCAGGTGTTTGCCGTGCCGCTGACATAGTGCGGCGATATCGTCGAATGGATTGAGCGGGGCTCATCAGCGCACTGTTTTGAACAATCTCCGTTTGCATATTATTGGCGAATTGTGTCGTTTGTTGGAAATCGACAGAATGGTCATGGCGCTGTCATGCAAACCTGCAATCCTTGCCGTGCCCGTTCAGGCAAGGCAGGCAGCGCCGGAGTGTCGGATTGGCTGTAAGTCTGGCTGGAAAGAAGCAGCAAGGTTGTCAGCAATCTGCAATCGCACGAAACTGGCAACCGGCTGTGGGCACACGCAATCGGCGCGGCGCTACCGCCGTCAAATCACAACAGGTATCGGGTTATCCCGACCGTCTGGTTTTTTGCCTTTCGGAGAGAGCGACATGAAAAAGACCAATCACCTTCGCGCGACAGCCAGCATCGTCCGCAAAACCCTGCCGGCACTCCTGGTGGCTGCTGCATTCAGCGGCGTGGCGTTGTCGGCCCAGGCCGCGGATTCAGTGGTGCTGTACACGGCCGACGGCCTCGAGAATCTCTTCAAGGACGTGCTGCCGGGCTTTGAAAAGCAGGAAGGCGTCAAGGTCAACATCGTCACGGCCGGTAGCGGTGAAGTGGTGAACCGCGCGACCATCGAAAAGGATTCGCCCAAGGCGGACGTTCTGATCACGCTGCCGCCGTTCATCCAGCAGGCGGATCAGGCTGGTCTGCTGCAGGCTTACCAGAGCGCCAACTACAAGAACGTGCCGGCCATCGCCAAGGCTCCCAACGGTACGTGGGCGACCTTCGTGAACAACTACTTCTCGTTCGCGATCAATCCGGACGTCGTGAAGACTCAGCCGAAGACGTTTGCCGACCTGCTGCAGCCGGAATACAGCGGCAAGATCGCTTACTCGAACCCGGCAACCGCCGGCGACGGCATGGCTGTGATCATCCTCACGACTTCGCTGATGGGTGAAGACAAGGCGTTCGACTATCTGAAGAAGCTGGAACAAAGCGCCAAATTCCACACCAAGGGCACGGGCTACCTCGACGTACTGCTCTCGCGCAACGAAATCTCGCTCTCCAACGGCGACCTGCAGATGGATCTGGACGACCAGGCCAATGGCGGCCTTTCGCTCAAGCCGATCTTCCTGGCAGCAGCGGCTGGCGGAAAGCCGACGACGTTCCAGTTGCCGTACGCGATCGGTCTGATCAAGGGTGGCCCGAACCAGGCTGAAGGCAAGAAGCTGATCGACTACCTGATGTCGAAGGACGTGCAGGGCAAGGTGCCGGATATCTTCGGTATCCCGGGCCGCACCGACGTGCCGCTGTCCGGCAAGAACGGCGAAGCGGTGAAGCAGGCGATTGCCGGCGTTAAGCTGATTCCGGTGGACTGGAACCAGGTGATGGCGAAGAAGGCTGACTGGACCGCACGTTGGAAGAACGACGTGATCGGCAACTCCGGCAAGCAGGTTGAAGTCGTCAAGCCGGCGCAGTAAGTCTCGCAGCACGCCTCGTCGCCTGCCTGGTGGTTAGTTCGATGGGGAGCTAATCGGCCAGCCCGGCGTGCGGGGCCTTTACCCGCACTACCTTAGTTGGAGGATGAATCCGGTGAATACCGCAACTCTTGCCCCTGGCGCGCTCGGCGCCTCACCGGAGGCGCTCGCTGCGGCGCAACTGGGTACGCCGGGCGGCGTGCAGATCGAGCATCTGACCGTGCGTTTCGGTACCCGCACGGTGCTCGATGACTTGTCGCTGAACATCGAGCGCGGCGAATTGCTGACCGTGCTCGGCCGCAGCGGTTGTGGCAAGACGACGTTGTTGCGTTTCATCGCCGGATTCATCGAAGCGGATGGTCTCGCCGGCACCTTGACGGTGGCCGGTCACGACCTCACGCATGTGCCCCCGCACAAGCGCAATCTGGGTCTGCTGTTCCAGAGCTACGCGCTGTTTCCCCATTTGTCGGTGTTCGAGAACGTGGCGTTCGGCTTGCGCGCGCGCCGCGAGTCGTCCAAAGAGATCGCCCGCCGCGTGGCGGAGGTCCTCAAGCTGGTGCAACTGGGCGATGCCGGCCATGTCATGCCGGCGCAATTGTCGGGCGGCATGCAGCAGCGCGTGGCGCTCGCGCGTGCGCTCGTGATCGAGCCGGATGTGTTGCTGCTTGACGAACCGCTCTCCGCGCTCGACGCCAACCTGCGCGCCTCAGTGCGCTCCGAACTGAAGGCGCTGCATGAGCGCCTGCCGAATCTGACGATCGTCTGTGTGACGCACGATCAGGACGACGCGCTGGTGTTGTCCGACCGCACGCTGCTGATGCGCGAAGGTCATATTGCGCAGCTCGGCACGCCGCAGCAACTCTACGATCAACCGAACGACGGCTTCGTGGCGCGTTATCTAGGCGCGGCCAATCTGCTGCCGCCGCACGTCGCGTTTCCGCTCGGCGATTCGCGCTACAACGAACGAGAGCGGGTTGCCTGTCTTCGTCCCGAAGCGCTGCGGATCGTGCCGCTCGGCGAAGGGCACCTGCACGGCGTGATCAGCTCGGTCGAGTGGTATGGCGCGGTGCTGTCGGTGTCGGTCGTGCTCGATGCCATGCCCAACGAACCCGTGCTCGTCACGATGCAGCGCGGCCACGGCATGTCGCCCGAAAAGGGCGCGCGTATCTCCTTGCGCTATGAGGCAGACGATGTCGTCCTTATCAACCCCTGATAGTTCTGACGCGCTCGGCGACGCGCGACGCGCCGCCACCTTCGCTTCGCATGCGGCCGCGGTGCGCCGCCGCGAACGCGCGGCGCAATGGCACTTGCTGTTCCTCGCCGTGGTGGTGCTGGGACCGCTGGTGATCTATCCGCTGGTGCGGCTGGTGTTATTGAGTCTGACCGGCCCGCATGGGGGCTTCGGCTTTCAGGCCTACGCGACGTTCTTCGGCAATCCCGAGACGCGCGGCGTGGTCGGCACGACCCTGTGGATCCTGTTCGCAAGCGCCGGTCTGGCTTCGCTGCTCGGTGTGGCGCTCGCGTCGATGCTGTTCTTCAAGCCGTTTCCCGGCGCGCGGCTCGTCACGCGTTTCCTTGAACTGTTCGTCGCCTTTCCGTCGTTCCTTGTCGCCTTCACGCTGATCTTTCTGTACGGTTCGCAAGGCTCGGTCAGCATCGGCCTGCAGCGGCTGTTCCACCTGCAGGCGCCGCCGCTCGACTTCCTGTTCGGCGTGGGCGGCGTGATTCTCGCGGAAGTGGTGTTCTACGCGCCGTTCGTGGTGCGCCCCACGCTCGCCTCGTTCGCGACCCTCGACATGCGCCTGATCGAAGCCGCCCGCAGCCTCGGCGCGAATGGCTTGATGGTAGCGTTCAAGGTGATCCTGCCGCTCGCATGGCCGGGCATCGCGGCCGGCACGATCCTGTGCTTTCTGCTGACGCTGAACGAGTTCGGCATTCTGCTGGTGCTCGGCAGCGCGCATCTGATTACGCTGCCGGTCGCCATCTACAGTTCCGCGACCGTCGATCTGGATCTGCCGACCGCCGCTGCCGGCGCGGTGGTGATGCTGATGATGTCCTTGTCGCTGTATGCGTTGTACCGCCAGGTCAACCGCCGCAAGGTAAGAGGAGCACGGTAATGGCCGTCGAACTGGATCCCACTGTCTTGCCGGTCATGCACAAGCGTGCGCGTCCGGTGCAGCGTAGCCTCCTCACGCGCGTCGCGGGCGGCGCCTTCATGGCGTTCGCCGCGTTGCTGTGCTTCTGGCTGTTTGTATTGCCGGTGGTGGTGGTGGCGCTGTCGAGCGTGGCCGCTCACTGGTCCGGCACGATCCTGCCCGACGGTTTCAGCATGCGCTGGTTCGAGCGGCTCGGTTCGAGCGATTTCGATGCGCTCAGCACGAGTCTCGAGATCGGCCTCGGGGTGGCGGTGCTGGGCACCATCCTCGGGCTGTGGCTGGCGCTGGCGCTCGAAGGGCGCGATCGCCGTGGGCTCGGCGCGTTCGTCGATACGATCGCGATGATGCCCAACGGTGTGCCGAGCGTGGTGCTCGGGCTGGCGGTCCTGATTGCATATCACAAGCGTCCGCTCGATCTGTCGAGCTCGGCGGCGATTGTCGTGTTCGTGCAGCTCGCGCTAGTCCTGCCGTTCTGCTACCGGTGCGCCGCCGCCGCGTTGCGCCCGGAACTGACCATCCTGCGCGAGGCGGCTGCCAGCCTTGGCGCGCCGCCTTCGATGGTGCTGCGCCGGGTCGTCCTGCCGCAACTGGTGCCGGCCATCCGCGCGAGTCTTGCGCTCGGCTTCGCGCTTTCGCTCGGCGAACTGGGCGCGACGCTGACCGTGTATCCGCCTGGCTTTGCGACGGTGCCGATCGTCGTGGTCGGCCAGGTGGAGCGCGGCTACTACCTGCCGGCTTCGGCGCTCTCGCTGATTCTGCTGCTTGTCTCACTCGCTGCGTTGCTGCTGATCGCCGCACGGGTTCCGCGCCGCCGGGTCGACTGACCCACGGATTGCCCTGACTTCCGGTGTCGAACGTCAAATTGGCGTTCGACGCATGTGGATGTGGCAAAAAATGTCGAAATGACCGAAAATATGGAAACAGCAGCAGCCGATCCGATTGACGTCGTCCGCCGGCATTCGCTCACGACGCTGGTTCGAGACGAGATCGAGCGCAACATCATTGAAGGCGTGTTGGCGCCGGGCGCCAAGCTCAACGAAGCCGACTGGGCCGCTCGGCTGCAGGTGTCGCGTGGTCCGGTGCGCGAAGCGTTCCGCGCGCTGGAGCAGGCCGGGCTCGTCACGACGGAAAAGAATCGCGGCGTGTTCGTGCGGGTGGTGTCGCTGGCGGAAGCTGACGAGATTTATGCCGTGCGGGCCGTGCTCGAAGAGGCGGCGTGCCGGATGCTGGCTTCGAGCATCAATGCAGTGCAACTGGCCGGTCTGCGCACGCAGATCGACGCCATGCGCAGCGCGCTTGACGCGCAGGATCACGACGCTTACGCACGCGCCAACGTGGCGTTTCACGACGGCATCGTCGCGGCGGCGGGCAACGGCAAGCTGTATGAGACGTACCGGCGCCTGGTGGGCGAGTTGAGCCTGTTTCGCCGCGCTGCGCTGGTGGTGCATGCCGACGCGATGGAGCGCTCGTTGGCCGAGCATCGCGCCATCCTGACGGCGCTGGCCTCGCGCGATGCCGAACACGCGG
>Ga0302313_10003202_pt1 | contig 10906 bp, 6 predicted proteins | sample III_Palsa_N2_2_FD_200454 | JGI IMG/M metagenome (GOLD analysis project Ga0302313, IMG submission 200454) | Peat permafrost microbial communities from Stordalen Mire near Abisko, Sweden - III_Palsa_N2_2 | ecosystem: Environmental > Terrestrial > Soil > Palsa > Peat permafrost | place: Sweden...
ATCCGCCCAGCAAGACGAACTGTAGCCCCACTGCCTTCCGTCTGCACCGTCAGGTCGTACCAGTGGTTGCTGGCCGTAAGCGGCAACGTAACAACAGAGCGCGAGCCAGCAGCAACTCGCTGCGTGATGGGTGCCGCTCCATAGCTGTTGTCGTGAACCGTGATGGATTGCACCGCCTTCGCTTGGTTCGCCAGCACAAGCTCAAGCTTTCTATCCACAACGCCCGTAGTCAGCACGGGAAGCGCATCATTCACCAAGCCAGAGAAGCAGCGATAGAAGCCGTTAGGCGCGTGTACTTCAATCTCGTAGCGTCCATCCTTGAACTGCGCGATGGGAAACTCCGGCTTGAGCACATCGCCGGCCTTGACCGTGTAGGTCGCAGCTTGAACACCTGCGCCGGTAGTGCGGTTGCGCAGGTAGACGTTGAAGGGCGCACCCGCGGCACGCTTGCCAAAAAGTTTATTGGCTGCAGCGAGCTCAAGTACAAAGTGCTTGCCATCCGCAGAAAGCGCACCGTTGGCATGAAGCTCATAAGGCAACGCGCAGGCGGGACGCGTTCCAGGCTCCTGATGCGAAATCTCCGAAGCTTTGCGCGGATCGGTGTTGATCGCCGCGATCTTGTCAGCGGTCAAAGGCGCTGGAATCGTTGGCACAGGCTTGGTCTTGGCCTGCGCGATCATCTCAATGTGCTTGTCGCGATTCACGTAGCTGAGGGTTGGCTCAGCAGCGTTGTGCGGACGGAAGCATGAAGTAAAGTCGCCCGCAACGGCGCGACGCCACGGGCTGATGTTGCTTTCGACAACCTGCTTGCCGTACTTGGCCTGCATGAATCCTTCAAGAAACTGGAGCGTCGAGGTGTGGTCAAAAAGCTGGGAGTTCACCCACCCTCCACGCGTCCACGGCGAAGCAATGATCGTGGGTATACGAAAGCCCATCCCGATCGGCCCGCTGCGCGCTTGCTTTTCCGACACGCCCTGCGCGAGCTCGTCCGTAACGTAGGTGTACTCAAGACCTGTGTCGATACCCGCAGAAGCGCCGCCGGTTTCGGGGCGTTTCGGATCTGCCGCGACGTAGGAAACTCCATGGTCGAAGTAACCGTCGTTCTCGTCGTACGTAAGAATGAAGATCGTCTTCTTCCAGACCTCTGGATTCTTCGTAAGGATGTCCATGATCTCCGAAACCCACCACGCCCCATACCAGGGCGAAGAAGGATGATCGGAGAAACGTTCCGGCGCGGCGAGCCAGGAAACCGTAGGCAACGTACCGCCTTCAACATCAGCGCGGAACTGATGCAGCAGATCGCCTTTGGGCACGTTTAGTTCTTGCTCTGCACCCGCATGTGTGAAGGTTAGCGGCTCAAGCGTGCGATAGTGCGGGTCTTTGGCGTTGGTGACGAAGGCCGCATCGTGGACCGCCTTCTGCTGCGGCGTGAGCTGCTGATAGCGCTTGTCGCCAGAGTTCGCAAGCCCTGCTTTCAGCTTGGCGATCGTCGCTTTCTCATCCGCGAGTTTGTCCTTGAGCTCAGCGAGATCATCGGGCTGGGATATCTCCGAGAGCTGAGCTTCCGTTTGTGCTGCCTTCTTCTCAGCCTGCGCAATTTGGGTCTTGAACAGCTCCGGCGCGTTTGGGTTGGCTTGTACGTTGTAAGCCTCGAAGCATTCAAGGATGTTGCAGCCGTAGTTCGAAAGCCACGCCTCCTCTTCCTTGGTCATGCCGCCGGCTGTGGAGAGTTCATTCTGGTAGAAGCGCCACGAAACGCCAGCCTCGGACAAACGCTCGGGATAAGTCTTCCAGGTAAGCGCTTCCGCAAAAAGTTCGTTGTTTCGCATGAACACGCGCGAATCCGTGGATTGCTTATCCCGTATCGTGCCGCTCCAAAACGTCGAGCGATTGGGCGAGGTCGAAGTCATCACGGCGCAGTAGCTTTGGTCACAAACCGTAAAAGCATCGGCAAGCGCATAGTAGAACGGGATATCCTCCCGCGTGTAATGGCCCATGGTGAGCGGCATGTTCTCGTATGGCTTCTGCGAGCTCTTCTTGGCGTCGATCCAGTTATTGCTCAGGCCGTTGTTCCAGGCATCCACCTGAGATTCGCGCGAGTGCGGCAAGTAACCCATCCAGGTGATGCGCGTATCGCGAAGATCGAGCCGCCAGGGCGTATAGGTCTCGCCCGTAGACACAGAAGTCTGCGCGAATACGGAGTTGCCATTAGGCTGGCGCAGCGCTCGGGGATCATTGAAGCCGCGAACCCCTTGCATCGACCCAAACGCGTGATCGAACGAGCGGTTCTCCTGCATCAGGATGACGACGTGCTCGGCGTCGGCGTAGGTCGAGCCTGGTGCAGGCTCAATGGCCATGGCACGCTGAATGGACTCAGGCACGAAGCCGGAGATGCCGGTGGCACCAGAAAGAAGAGCAGCAAATCTGAGGAAGTCGCGACGAGAAGAGTCCATAGGCGACTATTAAAACAGAGTCTCAGTGGTAGCCGTGTTAACGAAACCACCATCGCCGCAGAAAGCAAGGTCCCCCACACCAACTGCTGGAAAGCAATTGCCAGCGGCAATTCTCTGCCGACTTTGTCATCCACTCACTTCGCCATACAATGCTTAGTAGGCTCGGTAGGTGGGATGGACGGTTGTGCCATTGTCGAGCCAAAAAAACAGCGATCCGCAGCAGTATCCGCTACAGTGGATCTGGCATAGCGCACACGTTGTTTGCAGGGCCTGTAGCTCAACGGTTAGAGCAGGGGACTCATAATCCCTTGGTTGGGGGTTCAAATCCCTCCGGGCCCACCATTTCTTCGCCAGACATTGCTGCCGCAGCTACTGGCCGTAGCCGATCTCATGCGGGGCGGGCCAGGTCATGGTGCCATCTTTCTTGTCCACATACATAAACACCTTATGATCTCCGTTCACCCGAACGGCGACGATGATGCCGGTGCCAAAGTAGCCGCTGCCATCGGTCTTCGAGATATCGACGTGGTGCTGCGTAATCGGCGCGTGGACCGGGCTGGCAGTCGTCCAGTCTTCCGTAAAGCGCGCCAACGGGTAGCCCGAGTACTTCTGCGGATGCTGTGCCCAGTCGGCGTCGTTGTAATAAATGCCGTAAGCCTTGGAGTAGTCCTTAGCTTCGAGCGCATCAAAGAACGTGTTCACGCGATGCTCCGTAGGCAGGTTGGTAAAGAACCAGCCGTGGCCGGCGATATAGCCCGCCAGCGTCAGCACAATGCACAGCACGATCGCCACAGCGATCCCAATCAGGATATTGCGGTTGCGAGCTTCGCGGGCGGGGTTATAGGCGGGGGCGTTGAGCAGGGTCATGGGATAAGGTCCTTGGTCGTCCGAAACGGTCTGCGTGCAGGTTTGCGGCGTACCGCAGCTCTCACGTTTATCATTAGACACCGGAAACGCAAGAATCAGATGTCCGCGACATCTACCCAGGCCGCAAGTGGCTGTGGAGGGCTTATTCAAGGAATACGCAAGTCCGACTGGGCCGACTTCGCCTCGCTTCTGCTGAGTGCCGTGGCCGCTGCCTTCGCGCCGCTGCAGGTGTTCCTGTTCGCGTATATCTTTCTCGGCCCCATCCACTACCTCACGGAGATGGCGTGGCTACGCAAAAAAGAGTTTTACTTCCGTGAAGGCCTCGTCTCCGCCCGCATCTACATGGTGCTGGCTGTGGCAACAGCGGCCATGGTGTTGCTGCAGTTTGTAACCCATAGAGACTTCTCCTTCTGGATCATCGCTCCGCTGCTGCTCGTTTCGTTGAGCGTTTGGCTGCGAAATCGTTTTGCCCTGCTCGCCGTCGCCATGGTCGGGTTGGCGCTGGCTATACTGGTGCGCCCCTGGGTGTACTTCATCGCCATGATCGTGCCCACACTGGTGCACGTCTACTTTTTCATGGGCATCTTCATGATCAGTGGAGCGTTTCGCAAAACTACCGCTGGCTTTGCAAAGTGGGTCAATCCGGCCCTATTGGTAGTATTGCCGTTGCTGCTGCTCAGCCTGAACATGCACTACGCCCAGCCGGGAGAGTTCTGGCTGCATAGTGAAGCAGTCTCCTTCGGCAACATGCACCGGCACCTCATCCACGACCTGCACCACACCATGCAGGTCAACGACACGCTGCTGGGCGACCGTTTTATGGCCGCGCTGCTGCGCGTGTTCGCCTTTGCCTATCTCTTCCACTACCTGAACTGGTTCGCCAAAACCGAGCTGCTGCAGTGGCACAAAATCTCAGGGCGAACATGGGCGACAGTAGCAACGCTCTACGTCGCAGCGATCGGTGTCTACCTGTGGAACGTCCGCATCGGGTACATCGTGGTGAACTTCCTGGGGATGATGCACGTGCTGCTCGAGTTCCCGCTGAACTGGCACACCATGAAGTTTGTGACCGCACGACTGCGCGGCACAACGGCAGAAAAACCGGCAGAAGTCCGGGTTGCGGCAATAAGTTAGCCCGCAGCAACCCCCAACCTCGCGTACACTCGGGAATCATGCCGCCAGCGATCGCCGCCCACGCACTCAGCCGCACCTTCAACGGCCAGATCAACGCCGTAGACCGCATCGACCTCACCGTGGAGCCGGGCCAGTTCTTCGGCTTCCTCGGCCCCAACGGTGCCGGCAAATCGACCACCATAAAGATGCTCACCGGCCTGCTCGCCCCCAGCTCCGGAAGCATCCAGATTCTCGGCGAAGACCTCCTCGCCAACCCCGTCGAGGTCAAGCGTCACATCGGCGTCGTGCCGGAAGGCATGGCCCTCTTCGGCAAGCTCACCGCGTCCGAGTACCTGCAGTTCGTCGGCCGCATGTACGGTCTGGATAAAGCCACCACGCAGCAACGCACCGTAGAGCTGCTCGAGTTCATGGGCCTCGCCAACGAACAGAAGAAGCTCATCGCCGACTACTCCCATGGCATGGGCAAGAAGCTCGCGCTCGCCGCCGCCGTCATTCACGGCCCCAAAGTGCTCTTCCTCGACGAGCCCTTTGAAGGCGTCGACGCCATCGCCGCCGGCACGCTCAAAAGCATGTTGCAGGGCATGATCGCGCGCGGCGCCACCATCTTCCTCACCTCGCATGTGCTGGAGATCGTAGAGCGTCTCTGCTCGCACATCGCCATCATCCATAAAGGACACATCGTCGCCAACGGCTCGCTCGACGAGCTCCGCGCCGGCGTACAGGCCCGTCTCACCCCCGGCCTCGAAGCTGACCCCAACGCCCGCCTCACGCTCGAACAGATGTTCCTCAACATCGTCGGCAGCGAATCCGGCATGACCAACCCCGAGCAGGAGCTCACATGGCTGGGTTAGATCTAGCGCCCACATCCCGCTGGTCCGCACGCCAGACGCGGGCCCAGTACGCCGCCATCGCCTACCTTCGCTGGCGCATCACGCTAAACAGCTACCGCCGCAAAGGCGGAGCCGGCGAGCTCGTTGGCCGCATCATCCTGTACCTCGTCTTTGGCTCGTTCGCCATCGGCCTCATGGTCTTCGCCGCGGGCATGTCTTACCTCGCCGCCAGCAAAAACCAACTCAATCACGTCGATGTCATTCTCTGGGGAACCTTCGTCCTCTGCCAGCTCACCAACATCCAGCTCGGCCAGCCCGGAACCACCTTCGACCCAACCCAGCTCATCCGCTTCCCCATGCGCGTCGGCAACTACATCGCCGTCCGCCTCTTCTTCGGCCTGCTCTCTCCCGCAAACATCATCGGTGCGTTGCTCTCGCTGGCCATCGCCGTTGGTGTCTCCATCGCGATCCCGTCGCTCTGGCTCTACGCGCTGCTCGCGCTCGCCGTCTTCGCTGCGGTCAATGCGCTCTTCTCCCGCATGATCTTTGCCTGGGTCGATCGCTGGCTCTCCACCAGACGCGCCCGTGAAGTCTTCATGGGTCTGGTCTTCGCCGTCTCCATCGGCTTCCAGTACCTCAACTTCACCTACAACCCCGCATACGACCACCATCACACACACAACGTCACCGCACAGCTTCCAACCGCGCTGCGCGTCTACCACCACGCGCAACCCTTTATCGCCGTCTTCCCTCCCGGCCTCATCTCCAACGCCCTCGTTGCCGCCACTCACGGACGCAACGCAGCCTTCCTTGCCGCCACGTTTGGCTGCGCCCTGTTCGGTGTAGTCTTCTTCGCCATCTTCGCCTGGCGCATGAGCACCGAGTTCCGTGGTGAAAACCTGAGCGACGCAGCCAACGCGGTCTCCACCAAGCCCAAAGCCACACACCTGCCGTCGCCCACGCTCGCACCAGCGACCACACAAATGGCGACCCGCCGCTTCGGCCTCAACCCAACGGTCTTCGCCGTGCTCGGCAAAGAGTTCCTACAGGTTCGCCGCAACACGGGCATCTTCTACGGCATGATCGCTCCGGTGGTCTTCGTCTTCCTCTTCGCCGGCAAGCTCGCCACGCGCTCCAACGCACATTGGGTCTTCCCTGCCGCGCTTGCTTACACGCTCATGGGCATCGCTCCGCTGTCCTACAACTCCTTCGGGCTCGAAGGCGCAGGCTCGCAGTTTTACTTCCTCGCCCCGGTTCGCTTGCGCGACGTCTTCCTCGCCAAGAACCTGCTGAACTTCCTGCTCGCCCTCATTGAGATGGCAGCGGTCTTCGCCATCATCAGCTACGTTGCGATGCCACCCACGCTCACCATGATCGCCGCCGGGCTTCTATGGGCTACAGCAACCTTGCTGCTCACCACTACGCTCGGCAATCGCCGCTCCGTAACCACACCTAAGAAAATCGACCTCGGCCGCACCGCTTCCAAGCAAAGCTCACCCCTAAGCAGCCTGATCGCCCTCGGCATCCTCCTTGGCTCCGCAGCGGTCGGAGGAGCTCTCTTGCTCCTCGCGACCTACCTGCACACCTCGTGGATACTGCTTCCAACGCTAGCCGCACTCGCCGCCGGAGCACTCATGGTCTACCTACAAGGCCTGCGTTCGATCGACAGCTTCACCCTCGCGCATCGCGACGAGCTATTTGAAGTCCTCTGCAAACAATAGCTACTCCTGCACGCCGATCACGCTCAGCATACGGCCGGTATACCCATGTTCGCCGCGATGCGAAAAGTACTTCCGCGTCCCACTCCGCAGCCGCGTACACGCTGTGCATTCGCCCACCACGCTAATCTTCGCCTTCGACAAACCAGCATCCAGCAACTGCCTGCGGTTCGCTTCCACCAGGTCCAGATGAATCTGCGGCCCAATGTTCGAGTGCCCCGGTGCACGCGCCGTCATAAACAGCAGCGGATACTTCTCCCGCACCGGATCGGAGTCATAGACCTCCGTAAAAAGCTTCGGCGCATACGCAAACTGGCTCTCAAAGTCGAAGCGAACCTCTTCACCTACCGCAAAGCAACAAGCCCCAATCGCCGGCCCAATCGCAGCCACCAGATCTTTCGGCTTCGACCCATAACGCAGACGCATCGTTCCCACGCCGCGCTCCACAATCCTGCCCAGCGTCCCTCGCCAGCCCGCATGGAAAGCAGCAACCGCACGCGTCTTCGTGTCCGCCAGCAACACCGGGACGCAATCCGCCGTCTGCACACCCAGCAGCAACCCGGCAATGTCCGTCATCAACCCATCGCCACGCAACAGGGCTTTGCCGTCGGCGGTAGCCAGCGCAGTGTGCTCCTGCTCAAGGGTGCGGATCATACCGCTATGAAACTGCCGAATCGTCACTAGCTCAGCCGCGCTCTTGCCAGCAACCGCTCGCACAAACCGCTTGCGGTTCTGCGCGACAACGTCAGCCTCATCCTCAGCGGTCCAGCCAAGATTCTGCTCGCCGTCACCGTAAGCCGTTGATGCCCCACCCTGCCGCGTGCTGAAGCCTGCCTGCAGCCACGGCCAGCGCTCCCACTCCGGGATGCGAACAATGCCCGCGGCGCGCTTGGCGGCCGCACTCTGTGTCTTAGGCGACGATGCTTTGGGGTGCTTGACCCGATAACCATTCTTCCAACTGCCGGCCAACGTCGAGCGGCTTCCGTGCTCCAGCCCGACTCCGGCAAAGATGGCATCAACCGCGCCAATTGCCTCGGGGCTTTCCAACCAATCTGTCATAGGGTCATTTTACAAACTTCCAGCCAGAACATCTCGCCGGAAAACCACCTTAAAGAAACTGGGCCCGCTTTCCGGCGGGCCCTGGAGAGGCATTTGGGGAGGGGATAAACTGAGGAATCATTGATGGCGTCCGCAAAAACGGACAGAAGTGGATAAACTTCGGTGGGACAAATAGGATTGCCTCTCAGTTGAAGTAGTAGACGCGACGAACAGGCAAAGGGTTGCCTAAAGTTTTCCAATCTCCGGACAAGTTGCGCGATAACCGAACTTTTCTTATTTTTGAGGAAGTTCACGGAAGAAAGCGACGTTCCGCTCTCCTCCGCGTCTAAAGCCTCGTCGTACCGGGCCACAGAACTTCCCCCTTTGGCATTTACAAGGGTGTTTTACCTAATTCCACGGAAACTCTTGCATCTTATAGGTTTCGGCGTTACCATACCGCGATTGCCCGCATGACAACAGCCACCCAAATCGCCTCCCATCTTCTCCGCTCCAGAATCGGAAAAATCTGTGTTGCCATCACTGGAAACACGCCCGAGGACATGCTTGAGAAGGCCACTGCCGTACTCAAAGAAACGAATTTTCTGGAGTTTCGGCTCGATTATCTCGCCAAACCAGCCGCAGCCCTGCCCCAGCTCAAAGACTTTCTGGCCGCGAACTCCGCGGCCACGGTCATTGCCACCTGTCGATGCAAGGAAAACGGCGGCAAATTCTCCGGTTCGAACACCTCTGCGCTCGACGTCCTGCTAAAAGCCGCCGAAGCCGGGTTCCAGATCATCGACATCGAACTCGAATCGATCGAAAAGCTCCCCAAAACGACTATGGAGCGCCTGCGTGCGGATGGGGCTGCGGTCATCATCAGCCACCACGATTTCCACGCGACCAAGGACCTGGACGGCATCTACAAGCGCATCACGCCCTTTGAGCCGGACTTCATCAAGCTCGTCCCCACCGCTAAGTCGCTCACGGACAACCTCACGCTCATGCGCTTTATGGAGCGCATGGAAGACCGCTCCAACTCCAACATCGTTGGCATCTGCATGGGCGAGCCCGGCATCATCTCGCGCGTGCTTGGCCTGCGCGCCGGCTCGGCGTTCACCTTCGCCGCAGCCAGCCTGGGCGAAGAAACCGCTCCGGGACAGATCGCCGCACGCACCTTGATCGAAACCTACCGTATCGACCAGGTAGACGCCGCCACCAAGGTCTACGGCGTAGCCGGCAACCCCATCCGCTCCTCCCTGTCACCGCTCATGATGAACACGGCCTTCCGCCGCGAAACGGTCAACGCCGTCTACCTCGCGCTCCAGACCAGCAAAGCGGACGACCTCTTCAAGCTGGCGCAGGAAATCCCCATTCAGGGCTTGAGCATCACCATGCCGCTGAAGGAAGACATCATCCCGCTGCTGGAGCGTACAGACCCTCTTTCGGCGAAGATCGGCGCGGTCAACACCGTGCTCCGCGCGCAGGACGGCAAGTTCTACGGCTTCAACACCGACGTCGCCGGCATCGTAGGCCCACTGGAACGCAGGCTGAGCCTGAAGGGCGCCAAGGTGCTCGTTCTTGGTGCCGGCGGAGCCGCTCGCGCCGCCGTCTTCGGCTGCCGCGACAAGGGTGCCGAGGTCTGGATTCTGAACCGCACCCCCGAAACAGCACAAAAGCTGGCCCGCCAGTCCGGCGCAAAAACCATCAAGCGCGACGCCGTCGCCAAGACCGGCTTTGACATCATCATCAACGCCACGCCAATCGGCATGGTGGGCAACAAGGCTGCACCGCTGCTCGGCCCGGAAGACATCACCGCCCGCATCGTATTCGACCTGGTCTACAACCCGATCGAAACGCCGTTGCTCAAGCTCGCCCGCCAGAAAGGCCTAACGGCTATCTCCGGCGTAGAGATGTTTGTGCAGCAGGGTGCGCGTCAGTTCGAAATCTGGACAGGCAAGCCTGCTCCGGAAGAAGAGATGCTGCGCGTCGTGCTGCACTCGCTCAAGCAGTCCGCGGAAGCCTCCGGAGAAACGCCCGCCGCGCCCACCGAGCCTAAGCCGGTTGCTGAATCACCAAAAGCTGCGGCACCTGCCCCAACCACACCCGCCAAGGCAGCCCCAAAGCCTGCTGCAAGCAAGCCCACTCCTCCGCCTCCAGCGAAAGCCGCACCAGCAAAAAAGGCTCCTGCGAAAGCAGCACCTGTAAAAGCCGCACCCGTGAAGGCAGCAAAACCCGTCGCGAAGAAAGCTGCGGCGCCACCAGCGAAGAGCGCAAAGAAAGCTCCAGCAAAGCCCGTCGCCAAAAAGAAGAAATAGCAAACATAAAGCAAAACAAAAGTGGGCCCGGATACTCTCCGGGCCCACTTTTTGTTTTGCCACTCTAAGGCTCGATCAGGCCGCACTCTTCTGTATCCATCCTCGCAACGCCTGCATACTCACCTCGCGGCCAAGGAAGTCCTGCACCAGCACCCGCGCAGGCTTTGAGCCACCCGGCTCAAGCACCTGCCGCCGATACCGCATCGCCGTCTCCGCATCCAGCAGGTCATCGGCATTGCTCTTCGCAAACTCAGCAAAGAACTCCAGCGCCATCACCTTGTCATAGAGATACGTGTAGTAGTTCGACGTATAACCAACCAGATGCGTAAACGCCGCGTACATGCGGTTGCCATCCACAAACTCATAGCGGCTGAAGCGGTCATACCCTTCGCGCAGCAACGCATCGAGATCAAGCTCCGCAGCACGCCGGTCATGCGTCTCCATCGAATACGTCGCATACATCACCTGCGTCAGCGTGCTCAGCGCGCGTCCATGAGCACTCGCACGAGTCATCCGCGCAACAGTCTCAAACGGAATCGGTTCGCCAGTCT
>Ga0302313_10003208_pt1 | contig 10878 bp, 7 predicted proteins | sample III_Palsa_N2_2_FD_200454 | JGI IMG/M metagenome (GOLD analysis project Ga0302313, IMG submission 200454) | Peat permafrost microbial communities from Stordalen Mire near Abisko, Sweden - III_Palsa_N2_2 | ecosystem: Environmental > Terrestrial > Soil > Palsa > Peat permafrost | place: Sweden...
AGCTTCAGATCCATACAAAGACGTTTGCGCGCCTGGTACAGCCGCTGGCCGATGCGCATGCCGCGAAAATCCGGATGCACCACCACTTCCATGCCGTACAGCCAGTTGCCGTCGGGCTTGTGGCGCGAGCCCATGCCGCCACCGGTGATCTGCATCCAGGTATGCGGTGCCAGCGCGGTCGTTTCGTCGATCCGGAACGTGGCGCAATAGCCCACCACGTTGCCCTCGTACTCGACGACGAACTGACCTTCCGCAAAGTGCGTCTGCTGCGAACGAAGCATCTCGGCCGAGTGTCCCCATTCAGCGGTATAAATGCGCGCCGTGAGGTCGACCAGCTGGGGCACGTCTTGCGGCGTTGCCAGACGAAGCAGGAGTTTGGGGTTGAGTTCGCTAGTTTTCTTGGCCATTTGACGATTATGCCGCAGCGAAAGTGAAGTGAAGGCGACCGCGCCGGTTACACTTTTGCCTCGGCAGCTTGCATCATCCGCATGGCCGATCAGCTTCGGCTCGGTTTTACATCGGGTTCTATCTATGGAGTAAACGCGGTGAGCGATCACGCACTCATGGGCAATGACAGCGCCGGCCACATCTGGGGCGTCGAGGGTTGGCAGAGCGATGCCAGCCTCGGCGTCGATGCCGACGGCTTGATCGCGGCTGTCAGCGGCACCAACGTGCAGCCGCTGGGTGAATGGGTGCTGCCCGGCATGCCCAACCTGCATTCGCACGCGTTTCAGCGCGCCATGGCCGGCCTGGCCGAGCGCCGCAGCCGCATCGACGACAGTTTCTGGTCGTGGCGCGAGGTGATGTACGGCTTCGCGGCGGCGATCAGCCCCGAATCGCTGCAGGCGATCGCCGCCCAGCTCTACGTGGAAATGCTCAAGGCCGGCTACACCCAGGTCTGCGAATTCCATTACCTGCATCATCAGAGCGACGGCACGCCCTACGCGCAGCCCGAGGCGATGTCGCTGGCGCTGATCGAGGCGGCGCGTGAGGCGGGCATCGCACTGACCTTGCTACCGGTGCTCTATATGAGCGGCGGTTTCGACGGCCGCGCGCTGGCGCCGCGGCAGTGCCGCTTCGGCAACAGCGTCAACAGCTACCTGCGTCTGCTGCAATCGCTGCAGCCCTATGAAAACGAACAGCTGCGCGTTGGTATCGCGCTGCACTCGCTGCGCGCCGTGCCGGCCGAGGCGATGCATGAGGTGCTGGCGAACAAATTAGCTCGGCAGTGCCCGATCCATATTCATGTCGCCGAGCAGATCGGCGAAGTGCAGGACTGCCTCGCCCTGCGCGGCGCACGTCCGGTCGAGTGGCTGCTGGACAACGCTGCCGTCGACGAGCGCTGGTGCCTGGTTCACGCCACCCATTTGACCGACGCCGAAACAACCCGGCTGGCGGGCAGCGGCGCGGTGGCCGGCCTGTGTCCGACCACCGAGGCCAATCTCGGCGATGGCCTATTTCCGCTGGCCGATTATCTCGACGCAGGCGGCCGGCTCGGCATCGGCTCGGATTCGCACATCTCCATTTCGCCGGTCGAAGAGCTGCGCTGGCTCGAATACGGCCAGCGGCTGGCCTCGCGCCATCGCAATATCGGCGCCCGCCGCCCAGGCGCCAGCGTGGGCGAAACGCTGTGGCGTGCGGCGCTGAGCGGCGGCGCACAAGCGTCGGGGCTCCCCGTCGGCGAGCTGCGTACCGGTGCGCGCGCCGATTTGCTAGTGCTGGATGGAAACTCGCCCCTGCTGGCAGCACGCGATGCGCAGTCGGTGATCGACAGTTTCCTGTTCGCGGGCAACACGCCGCTGGTGCGCCATGTCATGTGCGGCGGTGAATGGGTGGTGCGTGATTTCCGTCATCGCGACGAGGCACGCATCGCGGTGCGCTACCGCAAAACCGTGGCGGAGCTGGTTTCCAAAGCAGACTAGGGCAGGCGGCCGCCCAGATGAACGGCAGATAGAGCGACGTTCCTCGCCTTGTCATCGGTAAATTGGGCGCACGCGTTGGAGGCCCCACATCCTGCTACCGGAGTGCTGCCATGCGTCGATTCTTGGCTACCGTGTTGTTAGGTGCAGCCCTTTTGGGCGGCGCCATGTCGCTGTCTGGCTGCATCGTAGTGCCGCCGCCTCGTCCCTATCATCAGCGTGTGTGGATCGCTGGATACTGGGCGCCGCAGCACGTGTGGGTTGCCGGTCACTGGGGCTATCGCTGAGTTTTTGCTTGCGCTTGGTGGCGCCAGCGTTATCGCTGGCGCCACCGTGTGCACATGGTTTATCTGCGACCTTACTGGGCCGACGAGGTCGGTGCCGTGGTCGACACCGGGTTGGCGGCCTTGAACTGCTCCCACTGCGCCTTGCGAGCCTGCTGCTGGGCCTTGAGGGTGGCGTACTGCGCCTTCTGTGCGGTGGTCAGCACGGCATAGACCTGGGCACGGATGGTCGCCTGCTGCTGCACGCGCTGCTGGGTGGCAGCCGCTTCGGCGGTGGCGAGGCTGGCGGCGGCGGCCTGGTAGCCGACCTGATCCGGCGTCATCGCCTCAAAGGCTTCGCGCTGCTGATGCAGGGCCTGACGCTGCGTTTTGTTCTGCGCAAAGCTGGTCTGCATGATCTGCTTGATGCTGGCGCGCTGCGCATCGGTGAGGTTGAGCTTGCTCAAGGCCATGAACTGGCTGTGGCCGTGACCGCCGTGCCAGCCGCCCTGCGGACCACCAGCCTGTGCGGAAACCGCAAGCGTGGTGCAGGACACGGCCGCCGTGAGAGCCAGGAGGAGTGAAGTGCTCTTGCGCATAGGTAATTCCTTCGAGTTGTGGGGGTGGTTTGTTGCGTATATTGGACGGCACCCACGCGTATATGTTCTTTGCCGCGTGGTAAAGATGGGTAAAGAGCGTGGAGAAGCGCGCGCACTGCCGCTTAGCTGTTGCATCACCTGGTCAGCTTTTTACGCCGTCAGCCGTTACGTCTTCTTTGCCATAAGCATCCGAGCACCATGTCCCGAATCCTGATTGTTGATGACGACCGCGCCCTCTGCAGCCTGCTGGCCGACTACCTGCAGCGCGAAGGTTTCGATGTGGATGTCGCGCATGACGGCACCTCGGCGTTGACGTATCTGCACAACGGTGCACAGCGCCCGGACCTGCTGATTCTCGACGTGATGATGCCGGGCCGGGATGGGCTGGATACCCTGCGCGAGCTGCGTCTGCAGTACCGGTTGCCGGTGATCATGCTCTCCGCACGCGGCGAGCCGGTGGATCGTATCGTCGGCCTGGAGCTGGGTGCAGACGATTACCTGTCCAAGCCGTGTCTGCCGCGCGAGCTGCTGGCCCGCGTGCGCGCGCAGCTGCGGCGCAACACGCCGGTCAGCGCGGGCGTATTGCAGGTAGGCGTGCTGCGCCTGCTGCCGGGCGAGCGTCGCGCCTTTGCCGACGACAACGAAATTTCGCTCACCGGTGCCGAATACATGCTGCTGCAGGCGCTGGCGCAGCGGGCTGGCGAGCTGGTCGAAAAATCGGTGCTGACGCGCTTCGCACTGGGTCGCGAGCTGGAGCGTTTCGATCGTAGCGTCGACGTGCATGTGAGCCGCCTGCGCCACAAGTTGGCCGAAGCCTCTCCGAAAGCACCGCATATCGATTCCGTGCGCGGCGCCGGTTACGTGCTCGTGGTCAGCACGCCGTGAGCCCGTTCAAGAGCTCGCTGTATCGGCGGTTGCTGCTGTGGTTCGGCGTCGGCAATCTGCTGGTCCTCTTTCTCGGTGGGCTCTTGACGCGTGGTTTCATCGATTACACGACGGCCAAGGAAATCGATTGGGTCGCGCTGGCGCAGAGTGCCGACGTGGCTTACGAGAGCGGCGGTGCCAACGCGCTGGCCGACTGGTCGATGCAGCAGCGAGGAGACAGCATCGAGGCCACGCTGTACGAAAAAGGTCAGCCGCTGTCGCCAATCCACCTGCATCCCTCCATTGAACACTCGCTGTCGGGCTGGATCGATGCCGACAAGGACGTGGTGTTACACCCGTATCCAGGGCTTTACGTGGCCGTGCAGCAGGTTACCGGCGACGATGGCCGCCCGCGTCAGCTGGTGGCATTGAGCCGGTCGCATGCGCGACTCGCGCCGCAGACGCGGCAATTGATACTGTGGGGCGTGCAGCTGGCCCTGCTGCTGGTCCTGATCGGGTTCCTGAGCTGGTGGGTCGCTCGCAGCGTCGCTCGGCCGGTCGAGGCCCTGCGTGACGCCACGCGGCGCATGGCTGCCGGCGAACTCTCGGCGCGCGTCGGACGCCGGCGCGGTGACAAGCACGACGAGCTGGCGCAGCTGGCCTACGATTTCGACGCGATGGCCGAACGTATCGAGGCTCTTGTCGCACACGATCGCGGCGTGCTGCAGGATTTGTCGCACGAGCTGCGCTCGCCGCTGGCAAGGTTGCATCTGATCCTGAATTTTGCCCAGCGCAGCAAAAGCCCGGACGAAGCCGAGCCGTATTTTCTGCAGGCCGAACAGGAAATCGACCGGCTTGATCGCATGACTGGCGAAATGCTGGCGCTGTCGCGTCTGGAGGGCGGCATTCCCGGCATGAACCGCGAGCGTCTGGATCTTGACGAATTGGTTCGCACCTGTCTGGTGCAAGCCGAGCTGGAAGCGGGCGTGCGCGAAGTGGTGCTGCAAATGCGCGCTGGTGCGCCGCTAATCATGGTCGGCAGCCCACTGCTGATTGAGCGCGCTGTAGGCAATCTGATAGCCAACGCGATCAAGTTCAGTCCGATCGGTGGCGTGGTGGAGCTGAGCGTGCAGGCGGCGCCAGACAGCGCCGAGTTGTCGATCCGCGATCATGGCCCCGGCGTACCGGAGGCCGAGCTCGCCTCGCTCTTTCGCCCGTTTTATCGCGGCAGCAACGCGGTGCGCGCGGACGGCCACGGCGTGGGCCTGGCGATCGTGCAGCGCGTGGTGCAGGTACACGGCGGTGAAATTCTGGCCGAAAATGCGCCCGGCGGCGGCCTGCGAGTCACCCTGAAGCTGCCTATTCCCAGCGGAGCCGAGAGCGGCGGTTCGCTGCTTTAGGCTTGGTGGTTGGCTCGTTCCGGATGTAAGCATCGGCGAGTAGAGCGGCGGAATAGTAACCAGAATAAATAGACGTTTAGACGTCTTGGCTACCGTGGGATAAAGCCAGCGAATCGATTACATAGTCTGACGCCTTGTCGCGGACACTTGGACAGCTGCCGGCTGGCATCCGCTATGGCACACTGCCGTTTCGATCCGCCTCGGTCAATTCATGCGCTCGTCCTCACTCAAAGCCGTCGGGCTGGCGCTCTGCTCTGCGCTGTTTTTTACGCTCACTTACGTACTCAACCGCAGCCTGGTGGCCGGCGGCGGTCACTGGCAGTGGGCGGTGATTTTGCGTTACTTGTTCACACTGCCGCTACTGGCGCTGGTGATTCCCTGGCAGGGCGGTCTGGGTGCGCTACCGCAGGAGTTGCGGCGTTATCCGCGTGCCTGGCTGCTTTGGAGCAGCTTGGGTTTTGTGCTGTTCGGTATTCCGCTGACCTGGGCCGCAAGCAGTGGGCCGTCCTGGCTAATCGCCGGCAGCTTCCAGATCACCGTGCTGGCCGGGCCGCTATTGGCGCCGCTGCTGTATCGCGACGAGCGCCGCCGGCTGGCTTGGCGCAGCCTGGGCATTGGCGTGCTGATTGTCGCCGGCGTATTTACTCTGCAATGGGGCCATGCTCAGGGACAGCTATCGGCGGGCGACTGGCTCGCGATCGCGGCCGTCGCGCTGGCAGCATTTGCCTATCCGCTGGGCAATCGGGGGCTTTTATTGCATCTGGAGAAAACCAGCCCGAAGCGCGGTGCCAGCCATATCTCCGCCGTGCAGCGCGTGTTCGGCATGACGCTGTGCAGCTGGCCGCTGTGGCTGCTATTCGCGGTTGTCGCCTGGTGCACGATCGGTCCGCCGAGCCCGCGCGAAATGCTGCTGGCCGCCGGCGTGGCGCTGTCGTCGGGCACGATCGCCACGGTGCTGTTTTTTCGCGCCACAGATATGGTGCGATCCGAGCCGACCGCGCTTGCCGCGGTGGAGGCGATGCAGGCGGCCGAGCTGCTGTTCGCTACCCTGCTTGGCGTGCTGTTTCTCGGCGAGGCGTGGCCGCAAGGCTTTGCCGCGTTCGGTGCGCTGGCAATCGTGATCGGCATTGGTCTTTTCAGTTGGGTCAGTGGCAAGGATTTGGCGGGCGACGACGAAGCGTTGAGCGCGCTGCGCAGCGACCGCGGCGCCTGATGCTTTGACGGTACGGTGGACGTTGTGGGACGGCTTTGGCATCGAGCAGTGCAGATGGCTGGTGGCCCACGACGCGCCATTAGAAGCGACCGCGACGCCAGGCAAGGATTGGTTACCGATCCGGAATGAACGTTCGCGCCGCGAATGGTCCAAAGGGCTCGCCGCTGCAGGTTGGGTTGAACCCGCGATCGTGGAGACAGGAAGCTGGAGCGAACATTCGTGCAGCGAATGGCCCGAAGGGCGGCGCTGAAGCGAGCCGTAAACCCGACACGATCGAGCGGGATGTTGGGCATCGTTGCGCTCCGCCCAACCTATCAAAGCTGTCTCGTTCGCCCTCGGCCCAGCCTACGGCGGCTGCCGTGACCCATGTCATCGCGTCGTAACGGACGATCGATCAGACTGATCGTCGTATGACCCGTGATGCGGGCGTCAGCCGGATGGTTCGGGCGTCGCGCTACCATGCGGGTTCGCTGACTGGCCGTCCCCGTCAACCTGGATCGTGACTCGATGAGTAGCCGCATTATCTCCAAGAAAACCGCACCGTCGGATGTGTCCGTACCTGCTGCCAACGATGCCGAGGCCGCTGCTGCGGTGCCGGCAGCGGTCGATCTGACCGACAAGCGGCTTTACATCCATCGTGAGCTGTCGCAGCTGCAGTTCAATATCCGCGTACTCGACCAGGCGCTGGACGAGCGCACGCCGTTGCTGGAACGGCTGAAGTTTCTGCTGATCTTCTCCAGCAACATGGACGAGTTTTTCGAGATCCGCGTGGCCGGGCTGAAGGGCCAGATCGCGCTGGATCACGAGCTGATCGGACCGGACGGCATCGCGCCGCGCCAGGCGCTGGCCGAGATCAGCAAAATCGCCCATCAGCAGATCGAGCGGCAGTACGCCATCCTCAACGAGCGCATCCTGCCGGCGCTGGTCGACAAGGGCATCCGCATCGTTCGACGGCTGCAGTGGTCGCACAAGCAGAAGCTGTGGGTGCGCCGCTATTTCCGCGAAGAGGTCGCGCCGCTGATCACGCCGATCGGGCTCGATCCGACCCATCCGTTTCCGCTGCTGGTCAACAAGAGCCTGAACTTTATTGTGCGGCTGGAGGGCGTCGATGCGTTCGGCCGCGACTCCGGCCTGGCCATCGTACCGGCGCCGCGTGTGCTGCCGCGGCTGATCCGCGTACCCGAGGCGATCTGCGAGGGCGGCGATAAATATGTGCTGCTGTCGTCGATCATCCATGCCCACGTCGACGAACTTTTCCCTGGCATGAAGGTGCTCGGCTGCTATCAGTTCCGTCTGACCCGTAACGCCGATCTCAGCCTCGACTCGGAAGACATCGAAGATCTCGCGCTGGCCTTACGCGGCGAGCTGTATTCGCGCCGCTTTGGCGACGCCGTGCGGCTGGAAGTGGCCGACAACTGTCCGAAAGAGCTGACCGATTACCTGCTCAAGCAGTACGGTCTGGCCGAGTCGGAGCTGTATGAAGTCAATGGCCCGGTCAATCTGGCGCGGCTGTTCCGCATCGCCAGCGAGGCAGGCTATCCAAGCCTGCAGTACCCGCCGTTTACGCCGACGCTGCCAAAGGCGCTCAAGCATGCCGAAGACCTGTTTCAGGTAATCGGCAAGCAGGACGTGCTTCTTCTGCATCCGTACGAATCGTTTTCGCCGGTGGTGGATCTGCTGCGCCAGGCGGCGAAAGATCCGCAAGTGCTGGCGATCAAGCAGACGCTGTACCGCACCGGCGCCAAGTCCGAAATCGTCGACGCACTGGTCGACGCGGCCCGTGCCGGCAAGGAAGTGACCGCGGTGGTCGAGCTGCGCGCGCGCTTCGACGAGGAATCGAACCTGTCGCTGGCTTCGCGTTTGCAGCAGGCGGGCGCGATGGTGATCTACGGCGTCGTCGGCGTGAAAACGCACGCCAAGCTGATGCTGATCCAGCGTCGCGAGGGCAGCGAGCTGGTGCGCTACGCGCATCTGGGTACGGGCAACTACCACACCGGCAACGCGCGGCTGTACACCGACTACAGCCTTCTCACCTCCGATCAGGTGCTGTGCGATGACGTGCACAGACTCTTCAGCCAGCTCACTGGCATGGGGAAGGTGCTGCGCATGAAAAAGCTGCTGCATGCGCCATTTACCCTGAAGAAAACGCTGCTGGAACTGATCGCACGCGAAACAAGCAATGCCGAAGCAGGCAAGCCGGCGCGCATCATCATCAAGGTCAATGCGCTGACCGAGCCCAAGCTGATCCGCGCCTTCTACAGAGCCAGCATCGCCGGCGTGCAGGTCGACCTGATCGTGCGCGGCGTCTGCTGCCTGCGGCCGGGCGTGGAGGGTGTGTCGCAGAATATCCGCGTGCGTTCGATCATCGGGCGTTTTCTCGAGCACAGCCGCGTGTACTGGTTCGCCAACGACGGCGATCCGCTGCTGTATCTGGCCAGCGCCGACCTGATGGAGCGCAACCTCGACCGCCGTGTCGAAACCGCCTTCCCGATCCAGGGCAAGAAACTGCAGCAACGCGTGCGCAGCGCGCTCGATCTGTATCTCAACGACAACACCAGCGCGATGCTGCTGCAGCCCGATGGTCAGTACGTGCGCGCGCCGTTGGCCGAGGGCGACACGCCGCGCAATGTGCAGGTCCAGCTGCTGGAAAAGCTCTGCAACGTGGGAGCACCGATCGTTCACTAACGCACCGTGTGTCGGCAGGAATTGCGCTTCCGCATTGAGCAAACACGAGGCGTGACCCTGATCCAGGCGTGCTGATCGGGCAACGTCGATCGACGGCGCCGCCTCGATCTAGACCGCGCTCGTTGCCGACAGATAGTCAGCCCACATGGCATGATGCTCCGGGCATTTTTGATCCGGGTGCGGTAGTGAACAAGCGCGGTTCCCGTTCGGCTTTCCCGACACGCGTCAGTGCGCAGGACGTCGCCGACAAGGCCGGCGTGTCCACCTCGGCCGTGTCGCGCACCTTCACCGAGGGCGCCAGCGTGTCGGCGATCATGCGGGCGCGCGTTGAAGCGGCGGCCGAGGCGCTGGGCTTTCGTCCCAACCACGCGGCGCGCAGTCTGGTCACCGGCCGCACCGAGCTGATAGGGCTGGTCTCCAACCACTTTGCCAATCCGGCATTTCTCGACGTGTTCGATCATTTCACCCGGCAGCTGCAGGCGCGCGGCCTGCGGCCGCTGCTGGCCAATCTCGCCGAGCGCGGCGGCGCGGATGCGGCGCTCGAGATGATGCTGAAATACAACGTCGACGCGGTGCTGATCGCCACCTCGGCGCCGCCGGCGGGCTTTGGTGAGCGCTGCGTGGAAGCGGGGCTGCCGGTGATGCACCTGTTCGGGCGCGGCGGTGGTCCGGCGTCGGTACCGGTGGTGACGGTGGACAACGCGGCGGCCGGTGCAAGCGTGGGTGCTCTGATGTTTTCGCGAGGGTTGCGACGCCTGGCGTTTCTCGGCGCGTCGCGCACCGACGTGGCGTCGCTCGACCGCTGTCGCGGCTTCGAGCGCGCGCTCGGAAAGCTCGGCTGCAAGCTGGTGGCAAAACATTTCACCGGTGACTACTCGCACGAACGCGGCCGGCTCGGCCTGCACGCGCTGGTCGATGCATCGCCCGATATCGACGGCGTATTTTGCGGCGACGACATTATCGCGCTCGGCGCGATGGACGCGTGTCGCGAGCGCGGCGTGGCGGTGCCGACGTCCATCAGCATCGTCGGCTTCGACGACATGCCGTTGGCCGCGTGGGCGTCCTACCGACTCACCACGGTGCGCCAGCCGATCGCTGCAATGATCGAGCAGGCCATCACACAAATGGCGGCGTGGCTGCTCGAGCCGAATCAGCTTCCTGCGTCGAGCATTTTTGCCAGCGAGATCGTCGAGCGCGACAGCCTGATCGCGGATCCGGCAGTCAAAGGTCGATCCAGCGCCGCTCGGCGGCCGACCGCAGCGCGGCGGCGATAACGCAGTCGACTTCATGCCCCGCGCGAAAATCCGGCCACACGGATTGGCCGCCGCTGATCGCACGGATGAAATCGCGCGCCTCGATCACGATCTGCTCGTTGTAGCCGGTGCCGTGGCCGGGGCCTTGATTGAACGACGCATAGTCGGGATGGCCGGGGCGCATCAGAATTTTCTGGAAGCCCTGGCGTTCGAGCGGACGGCTCGCATCGAATAGCCACAGCGCGTTCTGGTCTTCCTGGTCGAAGGCGAGGGCGCCGCGCGTGCCGGTGACGCGATAGGTGTAGCCCATCTTGCGGCCGGCGGCGACGCGGCTGAATCCGAGCGTACCGCTGGCGCCGCTGGCAAAACGCAGCAGCAGCTGGCCGAGATCGTCGTTGCCCACGGCCTCGTCGCCATGTGGCGCGGCGCGCCGGGCGTGGACGATATGCGTATCGGCCACCAGTGAGCGGATCGGGCCGGCCAGCCGCAGGCAGGCGTTGATCGCGTGTGCGCCCACGTCGCCGAGCGCGCCGGCGGTGGTGGCCGTGCTCTCTCGCGTGCGCCAGCTGGCTGGGAGCTGCGGCGAATGCAGGTAGTCCTCCACGTGTTCGGCCGCGATATGGATCACCTCGCCGATTTCGCTCGAGGCGATGATCTCGTGTGCGAGCTGGCTGGCCGGCGT
>Ga0302313_10003209_pt1 | contig 10875 bp, 5 predicted proteins | sample III_Palsa_N2_2_FD_200454 | JGI IMG/M metagenome (GOLD analysis project Ga0302313, IMG submission 200454) | Peat permafrost microbial communities from Stordalen Mire near Abisko, Sweden - III_Palsa_N2_2 | ecosystem: Environmental > Terrestrial > Soil > Palsa > Peat permafrost | place: Sweden...
CTACCATGGACTCCAGGTTGCCTGGTTGAAACAGGCTGGCCGCTTGTCCTTCGATCTCAACTACACATGGTCGAAATCGCTCGGCATTATCAACAGCACCGTCGACGCCTTCAGCGTGCACGGCAACTATGGCGTCTTGAGCATCGACCGTCCTCAAGTGATCAACACGTCCTATGCCTATGACATCGGAAACGTGTATCACGGAGACTTCAAGGTGCTTGGCGGCGTTACAAATGGCTGGACAATCTCCGGCGTAACTACCTGGCAATCCGGAGGAAATCTGCAGGCACAAGACACACAGAATCTCGGCTTGACCATTCTCAACACCACAACCAATGAGTCCCTCACATCAAACACATACTTCGGAACCAACGCAGATGAAATATTGCCAATTGCAACTTGCAACCCAAGAAGCGGAATACATGGTGAGCAGTTGCTGAATCTCACCTGCTTCACCGCACCTGCCATTGGGCATCAGGGAATGCGGCAGTTTCCTTATCTCAGCGGTCCGGCTTATGCCAACTCTGATCTCGCCGTCTATAAGACATTCGGCATTCATGATCGGCAAAACGTACAGTTCCGCGCATCGGCGTTCAACTTCCTGAATCACCCGCTGTGGGGCTTCAGCACAAGCAACGACATCACGCTCAAGTACGCAACAACCAACGGTACAACCTTCACCCCCAACGTAGCTTCCGGCCTGCCCGCCGGTTATACGTGGGGCACCATGGACAGCAAGTCCGGCAGTGCCAGGGTGTTGGAATTGTCTCTGAAATACAGCTTCTAACTCAATCGACGAAGAAGCCGCCCGACTCGCTCGGCGGCTTCTTCGTTTGCTCCGCACCATCCGACACCGTATGTATTACTTGTTCCAAATCTCAGGAGAACTCCCTCGATGTCGGCCCAGAAGTTTTGTCTCTACAGCAGCTCCAGGCATGCGCCGCGATTCACACTCGTGCGCGCAATGCTTTTTTTGGTGTGCGTTGGTCCCATCAGCCTCGCATCGCTTGCTCAGGATGTGCCAGCCACCCCTGCCTATAAAAACATTCACGATACTCCCGAAGACCGCATCACGGACCTACTCTCTCGCATGACGCTGGAAGAGAAGATCCATGCGCTCAGCACAGACCCATCCGTGCCACGCCTCAGCATCGCGGGCACCAATCATGTCGAAGGCTTGCATGGATTGGCCCTCGGCGGTCCGGGCCATTGGGAAGGCCAGCATCAGGCAGTGATCCCGACTACCCAGTTCCCTCAAGCACGTGGTCTTGGACAAACCTGGGATCCCGCACTTATTGAACAGGCTGCCGCACAGGAAGCCTACGAGGCACGTTTCGCTTACGAGAAATATCATCGCGGCGGCTTAATCGTACGAGCGCCCAATGCGGACCTCAGCCGTGATCCGCGCTGGGGTCGCAGCGAAGAAAGCTATGGCGAAGATCCTTTCCTAGTGGGCACGCTGGCAACAGCCTTCACTCGTGGCCTGCAAGGCAACGACCCACACGTATGGATGACAGCATCGTTGCTGAAACACTTTCTCGCCAATAGCAACGAAGATGGCCGCGGCGGATCGTCTTCAAATTTCGACACACGGCTCTTTCGCGAGTACTACGCCGTTCCCTTCCGCATGGCAGTCGAAGACGGTCACGCAGATTCCATCATGACCGCATACAACGCCTGGAATGGCATCCCCATGACATCCAATCCCGTGCTGCGCGATGTGGTCATGGACCAATGGCATCTGGATGGCATCATCTGCACAGATGCCGGCGCACTGACGAACATGGTCAAGCTGCACCACGCCTATGCAACTCTTCCAGAAGCTGCAGCCGCGGCGATTCACGCAGGCATCAACCAGTTTCTTGATGACTATCAGCAACCCGTGCATGATGCTCTTGATCAAAAACTCATCACTGAAGCCGACATCGACCGCAACCTGCGCGGTGTCTATCGCGTGATGTTGTACCTGGGTCTATTGGATCCCGCCGAAGACTCGCCATACTCTGGCATCGGCATTAAGGATCAGGCACACGGCGATCCATGGAACAGCGAAGCTCCGCGAAAGCTCGCGCGCCGCGTCACGGATGAGTCGATCGTTCTGCTCAAAAATGAAAACGCAATCCTGCCACTCAATGCTCAGAAGCTGAAATCCATCGCAGTTATCGGTCCATGGGCCGATACGGTCGCATTGGACTGGTACAGTGGCACACCTCCCTTTGCAGTAACTCCCGTGGGGGGCATCCGTAGAAGAGTTGACGGAGCTTCAGTCACGTTCAACGATGGCAAAGACGAAGCCTCCGCGGCTGCGCTGGCTGGACACTCGCAGATCGCAATCGTGATCGTCGGCAATCACCCGACATGCGACGCAGGATGGAATCAGTGCGCCTCGCCGAGTGAAGGCAAGGAAGCGATAGACCGCAAGAGCCTGACTCTACCTGACGAATCGTTGGTGAAAGCGGTGCTCGCCGCCAACCCCAAAACCATAGTTGTGCTGCAAACAAACTTTCCATACACGACCAGCTGGACGCAGCAGCATGCACCCGCAATTCTCGAAATGACCCACAACAGCGAAGAACAAGGCGACGCACTCGCCGATGTCCTGTTCGGCGACTACAATCCGGCTGGACGGCTTACCCAAACTTGGCCCACATCTATGGAGCAACTTCCACCTATGATGGACTACGATTTGCGTCATGGCCGGACGTATCTCTACAGCAAGCAGGCTCCGCTCTATCCATTCGGTTTCGGCCTTAGCTATACGAGCTTCGGCTATAGCAATCTCGCTGTCGCTCAGCAAGGAAAGTCGATCAACGTGCAGATAACGGTCGCGAATACAGGCCAACGCGATGGAGACGAAGTCGTGCAACTCTACATCTCGCATGAAAACTCAACCGTATCCAGGCCTGTCGAAGAGCTGAAGGCATTTCGCCGCGTCTCACTCCACACCGGAGAAAAGCAAGCCCTGACATTCGACATCCCGCTGACGAACCTGGCCTACTGGGACGACGCCGCTCACCGCTTCAACGTGGAGCAGGATCGCATAGACGTACGCGCGGGTGGCTCTTCCACTGACATACGCCTTCATCAGTCACTTTCGGTGCGGCCATGAACAATAGCTTTCGGAGATCACTCTGCATGAACCTGTTTCACCCTCGCACGATTTCGAGACACACTGCGGTTTTGTTTGCATTGCCTCTTGCTCTCTGCTGCACAGCTACCGCGCAACAGGTTGTACTTACGCGAGGCAACGCGACCATTTCGCTCGAATCATTCGCGCCCAATATAGTGCGCGTTACGCTGAGTCTCGACAAAGCCTCGGCACTGAAATCACCGGGAATCGGCATCACAGCAACACCCGCCGCCGCGGGATGGACACAAGCAAGTGCGAACGGTGCCGACACTTTCGGCAATGATCAGATGGTGGTCCATGTTTCCCCTGCATACCATGGCGCCACATCCGGCACCGGCGCGGACATCGCGCGCTACTTCAACAGCTCAACTCCAAACTTCGGCCTCAGTATCGAAACGCCATCGGGCAAGCCAATCCTGAACATGCAGCAATGGGAGATGGCTATCCCAAACCATAAAGACGGCACAGCGAATGTGCTCTACGACAGACGTCCCCAGGATGATCCCTTCTTTGAAGTGGGCGCGACCTTCGTTGCTTCTCCCGATGAACACTATTACGGCCTCGGTCAAAACCAGCAGGGCTTTCTTGATCTACGCGGTCACTCGCTCGAATGCGCGCACGATTACACCGCTGCCGGCGGACCAAGTGTCTGCGTTCCCTTCGTCGTCACCAATAAAGGCTATGCGCTGTTATGGGATAACCCCTCCAAAACACGCGTAGACTTCGCCTTCAATGACCAGACCCGTTGGACGTCCCAGGTAGGTCAGCGCGTTTCATTCTTTATTATCGTCGGCGACACCTATGACAAGCTCTATGAGGGTTATCGCCTGCTCACCGGCAGCGTTCCCATGCTGCCTAAGTCTGCCTATGGTTACATCCAATGCAAGCAACGCTATGCTTCGCAGAAAGAAATTCTTGACGTAGCGCACGGCTACCGCGAGCGTCATCTTCCAGCAGATGTCATGGTCGTGGATTGGTTCTACTTCACGAAGATGGGTCAGATGGACATGGATCCGAGATTCTGGCCCGATCCCACAGCAATGAATGCGGAGTTACACAAACTTGGCTTTCACAGCATGATCAGCGTATGGCCGCGTTTTGTTCCGGAAGATCGCTACTATGACACACTCCTCAAGAATGGCTGGTTTGAGCACCTCGCCGACGGCACGCCTACGAATGGTCTTCCCTACGACCGCGCCGGATCGGACATCGACACTACCAATCCCGACGCTGCGCGCTGGTACTGGAACACCATCCGCGAAAACTTCGTCAGTAAAGGCTTCGATGCATTCTGGGCCGATGAAACCGAACCCGATCTGCCGCCCAATGGCAGTTACCTTCACGTAGGTCCCGGCACAGAGTACTTCAACGTCTATCCTTACTTCCACACCAAAGCGCTATACGACGGCTTTCGGCACGACCTGCCTCAAACACGCGCTCTCGTTCTCTCCCGCGATGCCTATCTCGGCGCACAACACAACGGCACTATCTTCTGGTCCTCGGATATATACCCCACATGGGACACTCTCAAACGCCAAGTCCCAACCGGACTGAACTTTGTCGCCTCGGGCATGCCTTATTGGAGTACAGATATTGGCGGCTGGCAGTATCTTCCATACTCCCATACGCCCGAACATCCGCCGCTGATCGATCCCAGCGATGCACGCGACAATGTCCACCACAATGACGATTATCCCGAACTCTACGTGCGCTGGTTTCAGTACGCCACATTCCAACCCAACATGCGTGCCCACGGCAGCCGCAACTTCAACGAGGTCTGGTCGTATGGCAAGCAGGCCGAACCCATCCTGGAAAAATACCTGCGTCTGCGCTATCAGCTCATGCCATACATCTACTCGCTCGGCTACTTTTCTCATCAAACAGGCGCGCCGTTCATGCGCGGCCTATTCATGGACTTCGGCAGCGATCCTAAAACCGCTTCCATCATCGACGAATATATGTTTGGCCCCGCATTGCTGATCGCACCCATCACGGAACAAGGCGCAACCAGCCGCGATGTCTACCTGCCCGCCGGTGCCGATTGGTATAACTTCTGGACGAACGAACGCCTTCACGGCGGTCAGCACATCACCATAGCTGCACCCATCGATACCATCCCCATCTTCGTGCGCGCGGGCTCGATCCTTCCACTCGGCGCAGCAATCGAAAGCACCAACGAAAAGCAGGCCATCGCCAGCCTGCGTGTCTATCCCGGCGCCGATAGCGACTTCACCTTATACAGCGACGATGGGAACACCTATGCCTACGAAGTTGGCAAGAGCACGATCACCCATCTACATTGGTCTGACGCCACCGGCAAACTACAACACACTGGCGCCGCAGCGTGGAGTGCACCCGACAACAGCATCGTAAGCATCGTCGGGCGGTCCGCAACAGAATAGAAGAACGAACCAGCATCGGAGCAGCACCCTCGAAAATTGCACAGCCCTATCGTTTACAGTCGAATCTTCCCGGGAATCGCTGAAACGGATCCCTGCTCTGCGTCCAGAGGACCCTATGCGTCGGTACACATCTATGCCGTTGAGCGCCTTTGCTTTGGGCATCCTGTCGCTTGCGCTTTCTTTCCAGTCGCACGCGCAAACAGCGCAGCCCATCACCTCGTTGCCTAAACCACCGGGTGATACCAGCGCACCCGCATCTGCGCCGGTCTATAACCCTCCCGCGCAGAGCGATCAAACCAACGCGGTCCATCCCATCACTTCTTTACCCAAACCACCTCAACCAGCAGAACCCGCTGTCAACACCTACCCAAATCCCGCCGTGCCAGCCTATCAGGCTCCTGCGACCACAACTCCTGAACCTGTCGTCACCCCTTCAGCGACCGCTCCATCCACGCCGTCTCCGGCACCGGACCACTATCCCGCTCCCAGTACTTCGATCCCTCCTCCGCCGCAACCAGTACCTACCCTCGACACTGCCCCACTCCACGTCTCTATTCCTCCCGCAGAGCAGCCGAGAGTCATTCGCCCCAAACCTATCCATCCTTTCTCTACCGCCGCCGTCGCGATAAAAGTGGGTTTCGCCGGCATCGGCGTCGACATCGCCACCCCACTCGCGTCCCGCTTCAACCTCCGCGCAGGAGGCAGCTTCTTCTCATACAGCGGCAGCTTCAACAGCGACGGCATCACCATCAACGGCGATCTCAAATTCCGTTCCGGCACTGCCAGCCTCGACTGGTTCCCCTTCAACAGCAGCTTCCGCATCAGCCCCGGCATTACGTTTTACAACGGCAACAATCTCAATGCTACCGTCCTCGTTCCCGGCGGCCAGACGTTCTCCCTCGGCGACACCAATTACACGTCCTCCAACGCCGATCCCGTAAACGGCACAGCGGCAGTCAATTTCGGCCGGCGCACCGCTCCCAGCCTCACCATCGGTTTTGGCAACATGATCCCGCGCAGCGGCCGCCACATCAGTTTCCCTTTCGAAATTGGCTTCCAGTACATCGGCCCACCCACTCTTACCTTCAATCTGTCGGGAATCGCCTGCACCAACTCCAACGATCCCGCCACTTGCAGCCCAATCCAGACCAACGCCCAAACCCAGGCCAACATCCAACAGCAGGAAAGCAAGATTGACTCCGATATCGAGCTCCTGCGTTTCTATCCGATCATCTCGCAGGGTGTCAGCGTAAGATTCTGAGCTACACGTCCTGCCTCACTGTAAAATCGTGCCGTTCACCTTATGGCTCCTTTGTCGCGAGCACGGTCTTCCACGGCTAGTCCCCGCCTCATCGCTCTGGCGATAGCGGCCACTCTCCTTTTGCCCGCAACTTCTGCCCTGCGCGCCCAGAAGCCCGAGTCAAAACCCGACGTCCTGAGCTCGCCATTCGGCATCACCGAAGTCGGCATTCTCGACGGCACCTCTTACCGCATCGACATCCCCAACGACTGGAACCACTCCCTCGTCGTCTACTACCACGGATATTCCATGCAGGGCGTCACGTTCCATATTGCCGAGCGCCTCAATGGTCGCCAGATGCCCCTTTTCCAGCGCCACTACGCCATCGCCCAGAGCGCTTACTCGCAGCCCGGCTGGGCGCTCCCACAGGCCTATCCCCAAACCGAGCAACTCCGCCGCTACTTCATCAAAGCCTATGGGGCTCCGCGCGAGACCTACGTCGCCGGCGACTCCATGGGCGGCGCTCTCACCATGGTCACCCTCGAACTCAACCCCAAGCCATATCTCGGTGGTCTCGATCTCTGCGGCGCCGTCGGCCCAAGTTCGGAGTCCTTCGAGCACCGCTTCGCCATACGCGCGGCCTTCGACTATTACTTTCCAAATCTATTGCCACCGTTGGTCCATGCGCCGCTTGATTTCGAAGTCACACCGGCCATCCGTGACAAGGTCGCCGTCGCTCTCAAGGGTAATCCAGCCGCAGCCGCAGCCCTGCGCAACCTTATGGCTCTCCACACTGACGACGGCGTAGCCGACCAAATCGTCTATTTCACCTTCGTTGTTACCGACATGCAGCATCGGGCCGGCGGCAACCCCTTCGACAACCGCAATTACCTCTACACCGGCACCAGTCCAACCTCATCCACTGGCGATGACGCCCTCAACGACGGTGTACGCCGCTACACCGCCGATCCCCGCGCCCGCGATTACCTCTTTCGCCACTACACCCCGAACGGCCATCTCACCAAACCCATGCTCGCGCTCCACACCATCTACGACCCTCGCGTCCCCGCAACCTCGCTCGCCCTCTACGATCACCTCGTCCAAAGTGCCGGTTTCGGAGAAAACCTCGTACAGAAATACGTCCACCGCGAAGGCCACTGCTCCATCTCTCCCGATGAAGTGGGGCGGGCCTTCGACGAGCTGGTCGAATGGACCCATCACGGCCCGCGACCCACGCCCGGTCTGCTCCACTAGGGGAGATCGTCCTTGTTTTCGCCTTTAAAATTGTCATCCTGAGCTGCGCGAAGAACCTGCCTCCTCCCGTTCTTCGCCCACATCACCATTAACCTGACTCAGGAACTAATAACACCCTGGATTCGCCACACTCTTCCGCAAAATCAACTGTCTATCGTCCCACCGTATAATGTCCTATGGTTACTGCGCGGCCGGACGCCCCTGATTCTGGCTCACCGGCAGTCGTCTCACAGCAAACGAGCGCGCCCCCCACAAGCGAAACCGGTATGGAGCTCGAAGCAGCGCTTCCGTCCGCTTCGTTTACTTCTGCACGGCCAGATTTGGACGAGCCTTCCGGCACCTTCGCCCCACCCAAAATCCCCACCCCACAGCCCGATCTTCCGCCAAACTCCCTCGAAAACTCTTCCACCATCGAAAATCGCTTCGAGGGCATGCTCGCCATCGTCAACGCCAACCGCCCGCAGGACGACCTCAATCTCATCCGCTGGGCCTGGATTTTCTGCGTCCAGCACCATACCGGCCAGAAACGAGCCTCCGGTGAGCCCTACATCATCCATCCGCTCGAAGTCGCGCAAGTCCTCGCCGAGTGGAAAATGGACTCCACAGCCATCGCCGCCGGTCTGCTCCACGACGCCGTAGAGGACACCGACGTCACCCCCAACGACATTGCCAAACGCTTCGGCGAGCAGGTCGCGCACATCGTCGAAGGCGTCACCAAGCTCGACAAAATCAAATTCGCCAACCGTGAAGATCATCAGGCCGAAAACATTCGCAAGATGCTCCTCGCCATGGTCACTGACGTCCGCGTCGTCATCATCAAGCTAGCCGATCGCCTGCACAACATGCGCACGCTCGAGCACCTCAAACCCGAAAAACAGCAGCGCATCGCCCGCGAAACCCTCGAAGTCTACGCCCCGCTAGCCCACCGTCTCGGCATGGGCAAACTCCGCGGAGAGCTCGAAGACCTCGCCTTCCGCTACACCGACCCCTTCCAATACACCCAGCTCACTACCGAAGTCGACTCCCTTCGCGGCGAAGGCGAAGCCTTCCTCACCCGCATCGTCAGCACCCTCGAAACCAAGCTGAAAGAAGCCAACATCAGCGCCCGCGTCGAGTCCCGCATCAAGCGCCTCTTCTCCATCCAGCAAAAACTCCAAGCCCACTCCATCCCCGTCGATCAGGTCTACGATCTCTTCGCCATCCGCGTCATCACCAAAACCGAGCAGGACTGCTACGCCGTCCTCGGCCTTCTTCACAGCGCCTGGCGTCCCGTTCCCGGCCGCTTCAAAGATTTCATCGCCATGCCTCGCCCCAACATGTATCAGTCGCTACACACCACGCTGATCGGTGAGGGCACACACCAGTTTGAAGTCCAGATCCGCACCGAAGACATGCACGAGGTCGCCGAAGAAGGCATCGCCGCGCACTGGAAATACAAGGCCAGCGACAACGTCTCCGCCGCCGACGAACAACGCCTCGCCTGGGTCCGCCAGCTCATGGAGTGGCAGCGCGAGATGTCTGACCCCAACGAGTTCATGTCCACCCTCAAAGTGGACCTGTACCCCGCCGAGGTCTACACCTTCACCCCCAAAGGCAAGGTCATCGTCCTGCCCAAGGACGGCACGCCTGTCGACTTCGCCTACGCCATCCACACTGACGTAGGCCACGCCACCACCGCCGCCAAGGTCAACGGCCGCATCGTTCCCCTGCGCCACAAGCTCCGCAACGGCGACATCGTCGAAATCACTACCCAGACCGGCCACAATCCATCCCGCGACTGGCTCAGCTTCGCGAAAAGCTCCCGCGCTCGCAACAAGATCAAGCATTGGCTCAACGAAAACCAGCGCACCCGCGCCATCGAGATCGGCACCAAGCTCCTCGACCGCGAAGCGCGCAAGTATAAAATCTCGCTCCACAAATACACCACTGCGGACTTCGACCGCATCGCCAACGACTACGGTCTCGGCAATGAGCAGGATCTCTTAGCCGGCATCGGCTTCGGCAAATACTCCACGCGTCAGGTGCTCAATAAGCTCGAACCCGGCGCGACCATGGCGGCCGAAAACCCCGCCGCTGACCCCGCCATCCCGGGCAACACGTTCGCCCACATGTCCGACGCTGTAAAACGCGTCTTCTTCGGCAAGGGTTCTGACTCGCTGCAGGTCGAAGGCCAGGATGATCTTCTCGTGTACCGCGCACGATGTTGCAACCCGATTCGCGGTGAAGAAATCATCGGCTATGTAACCCGTGGCAAAGGCGTAGCCGTCCACGCCCGCAGTTGTCCCAATGTCCAGAACCTTCTCTACGAGGCTGACCGCCGCATCGAAGTCGAATGGGGCGACCCCGCCCGCACCGCCGCGCAGCCTAACGCTCCAAAACCGACCACGTATCCGGTCAAACTCACCATCGTCTGCGACGATCGCTCGGGCCTCCTCAAAGAATTCACCGCCATCATCTCCGAAGACGGCACCAACATCCGGTCGCTCGACACCAAACCTGCCGTAGACGGCGTCGTCAACGTAGACTTCGTCATCGAAACCGTAGATCTCCGCCACTTGACCCGCCTCTCCCAAAACCTCCGCAAAGTCCCCGGCGTTCGTGACGTCCAACGCATCCAAAAGATTTAGCCATCACCGATGGGCCAAAGACTTTGTCTTGGGTTCTGTCGCATGTAGGCGATAATAGAAGAGCCGTGCCGCCAACCTTTCCTTCATCTGTAATGCCTACGGTTACCTGCGTTGTCGTCAACTGGAACGGCTGGCAAGACACCATCGCCTGCTTGGCCTCATTGGCTACGCAGGACTACCCCTCGCTACGCGTCCTGCTGGTAGATAACGGATCGACCAACG
>Ga0302313_10003214_pt1 | contig 10869 bp, 10 predicted proteins | sample III_Palsa_N2_2_FD_200454 | JGI IMG/M metagenome (GOLD analysis project Ga0302313, IMG submission 200454) | Peat permafrost microbial communities from Stordalen Mire near Abisko, Sweden - III_Palsa_N2_2 | ecosystem: Environmental > Terrestrial > Soil > Palsa > Peat permafrost | place: Sweden...
AACCCACCGCTGGCGTCGACGTCGAGCTGCGCCACGACATGTGGGTGATGGTGCGCGCGCTGCGCGAGAGCGGTGTCACCATCATCCTGACCACGCACTACATCGAGGAGGCCGAGGAAATGGCCGACCGCATCGGCGTGATCAATAAGGGCGAGCTGGTGCTGATCGAGGACAAGGACGTGCTGATGCGCAAGCTCGGCAAGAAGCAGCTGACGCTGCAGCTACAGAGTCCGCTGGAGCGGATACCCGACGCACTGGCCGGCCTGCCGCTGGAGCTCAGCGAAAATGGCTGCGCCCTGATCTACACCTTCGACGCGCAAGGCGAGCAGACCGGCATTGCGCCGCTGCTGCGCCAGCTCGGCGAGCTGGGCATCGACTTCAAGGATCTGCACTCCAGTGAGAGTTCGCTGGAAGAGATCTTCGTCAGCCTGGTACATGCCGAAAAACCGGCTGCCCCGATCGGAGCCCGCGCATGAATATCCACGCCGTACGTGCGATCTACCGCTTCGAAATGGCGCGTACGTTTCGCACGCTGATGCAGAGCATCGCCTCGCCGGTGATCTCCACCTCGCTGTACTTCGTGGTGTTCGGCACCGCGATCGGCTCGCGCATGGGGCATATCGGCGGGGTGAGCTACGGCGCCTTCATCATCCCCGGCCTGGTCATGCTGTCGCTGCTCAACGAGAGCATCTCCAACGCTTCGTTCGGCATGTACCTGCCGAAGTGGTCAGGCACGATTTACGAGCTGCTGTCCGCACCGGTGTCGTATATCGAGGTGGTGCTCGGCTATGTGGGCGCGGCGACGACCAAGTCGGTGCTGCTTGGTGTGCTGATTCTGGTTACCGCGCGGTTGTTCGTGCCGTACGAGATCGCGCATCCAATATGGATGATCGGATTTCTTGTGCTGACCGCCATCACCTTCAGCCTGTTCGGCTTCATCATCGGCCTGTGGGCGGACGATTTTCAGAAGCTGCAGGTGATTCCGCTGATGGTGGTGACGCCACTGACCTTTCTCGGCGGCGCGTTTTACTCGATCAGCATGCTGCCACCGCTTTGGCAGAAGATCACGCTGTTCAATCCGGTGGTGTATCTGATCAGCGGCTTTCGCTGGAGTTTCTACGGCGTGGCCGACGTCAATGTCGCGGTAAGCCTGGGCGCGACACTGGGCTTCATGGCGCTGTGCCTGGTGGCGATAGCCTGGATTTTTCGCAGCGGTTACAAGCTCAGAAGCTGAGTTTGACGCGACGAACGACGGAGTCATCTCACGTCACTGATTGAAAGCAAAAGGCCGAAGGTTCACACCTTCGGCCTTTGTGGATCCGTCCGGGGTTTACCGGCGCTCTCGGTCAGCTTCGATCAGCGGCCGGCAATTGGCGACGATGGATCAGTCGCGGCGCGCGAACAGCATGCCGAGCACAAATGCGACGCCGGCGGCAATCAGCACCGTACCGACCGGCCTGTCTGCGGCCAGTTCGCGCACGTCATCGAGCACTTCACCGGCCTTGGCCTGGGCAGTACCGGCCACCTGGCGGACCTTGCCCTTGAGCTGATGCTCGGTGTCGCCTGTCAGCGCGCCGGCGGCATCTTCGATCTTGCCGGCGACGTTGCGAATGGTGCCTTCGACTTCGTTCTTGTCCATGACTTTTGTCCTGCAGTAGTTGAGTTGAAAAGAGGGTTTAAAGGAGGCTCGCGGCACCCGCCATGGGCTGCCACGACTTGCCGGATGCAGCAGTCGGCAACTTATTTCTTCAGCGTGTCACGCACCTTATCGGCCGCTTCGCCGGCTTTGACCTGCGCCTTGCCAATCTGCTTTTCGGCCGCGCCTTCCAGCTGGGCCTTCCTGTCGCCGGTCAACTTGCCGATCGCTTCCTTGACCGAACCCTTGACCTGCTTGGTGGCGCCGTCGATACGATTCTTGTCCATCGTCATCTCCTCATGGGTCGAAATAGTTGCCGGTTGCCATCGATGCCACCGGGCTGATCGTCAGGATGCGAGATTCAATGTGAAGGAAAAAGCACCAATTGAACCAATTGGACTAGTGCATTTGCGCGAAAGGACAGCCGCGATTAAGCCTGCGAATTAGCGCGCGCGACGCGGCTTTTTGCGTACCCCCTGAGGATCGGCGCTGTGGCCGAAGACCCCGCGCTCGCGCGCCCAGACGATGGCTTCGCTGCGGCTGTGCAGGTCGAGCTTGGAATACAGCGCGGCCACGTGGTTGCGCACCGTATTAGGCGCCAGTCCCAGCCGTGCCGCTATTTCCTTATCGGCCAGACCTTCGCACATCAGGCCCAGCGTGTCGCGCTCGCGCGCGGTAAGGTCGGCCAGTTCGGCGCCCAGGGCATCGCTTGGGGCATTGACCCGACGTACGTTGGCCATCTTTTCAATCAGCGTCTGACTGAACCAGGAGGCGTCCTTCATTACCGCTTCGATCGCCGTGACCAGCTCCATTTCGCTGCGTTTGCGCTCGGTGATATCGAGCAAAACCATGAGGTAGCACTGAACGCCGTGGATGCTGACGGTATCGGCCGACACCAGGCAATCGATCAGCTCGCCACTCTTCTTGCGGATCTGGTATTCGATGTTCTGCAAGCTGCCCTCGGCTTCCAGCCGCTTGCCCAGTTGGTTGCCTGCATGCCGATCGTTGATCAGACCGAACTCGGCTATCGATTTTCCCAGCACGTCTTCCGACGCATAGCCTGTGGTGGCGACAAAGGCCTCGTTGACCTCGATCACATGAAAGCGGTCCGAGCTGCACACCAGGGTGGATACCGGCGTCATGCGAAATGCCTTAGCAAAGCGCTCCTCGCTCTGACGCAGCGCGTCTTCGGCCTTGCGGCGCGGCTCCAGATCCATGAACGAGAACAGCATGCACGCCTCCTCGCCGACTTCGATCGGCTGGCCGGCGACAATCACAAACTTGGTGCCGCCCTCGGGCAGCTTCAGCTCGGCCTGCATCTGCGGAATGGTGGCGCCCTCACCTAGACGCTCGATCGCCAGCTCCTTGTTCTCGGCGCGCTCGAGCACGTCGAGCTCGTACACCGAACGGCCAATAACCTGCTCGCGCGTGTAACCGGTCATTTCCATGAAGCCCTGATTTACCTTGATGTAGCGCAGGTCGCTCAGACGACAGATCACCGCGGGTGCCGGATTGGCGTTGAAGGTTTTCTCGAAACGCTGCTCGGCGCTGGCCCAATCGGTCGCGTCGGCGATGATCAGCACCAGGCAGTCCGGTACACCGTCCGCATCGGTCAGCACCATGCTGCGCACGCGGTGCACCCAGCGGGCTTCTTCATCCGCCGTTGGCACGACTTCGACAACCACGTCGGTGAACGACTCGCCGGCGATCACCCGGTCGATCGGGTAATTGCCGGCGGCGAGACGATGATTGTTGCGGTAGCGCAGCTGAAAACGCTCGCGGTACTCGGTGACCGTGGCGCCGAGTTCGGCTACTTCCGTAATGCCGTGCATGTCCAGCGCGGCCTGGTTCGCCCACATGATCGTCTGGTCGGGCTCGATCAGAATGACCCCATCGCTCAGCCCGGTGATGATTTGCTGCAGCTGGCGGCGGTCCGTTTGGGTGCGCAGAACATGGTCGGTCATGGAAGTAGCTCGTGGGTTGCCGCCACCGCAGGGCGGAATTGAACGCATATTTTTGGCGCCGCTCAAACCTGCGATCAGGGCGTGGGCTGAGGCAGCGCCGACGGGTGCGTCGGTGCATGTGCACCAAGAATATAGCCCAGCAGCCGCTGGGCTTGAGACGAATGCACTAGTCGCGCTGGTGCATTTGCAAGGCGACGAGGCCTTGCGCGACGCGCAGAATCCGCTGCCAGTCACACCACACCGAGCGATATCCCGACATCCAGACGTCCGCGCGCCAACGGTGTTGCGGCGACGCGGATCCACCGTTTCAACCCACCTTTTACCGTTACATCCATCTCAACGATAAGGAACTCGCATGGCCACCTACGTAAATCCCGAGCAGCAACCGCGCATTTCATGGGGCGCGATTTTTGCCGGCTGCTTTATTTCGCTGGTCGCCTATCTGGTACTGAGCGTGCTCGGCACCGCCATCGGCGCCAGCGCCATCGACCCGCTTCGAGACGCCAATCCACTGAGCGGCTTTGGCAAGGGCACCGGCATCTGGCTGGGCGTCACCACGCTTATCTCGATCCTGATCGGCGCCTTTATTGCCGGCCGCTCCGCGCCGGGCCAGGGTGGCCTGCACGGCGTGCTGAGCTGGTCGCTGACCACGCTGATCACCACTTACCTGGTTGCCTCGCTGGCTTCCGGCGTCGCCGGCGCCGCGACTGGCGCGATCGGCAAGGGTCTGTCGCTTGCCGGTGATGGCGTCGCCGCTGCGGCACCGCACATCGCCTCCGGCGTCAAGGACAAGCTGCAAAAGAACGGCATCAGCTTCGACTCTACCGATCTGCAGGGGCAGCTGGACACCCTGCTGCGCCAGACCGGCAAGCCAGAGCTCGACCCGTCCAACCTGAAGGCCACCGCGCAGCAGGCTGCGACCGACGGCAAACAGACGGCGCAGCAGACGGCCGCTACCCCGCAGCAGACGGACCAGCAGCTCAGCGACTGGTTTGCCCGCGTGAAGCAGGAAGGCCAGCCGGCACTGAATGCGGCCGACAAGGATGCCTTGGTCAACATCGTGGCTGCCCGCACTGGCAAGTCGCACGACGAGGCGCAGCAAATCGTCGACAACTACGCGCAGACCTATCAGCAGGCCATGGCCAAATTCCAGCAGCTGAAGCAGGAGGCCGAGCAGAAGACTCGTGAAGCGGCTGATGCTACCGCTCGCGGCGTGTCGAAGGCAGCTTGGGGCGCGCTGGTTCTGCTGATCGTCGGCGGCCTGATCGCTTTCTTCGCCGGCCTGTTTGGCTTTGCCCGACGCCCGGTGACCGCGATCGTGGTGAAGCGTCCTTACGAAGTCGACTAAGACCTAGGAGACAACGACGGCGCTGACGCTTCGGCGCGGCGCCTCGTGCAAACGGCGTTGAACTTTTCGCCTTGAAGCATCGCCCCGACGCTCACGCATCGGGGCGATTTTTTGGCGTATCAGATACCGACTGCGAACTAGCGCGAACGCATGCTGCCGATCTGCGCATCCTTGTCCGCCCACAAGGTGTTGACCCAGGTCTGGAAACTGTCGCGGAACGCGGGATCGGCCTCGTAGTCGCCGCGCAGTGCCGAGGTGATCGGCAGCTCGCGCACGTGCACGCGAATCTCGCTGACCCGGCCGGCAATCAGATCCATCATCGTATACGGCCCATCAGGATAGACAATGGTGACGTCGAGCATCGCATTGAGCGCGTCGCCCATCGCATCGAGCACGAACGCCACGCCGCCGGCCTTTGGCCGCAACAAATAGCGATAGGACGATTTCTGCTTGTCGTGTTTGGCTGGCGTAAACCGCGTGCCCTCGACAAAGTTCATTACCGACACCGGCATGTGCCGGAATTTTTCGCAGGCACGGCGCGTGGCCTCCATGTCCTTACCCTGCAGCTCCGGCCGCACGGCGAGGGTTTCCTTCGAATAACGCTTCATGAAAGGAAAATCAAGCGCCCACCAGGCTGGCCCGAGCAGCGGCACCCAGATCAGCTGGCTCTTCAGGAAAAATCGCAGGAACGGAATGCGCCGGTTGAAGATTTTCTGCAGCACCGGGATATCGACCCAGCTCTGGTGGTTACACAGCACCAGATAATTGCCGTCGTAGCGCAGATCGGTCAGCCCTTCGAGCTTCCAGCGTGTCTTGGTAAACCCGTCGAACATCGCACTGTTGACCGCGATCCAGCTCTCCGCAATCAGCACCAGGCCGCGCGACAGCGCCAGCCGGATGCCGCGAATCGGCAGGATCACCTTGAAAAGCGTCAGCAGAAACAGTGGCATCACGTGCACCACGATGTTCAGTGCGAGGAGCAGCATCACCAGCGGTACGCGGATGAAACCAGGAAGCTTTGCGAGCATGAAAGACCAGGCGCGTGGGGACAAGTTGCTGCAGAGTAGCGCCCCGGCGCAATGCCGGGAAACTTTTGTGCGGCCGAGCCCTTACATCAGCAGCTTGCGTACCTTGATCAGCGCCGCGATGAAGCTGTCGATTTCCTCGCGCGTGTTGTAAAACGCAAACGACACGCGCAGCGTGGCCGGCACGTTGAAAAACTGCATCAGCGGATGCGCGCAGTGATGGCCGGAGCGCACGGCCACCCCCTGCAGATCGAGCAAGGTGGCCAAGTCCGTCGCCTGCGCGCCTTCGATCAAAAACGAGATCACCGCCTCTTTCTCGCTGGCCTCGCCGAACAGGCGCACGCCGGGAATGTCGCGCAGCCGCTCGGTCGCGTAGTGCAACAGATCCTGCTCCTGCGCGTGGATGGCGTCGAAGCCAATCGACTCGTAGTACTCGATCGCGGCGCCAAGGCCGATAAAGCCAGCGATATTCGGCGTACCGGCCTCGAACTTGTGCGGCGGCGGCGCGAAGCTGCTGCCGCTGAAGCTGACTTCGCGGATCATCTCGCCACCGCCGAAGAACGGCGGCATCGACTCCAGTTGCTCGCGCTTGGCCCACAGCGCGCCGGTGCCGGTCGGCCCCAGCATCTTGTGGCCGGTGAGCGCGTAGAAATCGCAGCCCAGCGCCTGCACGTCAACCGGCCGATGCGGCACCGCCTGCGAACCATCGACCAGCAGCGGGATACCGCGCTTTTTGCACTCGCGCGCAATCTCGCGCACCGGATTGACCGTGCCCAGCACGTTCGACACGTGCGCTAAGCAGGCAAGTTTTACCTCCGGCGTCAGCATGGCGACAAACTGCTCCACGATCAGCTCACCGCGCTGGCTGATCGGCGCCGCCTTCACCGTCGCGCCCGTGCGCGCAGCCATCAGCTGCCACGGCACGATGTTGGCGTGGTGTTCCATCACCGTGGTGAGAATCGCGTCCCCCGCTTTCAGCCGCGGCAGCACGTAGCTGTAAGCGACCAGATTGATCGACTGCGTCGTACCCGAGGTGAGTATCAGCTCGTTGCGCGACGTGGCATTGATGAAGCGCGCCAGCTTGTCGCGCGCGCCTTCATAGGCTGCCGTCGATTCCTCACCCAGCTGATGCACGGCGCGCGCCACGTTGGCGTTGGTTTCGCGGTAGTGCCGGTTCATCGCCTCGATCACCGGCAGCGGCTTCTGGCTGGTGTTGGCGTTGTCGAAGTACACCAGCGCTTTGCCATCGTGCACGGTGCGCGAGAGCACGGGGAAATCCGCTCGAATGCGCTGGATATCGAACACGGACTGCGTTTTGGGCTGTGCGTTCATGGGCAGGATGTCGTCTCTTTCAATGCGTGGGCAACTGCGCGATCAGCAGCTCCGCCAAGTGTTCGCGCAGCGCTTCGTTCGGCAGATCGTCGAGCACGGCACGGCAGAATGCGGTGGTCAGCAGCGCGCGCGCCTCGTGCAGCGGAATGCCGCGCGAGCGCAGGTAGAACAGCGAACGCTCGTCGAGCTGGCCAACCGTGGCGCCGTGCGCGGCCTTGACTTCGTCGGCGTAGATTTCCAGCTCGGGCTTGGTGTCGATTTCGGCGTTCGGCGACAGCAGAAGATTCTTGTTGCTGAGGCTGGCGTCGCTGCCATCCGCGCCGGGCGCCACCACCATCGCACCGCGAAACACGCCGCGCGCGCGATCGCTGGCGACACCACGCCAGTTCGAGCTCGACCGCGTGTTCAGCGCCTGATGGCGAATCGCCAGCTGCGTATCCAGATGCTGACGGCCGTGCGGCATGAACACGCCGCGCGTATCGAGCTGCGCGTCGTCACCGATCAGCTCGGCCTGCAGATCGTGGCGTACCAGCGCGCCGCCGAGCTCCAGCACATGCATCATGGCGTGCGCTTTCGTGTGCAGACGAAGACGGCTTTGGCGAATCAGCGTGGACGTGGTGGTCGCGTTCTGCAGCAGCACGTGATGCAGCACCGCGCCTTCGCGCAAATCGATATCGCTCACCAGCGTCGCCAGATGCGACGACTCATCGCTGCCGATGTGCTGTTCGACCAGACTCAGCTCGGCGCCCTCACCCAGTTCGATGATATGGCGCACGTGCCACGCTACGGCGGCGTCCGCAGCGGCGCCGATAAATACCAGGTGCACGGGCGCGGCGATTTTATGATGTGCCGCCACGCGCAGCACCACGCCATCGGCCGCACTGGCCGCATTGATGTGGGTGAACGCATCGCCGGCGCCGCGCGCGTGCCCCAGCGAAGCGGAACGCGACAGCGCAAAGCGCAGCGGTTCGGCATCGCCCTTCAAGGCCTGCGACAGCGGCTGCAGGGTGAGTCCCGCCGGCGGCGCATCGATCGCCGAAAGATCAGCACGAAATTCGCCGTTGACGAACACCAGCCGCGGACCGTCCACGCCCGGCAGCGCCAGCGTGGACGCGTCGACCGCACGCGTCTGTGCGCCGGCATCGCCGGGCGCAAAGCGGCGCTGCGAGAGCGCGCGCAAAGCGGTGTACTTCCACGCTTCCACGCGCGTGTCGGGCAAGCCGCCGGCGGCAAACGCCTCGCGGTTTTCCTGCCGCATCGCGTCCAGCCAGTCGATGCCGCTGGGCGGCAGCGGCGCATCCAGCAGGGCAGTCACCAGCGGCAGTGTTGCCGGCTGATTCATGCCGACGCTCCTGCCGGGTGGCGCTCGGCAACACCGGCGTAGCCCTGCGCTTCCAGCTTCAGCGCCAGCGACTTGTCGCCGCTTTCGACGATGCGGCCATCGGCCAGCACGTGCACAAAGTCCGGCACCACGTAATCGAGCAGGCGCTGGTAGTGGGTGATCATCAGGAACGCGCGCTCGGGCGAGCGCAGCGTGTTAACGCCCTGCGCCACCTGCTTCAGCGCGTCGATATCGAGACCCGAATCGGTCTCGTCGAGGATCGCCAGCTGCGGCTCGAGTACGGCCATCTGAAATATCTCGTTGCGCTTTTTTTCGCCGCCGGAGAAACCTTCGTTGACCGCGCGATGCAACAATTCGTCAGAGATCTGCATCACCTTGAGCTTCTCGCGCACCAGCTTGAGAAACTGCATGGAGTCCAACTCCTTTTCACCGCGCACCTTGCGCTGCGCATTGAACGCGGCGCGCAGAAAGTAGGTGTTATTGACGCCGGGAATTTCCACCGGGTACTGAAACGCCAGAAACACGCCGGCCGCCGCGCGCTCTTCCGGATCCAGCGCGAGCAGGTCGACGCCGTTGTAGATCACCGAGCCGGCGGTGACTTCGTAACCGTCGCGGCCGGAGAGCACGTTGCCCAAGGTAGATTTGCCGGCGCCGTTCGGCCCCATGATGGCGTGGACTTCGCCCGCATTCACGGTAAGGCTGAGGCCCTTGAGAATTTCCTTGCCCTCAACGCGGGCGTGCAGGTTTTCGATTGTCAGCATGCTCATTACTTTGATCCCACGACGGCCATGGAACACACCCCACGGCCTTGCAATTGTTGGTAACCACCGATGCCACTGCTCACCGCAGATGACTTCAAATCGCAGATCGCGATGATGGGCTCGTCCAGCACAAATCCGTTTCCGGAAGGATCCGACAGCCAGCCTGCGCGCATCGGCTCGCCGTTGACGGAAAAGCTCAATCCCCACGGCACTGGCCGATCACCGACATGAGAGATCCATGCAAATCGGCGAATCGGTCCGATCTGAAAATGTCCTCGGGCGTCAGCAACGACATCCAGGGTTCTCGCCTTGGCGACCGCGTGGCCAGACGCGTCGAGCCTATCGCTCAGTTGGATATGCGCATGCGGCACCGGCCCGCCGGAATTTTCAACGCTGCCGATGATTTCGGGCGCGCTCAGCTCGTGATGCGGCCATGGCACGCAGGCACTTAGCGAAAGAGGCGCGGCGCACAGCAGGCTGAATCGGATAAGGCTTCGTTTCGCGCTCATTTCTTCGACGCCACCGCAACTTTCAGCTTGCAAGGACCCATGCCGACGATGGCGATGTCACCCTCGATCACGCTGGACTTGCTGTCAGCCGTCAGATCGCACTGTGCGGTAACCACCGCATGGGGCACCTCGCCCAACATGTCCGGATCGGATACCCAGCCGACCTGCCAGTTCTGGTCGTCTTGCGACATGCGCAGGCCCCACGGCACGGTGTGCTGATCCACCTTGAACAGTGGGTTGTCGACCCTGTGCGCCAGCTGCGTCATCGGCCCCAGCGTGAAATGGCCCTGCGCATCGGTGATCGTTTCCTGCGTATGGGCTCCGGCCTGCGGCTCGCCCGACGCGTTCAGCACATCGACCAGCTGCATGTGCATACCTTCCACCGGCTGGCCCGCGCGCGTCACCGTGCCGCTGATCTGCGGTGCGATAAAAACGTGATGCTTGATCGGCACGCTGCAGCCGGCGACGCCGGCGGAGGCCAGCAGACACAGCAAAATCCTTGAAGACGACTTCATGCCGCAATCCTTTTGAAGGCTGAATACACGGTAGTTTTTGAAACTCATGGAGACGCCTCGACACGGACATAACTCGCTGCCAGCGCATTGATCGCCTTGCGGCTCATGCGGCAGGCGAGCCACTCGCGCATCACGTCGGCGCCCAGCGATTCGTAGAACGCGATGGACGGCGCATTCCAGTCCAGCACCGACCACTGCAGTCGCGCCAGGTTTTCATCAACGCAGCGCTGCGCCAGATGTGCGATCAGCGATCTGCCGATGCCATTGCCTCGAAAAGTGGGCCGCACGAACAGGTCTTCCAGATAGATGCCGGCGCGACCGAGAAAGGTCGAATAGTTGTAGAACCAGAACGCCATGCCGGCGACTTCGCCGTTCCACATGGCGATATCGCAATGCGCGCGCGGCGCGGAACCGAACAGGTCACGCGCGACATCCGC
>Ga0302313_10003215_pt1 | contig 10866 bp, 9 predicted proteins | sample III_Palsa_N2_2_FD_200454 | JGI IMG/M metagenome (GOLD analysis project Ga0302313, IMG submission 200454) | Peat permafrost microbial communities from Stordalen Mire near Abisko, Sweden - III_Palsa_N2_2 | ecosystem: Environmental > Terrestrial > Soil > Palsa > Peat permafrost | place: Sweden...
GCTCGATGCCCCCAGCGGGACCGCGCTTACCTTGCGCGACGCTGTGCTTTCGGTTACCGGGGTCGATCGCGAGATCGTCATCGACGCCAAGCGTACGGGCGACGTTGCCGGTATCCACTCGCTTATCGCCACCAGCGCCTGCGACCGCATCACGCTTACGCATGAGTCCAGCTCGCGGCGGCCGTTTGCCGAAGGCGCCGTGCGCGCGGCCGAGTGGCTCTCTACTCACGACGGCGTCTACGACCTGCAGGATGTCTTCGACAAACTCTAGAGCATTTTTCCTGTTACTGGGCATCCCAAAGCAGATGTGCAGTGGCGTCTTCTTTGCGGAAAACGCCCATCGGAGCCTACGCCCCGGATACACCCACAGGGAAAATGCTCTAGTCGCGCTTGCGGCCTCGCAGCACAATCTGCACGCCGCCAGTAAACGCCCTGCCCGGCATCTGCACGCCCACAATCTCCTGGTAGCCCGTATTGCTGAGGTTCGTTAGCTGCACGTACGGCTGTACGCGGTGGCCTTCGTACACGGCTGAAGCATCCCAAATCGGCGAGACGCCGCGGTCGATGCGGTTGACCACGCGGAGTCTCTGGCGCAGCAGCAGGCCGTTCTTCCAGCGCCCGATCCACTCCGCGCTGGCATTCTGCACCGGGTAGTTGAAGACGTACTCCGACTGTAGGCCGTTCAGTGCGCTCTGCGCTCCGGCGAGCGTCGTTAGCCCCAGCCGAATCTCCTGCCCGACGATTGGCCGCCAATCCAGCCCGGTTTCCACGCCGGTAAAGTGCAGCCCGTCGAGGTTCTCGGGCTGCCAGGGGTCGTTGGCGTTTGCGCGGACGTAGTCAATCGCGTTGGTCTGGATCGAGTGAAAGACCGTCGCCGTCAGCGTCAGCTTTGCATTCGCATACCAGTCCACGCCGCCGTCGAAGCTCCATGACGACTCCGGCTTCAGGTTCGGATTCGGAATGTCCACCGGGTCCGAATAATACTTATCGGTATACGTCGGCTGCCGAAACCCGCGCGCCACCGAGCTGCGCAGCTTCACCTTTTTCTGCACCCAGAACGTCCCGGCGACGGTGGGCATTGTCTCCGCCGGGCCGCCGTCGAAGAACTCCTGGCGCAGCCCTGCGGAGAGCGTTCCGCGCTTCCACCCGCGCACCTCAAGGTCCACGTAGCCGGCCTCGCGATTGCGTCCGTGCTGGCCGAGGCTGCTGCTGTTGATTTGATCGGCGTTCTCTTCGAGGCCATAGAACACCGCTGCCCCAGCCCACGGAAGCTTGTCGGTCCGCCGCACCGCGCCCTGCCAGCTTGTGTCGATGTGGTGGTTCTCGTAGTACGCGGGATCGTCGCGCAGCAACACGAAGTCATCCGTATGCCGCCGGTAGGCCAGCACCGCCTGCGTGTTCTCATTGATCTGTTGATTGATTCCGGCGAACCAGCCCTTGGTGCGCTCCCACGAAGGGTATTCGCCGTAGAAATTATTCGCGCCAAACCGCCGGTCGCTCCCGGCCAGTAGCACATCGGATTCGCCTAGCGGCGACTTGAACCGCGTCTCCGAGCTGACCTCTTCGGAGCGATAGTCGCGATCCGCCATAAAGCCGTCGGAGAACTCCCGCCCGCCCGCAGCTATCTCGCTAAATCGCTTGCCGCCCCACGAGGCCAGCGCCGCCTGCTCCGTGCTGCCGAAGCTGCCACCGCCTGCTCGCAGACGCAGCAGCGGGCCGGCGACGGGCACGGCGGTCTCAAAGTCCACCACGCCGCTGACCGCGTCTGACCCGTACAACGTCGAGCCCGCCCCGTGCAGCACGTTCACGCTACCCAGCGTCTCCATCGGCACCGGCAAGTCAAGATTGAAGTGCGAAGTCTCGGCGTCGTTGATGCGAAAACCATCCAGCAGCACCAGCGTCTGCTCAAACGAGCCGCCGCGGATTGTTACGTCCGTTTGCGTCCCACCGCCACCGCGCTGTTCCAGGTCAACTGAAGCATCGTTACGAATCAGCTCCGTCACATCGCCATAGATCAGTGGCGTCACATCCTTCACTGGCAGAGTAACCGTAGACCTCGCCGACTCTTCCTCGGTCAGCGGATCGGGCGAGCCCACCACCACGACTGTTGTACGAACCTCCGGCAGCGTTGCTATCGCCGGTTGCTGTTGACCCTGCTGGCTGCCACTCGATTGAACCTGCTGCGACTGGTTCGGCTCTCCTTGTTGCGCATTCAGCTTCCTGGAGAATGCCAACATACATGTCAACGCACACATAACGATCTTCACTCTTACGAATAAGAGTGCATTTGTTTGTCTCAAACTCTATGACCTCACTCATTGAGACTGAGGCAAGTGCGGAAAACTTTCAACCATAGTTTGGTATCGTCGGAAATAGTTGAATGATTCAATCAAAGGCAAGACTTTATGCGAATTGAAACCTTCCTGAAAGAAAGTCCCATGTTTTGCATCAGCCTAACAGCGCGTCACTTCGACGCACTGACAATCCGTTTGCTCAAAGCAGACGACTTGAATTTTCTTGAGGCTCTCATCCTGTCAACGTTATTTTTCGAGTCGCCTGCCGCGGTTAAACCTTCGCAGCTCGCGGAAACTTTCGGGACTACGAGGGGCAATGTGAGTCATTGCATCTCGTCTTTAGAGGCTAAAGGTTTAGTTCAGAGAAAGATTGATCCCGAGGATGCGAGATCCCATCATCTTGCGCTGAAACCTCAGGGCAGGAAAACGGCAGTGCGTGTGATTGGCGCTTTGGACAAGGTTCAAAGAGAGTTCGAAAATAAAGTAGGTAAAGAGGCGTTGCAGACCGCGCTCCGCGTAATTCGTTCCGTGGCTGAACCGACATGTTAGAGGTGCTGTCGAGGGCGGACTTGCGATCTGCGCGTCCTCCGCCTACCCTTGAGAGCATGAGTTCTGTTGCAACCCTCCCCGACGTCTTCGCTTCCCTGACCTTCGAACAAAAGCTGGACCGCCTCGCCGAAGTCGCCGTGCGCATCGGGCTCGGCCTCAAGCCGGGCCAGGAGCTTGTACTGACTGCGTCGACCGACGCGCTGCCGCTCGTGCGCCTCATCACCGAGCACGCTTACAAGGCCGGCGCCAAGCTCGTCACCACCTTCTTCTCCGACGACGCCACCACGCTCGCCCGCTACCAGCATGCGCCGGAAGACAGCTTTGACTACGCGCCCGCCTGGTACTTCGACGCCATCGCCACGGCTTTCAAGTCCGGCGCCGCGCGCATGGCCATCGCCGGTGCGAACCCCGCGCTGCTCGCGCAGCAGGACCCCGCGAAGGTCTCGCGCGCCAACGTCGCTGTGTCCAAAGCCTACAAGCCGGCGATGGAGATTATCACCCGCCACGAGATCAACTGGTGCATCGTCGCCGGCGCCACGCCCGCATGGGCCGCGCTGGTCTTCCCCAACGACCCGCCGGAGCTCGCGCTTGGCAAGCTGTGGGACGCCATCTTCTTCTGCACGCGCATCACCTCCGACGACCCCGTCGCCGCGTGGAAGCAGCACGGCGAAGACCTGAAGAAGCGCGTCGACTTCCTCAACAACAAGCGCTTCCACTCGCTGCACTTCCATAGCGCAGACGGGCAAACCGACCTCACCGTCGGGCTCGCCGACCAGCACCTTTGGGCCGGTGGCGGTACGACCGCGGGCAATGGCATCTACTGCCAGCCGAACATGCCCACCGAAGAGTGCTTCACCACGCCGCACAAAGACCGCGTCAACGGCTTCGTCACCGCGTCCAAGCCGCTCTCGCACCAGGGCACGTTGATCGAAAACATCCGCTGCAAGTTCGTCGACGGCAAGATCGTTGAGGCCTCCGCGACCGCCGGCGAAGATGCGCTGAACAAGCTGATCTCCACCGACGAAGGCGCGCGCAAGCTCGGCGAAGTCGCGCTGGTGCCGCACAACAGCCCCATCGCGCAGTCCGGCATCCTCTTCTGGAGCACGCTCTTTGACGAGAACGCCGCCAGCCACATTGCGCTCGGGCAGGCATACTCTACCTGCCTTATCGGCGGCGAAAAGATGACCAACGACGAGCTCGCGGCCCTCGGCGCGAACGAGAGCCTGATCCACGTCGACTGGATGATCGGCGGCCCAACCATGAACGTCGACGGCGTGGCCGCTGACGGCTCCGCCGAACCGCTGATGCGGAACGGCGACTGGGTTTAGCCCTAAATCACCCAAAATCCAACCCCGAAAACCTAAAACCCAATCCCTGCTCTAAACTGGAACCGACATGAAAACAGCGATCCTTTCCCTGCCCCTCCTCGCCGTGGCGTCCGTAATGCCGCTCGCAGCGCAGACCGCCACGCATACAACCACCCCCGCAACGCACACCACGACCGCAACCACCACAACAGCCGCGCACCACACGGTAGCCAGGCCGGCCTGCGTCACGCTGCCGGAGCTCTCCTCGAAGATCCCCGCGCTGCCGGCGGATCTGCCCTGCGCCAAGTCGCTTTACACGCTCACACGCACGCCGGAGATCAAAGTCGATTACATCTCTCCGCTGATCAGCCCAGAGGTTCGGGAGATGATCGATCAGAAGCCGACGACCTTCTCGCTGGCCTATGTCGAAGTGCTGCCCGGCACCGGCGAGTTGGTGAAGTCCGGCAAGTTCGTTACCGTGAAGTACACCGGCTATCTAGCCAACGGCACCAAGTTCGACTCCTCGGAAGACCACCCTAACAAGGAGCCGCTGACCTTCCAGTACGGCATGCACAAGGTGATCCAGGGTTGGGACACCGGCTTTGAGGGCATGCACATCGGCGGCAAGCGCCGTCTCTTCATCCCCTACGAGCTCGCCTATGGCGAAGCCGGACGCCAGGTGATCCCGGCCAAGGCTGAGCTGATCTTCGATATCGAAGTCGTAGCCCAGTCCGATACCGAAACGAAGCCAACGCCGCCGGCTCGCCCCACGCCTCAGGTATTGCCGTCCAAGCCCGCAACCCCGCCGCCTGCGAGCAGCACAACGCCGCCGGCATCAGACACCAAAAAGTAGGAACTTCCAGGCGGCCACGAGCATCAAACTCGTGGCCGCTTTTCTATCCCTCATCGCTTATCTATGTTCTCTCGCCTCAGCCCGCTCTTTCCATACCTGAAACGCTACTGGAAGAGCTACGTCTGGGGCGGCCTTGTGCTCATCATCTACAACACCACAAAGGCGCTGGTGCCGCTGCTGGTTGGTGGCGCTATCGACGACATGAAGCGGCACCTGGCAGTCAGCACGGTCGAACACAACGCTCTCCGGCTGCTGGCGCTCGCCGCAATCTCCGGAATCTTCCTCTATCTCACTCGCCAGATCATCATCGGCGCGTCGCGCGAGATCGAGTTCGACATCCGCAACGACCTCTTCGCGCATCTCGAAAGCCAGCCGCCGGCCTTCTTCCAGCGGCATCGCACCGGCGACATCATGGCGCGGTCGACCAACGACCTCAACGCGGTCCGTCAACTGCTCGGTCCGGCCATCATGTACAGCGCGAACACTATCGTCTTCACCGCGGCGGCGCTGCCATTCATGATCCGCATCAGCCCATGGCTGACCCTGTGTGCGTTCGTCCCGCTGCCGTTTGCATCGGTGCTGGTGCAGTACTTCGGCGCGCGCATCCATACGCGGTTTGAACGCATCCAGGCGATGTTCTCGGACATCTCCGCGCAGGCAGAAGAGAACTTCTCGGGTGCCCGGCTCATCCGCGCCTTCGCGCAGGAAGAGGCGCAGATCGCCGCCTTTGAAGAGGCCAATCGCGAGTACATCAAACGCAGCCTGCGCCTCGCACGGCTTATGGCGATGCTCTGGCCGACGCTGGAGTTCATGCTCGGCATCTCGCTGATGATTACGCTGCTGGTCGGCGGCCACCAGGTCGTGCAACACAAGATGTCAGTTGGCGACTTCACCTCGTACAACGTCTACATGGTGCAGCTCATCTGGCCGATGATCGCCATCGGCTGGGTCGTCAACCTCGTCCAGCGCGGGGCTGCCTCCGTCGTTCGGATCGACCAGATCATGAAGCTGAAGCCCACCATCGACGACAGCCAGGCCGATGCAACTCTCGCCTCGGCACCCATCGCCGGCAGCATCGAGTTCCGCAACCTCAACTTCGCCTACGTATCTGGCGGCGAAGTGCTTCATGACATCTCGCTCGAAATCCCCGCAGGCTCAAGCCTCGCCATCGTCGGCCCCACGGGGTCCGGCAAATCGACGCTCGTCTCGCTGATCCCACGGCTGCAGCAGACCGAGCCCGGCGCTGTCCTCATCGATGGCCGCCCCGTCCACGAGTATCCGCTTGCAACCCTTCGCCAGAACATCGGCTTCGTGCCGCAAGAGACGTTTCTCTTCTCCACCACGATCCGCGACAACATCGCCTTCGGCGTTCCTGACGCCAGCGAAGAAGCCATCGAAACCGCCGCCCGCACCGCGCACATTGCCAATGAGATCCTCGAGTTCCCCGAGGGCTTTGCCACCATCGTCGGCGAACGCGGCATGACGCTCTCCGGCGGCCAGAAGCAGCGCACCGCCATCGCGCGCGCGATCCTTCGCGACCCGCGCATCCTGATCCTCGACGACGCACTTGCTTCGGTAGACACCTACACCGAAGAGCAGATTCTTACCGCCATGCGCACGGCCATGCAGGGACGCACCACCATCCTCATCGCCCACCGCGTCTCCACCGCACGCACCGCCGACCGCGTTGCCGTGCTGGTCGAAGGCCGCATCGTCGAGTACGGCACCCACGACGAGCTACTCGCCCGCGGCGGCTACTACAGTGATCTGTCCGAGAAGCAAAGCCTCGAAGAAGAGATCCTCACCGCGCAGTAGCCTACGCGCTCCAGCTAGCAGACCGCACTTCTTCCATCCCGCCAACGGGCATTGCAGACGCATCCACCGGAACATACCTCTCTTCGCGTGTACGCAGCTCGCGCGGCAACACGCGTCCCGCCTCGGGGTCACGCGCTACAACCATCCAGGCATCGCGCACGTTGCGGACGCACGCAATGACCTCCTGAAACTGCTCCGCCGATGCAATGTGCGAGGCCTCAAGCATCATCGTGAACATTGCCGCATAGAACTCGCCCAACGCGATGGCAGGCTTACCGCCGATATCAGGCCGCAACCGCGCCTGTAAATACATCACGATATCGACAGCCTTCTTCACCGCAATCCGTCGGCCTCTTACGTCGTCCTCTTCGCAGCACTGCATCGCGCGATACAGATAGCGAATCATGCCGTCATACAGCGCGATCACCAACTCCACGCCCGTGGCCCCAACCAGCGCCTGCTCCTGATAACTCGCTTCACTCATCGTTGTCTCCTATCCATCTATATTCGTGTCGTACCCTGTCGCGGCACTGTACATCTCATTCACCTCGCTCAACTGGCTCGGGATGGCCTGTAGCACCTGGTTGGCTGTGTTCAGTTCCGTAGTCAGCGACGTGCTTTCGGTCGCAAGCAGTGCCTCTTCGTTGCTCACATCCGTATTCAGCGTCGTCTCCTCGGCTGTATTCTGTTGTTCCGCGAGAAAGATCGCACCCGTCGGCGTACTCGAGCTCAATCCATTCAGCACGGACGAAAAGTTCTGCCCAAAGCTCCCCGTATTCTGCAAAAAGCCTACAACGTCGGAGAAATTGCTATTCAGTGTCGATTGCATATCGCTGTCGGAGTAGGTCAGTGTTCCATCCTGGTTCACCGTCACGCCAAGCTGCGTAATGCTCGAGATCGCCCCACTCGGCGCTCCGCCCAGTAGCGACTCGCTAAGCTGCGTCTGCATCAGAGATACAGTTGTGTCGCCATACAGCGGTTCCGGATTGCCGCTCGAATCGTTGCCTTCCTGCGTCGCAAGGTCTCCCACCACCGTGTTGTACGCCGTCACAAAAGCATCCATCGCTGTACTGATGTCCGCCGTGTCGTTGGTGATCTGTACCTGCACCGGCGCGGCTGAAGTCCCAAGCAGTTGAAACGTCACTCCGGGAATCGCGGTGCTCACCGTATTCGATGCGCTCGTCATGTCGATGCCATCCACCGTGAGGCTCGCATCCACTCCGTTAAGTCCGGTCTGCGTCGTTACATTGGCTGCGGTCGTCGCGTCCGTAAGATTGCTGGTAACAGTAAGTTGCCCCGCGCTTCCACTGGTCGCACTCACCAGCGAGAGCCGCGTCCCGGTCGTATCCGAAACCAGGCTCGCCTGCACGCCGATACCGGCCGAATTAATCGCCGCCGCCAGCGACGTCAGCGTATTGCTGCTGCTATCCACCGTTATCGTCTGCGCGGTTCCCGAACCCACCTGGATGCTGAGGCTTCCACTCAATGTGTCCGACGCATTGACGATCGCATTCGTATACACCGACGACGTCTGCGCCAGCGTATTCACCACAATGCTGTGGCTTCCAGCCGAAGCCGTCGCGCTTGCCGACGAAAGCGAAAGCACATTCGTATTCGAGCTCGCGCCTTCCTTCTCCGCTGTGACGCCTTCAAGGTCTGTCAGCGATTGCAGGCTGGTCGAAAGCGTTGCAAGGTCCGTACCGATTGTGCTGAACGCGGTGTTCTGCCCCTCTAGCGAGGTAAGCTGCGTCTTCCACGGCGTCTCAATCCCCTGCTGGATCGCAAGGATCGACGTCACCGTCGTCGCGACATCGAAGCCTTGCCCGCTAGTCCCCGAGCCGAAATCCAGACCTACTGTTCCCATCGAGCTTTCTCCATGAGCAAACTCTCATTTATGCCCACGCACACACCGTTGCGCATCGGCAATACAGCGGAGTGCACGTTGTATGCCATGCACTCCGCCAATCACCTAAGAGTCCTCTGAGACTTGAAAAATAGCGCCGCCGCAAACTTCTGCGGCGGCGCACCGCAACTATTGCAGCAGCTTCAACACCTCCTGCTGCACGCTGTTGGCCTGCGCCAGCGCGCTGATGCCGGTCTGGCTCAGCACCTGTTCGGAAGCCATAGCGCTGGTGGCCTGGCCGTAGTCGGTGGACATGATCGCGCTTGACGCCGCGGTCAGGTTTTCGGACTCCGAACTGGCCACGTTCGACGCCGCCGTCAACTGGTTCACGTTTGCACCGATGATGCCGCGTTGATACGCCACATCGCCAATCGCCGCGGTCAGGCTCGTCAGCACGGTCTGCGCCGAAGCCGCCGTCAATGTTGCGATTGAAGGCGCGGTGAAGTCCACGCCCGCTCCCGGAGTCGTTCCGGTAGTGGACGCCGTGGTCTGTGTCAGCGAGGTTCCGGTCGTCGACAGATCGCTCGAAGCAGTCGCCGGCCCACTGATCGTCAACACGCCGGTTGTGCTGTTGTACGCCGCCGAAACAGACTCAGCAGAGTAGGTTGAGTCACTGTTGATCTGGGTCGCCAGCGCCGAAAGCGATGTGCCCGCGGCCACGGTAATGCTGTGTGCCGAGCCTGCGCCGACAGCGAGCGACAGCGTGCCACCGGCAGTACTGGTGGTTGCTCCCAGGGTAAGAGTTGTCGTCGAAGCCGTGCCGGCTGACGAAGTTGTGGGCGAGGTCGCCGTCAACGCCGAAGCCGTGCCGGCCGTGGTTGTCGGAGCGGACTCACCGATGGACGCCGTGGTAAGCGCACCGACTGTATCGGCAAACGTCGTTGTGCCCGAGGTCGTTCCATCGGAGACAACCAGGTTCGTCGCAGTGGCAGAAAACACCGAGTTGCTGTTGAAGTTGGTCGTCGAGCCAATGTTGCCGATCTCGGTAAGGATGTTCTGATACTCGGCGTTGGCCGAACTCACCTGGTTCGCGTTCAGCGTCCCGTTGGAGGACTCCGTCGCCAGCGTGACGGCCCGGTTGAGCAGGTTGTTTACCTGCGAAAGAGCGCCATCGGCGGTCTGCAACAGGCTTACACCATCGCTGGCGTTCTGTGCGGACTGCGTCAAGGCAGCTTCGTTGGCCGAAAGTCCATCGGCGACCGAAAGGCCCGCCGCGTCATCGGAACCACTGTTGATACGCGATCCAGAAGACAGCTCCGTCAGCGTGTTCTGCAGGCTGGCCTGAGTCTGGTTCAGATTGTTCTCCGCGTACATGGCAGAAATATTGTTCAACACACTTAGTGACATGCATCTCTCCTGGTGGATCAAGTTTTTTGGATCGGCGTCGTCTCTCACGCTTGCGTTATCGGAGCTTCCTGTTGCAGGAACTCCGGGGCACTGACCGCAAGAGACGACGCCGGTTCCCACACTTCATCGTCCCCACCGCGAAAAACATGATGCGCCGCGATTCTTTTTTCGCCATCTCCGATTCTTCCAAGCGAAAACTCAAGCCTCGTCTCGCCCCGCCGATAAGACCAATGGAGCCGAACTTATGATCGAACTCACTCGTCTCAACGGACAGAGGATCTTCGTCAACTGCGACCTCATTCGTTATATCGAAGCCTCGCCCGATACCATCCTCACCCTCGTCAACGGTGAAAAGCTCGTCGTGCTTGAAAGTTATAGCGCCGTCAACGCCCTCGTATACCGCTATCGCGTCTCCCTGCTCCAGTCCGCGTGGCCCGATGCTTCGACGGCTCTTTCCGCCCACGCACTCACGAAGAACGAAGAACCAACAACTGAGAACTAACAACTGAGAACTAACAACTGAGAACTGAGAACTCCCAAGGACCCCGGACCATGGATATCGCAAGCATCGCCGGCATCGCCATTGCAGTCATCGGCATCCTCGCCGGCATGATGATCGAAGGCGGCAGCATCGCGCAGATCACGCAGCCCACCGCCGCGCTCATCGTCTGCGGCGGCACGGCCGGTGCGGTCATGCTTCAGTTTCCGCTCAGCATCTTTCTCGCCGCGGCCAAAGCCCTCATCAAGGTCTTTCTCCCCGGTAAGCACGATGGCGAAGCCACACTCCGCCAGCTCGTC
>Ga0302313_10003220_pt1 | contig 10859 bp, 7 predicted proteins | sample III_Palsa_N2_2_FD_200454 | JGI IMG/M metagenome (GOLD analysis project Ga0302313, IMG submission 200454) | Peat permafrost microbial communities from Stordalen Mire near Abisko, Sweden - III_Palsa_N2_2 | ecosystem: Environmental > Terrestrial > Soil > Palsa > Peat permafrost | place: Sweden...
ACAGCTAATCAATACGACACGCTAACAGCGCACGACTCGGCGAATAAAAAAAGGCAGCCCGGTTTATGGGGCTGCCTTGGAATGGGCGCTTTTGCTCTCTCATAAATGAGAGGTCTGTCAGCTTCGATTGCTACTCACGCCGCTCCTCACCGCAAACTTCCTAGCCTTCTGGGTCGTAAACTTAAAGACCCGCTCCATGCCTAAATTTGGTTAACCGAGAAAGCATTTTTAGCCGTGGAATCACTGCGCGATAAACGACTATTCGCCAAATTTTCCGCGAGAAAAGAGGCTATTGGCCGAATAAAGCGGAGCTAAAACACCGTCATAGCCACTTATCTCGCAAATTCTAAAAAACTCTTAATTTTTGAACAAGTTAGCAAAAAAATTAAAAGACCTTTTTCTAGGCAAAATAGTCACTATTCTCGGCACGCTCACCTAACCGCACTTCGAATCACCACAATTCAGACAGGTCATGCAGCCGTCCATCATGATGACGGCCGCGGTGCTGCATTTGCTGCACAGCTGCGCACCTTCCGGGAAATGCGACTTCGCAAAGGCATCGGTCTGCTTGGCGCGTGCCATGAATTCGGCGCGCTTCTCGTCCACGAGCTTCTGCTGATGCTCATCGAGGCCAACCTTGCGCAGCAGGCCGATGTTCTGCAGATGACGTTCGATGACATAGCCGAGCTCGGCGATGATCGAGGGCATGAACTTGCCGCCCGGCTGCCAATAGCCGCCGCGCGGATCAAAGACCGCCTTGAGCTCATCGACCAGGAAGGTCACATCCCCGCCCTTGCGGAACACGGCGGAAATGATGCGCGTCAGTGCCACGATCCACTGGAAGTGATCGAGGTTCTTCGAGTTGATGAAGATCTCGAAGGGACGCCGCTGCTCGTACTCGGTGCCTTCGTTCAAAACGATGTCGTTGATGGTCACGTACATGGCGTGGTCCGACACCGGCGTCTTGATCTTGAACGTCGAACCGATCAGGACCTCGGGCCGCTCCACGCTCTCGTGCATGCGGATGACCTTGGCCAGCCGTCCGCTGCGGTCCTTGAACATCTCCGGCTCATCGCCCGTGAGACGCGCGGCAGCGATCCTCTCGGCAACCGCCTTTTCCGCAGCCTCCTTGACAGCCTCCTTGTCGGCCTTGTCCTCCGGCTTCTCGACGTTGTACTTGACGATTTTCTTGGCGATCTTGATGGTCATGGCGCTTTCCTTGGAAGTCTCCGGCGCTAATAGCGGCCGAAGTATCCCTCCTTCAGACTGTCAAACAGGTTCGCGGCGGTGTGCATCTCGCCGTCGTACTCGATCTCCTCATCGCCGCGCGCCTCCACTACCGTCCCGTCCTCCAGCGTGAACTTGTAGACGGTGTTCTTGAGGTCGGCCTCCTTCACCAGCACACCCTGGAAGGCCTCCGGGTTGAAGCGGAACGTCGTGCAGCCCTTCAGCCCCTGCTCATGGGCATACAGGTAGATGCCCTTGAACTTCTCGAAGGGGAAGTTCGTGGGAACATTCGCGGTCTTGGAAATCGAGGAGTCCACCCACCTCTGGGCGGCGGCCTGGATATCGACGTGCTGCTCCGGCGTCACATCATCCGCGGAGATGAAGTACTCCGGCAGCTTCTCCGCGTCATTGGTCGCATCCGGTCGCGCCTTGGAATTGATCAGTTCGCGATACGCCAGCAGTTCGAAGGAGAAAACGTCGATCTTCTCCTTGGACTTCTTGCCTTCACGGATCACGTTGCGGAAATAGTGGTGCGCGAATGACGGTTCGATACCGTTGGAGGCATTGTTGGCGAGCGACAGCGAAATCGTGCCCGTGGGCGCAATCGAGCTGTGATGCGTGAAGCGCGCGCCGACTTCGGCCAGCTCCTGCACCAGCTGCGGCGCCACTTCGGCGACGCGCTGCATGTAGCGGCTGTAGCGGGCGTGCAGTACGCGGCCGGCGATACGGTCGCCGGGATGCCAGCCATCGCGGACCATCTCGGGTCGCTTGCGCAGCATTTCCCGGGTGACGGTGAACTCCTCTCTCATGATCGGCGCCGGACCCTTCTCGCGCGCCAGCTCCAGTCCTGCTTCCCAGCCGGCCACGGCCATCTCGCGCGAGATGTCCTCGGTGAACTTGAGCGACTCCTTCGAGCCGTACTTCATCCCGAGGCATGTGATGGTGCTGCCCAGGCCGAGGAAGCCCATGCCATGGCGACGCTTGCGGATGATCTCGCCGCGCTGCTTTTCCAGCGGCAGGCCGTTGATCTCCACCACGTTGTCCAACATGCGCGTAAACACGCGCACCACTTCGCGGTATTCATCCCAATCGAACTCGGCGTAATCCGTGAACGGATGACGCACGAAACGCGTGAGATTGACCGAGCCCAGCAGGCACGAACCATACGGCGGTAACGGTTGTTCACCACAATTCCCTGTCACAATTCCATTGAAGACCAGAGAATTGTGATCAGGCTGCGTGGTATCGAATACCGCTTCACGACCGACGTACTCGATCGATGCGATGGCACTCGTGAACGACTCCACACGCGCCCTGGAGCGCTGCGCACGCCATTCGCCGTACTTCTCGTTCTTGGCATCAGTCAGGAAACCTATCTCCTGCATGAAGTAGTCGCGTGACTCCGAACCGATGATGAGTTCGTAGTCGGCCTGGCAGCTATACGGACGCTTGCCACCTTTGCCATCGGGCAGCATCCGCTCGCAGGCCGCCCGGCGCTTCAATATCCGGCAGAAGATGCCGAAATTGGACAACAGCATCTGCACGTCTTTCAGCAGCGATGGCTGACTGGACGCGAGTCTCACTGTGCAATAGGAGTTCTTATCATCGCGCTGCACGGTGCCATCGCTCTGGAACAACCCGCGCAAATAGCCCTTGACGCATTCCACGTTGCCGCGCCAGACGATCTCCGGCACCGAAGTCTTCAGATCAGGACTGAGGCCATACATTTCCTTCAGTACGCGCAGGAGCAGAATGGAGCGGATCATCACCAGGTTGCGCTCGGGAACTGCCACCGCACTGACCTGGTAGGTTCGTGCGTTATCGGACCAACCCTTAATCAAGGTATTGATGGACGCCACGAGGGTTTCCGCAAGGTCGCGATCGCCGCCCCACAGATTTACGACCGCGGCCTGCTCGCCCTTTCCACGATTGGTGATATGGCCGTCGCCCGTGAGCAGGCCCAGCAGTACGCCCACCTCGGCGCTGCCGCACCCACCGAACTGCCCCTTGCCGGACTGGATCAGCAGTTCATCACCGGGCTTCAGATCCTTGAGCTTGATCTTGCCGCGCGTCGTATAGAAATCGTGCCACTCCGTGGCCTTGATCTCATATCCCGCTTTGGTCACGACACGGAAGACATCGGCGGAAGAAGACGTCATGAACGCAGGAACCGCTGGGCGAGAGGTGACACCCATGTCCTCACCGAGCGTGCGTTTGTCGACCGTCGCCTCGATGTCGATCCCGATTTCGTACAGATCGCCAATGCGGGTCATGCCAAACCGGTTGGCGAGCCGCGTATCCGCAGTCACGCACGGATTTGTGGCCCGGATATCCTCGCACCACCAGTTGTTGTTCATCTCGTTGACGCGGTCGATGAGAATGAACCCCGGCTCGGCGAAGTCATACGTAGACGTCATGATGACGTCCCACAGCCGGCGCGCCGGAATGGTCTTGTAGATCTTGCAGGCGACCAGGCCCTCATCGTTCACGACGTAGCCGTCGTGGATGGGCCATTCGCGCCAGACGAAGGTGTTGGTGTCGTTGAGGCTCGGGATCTCGGTCTCGTATTCCTTGCGCGTGATCGGGAAGGCGAGCTTCCAGTCGCGCTCCTCGCGCACCGCGCTCATGAACTCGTCCGTGATCAGCAGCGACAGGTTGAACTGGCGCAGGCGACCGTTCTCGCGCTTGGCGCGCACGAACTCCAGCACATCCGGATGGCCGACATCGAAGGTGCCCATCTGCGCGCCACGGCGGCCGCCGGCGGAGGAGACGGTGAAGCACATCTTGTCGAAGATATCCATGAACGACAGCGGGCCGGAGGTGTGGGCGCCCGCGCCGGACACATACGCGCCGCGGGGCCGCAGCGTCGAGTGCTCGTAGCCGATGCCGCAGCCGGCCTTGAGGGTGAGGCCCGCCTCGTGCACCTTGCCGAGGATGTCATCCATGGAGTCACGGATGGTGCCCGACACGGTGCAGTTGATCGTGGAGGTCGCCGGCTTGTGTTCCAGCGCGCCGGCGTTGGACGTGACGCGGCCCGCAGGAATCGCGCCGCGACGCAATGCCCACAGGAAACGCTCGTTCCACTGCTCGCGCAGCTCCTGCGGTTCGACATCGGCCAGGGCACGTGCGACGCGCTTGTAGGTATCGTCCATCGACCGGTCGATGGGCGTGCCGTCCTTCGCGGTGAGTCGATACTTCTTATCCCAGATGTCCAGGGATGCCTCCTGGAACGGGACGGTATCAATCTCGCGCGGTTCGATTTTCACGACGGTATTCATTGGATGCGTGACGCTCCATTCCCCATTTGAGCGACACAAGATCTTGTGTCGAGCGGTCGAGATTAAAGACGTGCAACATAACCGTCAAGAATCAATAGACACACTTTTTCATGTTTTTTAGTGTTTAAAAAACAATAGGTTGCGCCAATTCTTGCGGCCACGGACCCGTCCGGAACCCCCCGCACCGCAAAAAATTCATTCACGGCGCAGCCCAAGATGTTGTGCCTGGGGATCTACAGGTTCCACCCAGCTGGCGCACAGCTTGCCCACAGGGTTTCAACAGGGTTCCGCGCCTTAAGAATTGCGCTTGCAAAGCTGCGCTCACCCTTGAAAGTCGGCCCTTCAGCCATAGATCAGTGCCATTCGCGGTTGTCGCGATCTATTACGGAGACTCACAACATGACTATCGTTCGCTATGAGCCTTGGTCGCTGGTCGACCGCCTCACCCGGCAGTTTGAAACCGCGCGCACCGTGGCCTGGATTCCTTCCGTTGACGTGCACGAAGAGGCCGAGCGCTATGTCGTTCGCGCCGATCTGCCGGGCGTCAGCCCGGATGACATCGAGATCACCGCCGATGCCGGTGTGCTCACCATCAAGGGCGAGCGCAAGGCGAAAGAGCAGCAGACCGAAGGCAGCTTCCAGCGCGTCGAGCGCGTGGCAGGCAACTTCGTCCGCCGCTTCACGCTGCCGGAAGCTGCGCAGACCGATGCCATCAAGGCGACTCACGTCAATGGCGTCCTCGAGCTGTCCATCCCCAAGCAGCCGAAGCCCGAAGCCCATCGCATCAAGGTCCAGGCAGCCTAAGCCGCCCTCATCCGACTCGTTCAATTGAGCTGAAGCTGGCGCGCGCCCTCACCGGCGCGCGGCCCGCATGTAGAGGTCGCAAGCCGGGCTACAATGCCGGCCATGAAATGCGTCGCTACAGGTCCCATTGCGCTTGCGGCGCTGGCACTCCTCACCGGGCAGGCCGCGCTTGCCGCGACGCTGACTCCCGTGCCCAGCAGCGCACCGGATGAGGCCCCGATGCCGTCGCTGGCACCGATGGTCAGGCGCGTCGCACCCGCCGTCGTCAACGTTGCCACCCGCGGCTCCATCACCGAAAGCAGTCCCGCCAATCCGCTGCTCGCGGATCCCGCGTTCAATCGCTTCTTTGATGTGCCCCAGGCCCGCGGCGCCCACTCGCCCCAGTTCCAGAGCGCCGGCTCCGGCGTCGTCCTGGATGCCGGCAAGGGCTACATCCTCACCAACGCGCATGTCATCGAGAACGCGAGCCAAATCACCGTGACCCTCATCGACGGGCGCGACATGAAGGCGGAAGTCGTGGGCATCGATGAACCCACGGATCTCGCGGTCCTGAAAGTGCGGCCGCTGAAGCTCACGCAGATCATCCTGGGCGACTCGGCCCGACTCGAGGTCGGGGATTTCGTGGTGGCCATCGGCAATCCGTTCGGCCTGCGCAATTCCGTGACCTCGGGCATCGTCAGCGGGCTCGGCCGCAGCAGCCTCGACCAGGACGGCTTCGAGGACTTCATCCAGACCGACGCGGCCATCAATCCCGGCAACTCCGGCGGCGCGCTGGTCAACCTGCGCGGCGAAATGGTGGGCCTCGCCACCGCCATCCTCGCCCGCTCCGGCGGCAACATCGGCATCGGCTTCGCGATCCCGGTGAACATGGTCCGCAGCATCACGGATCAGCTCGAGCAGTTCGGCTCAGTGAAGCGTGGGCTGCTGGGCGTCGACACCTACCCGGTCAGCCCCGACATTGCCCAGGCCCTGGGATTGAGCGGTGCCCAGGGCGCACTGGTCACCCAGGTGCTGCTCGGCTCCGCGGCCGAGCAGGCCGGCATCCACAGCGGCGATATCATCGTGACCATCAATCATGCGACGGTGATGGTGCCGGCGGACGTACGCAATGCCATCGGCCTGCTGCGCGTGGGGGATACCGCGGACATCGAGCTGCTGCGCAACGGCCGCTCGCGGCATGTCCAGGCGCTGATCTCGCAGCCGCCGGAAGCCGCCGCGGCGACCCCCGTGCTGCCTGCCGAAATCAATCCGGCCTTCGAGGGCGCGACGCTGGCGGAAAGCGCCGGCGGCAGTGGCGTCGTGGTCCGCAATGTCGACAGCGGCAGTCCCGCCGCCGCCGCGGGCATCCGCAGCGACGACATCATCGTCGCCGTCAATCAGTCCCAGGTGGCCAACCTGCAGCAGCTGCGCGACCGCACCGCGGGCCTCGCCACGCTGGTGCTGGAAGTGCAGCGGGGCAAATCGACGGTACTCATTCCGGTCCAGTAAGGCACACCTGCGCATCGCGCTCGGCCTTGGGTTGCTTCGCCAGGGCCCGCACCGCGGCATAGAAGCGCGGCAGCTCGCCGTCCTGCTGCGCCAGCAACCGCCTGAACCCCGGCTCGCAGTTCTCATAGGTCGCCACCGACGCCAGTTCCGCATTGTTGAAGCCCTTGGCCATCCAGGGACCGTAGCCCGACTGCGTACCCAGCCGTTTCTCCGTCGCGCGGATCGCATCCCCGAGTGCCGCCAGGCGGGCCTGCTTGGCCGCCCGCATGTCCGCGGGGGGCAGCTTCGAGGCATACAGCTTCGCGAGGTCCAGCCGCGCCTGGCGCAACAGTTCCGAGAACTGCTGCGCGCGCGCTTCGCCGGCGTGAAATTTGTCGATGTCGGCGGGACGGCCCTTGGCCGTCAGCCAGCGCGCAAGACCGGTCTCCTCGACCGTGGATGCAAAGGCTTCATTGAAGGCCGAGTCGCCTGCGACATAGATGAGCTGGTGGGCCAGCTCATGAAAGATGATGGCGGCGAGCTGATCGCGGCCATAGGGCAGCATGGTATTGAGGATCGGATCATCGAAGTGTCCCAGCGTGGAATACGCCGGGACGCCCGACACCACGGTGTCATAGCCGAGCACCATCAGCTTGCCGGCATAGTCCTGCGCCGCCTGCTGGTGGAAATAGCCGCGGTAGGTCACACAGCCGGCGATCGGAAAGCACCACACCTTGGGGCTCACCGAGAACTCCGGCGCGGCGACCACGTTCCACACGACGTACGGCCGGCCGATGTCGGCGTACAGGCGATAGCTGCGATTGTCGGGCAGGCCCAGCTCGCGGGTGGCGAAGTCGCGGGCGGTGCTGACCTCCGCGAGGGTATCCCGCAGCGCGGGCGGTGTCCTCGGATCGGCCACCACTTCGCTGATCGGACGCCGGTCGACCAGGATCTGCGCCTGCCCGCGCGCCGCCTGCAACAGGTACAGGCTGCCGCAGCCGGGCAGCACGGTTAAGCCCGCCAGCAGCAGCACGATCCTCAGCAGCTTGCGACTCTCGGTTAACATGAGTCCATGCGAGTGTACTTGGTAGGTGGCGCAGTTCGTGACCGATTGCTCGGCCGCGCAGTCGGCGAGCGCGACTGGGTGGTCGTGGGCGCGATACCCGCCGAGCTCACGAGTCAGGGCTATACGCCGGTCGGCAAGGACTTTCCGGTGTTCCTGCATCCGCAGTCGAAGGAGGAATACGCACTCGCCCGGCAGGAGCGCAAGGTGGCGCCCGGCTATCACGGCTTCACCACCGTGTTCTCGCCCGAGGTTACCCTGGAGGAGGATCTGAAGCGGCGCGACCTCACCATCAACGCCATGGCCGAGGACGCGGACGGCCGCATCGTCGATCCGTACGGCGGACAGCGTGATCTGGCGCAGCGGCTGCTGCGGCATGTGTCGGACGCCTTCGCCGAGGACCCGGTGCGGGTGCTGCGGGTCGCCCGCTTCGCGGCGCGCTACGCCGAGGCGGGCTTTCAGATTGCGCCGGAGACGGTCGCGCTGATGGCGCAGATGACCGCCAGCGGCGAGATCGCCGCGCTCACGCCCGAACGCGTGTGGCGCGAAACCGCGCGTGCGCTCCTCGAACCGCGTCCCGATGTGTACTTCGAAATCCTGCGCACCTGCGGTGCCCTGCAGGTGCTGATGCCCGAGCTGGCGGCCCTGCACGGCGTCCCGCAGCCGCCCAAGTGGCATCCGGAAGTGGATACCTTCGTGCACGTCATGCTCGCCGTGCGTTACGCGGCGCAGCGCCAGGCGCCTCTGACCATCCGCTACGCGGTGCTGCTGCATGATCTGGGCAAGGCGCTGACGCCGCCGGATCATTGGCCCAGCCACCACGGTCATGAGGAGCTGGGGCAGGCGCCCATCGAGAAGCTTTCACACCGCTTGCGTGCGCCGAACGACTGCCGCGAGCTCGCCGTGCTCACGTCACGTCAACACACCCTCGTGCACCGCGCGCTGGAACTGCGACCCGCCACGCTCATGAAACTGTTCGCCGAAACCGACGCGCTGCGGCGGCCGGAGCGATTTTACGAGTTGCTGCTGGCCTGCGAATGCGACGCGCGTGGGCGCGCGGGCCTGGAATCGCGGCCCTATCCCCAGGCCGACTATCTGCGCCAGGCGCGGGCGGCGGCCGCGGCCGCCAACCTCGGGCCCGAGGAGCGCCAGGGACTCGACGGTCCACAGATTGGGGCCGCGCTGCAGGAGCGGCGGCTCGCGGCTGTCACGGCTGTCCGCGAGCGACTGGGTGCGCGTCTGCTCGAACAGCAACGCGGCAGCCCCTGAAGGAGGGCACGCATTGTTTCGACGAACCTTCCTCAAAAATGGCGCCGCCATGGCCACGACTCTATGGCCGGGTGTGCAGACATTTGCCGACAATGCGAGCGCCCTTAAGCCTCGCGAACCTGCACAGCCCTTCAGCTATCCAATGCTCAAGGACGCAGCGCGCACCCTGGCCTCCGCGTCCTACCAGCCACAGCCGGAGCTGCTGCCACCCGCGCTCGCCAATCTCACCTGGGATCAGTGGGAAGCCATTCGATTCCGTGATGAAAATGCGCTGTGGGCCGGTGCAGGTCTGCGGTTCCAGGCCAAGCTCCTGCACCTCGGCCTTGAAGTGAAGACTCCCGTGCGGGTTTTCACGCTCGATGGGGGTCTGGCACGGGAGCTTATTTACGGTCCGGCCCTGTTTGACTTCAGCAGGAGCGGTATAGACGGTGGAAAACTCCCGGCAACGCTCGGGTTCGCGGGATTTCGTCTTTGCTTTTATCCGGATTGGATCCGCGACGTTGCGGTATTCCAGAACCATTCCTACTTTCGAGCCGTCGACGGCGAGAAGCAATATGGCCTGTCGCACCGCGGGCTGGCAATCGACTGCGGCATGCCCACTGCGGAGGAGTTTCCGTATTTCATCGCCTACTATCTGCAGCGACCGCAGAAGGATTCGAGCCGGCTCGATGTCTATGGTTTGCTGGATTCGCCCAGTGTCACGGGCGCTTACCATTTCGCCATCGAGGCAGCTGACACGCTCACGATGGATATCGACGCGGCGCTGTATCCGCGCAAGCAGATCGAGCGCCTGGGCGTGGCGCCCGGCACGAGCATGTTTCTTTGCGGTGCAAACGATCGTCGCGTCGGCGCAGATCTGCGCCCCCAGATCCATGATTCCGACGGACTGCAGTTGAATACAGGCGCCAACGAGCGCATCTGGCGGCCCCTGGTCAATCCCGGCGTGGCGCGCGTCAACACTTTCAGCGATGAGAATCCACGCGGTTTCGGCCTGATGCAACGCGACCACAATTTCGATCATTACCAGGACGACGGAGCGTTCTACGACAAGCGTCCCAGCGCCTGGGTCGAGCCGCGCGGGAAGTGGGGCAAAGGTGCCGTGGTCCTGGTCGAGCTGCCGGCCCCGGCGGAGACGGCGGACAACATCGTGGCCTTCTGGACCCCGGCTGATAAGCCGCAGCGTGGGCAGGAGCTGCTGTACAGCTACCGACTCCATTGGTGTCGCGATAACCCCTTCCCATTCCCATTGGCGACAGTTGCGGCTACCCGCACGGGCGTTGGTGGCTTGGTCGCGCAGCCGCACAGTTATTTCTCCTGGCGCTTCGAGGTCGATTTTCATGGCAAGGCGCTCGCTTCGTTGAGTCATGAGGTGCCGCTCACGCCAATGATCTTCGCGTCGCGCGGCGCGATCGAGCTTGCATCCGCACGACCCCTGGCCTCGATCAACGGTTGGCGCGCACTCTTTGATCTGAAACTGACCGATGACAGCGTCGAGCCCGTCAATCTGCGTTTATATCTCGCAGCGGCGGGTCGCCCGCTGACGGAAAACTGGATCTACCAATACACGCCGCCACCGGCTGATCGGCGCAGGATCTAGCACAGCGAATCGCGCAGATCCTGGTGCTTGAAGCTCATGAGCGGCGTGCCGACACCGCGCCCCAGCGCCAGCAGTTTGAACACCTCGCCCATCTCACCGGGCATCAGCAGGCGGCGCGCCTCGCCATTGAGCCGCGCCCGCTCGACCGGGCTGT
>Ga0302313_10003222_pt1 | contig 10855 bp, 8 predicted proteins | sample III_Palsa_N2_2_FD_200454 | JGI IMG/M metagenome (GOLD analysis project Ga0302313, IMG submission 200454) | Peat permafrost microbial communities from Stordalen Mire near Abisko, Sweden - III_Palsa_N2_2 | ecosystem: Environmental > Terrestrial > Soil > Palsa > Peat permafrost | place: Sweden...
CCCCGTTGCATTCCACGCATCAGGAAATTGGGCGGCCAGCTTCTTACCGATGTCCAGCAAATCCTTCGCGTCGCGCGAGGAGAAGCGCAGAACCTTGTTGTCCAGCTGCTCCTGCCACGCCGCTTCGAACAGAGCGACCGTATCTACGGTTTCACCCTGAGCATGTGCGGCAACGAAAGGAAGTGCGGACTTGTGACCAGCCGTACCGAACGCCAATGCGTGACTGGTTCCGATGGAGCTGATCCTGAGGGTTGTCATAAGGCGATACGCCTCACCACACCCCCAGTACTGGATGATCGCCGATGGGCGAATCACTAACTGGCTCATTGTTTCTCTCCTTCAAAGGGTAATTTTTAAGGAGAGTCAGCCCCAGAAGGGGCTTCCCTCCGGGGATGTGATGGTCATTCGGCGTTAGCTGCTCAGCAGCGTCGTCAGACGATCAAGTTCTTCGTTCGCTTCCTCAATCGTGGACACCGCATTGGCATGCGTCTTGGCCTGGCGGCCCAATACGACGATCTGCCTGACCAATGCCGCCAATCGCTGAATGTCACTCGGACCGCGCGCGCCGCCAGGTCCGATGGATGGCTGGTTGGACGATTGTGCCGACTGTCCAGCAATGACTGGCTCTTTGGTGCTTGCTTCAACTACCGATGGCGAGGAGACATTCTCGACGACGGGCTCCACGACCACTTTGACGGGTTGTTCGACGGCTTCAGTCCGGCGGAAGACTCCGGTCTCCGGTACTTCTTCCGCACTGATGCTCGCGAAGGCGTCCAGTGGTGCAATGGGGTCCGGCAGCTCTCCTGCAACTGCTGACTCAAATGGCCGCTGCTCGTCCGGGATGGACGAACGAATCGGTGACACAGAGGCAACTGCCGTAAGAGCAGACTCTTGCTGCCCGGTCTTGGTCTTGAGTCCCATCGCAGCAATGGTCTGGTCTTCGTCGGCGTCGAACATTTCGCCACCGATACCAACGGCCGCCAGCAAGCGCTGGAATGCCGCTGTCTCACCCGACTCGAAGTCTTTGCGCGGGAGGAATGAGTCCCTACCCCCAAAGTCCGAGCCAAAACGCGGTGAGAACAGATCCATCGACATGGAAATTGCAGATCCCGACGCGACCTCCTCTCCCTGTGGATTGATCAATCGCGCTGTGAAGACCATGCCACGCGGCAACGGAGGCAAGCCCACTTCAGTAGGATTCTTACCTGCTGACAACGCTGCCAAATGCAGTGCGGTCAACTGGGGAACCATTGCTGATGCGTCCTGTGCTTCATGCAAGTGACGCCAGCCTTCCTTGATCGGGAACATCTCATGGAAGAGAGGCAGACGGGTTGAAAACCGCTTGTACTTCTTGAACGCGCCATCTTCAAATATTTCAACGACCGCTGACATAGCTGTCTCCCATTAATTGACTGTCCATTTCCGCGAATTCATCGAAATCTTGGATGGGCGGAAGTTCGTTGCGAACCGCTTGCTGACGGGCTACCTGCGCCACTGGCGCCTGTTGCCGATCGTTACGCTCGAAGGATCCACGCTGTGCCGACGAATCACTTGCCGGTCGTTGCGGATATCCACGCGCTTGCTGCGGCTGATGGGCGACGGGATCATGTCCTGCGTCGTCAGCCGGATCGGCATAAGACGAAGGCATGTGCCGCGACTGATTGTTTTGATACGTGCGGGCCGGAGGCTCATTTCTCGGAGCTTGGTTTCCAGTCCTTTCAGGTTGTTGAACTGGACGGCTACGACTTTGTGGCGCATCCGTACCGTTGTTTGCTGGCAGAACTTGAAGCGGTCGGCTGATGCTTTGTGCAACCAGCTGACGCTCGGAGCGCCTTTTGCCGGAGCCATCAGTGAACTCATGGTCTTCCGGGTAACCAACAACGAAAAGACCATCACCCTTTCTAGCACCAACCAAGGATTCAACATCGTCACCGATGACGATCACGGTGTGTCCCGTGGTCTTTTTGATCAATTCACCAGTGGTCGGTGAGGTGTAGCTGTAGTTCGTAACGACGCGCAGACGTGCGAATGCACCGCGGGCGGTACGACTGATCTTCGGGTCATCACCGAGACGGCCCTGGATCGTGTGCATGTTGATATCCATAAATCCTCCAGCCCTTACTCCAGCACATGTGCCGGGTACCGCAAGGGAATAGCCAAGAAAGACGCGTAGCGGACGCGGCACCGTTCTCCGCACAAGGGCGGATGGAACTCATTAGAGAAGGGACCGTCGTCGCTGTAGTCGGAAAGCGATCGGGAGCGGGCGCGACAACGCACGCTTCCCATAGCTCTCAAGGACCGGACGTAACTTGGGTACAAGACGATTTCGCAGAAGGCAAAATCAGGGGCCGCGAGGGCCCAGAACAACCGCGCACTCGTGGGCGGGTCACGGCGGGCGAACCCACGCATTTAGTCTGCGGCAACCCGTCCTCGTAGGTCAATACCCCCGTTTTCGGATTTTATGCCCGCAAAACATGATTGAGAGGGGGCTGGGCGAGCCAAAGACGTGTCCCGGATGGCTGCAATCTGTACGAACCGCAACCAGACCCGAGAGGGACACTTCAAATGAATCAGCAACTCGCAGTTGTAGGTCAGCATCTTTCCGCTGGCCAGAGCTTCGCCGAACCCGTAGCGCCCCGTCGTCGGGGAGACATGGGCCGCTCCACGATCGCAGGTCGCAAGGCCGACGATTTTATCTTCGAGCCGCGATCCTCGACCTTCTTCTTCCCGATGAAGCTCACCCTGAGCTGCCTGGCGATCCAGATCGCATTCAAGCGGACGTTTGAGCGTTGCCAGCTCGCTCTGTTCGAGACCGAGCTGATCGCTCCACTGATCGCCCGGGATGATGAAGCCGTTCTCGCGGTCAACGGATCGTTGGACAAGCTCCTGAAGTCCTACGAGTCCTACATGGAACAGGAGCTTGCGCGCGCCAACAAGATCCTCGAGGACAACGCGCGCCCACTCGACTCCGGCGCCTACACGAATCCCGAAGATTTCGAGATCCGCATTTTCACGCCGCGCTCGCGCGTTTACGTGCAAATGCTGCAGTTGGCTGACCAGGTCATCACGGTCTTCGGCCGCCTGTGGCTGGAAGGTTTCATGAACGAGATCAACTTCAAGCGTTCGGTCTTTGCCGTTCGCATGAGGGCCATCAACCTGGCCCGTGACGTCTGGGAAATGCACACGCGCTCCTTCATCTCGCTGAAGAAGGCTCGCGCGCGCGCTGACGCCGATCGCGCGCGCATCACGGACGAACGTGAACTCGCTCGCCTTGAGGCGAAAATCAAGAAGACCGACGAAATCATCGAATCCGTCGATGCCCGTGGCGGCATGGAAGCGGAGGCCCCGGACTTCGGCGCGAGCGCGCTTGCTGAGGATCTGCCCGACCATATGCGCGCTTCGGAAGAAGCTGCCCTGCGCAAGAAGACCGCCTCAGCAAAGCGTGCCAGCAAAGCCACGTCGAGCACGGACAATGACGGTAGTTCCGAGGAAGGCGCACCTACCTCCTCCGATGAGCCGTCTTCGGCCGCCGCAGCCGTAGCGTGAGCTTAAACCGCGGCCAACAGGCAGCGGTCGACGAACCGGGGCATTGCCTGATAGTGGCGTGCCCCGGCTCCGGTAAGACCCATACCCTCGTCGAGCGGGCCAAGAAAATCCTCGGCGACAATCCTAAAGCTCGCCTCGCCACGGTGACCTTCACCCGTGCTGCCGCTGAAGAAATGCGAGAGCGAGTGGTGAAGAAGCTTGGCGAGGCCATCCGTCCGCGAATCGACGCCGGCACCTTTCATTCGTTGTGCCTGAAACAGCTAGACGTACTCTCTACAGATGGGAAGCGACCTTTCACGATCGCCACCGAGGGTCACACACATATCCTCGTAGCGAAGGCCTGGGAGGCGACGATTGCGAAGTTTCGTGTAGCCGTCGATCGCGATCGGCTCAGACGGGGAATCGAATTTGCCAAAGCCAATCGCGGGCACGTTCAGCCCGATGACTACGGCGAAAGGACCAAATTCGCGCTCGACCACTATCAGAATCAGCTAACGGCCCAGAAGCTGTTCGATTTCGCAGACATCATCGAATTCACTGTTCAGGGAATGCAAGGGGGCGGCATAGCGCCGCTCGGTGTCACGGATCTCCTCGTCGATGAGTTCCAGGACGGTGACGCCGTACAGGTCGACTGGGTGCTGGAGCACGTGGCCAGCGGCGTTCGCGTCACGTGCGTGGGCGACGATGATCAGAGCATCTACGGCTTTCGCCACGCCAAGGGCTACAACGGCATGATGCTGTTTGCCCAGCGATCGAGGGCCAAGATCATCACGCTGGACACCACCTACCGATGCACTGCGCCAGTCGTAGCTCATGCTGCACGGTTGATCGGCAACAACACCACTCGTGTCGCGAAAACAATCCAGACCGCTAACGCGCAACAGGGCTATGTGGACCGGAGAGATTTCTCGTCTCAAGACGACGAGGTCCGTGAGGCCTCAAAGATTCTCAACGATCGGCCCAAAGGACAGACAGCGGCCATCCTTGCGCGCACAAACAATGTTCTGCGCATCTTCGAAACCCACATGAAATGCAATGAGATCCCTTACGTCGGTGGCGTCGACGGGAGCATTTGGTCAGACGGAGTGCCTGGCTTGATCCGCGGACTAATTGGAGCCGCTGTCGGTAAGGATCCACCGGGCATTACGATGGCACTCGCCGCGCGAGGGATGAGTTACTCGGCAGTCAAAGGAGCTCGAGACCTGATCCAGAACACCGGCGGCGCATTCGAGGCACTGCTTGGCAAGGAGGGCTGGCTCAGCGGGCTCGGTGATGCACAGCTTCGGATATGGGCCGAGATGAAGGGTGAATTCGCGGGACTCGGCAAGCTGACGCAAGGCGATCCAATGACCTTCGTGAAAGCGTGCGCTCACTTCATAGCGCCTGGTGTCGACGGATTCTCGAATCCCATGGTCCTGACCGATGTCATTGGGCTCATCGACAAAATGAAGGGGTCTCTCGCCGAGATCTATCGGAAAATCGAGCAGTCAATGAGGAAGTCGGACCAGGACAAGGACGCCAAATCAGGCATCGCATTGCTGACGCTGCACGCGAGCAAAGGGTTGGAATTCGATCGCGTTTGGATGCCAGCGATGCAACAAGGTGTCCTCCCGCACGGGAAAAGCGATCTCGCCGAGGAACGCAGACTCTGCTACGTAGGGCTGACGCGAGCGCGCGCGCATCTCACCGTGTCTTACACGGGTACCAAAGGTGCACCAGAGAGCGTCTTCTTGAAGGAGATGGGCCTGCAAAACGGTGACCTAGCCTTGCGCTGACGGTCACATTGCTGCTGAGGTCCATCCGCAATTGGGATGCCATCCGCAACACGGTCAAAAAAAAGGCGCCATGCGCCCTTTTTTTTGCCCTGCTTATTTAGAACCTAGGCCATCAGGCGGGACGGGCAGCGCGTCGCCGGCGGCGCTGCAGAACGCGGCCGCGTATTTCGCGTTCGAATCATCCGGTGCGCATTCCTGGGCGACAATTTGCGCAGAGACAGGATTGAGCGAACCAACCTGCGCGACGTTCAGCACATCCCAACCTACGATGTTGTCGTAGTTGAACTTCTCCACGTCGCCGCGCGTGAGATCGAGTTGCAGAATGGGCACATCAGACTTGCGACCATAGCGATCGACAAGGGTCTCCACCATTTGGATCTCAACACCCACGTAGGGGGTTTTGCTGCCATGGTTACTGATTGTGTGCAGCACATCCTTGCTGGTCTGGGCGCCCTGGAAAATTGAATCCTGTTTCACAGCTACAACAAAGTGGTTCCCGTTCTGGTCGGACGGAGCCGCACGCTTAGCGAGGTCGCTGGCTGACAACTCCGCGTTGGCATCGAGAGTGGCCGATGTAGCAGGATCGGCCGCTGCGTCACTTTGTCCGGTATGGGCAGCCAAATACCAAATCACCCCTAAGCCAACCAGTAGTCCGAAAACCGTATGCGACTTTGACAACTTCTGATTCATGAGTACCCCCTGTTTGTAAAGACGCGAATGATGCCACGGCCATCTCGATTGTGGCTCCATGGCATCACCTGTGGTGCGCCAGGCCGACAATTGGTCAACTTACGCTGGCTTCTGCCAGTTGCTCATCACCATGGCGTAACCCGTCACAGAGAGTAGCGCTGAGAGAGCAAGGGTCACCGGCGGCAAAGCACCAGGCATGAAGATCAGACCGACCCCAATCCCGAACATCCAACTGGTCATCCGCACGCCAGCGCGATAGAGAAATGGGTTGACGCCGCCGAAGCTATGCCACTTCAGCCTACGAACGGTGGAGCCTGTGACAAGAATCGCCACGCCGATCGGAATGATCATCGGCAGCCATACGATAAAGGTGCTGAGTCTAAGCATCCCGAAATAGATAAGGGCAAAGGCCGCGGTGATCCACCAATACCAAAAGCCAACGGGCTTCTTGTCATTGTTGTTCGGATCCTGCCCAGGCCCGTTTAGGTCGTCGAAGTGGTGCGCCGAGTCATGAATGATCAGGGGCTTGACGTCACTCACCGTATCGGTCGCGAGCTTTTCAGTCGTCTTTGGATCGAACATGTGGATCGTTTCCTGCATCATGCCCGTGCGCATGGCCCAAAGACGGAACCAGCCGTCCGCACGAGCATTGATCTCAGCTCCATGCGCGGGTCCATACCACTCAAGGATCAGGTTCTGCTCCTTCATGATCTGGCCGTTGACGAATGTGGACCCGACCAGGGGTAGAAACATCGCGATGAAAAAGGACGCGATCATCAACCGAAAAGCAATCGGGGTTGGTGACTTGCTTGCGCCGGGCATCACGCTTCTCCAGGCAAGTTCATCAATGATCTGTATGAGCTGCGTAGGGTCAGCTCACATTTCGGGCAGTAAACGTGTGTCTCAAGCAGGTGGTGGATGTCCATCAGCGACTCGCCCAATCCCTCCTCCCTCTCATGCACCGTCACGACGCCATCGGGAAATTGCTCGATGAGCCGGGACAAAGGGCCGTGATGGCGAGGCTCCCACTCGACCTGGTCGACTTTCACGACGTAGCGAGCCGCATCGAGGCTGCGCGTGAAAATCTTCCTTAATGCGTCACGAACGAGAAATAACGTGCTGTTCGAGCCGTACCAGTTGTCAATCACGCTCGCCCCTTCCGCATAGGACACGCCAAGCAGGCAACCCGCTCGCTGGGGCTCGGGGATCGCCACTGTCAACGCCGTAGCGAGGCGATATGCCACCGCAGGCATCATCATCCAGAGGTTCGTCCAGTGGTTGTACTGCTCCGTGATGTTGCGTTCTTTGAGCAACCGCTTGAGAACCTTATCAGGCGGATCAAGATAAGCATGTTGCGGCGAGACAGGCATGGATGATTGGCTGCTATTGGGCATCGGGAATGATCACAGGAATGCGGCCTTTGACGAATCGCGACCCTATGAGCGCGAAGAAATGCAACTTGGGCAGGCAACCCAGCATCGGCGGCTCGATGGGTGGCTCAAGTTTCACGTCCAGCGACTCCCCTTGACTTGTTGAATAGGACAAAGGGTCGAGCGTTGGGCTTGTGACAGTGCGTGAATGCACCATCGTTTTGATGGGCACGCGCGGCAGTCGATTGCAGAAGTACTCCTGTGATTCCGTCGCCGTGACGCGACCAAAGATGAAGTTGGCTATGTTACCAAGAACCTTTTCTGCCATAGCGCTGTCGCCTAGGCGGGCGACGATGTCGGAGACCGTCTGAGTAGCGAGCGTCAACCGGAAACCGGCGCCGCCACCCTTGTTGAGGAGCTTGATCAACTCAGAGTTGAGGATCTCGGGCGCTTCGTCGACGAATATGGAGACAATCTTCCGGTCCTTGGAGTAGTTGTAGCGGCTGCCGCAGACCGCCGCCAGATCCGCAAGAAGGATTTCGCCGATGGCGTTGGCAACATCTTCGTTGCCAAGCGCATTCAAACCGATGTAGATCACCTGCTGCTGCTCGATGATGCGCGCGGTGTCCGTGACAATGCGGTTGTCGCCCGGGTCCGTCATGTCGGTGGACAGAAGCCGCGCGAGCGCCCCGCTGGTGAGCTTGGTCAGCACTGGCATCAGGGAGGTGAGCATCTTCGAGCGGTGCTCGGCCGGGTGCTCAACGGTGGCGATCAGTCCATCGATTTCAGAGCTGCTTTGATCAGAGGGGATGCACTCTCGGTAGAACGCGGTCAGCGCTTGGGCTTCCTCCTCATCCGTCAATAGCATCGCGCCGTCATTGTCTCCCGGCCCCCTTTTTCGGCGGCCCATTACGCTTCGACGGAAAGGGGCGAGCTCCTTCTCCCAATCAGCCTGAAATAGGCGATTGCAAAACGCAGTGATGGCTTCAACCAAGAGCTTCTCAAGTTTACCGTCGAGGTAGCGCTTGATCGCGATTAGGGTGGGTCGCTTGCCAGCCAGGAGCATGCCGTTGACCACGTTGTGCAGCTGCATGAAAGCAAATGAAGTAAAGGCTTGATCTTTGGACGATCGGCCCAGAAGCGCGGACACACGTGACGCAACCTCGGACGCATCATCGAAGTTTTTGAGTGGATCTAATCGAACCGAAGTGGCGGGAAAGCCAGGGTGAAATACCAGCAGTTTCTTGCCGATGTCCCTGCATGCCTGTTCGCAGGCCTCCAGGAGACCCTTATCGCCCTTCGGGTCAAAAACAAATACGGCCTCTCCACGCGCCGCCGCTTGTGTAATGAGGTTGCGATACATGACCGTCTTGCCCCAACGGGTCATGGCGATGATCAGCGTGTGCTCGTCCACGACGGGAAGGTAGATCGGCTCTTCGTCAGCCCCCACGCCGTGAAGCCAGGACTGTCCAGGAGCATCGAGCGCCTCGGCCTGGGTGATCTTGGAAGGATCCGCAAGCACCACTTCACGAGCCAGTTGCGCCTCGTCTGCATTCCAATTGAAACCCCAACCTATCCACGTCTTTGCGTGCAAGGGGTCGAACTTCGGCCGCGCTTCGCTGATCGGCATGACAGTCAGCTCGCGGTGATTCATCCGGTCCCGCATATTCATCAGATGCAGCCAGGCCCGAACCCAGGGAATTGCAGCCCCTCCGCAAATGACCGCCAGCACGGCAAGTATGGGTCGTGGTGCGTCGGGCACCAGCATCTCCATCACCATGAGGGTCGCCGCCAGCATCCATGCGATCGCAGCCGACCGTTCAAAGTGAGGGCGAAACGGGTTTACGTAGTTCTGTCGGACCGACTTATCTTTCACGCAGGGATGTCCGTTGATTCGGGTTTCGCAAATCGTCGCGCGACCTTGTTGAAGGCCTCCGACAAGGTTTTATTCAAAGGCACCGCGTTCCATGATTGGCCACGAACACGGACGCAGCTCGTGATACCTGCCCCTGCCACGTCTATCGCCTGCCCATTGATAGTGCCAAGCATTTCGGGGTTAGCCGCTATGGCCTCGGCGAGTGCCCTGACATCTGCCACTTCTTCACGCACAGCATCAGGCCAGCGGATCAACAAGGTCGTTCCCTTCATTTGCAGCCGGTCACGGGACGGATAGTTCTCGCGTTCGAGCGCTATTCTGTCGGCTATGCGACCGAGAACGACACCAAAGGGACCCGCCGCATTGAGGATTTGCATGGCATCACCAGCAATCGTTTCTACCGGTGTGTTCTCCGCCAAAGGCAACTGCAGCGATGGGTTTGCCCTTTCTTTGGCTGCTTGTGCGGGCTCAACACGCGAAGCCCTGCCGGCATCAGATATCGAAGTGATTGACCGATCCTGTTGCTCCGTCTGACTCAAGGGCAGATCGCTTCCAGGAGATTCCAACGGAGTTTCCACGGGCAATGGAGATTCGGAATCAGAAGTGCTAACCGCCTCATTGTTGTCGACTGGGTCCGACTCTTGTACCGAGGATTCTTGTGCAGGGATGATCGTCTCCGGCAACGTCGGGTCCCGCGCCACGCGGAGACCGGAAGCGTCCGGGATCACTAGTCCAGCTATCAACGAACCTGGGTCAGGTATGTAAAGAGCGTTGCTGTGGCCACCGAGCTTGGCCATCATCACAGCGAAAGGTGATGTTTCGTCTACCTCGGGCTTGTCACCCGCGGGAAGATGGAGGGACCACAACGGCACACGCTGACCGTTGGAAAGTTCACGCGGCATGGCTATTCGCGCACGAAGGAACATCTCCGCGATCTCGGTGGGATCGTTGGGAATGCCGACGGAATTTTGGTTGTTGACCAATTCTTGCCGCAATGCCGTAAAGGCCTGCGGCCAAATCAGATAGGCACCGGAGCTGGTGACCCACAGGTGGTGCCCAGGGGTATTCACTTTCCATACCCGCTTTCGGACGAGTGTAGCGGCCACATCCAGCAGTCGGCCGAGCACCGGGTCAGCTGTTGCGTTGCTTTCGCTCCAATACGCCTGACCGGAATCGCGGTCCAATTTGCTGCTCGCAACGTCAGCCTGGTGAACCATCTGACGCATGCCTGAAGGATCGTCACGCTCGCCGCTCACGGACATAAGCACCGCTTCAATGACGTCCCTACCGAGGCCAGCAAGGCTACCAAGGACCTCTTGGCCAGCGATCGTGCCCATGAGGAAGAGGCCGAAGGACTCGTGACGATGTAGCCGATCGTTGCCGCGCCAGCGAACAGCGTAGCGCTTCACATTCTGCTTCTTGGACCACGACAGCATGTCGCTGACGAAGGGGTTCCATACCTCACCGGTGTCGGCGCACGTTACGATCTGGTCGATGAGGATCTTCCCCAGATCATGATGCAGCCCGGCTGTAGCCGCTGCGAGAGGCCATAAGCTGCGACGGTTCGCGCGCAACTCAAGATCCCGTGTGTAGGCCGG
>Ga0302313_10003227_pt1 | contig 10845 bp, 9 predicted proteins | sample III_Palsa_N2_2_FD_200454 | JGI IMG/M metagenome (GOLD analysis project Ga0302313, IMG submission 200454) | Peat permafrost microbial communities from Stordalen Mire near Abisko, Sweden - III_Palsa_N2_2 | ecosystem: Environmental > Terrestrial > Soil > Palsa > Peat permafrost | place: Sweden...
AGCCGGAGATGCGGACGGCGTCGCCGTCCTTGGGACGGAAGCGGAGGAGGGTGGCCTGGCGGCGGAAGAGGACGATGGAGAGTTGCGCTTCCGCGTCCTTGAGGGTGAAGTAGCAGTGGCCGCTGGCGGCGGGACGCCAGTTGGAGATTTCGCCTTCGACGGTGACGTGGCCGTGGGTGCGCTCGACGAGGTTGCGGATGTGGCGGACGAGGTCGCCTACGGTAAAGACTTGCGTGGCTCCTGTGCGGAGGGCGGATGTGTCTTGCGCGGTGTCCTGCTCGAGCGGCGGCGCTTTGGAGCGTGCCGTAGAGGAGCTGGTGGTGAGGGCGCGGGATTGTTCGGCGAGGATGTCGGCGGGGGTGACATCTGGTGTGATGTCGAAGAGGGAGGGCGAGGAGGCAGGCTCGGGGCGTGGGGCGGGCTTGCGGGTACGGGTGCGGCGGAGGTCGGCGAGGCTGGAGATGTCGTCAGGCATCGTAGAGATGAGTTTACGATGCTCCTGCGCGATGGGCGAGGCGACAGCAAGAACGGACGCTTGCTGCGCAAGCGAGACGCGGGTTCCTCGCTGCACTCGGAATGACAGACAGAAAGGCAAGAGCAACAGCAACAGCCAATACAGGGATCCTTCGCTGCGCTCAGGATGACGGCGCAGTTGTTGATGGCTAAGCTTGACTTCTTATCCTCAGGACCTACTCCCAAATGCTTGGGGAATACATCCTTGGGACCTGATCCCTAATCCTTTGGGAATCGTCCCAGGTCCTAAACGTTGAACCCTCACCTCTGGGTCTAGGCGGTTTGGAGGAGGGTCTGGGCTTCGTGGAGGAGGAGTTCGGGGCGGCAGGGCTTGGTGAGGAGTTTGAGGGGCCGGCGGGTGCGCGAGATGTGTTGCTCGACCTTGATCGCGTTGCTGGCGTAAGCGGTCAGCATTAGTAGCTTGCAGTCGGGCATGACGTGGTGGAGCGCCTCGGCGAGCTGGAGGCCGCTTTGCTCGGGCATGGAGATGTCGCAGAGGAGGAGGCTGGGCGCAAAGGTTCGCGCGCGGGCCAGGCCATCGGCTGCAGAGTAGACGGCTTCGGACTCATAGCCGTTGGCTTTGAAGACTAGCTTAAGGGTGTCGGCTACAAGGTGGTCGTCGTCGACGACCAATACACGCTGTTTCATGAGACACCTCGGGCCCTGCTGCGTTGAGGGAATCTGGATCGTTCGGCGTGGAGGGGAGGCGCTGATTGAGGGGCTCAGCGTCATTTGTATGTCTAAATGTTAGACCGTAGCCGCGGGAAAAAGCTATAGGCGCAGAATGATTTTTTTGAAGATTCATCATTTCTGCACAAGACGCGGTAGAGTCTTTGACATGCACGTCTTAGCTGTCATGTTCGGTTGTCTTTTCCTGGCGGGAGTGTTGCTGGATGCGTTTCAGACGATTATTCTGCCGCGGCGGCCGGTGGGCCGATTTCGGATTACGCGGTTGTTTTTCCTGGCGACATGGGGGCCGTGGAAGTGGCTCGCCGGGCATTGGCCGGTGCGACGCAGCCGAGAACAGATGTACAGCATCTATGGGCCGTCGGCGCTGCTGCTGCTGTTTGGGGTGTGGGCGACGCTGCTGCTGGTGGCGTATGCGCTGATGTATTTCGGCATTGCTACGCCGTTCCACGATCCGACGCAGCCGGTGACGATATTTCAGCGGCTGCGCAGCTGCTTGTATGTGAGCGGTACAACGTTGTTCACGCTGGGGCTGGGCGACGTGTTGCCTGCGAGCCATGTTGCGCGGATGCTGATTGTGGCGGAGGCGGGAACGGGGCTGGGGTTTGTGGCGCTGGTGATTGGGTATGTGCCGGTGCTGTACACGGCGTTCTCGGCGCGCGAGATCCAGGTGGCGCTGCTGGATGCGCGGGCGGGGTCTCCACCGACGGCGGGGGAGTTGCTATTTCGGCACAACTTCAATGGTGGGCATCATGCGCTGACGGCGCTGCTGGCAGAGTGGGAGAAGTGGTGTGCGCAGATGCTGGAAACGCATATCTCGTATCCGATTCTTTGCTACTACCGGTCGCAGCACGACAACCAGAGCTGGCTGGCGGCGCTGACGGCGGTGCTGGATACGTGTGCGCTGTTGATTACAACGATTGAAGGGCCGAGCACGCGACAGGCGCAGCTGACGTTCGCCATTGGGCGGCATACGCTGGTGGATTTGGGGCACGTGTTTCGGCAGGAGAAAGAGGGTCAGCGGCTGGGTGCGGAAGCTCCGCAGCGGTTGGGAGATGATGAGTTTGCGCGGCTGTGCGACCTTTTGGCGCAGGCAGGGTTTTCTCTATGCGGAGACTGGGGGGCGAGAGAGCGGCTGAACGCGATTCGGTTGTTGTATGAGCCGCACGCGTGTGCGCTGGCGGGCTATCTGAGGCTGCAGTTGCCGGGGTGGGCTCCGCCGGTGAAGGATGAAACGAAGCGGCGGGATCAATGGACGACAGTGGCGGAGTTGCGCTCTCCGAGCGCGATTGCGGATCGATTGACGGCGCATGTAAGTCGCCAGTCCACGGCGACGCATTTCGAAGATCATTGATAGGGTCGAGGGGCGGGGAAAAGGGCAGAAGCAGATTCCCAGAGGGAATGAAAGAAAGAAAGGAAAAGGCAAGAACGGGATAAAGCAGGTTCGCTCGCTGCGCTCGGAATGACAATTTCTTTCGGAAATTGTCAAAGAAAGGCAAAGTCAAGAGCAAAGGCAAATACAGGGATCCATCGCTTCGCTCTAGGATGACGGCGTAAAACGAACAACGGCAACGGCAACGGCAACGGCAACGGCAACGGCAACGGCAACGGCGACGGCAAAGGCAAAGGCGAAAGCAGTGGCGTAGGCAAGGAAAAATGCCAGAGTCGCATGAGGATGCGAGCCTGGCATCTGTGTTGCGAAGAAGTGGAGTTCGTTTAGCGGGGTAGTCCAGCTCCGCCGGCAGGGGCGGGGTTTAGTTTCTGGGTTGCGATCTCTGCGGCGGCTCCGGGCTTACCGGTGGAGTCCTTGCTCTTGTCCTTGAGAAGGGCGAGGATCTGACGGGCTTGGTCGGTCTTGCCCTGGGCTTGGTAGAGCTCGGCTAGCTGGAGCTGGGCGAGGTCGGCAGGGACGGTGCTGGACTTGCCCTTGCTGAGCTCGTTGTAGATGTCGATGGCCTTGGCATCCTGACCGGTCTGTTGATAGAGATCGGCGAGGGCATCCTTGCCGAGGGCAGAGAGGCCGGTATCCCAGCTGGAGGCGACCTTTTCAAGCGCCTGCTGAGCGGGGCCGGTCTGGCCCTGGTCCACGTAGGTAAGGCCGACGAAGTACTGGGCAAGGCGGCCGGAGGTAGTGAGGCCGTACTGGTTGGCTACCTGCTGGAACTGAGCGTTCGCGGCGGCGGCGCGGGACTTGGCATCGGGGTAGGTCTTGACGCCGGGGGCGGGGGGTTCGCCGGTGGCGGAGAGAGGAGCCTGATAGACCTCCATGGCCTGACCGAAGGCGGTCGAGGCGGCGGAGGACCGGCTTTGGTAGAACGAATAGCCGGCGACGATCGCGATGATCGCTACCACGGCGGCGATGCCGGAGATGATGGCGGTGCGGCGATGCTCTTCCGTCCAATGGACGCCGGCTTCGGTGAGGGCGTGAAACTGATCCTGCTTTTTCAACTGACGCTTGGTTGCGTTATCCACGAACGATCCGTCCTTCAGAGCTACAAAGAGATTGCCGGGCCCACCGCCCGTGCATCGTTTCAGTTTAGCAGGGAACAGCGCGCGGGGGCGGTCGCAGGGGGGATTTCGGGGTTGCGCGGGGGTGCAACGGGGGTAGTTCGATTGTTGGGGACGGTTCTTGCAGAGAGTGCTTGCCAATCGTGTTTGCATGGGCATAGTATCTGCGTCGGATCAATCCCAGCTGCACTAATTTTGAAGCACTGCCAGCGGGCTAGATCGCACGTCCAGAATTGTACTGTTCATCAAGAAGCAGACAAGAAAACCGCAGGAATCGGCAGGGTAATCGAGAAGCCGACCGGTGGCTGCACGAAGACTTAGGAGCGTCAAAAACGTTATGGCTTGGTACGCGTACTGCATCACCGAACGTAGTGCATTTTCTGAACTCGGTCGGCATAGAAGGCCGATGCCACTTACAGGGGTCACAGGACTTTTCGGAAATCAAACCTTTCTCTTTCCCGCAGCCGATCTGGCTGTGGTGGTATCAGAACATCTACCTGAAGACGCGGCGAAGTTAGTCACCGTGGAGGGCCAGTCCGCGGCGCGGGAGCATGCCCGGGTGATTTCGGGCTGCTTTGCGAAGTCGACGGTGCTGCCGTTCCGGTTCGGCACGACGTTCGAGGACGATGAGGCGCTGCGGCGGTCGGTTCGGTCGAACCAGCGGCACTTTATGGCCAACGTCGAGCGGTTGCGGGGAATGGCGGAGATGCACCTGAAGGTCGTGGTGGATGACATCTGCCCGGAGACAAAGGGTGTGAAACATACATACCAGGCGGCGGGACAGGAGTATCTATCCCACCTAAGAGAGTCGGCCTCACGGCAGCGGGAGCGGCAGTCGCGGGCGCGGGCACTTTCGTTGCAGATGCACCGGATGTTCCTGCCGGTGGCCGAAGAAGTGACCTGCAAGCGGATGGAGTCCGGCAAGATGCTGCTGGATATCGCTCACCTGGTGGAGAAAAAGACCGTGGAGCGTTATCAGAACAAGTACAGCACGGTGACACTCGAGCTTAAGGACTGCGCGATGCAGCTTTCGGGGCCGTGGCCGCCGTATCACTTTGTGCATCGCGAGCAGCGCGGGCACGCGTAGGGGTTAGGGATTAGGAAAGGCCTCGGCGATTGCCGGGGCCTTTGTTTTTTGCGGGATCCGGAAAAAGTTTCTCGGCGCCTAACCTTCACTTCTGTGGGAATGCGATTTGCCGGATTCAGACCATGGTTCGATTCGTTGGCCCCATTCTGAGCTTAGGTCTCTCCAGTCCGGATTGCTTGCGATGATGAGAGTGACCTTCTTGATGCGCAACCAACCCTTTAGTTCCTTTTCGCGGGCGATGGCGGTTGTCATGCTGGCGAAGCGTTCGAAGTAGACAAGCTTCTCGATGCCATAACGGGCTGTGAACGAGTCTGGCGATGTGTGGTTCTTGTGTTGCCAGACTCTGGCCTCGAGGTTTGAGGTGACTCCGATGTAGAGCTTTTTGAATCCGCTGGCGAGGATGTAGACGTAGGTGAATTCGCCGATGGGGACTCCTTGTGGTTCTTGCTGCTGCGAGCAGAATACAGGGATCCTTCGCTTCGCTCTAGGATGACGGCGTGAAACAAACAACGGCAACCGCAAAGGCGACAGCAAAAGCAGATACGCCAGGCCAACGAGTTTCCTAATCCCTGATCACAGCTTCTACTGCGGGGGTGGGCTTTTTTTTGCGGCTCAGGACGGAGCTGCGGCGGCGGGTGCCGGTGGAGACGTGGTCGATCTTTCTCCAGAAGCCGATGAAGTAGTCGGAGGCGGAGATGATGGAGAGGATGGTCATCCAGTAGGTGGCGGTTACGGCGATGAGCTTGACGCTGATGGGGAACCAGCCGATGAGCCAGGTGTCCCAGCGGTGGTTGAGGATGGCGGCTACAACGGCGACGATCTGGACGACGGTTTTGAGTTTGCCGAGGTCGCTGGCCTGGATGGTGAAGCCTTCGCTGGAGGCGATGGAGCGGAGGCCGCTGACGAGGAATTCTCGGCCGATCACGAGGACGGCGATCCAGGGCTTCATGACGTGGGGGTTGTAGGCGACCAGGAGGATGAAGGCGGCGGTGACCATGAGCTTGTCGGCGAGGGGGTCGAGGAGCATGCCAAGGGTGGTGATCTGGCCGCGGCGGCGGGCGAGGAAGCCGTCCAGGCCGTCGGTGACCGAGGCGGTGATGAAGATGGCGGAGGCGATGAGTTCCTGCTCGCCGTGCGCGCCGTGCCAGGGAAAGCGGGGGGAGAGTGCCCAGATCAGCAGTGGGACGCTTGCGATACGGGTCAGCGTTATGGAGTTGGGCAGATTCACGTGACAGTGAGCCGGGCAGCAAATGCGAAGCCGCGAATACTGTCATTCTCCCATAAGAGCAGGGGTCGAGGATTAGGGAACAGGTATCAAGAAAAGGCCCCGGCGATTACCGAGGCCTTTTCCTAGTGGCTGAGTCCGGGACCGAACTCTGCAGTTATGCGTAGATGCCGCGCTGCTTGGTGGTGTGAGCAACGCGGTCGATAGCCAGCATGTAGGCTGCGATGCGGTTGTTGACTCCATGGGCGATGGAAAAGTGGAGGACGTCGTTGAAGCTGTCGATCATGATGCGATCGAGGCGCTGGTTGACTTCGTCTTCGGTCCAGAAGTAGCCCATGCGGTCCTGGACCCACTCGAAGTAGCTGGTGGTGACGCCGCCGGCGTTGGCGAGGATGTCGGGGATGACGAAGATGCCCTTTTCGGACAGGATGTCGTCGGCGACGGGGGTGGTGGGGCCGTTGGCGCCTTCGCAGAGGATGCGGCACTTGAGATTGGCGGCGTTACGGCTGGTGATGACGTTTTCGGTGGCCGCAGGGATGAGGACGTCGCACTTCTCGATGAGGATGGCATCCTTGTCGAAGGGCTCGGCGCCGGCGAACTTATGGATGGTGCCGGTGCGGGCTTTGTGTTCGAGGAGCTCGGAGATGTCGAGGCCGTCGGGGTTGTAGAGAGCGCCATCGTACTCGCCGATGCCGATGATCTTGTAACCCTTGTCCCAGAGGAGCTTGGCGGCGTTGGATCCGACGTTGCCGAAGCCCTGAATGATGACCGAGGTCTCGGAGGGGATCATGTTGAGGTGCTTGAGGGCTTGGTCGGTGACGACGGAGATGCCGCGGCCCGTGGCCTCGCGACGACCGCGAGAGCCGCCGAGCGAGACGGGCTTGCCGGTGACGACCGAGGTCATGGTCTGGCCCATGTGCATGGAGTAGGTGTCCATGACCCAGGCCATGGTCTGCTCGTTGGTGCCCATGTCGGGGGCTGGGACGTCTTTTTCGGGGCCGATGAATTCGATGAGCGCGGCGGTGTAGCGGCGGGTCATGCGTTCGAGCTCGCCTTCGGACATGGTCTTGGGGTCACAGATGACGCCGCCCTTTGCGCCACCGAAGGGGATGTTGACGACGGCGCACTTCCAGGTCATCCAGGAGGCAAGGGCGCGGACTTCGTCGAGCGAGACGTCGGGGCCGTAGCGGATGCCGCCCTTGCAGGGGCCGCGGGAGATGGAGTGCTGGACGCGGTAGCCGGTGAAGACTTCGATGTGGCCGTCGTCCATGGAGACGGGGATGTGCACGATGATTTCGCGGGAGGGGTAACGGAGGACTTTCCAGATTCCGGGTTCGAGGTTGAGTCGTTTGGCGGCCTCATCAAAGCGCGCGGCTTGCGCGAGCCATGGATTGGTCTCCTGCTCCAGGGAGAGAGGAGCGGCAGGTGTGGTGGTTTGCATCGGTGTTTCCTTTTCTGCTGCGGGCCCGGTTCGGCCCAGCGTTGGGAGGCCGGATAGAGCGGCTTCCGTAGGTATCAATCGTTCTCCGGCCATCGTCTTGTCTCCTCGTGCAGGCCCAGCGTGGATTAGACGCTTGGGCGGGAGGCGGGGAGTCAATTTATGAGTCAAATCATTCCTGTCTTGGTCAGACCGGTCTGTGACCAAACTTGGCGAGTATAGGCCTGTCTTTCAGCCGTCGGCAAGGCACATAGGTGACTTTATCGGCACATTGAGAACAGGCGATTACGACTTGCGCAAGGTGCATGAAATGTGCGCAAAGGATGGGGTTATTTGTAGGGTCGAAGGGGCCTGCGAGGAGGGAAGCTGCATCTCAGAAGGGAGGTCCTGTAGAGGCATTATTAGGAGAGACGATGATTCGAACGAAGGTGTTGGCTGGAGCGGTGATGAGTGGCGTGATGTTGATGGGTGCGATGGGATGTCAACAGGCTCCGCCACCGGCGCCGACCGTGGTGGTGGAACGTCAGAATGATGGGCATGACCATGACCGGGATCGGCAGCCTCCGCCTCCGCCACCGCAGGACCGGCGAGACCAGGCTCAGCGGGACCAGGATCACAGGAATCCTCCGCCTCCGCCGCGGCCACCGCAGTAGCGTTTCGTTTGAGAACGGCATCTTACCGAGGAGCATTATGCGGAAATTCGAATCAGGAGAATTTATAGAGAATGAGACTTAAGAGACAGATTGCTGCTTTGCTTTTCGCGAGCGTGGCGATGCTGGGGCTTGCCGGCTGCGACCACCATCATCATCATGACCACTATCCACCACCGCCTCCTCCGCGCGGCGATCACTACTAAGGGCGGCCTGTGAGGAAGGGCCGTTGATGAAAAGCGGGTGAGGCGTCTGGCTCGGTATGATGAGTGGATGCCTCACTCGCACTCGTTCACGACTCCAACTTTGCGCGAATTTCAGAAGCTTGCACGCGAGTATTCGCTGGTGCCGGTGACGCGGACCGTGGCTGCGGATTTGGAGACGCCGGTGTCCGCGTTTTTGCGTGTAGCCGCGGAGGAGCCTGAGGCGTTTCTGCTCGAGTCGGTGGAGGGCGGCGAGCAGGTGGGGCGGTACACGTTTATCGGGATTCGTCCTTATAAGAAGATGACCGCGAAGGGTGGGCGGATCACGGTTGTTGAGGGGCGGAAGCGGCGGACGTATGAGGGAGATATTTTTGAGGAGTTGAAGGCGGCGCTCGAGGGAGAGCGACCGGCGAAGGTGGCGGGGCTGCCTCCATTTACTGCTGGTGCCGTGGGATTCTTTTCTTACGATGTGGTGCGTGTGATTGAGGAGTTGCCGGAGATTGCGGTGGATGAGCTGCATGTTCCGGATGCGCATTTGATGTTTTTTGATGAGGTGCTGGCGTTCGATCATGTGAAGAAAGCGATTCACTTGATGGTGACGGTGGGCGCGCAGGGCCGGGTGGGAAAAGGTGGAAAGCCGGACGCGGCGGGGTATAAGGCTGCGGAGAAGCGGCTGAATCGGCTGGAGAAGATGTTGAGTGCGGCGATTGTGCTGCCGCGGAGGCGCGGGGCTGTGAAAGGCGCGCTGAAGCTGAAGGCTCGGACGAAGATGGCCGACTATCTGCGTGGCGTGGAGCGGGTGAAGGAGTACATTGCCGCGGGTGATGTGTTTCAGTGCGTGCTGAGCCAGAGGTTTGATTGCGAGCCCGGGGTAGATCCGTTTGAGATTTACCGGTCGCTGCGGATTGTGAATCCTTCGCCGTATATGTACTTTTTGCGGTTTGGGCTGGAGTGGGCATCTGCATCCCACCCATCCGCCAAAGAGCGGCGTATGAATGGGGCACCCGGCTTTTCTGGAAAACGCGAGGCGCATATTGTCGGGTCTTCGCCGGAGTTGCTGGTGAGGGTGCATGAGGGGAAGGTGGAGTATCGGCCGATTGCGGGGTCGCGGCCGAGGGGGAAGGATGAGGTGCAGGATCGGGCGCTGGAGGCTGATCTGCGTGCGGACGCGAAGGAGGTGGCCGAGCATGTGATGCTGGTCGACCTGGGGCGGAATGATGTGGGTCGGGTGAGCGAGTTTGGCAGCGTGAAGGTGAAGGACCTCATGTTTGTGGAGAGGTATTCGCACATCATGCATTTGGTGAGCAAGCTGGAAGGGACGCTGCGGAAGGGGCTGGCGCCTATTGATGCTTTCAGGGCTTGCTTTCCGGCTGGGACGTTGAGTGGTGCGCCGAAGATTCGGGCGATGGAGATTATTGAGGAGCTGGAGCCGGCGCGGCGCGGGGTGTACGGTGGCGCGATTTTTTATGCGGACTTCAGCGGGAATCTGGATTCGTGTATTGCGATTCGGACACTGTTTATGGAGGGGGAGAAGGGGTATATCCAGGCGGGGGCGGGGATTGTGGCGGACTCGGTGCCGGTGAAGGAGCACGAGGAGTGTGGGAATAAGGCGAAGGCCGTGGTGCGGGCGATTGAGCGGGCGCGGGGGTAGGGACTTATGGAGAAGGCTCTTATTTTGTCGTACGCGTATCACGACGTCGACATTCTCGAATTAAAGGTGAGTGTTTGGAACGGCTCTTTTGGCGGAGGCACAAAAGTTTATGTCGGCCGGACGGATCTCGGGGACGTCGTCGAGACGCTGAAGGGATTTCCCGTTAATCCCCGAGATGAACGCGAAGTCACCTTGGGTATGTTTGGCGAAAAGTTCGCGGGTGGTGCAGCGCGGCTTCGGTTTTACTGCAAAGATGGTGCGGGGCACGGGATGGTTGAGATTCAGATAGAAGACGATCATGCTGGCGGAACAATTACTCAGTCGGTAAGAATGATCGCTTCCATCGAGGCGGCATCGATCGATTCGTTCTTGCCAGAACTTGACCTGATTGGCAAGCAATTCTCAGGATCCGCAGCTTTGCACTTCGAGAAGTAGCAATCCAAGTCGACTAGTCGGACTCATCTTGTTTGAAGGCCCAGTAGATGCCGGCGGCGATTTGGGTGGCGCCGATGGCTCGGGTGAGGTTGGGGCGTTTGGAGAGGCCATGCATTAGGTCGCGCCAGGGTTTGGGGCCGCGCTTCCAGGCGTTGGCGTCGGCTACAGGTTGGATGAGGGCCATGACGCCGTCGCCGATGAGGACCATGGCGGCGAAGTGCTTTGCGCGGGTGGGGTTCGTGATGAACATATTGGGTTGGAGGGGGTTTTAGGCGCGTGCTGTTGTCTGGGTGGCGGGTGTCAGCGCGCGAATGAAGCCCAGGGCTAAAGCCCTTTGCTCGTGGGGTCTTTTTCAGGGGGCTGAAGCCCCCTGCTAATCCGGTGGAACAGGCAATGGCAACTGCAACAACAACGGAAGAAGCAGACTCCCAGAGGGAATGACAGAAAG
>Ga0302313_10003229_pt1 | contig 10843 bp, 5 predicted proteins | sample III_Palsa_N2_2_FD_200454 | JGI IMG/M metagenome (GOLD analysis project Ga0302313, IMG submission 200454) | Peat permafrost microbial communities from Stordalen Mire near Abisko, Sweden - III_Palsa_N2_2 | ecosystem: Environmental > Terrestrial > Soil > Palsa > Peat permafrost | place: Sweden...
GTCGGGGGTGGACTATGACGATTTGAGGCCGGAGATGATGGTGGTGACGGATCTGAACGGGAAGATTGTGGAAGGGACGCTGCGGCCTTCTTCGGATCTGGATACCCATACGCTGCTGTATCGGGAGTTTACGGAGATTGGCGCGGTGGTGCATACGCACTCGGAGTTTGCGACGAGCTTTGCGCAGGCGGGGTTGGCGATTCCGGCGCTGGGGACTACCCATGCCGACTACTTTTATGGGCCTGTGCCGGTGACGCCGCCGCTGAGTGATGCGGCTATCGGTGGGCGGTATGTGCATGAGACGGGGCTGGCGATTGTGGCTCGGTTTCGGGGTGATGGTGAGACGGCAGCGATCGACCCGCTGGCTGTGCCGGCTTGCCTGGTGAACGGTCACGCACCGTTTGTGTGGGGCAGGGATGCGCACGATGCGGCGCACAATGCGGTGGTGCTGGAGGCGGTGGCGAGGATGGCTTACCGGACGATTTCGCTGGCCGCGAACGTGGAAGGGGTATCTCAGGCGCTTCTGGATCGGCATTATTTTCGGAAGCATGGGAGCGCGGCTACTTACGGGCAAAAGTAGCAGTATCACTGCTTTTATATGCTTGGGAATGCCCCGGGACAGCCGTTCAATCGGTTGTCTCGGGGCATTTTTTGAACAGGGCTCTTAAATTTCTTCTTGACAGCCGCCTATCGGCGAGTGCCTAATCGTTGACGGTCAAAGCCAACCATGATGAGTTATGCCCAAGACAAGGGTTTGTCTTATGGCAACAGCGGTGGTGTGACCGTTTACTGAAGAATTTCGAGGAGGCACTAATGAACGACAATTTTTGGAAGAAGGCTTGTACTCTCGTCGTGCTGCTGTTGGTTGTAGGCATGGCGCGCGCGCAGCTCAGTACTGCCACGATGTTCGGTACGGTTACCGACTCGACGGGCGCGGCGATCCCGAACGCGAAGGCCACCCTGGTTGAGACCGATACCAACTTCACCCGCACCTTTACTACGAGAAGCGATGGTTCTTATCGTGAAGAGTTTCTGCCGATTGGGCCGTACAAGATTACGGTTGAAGCAGCGGGCTTCAAGACGTTACAACGCGGCGGCATTGTGCTTTCGGTGATGCAGGATGCAGAACTATCGCTGTCGTTAGAAGTTGGCGCGACAGACCAGACGGTTACTGTGACAGAAGATGTGCCGCTGGTCAATTTGGGCAGCGCCACACTAGGGCGTACGATCTCCAATGTTGAGATTGACAATTTGCCATTGGTGGGACGCAACACCTATCAGTTGCTCAACCTGACGCCGGGCGTTCAATCAAACACCACTACCAATAGCCTGGGCTTTCCAGAGGTGCATGTTTATATCAACGGTTCGACTGACGATTTTACTGGTCAGGTTTCGTATTATCTCGACGGCGGCCTCAATATGACTGGCCTTCGCAATAGCGGTAACGCGATTCCAAACCCAGATGCAATCAGCCAGTTCAATGTGGAGACCAATAACTTTAGCGCGCAGCTTGGTCGTTATGCAGCCGCTGTTGTCAGCGTTGTGACGAAGTCGGGAACTAATCAATTTCACGGATCGGCCTTTGAGTTCTATCGCACCAAAAATTTCTATGCCACCACGCACAACCAGCTCTCCAAGCAGAATTACCATCGTAATGATTATGGCGGAACTGTTGGTGGCCCCATCCGGCGCGACAAAGACTTCTTCTTCTTCAGTTATGGTGGTCTGCACGCCAACGCACCCGTGACCTATAGCGGTAACGTACCGGATGCTGCCCAGATAGCCGGTAACTTCGCAGAGAACCTGCCAACTGATATCACGTCATGTACGCAAAGCCCCACTGCGGCGGACAACGCTGCCTTTAAGTTCCTGGTCTGCAATCCGGCCACACAAACACCGTACGCCGGAAACATCATCACCAACCCGCTGGACCCGACGGCTGTCAACATCCTGAACTATCTCTATGGACAGGGAGTCAAGCCTGGTGTTGGTGCGGGCCAATTTGGCGACAACAAGTACACCTACAGGGAAAGTGATGATGTACCGGAGATCTACAACCAATACCTGATAAAGACAGAACACCAGTTAACGAAGAACCACCGTCTTACCCTGATGTACTTTCTGTATGACTACAGCATCCGGTCCAATCCGGGCGGCCTGACACCAAATCATTGGAGTTATTCGTCGTATGCAACCAAGCAGCAGAATGCAAATGTAAGCGATACGTGGACGATCAGTTCCCGTACCGTGAACCAGTTGTGGTTGAACTATACACGGCAGAATGGTGGTCGCATCCCGGTACCGGACAACAGCACGTTCACTAACTTTGGGTCGGACTTCGGGATTTCCGGAACTCCTTCTCGCGGGCAGGTTGGCATCGGTAGCTGGTTTACGCTGTCTCAGGCAATCACCGGGCCAAAGGCCGGTACTAACTTATATGGACTTCGCGATGTGTACAGCACGACGCGTGGCCACCACACGCTTTATGCGGGTGGCGAATTTGGTCTGGAGAAGGACTTTCAGGAGACGTCGCTGGATAACTACGGTGTGTTTTCGTACTCGACCAGCGCCAAAACCCGTACCGACAATGCATTGTCTGATTACATCTCTGGCCTTCCCAACTCGTTTGAGCAAGACACAGGCGAGTACGCGAATGCCAACTGGTTTACGTACGCCGGCTTTGTGCAGGATGATTGGCGAATTCGCCCTAATCTGACTCTGAACATCGGTTTGCGCTATGACTGGCAGCAGGCACCGACTGACACACAGAATCGCCAAACGAACTTTACCCCGGGGGTGCAGTCACACGCCTTCTCGACTGTCAATATCTCCGGCAAGACGGGTAATCAGCTTGCTCCCATTGGCATGCTCTTCCCCGGTGACCCGGGCGTACCCAAGTCTGGTGCGTTCACTCCGAACAACCACTTTTCACCCCGTTTCGGCCTTTCCTACGATCCGTTCAGTAACGGCAAGACAGTCTTCCACGCGGCTGGTGGGCTCTTCTTCGGTAGTGTTGCTGGAAACGAATGGGAGCTTCCTTCGAACTTCGCTCCCTATGCCGTTCGTCCCACGTTCAGCAAGGTTGTGTCGATGACGCATCCTTACCAGAATGACCCAACGGAGTTCCCGGGCGGAGTCAATCCGTTTCCAACCCTGACGTTTACGCCGGGTACGAGTTCTGCAAGCTTCCTTGCCCTTAATCAGGTATCGACCTTCGATCCGCACTATAGATGGCCGTATACCTATCAGATGAACATGGGCTTTCAGCAGCAGTTCGGTAACACTCTTGCTTTGACCGTGAACTACGTTGGATCGCTCAATCGCAAGATGCCGCTATATCAAGACATCAACGCGCCGCAGTTCAATATCACAGCTGCGAACACTTCGGGTGCAAGCTGCACAGACCTGACCAAGGCCTGCGGCTACGCGAACACCAGTAGCACGGTGAATAACCGGCGTCCACTAAATTCTGAGTATGGGCTCTCTGCGGCAAGTCCGGTTTATTCAAACGTCTATGTCATCCGGTCGAACCAGAACTCCAACTACAACGGCCTACAGCTTCAGGTTGAGAAGCGGATTTCTCACCACTTCAGCGCGCGTGGATCCTATACGTGGAGCCACACATTAGCCAGCAATGCTCTGGATGGGAGCGCCCTTACCGGTACCTTCCTCGACCAGAACTATCCGCAGTTGGAAGCGCGTCAGCGTTCCGACCAGGACAGGCACAATATGTTCATTGCTTCGTTCGTCTGGAAGACGGATTATTTTACGAATCATCCGGTCTATCGAACGATCGTCAATGGCTGGACTGTAACGGCTGTGTGGACGGCGAATAGTGGACAGCCCTTTACGGTGCTGACCGGCACGGATAATTATTTCGACGGGCAGGCGAGCAATCGTCCGAGTATTGCGCCCGGCAAGTTCCCTCATCTGATCGACAACGGCCGCTCGCGCGTTGCAATGGAGAAGGAATGGTTTGATACGACGGCTTATTGCGTAACTGGCAGCGCCGGCTGCCCTGGGCTGGGACCTCTGAACCTTCTTGGAAATACGCGCCCCGCGCAACTCAGCGACCCTGGTTATCGTAACGTTGATGCGTCGCTCTTCCGAGACTTTGGGATCTACAGCAGAATCAAATTCCAGCTCCGCGGTGAGTTCACCAACGTCTTTAACCTGACCAACCTTGGTGCGCCATCGGCCACGATGAACAGCTCCACTTTCGGTGAAGTTACCGGGAGTGGGGGCAGCAACCGCATTATCCAGGTTGGTGGACGCATCCTGTTCTAACTCAACCCTTCGGAGCGTCGGCTTGCATTGCGGCGCTCCGAATACTTTTAAGCCGTCTTTTTATCCCCGATCCATGAATTATGTAGCCAAGACAAGCGTTTGTCTGCGAGAATTGCGGCTATGCCCGGCCGCAGCCCGGCGAAAGATGCAGCACGGAGATACTTCATGAATCGATTGCGCGGAGTTAGAGGCGGATGTTTGTGCGCCCTGCTCGCATTGAACTTTTTTGCCACGGATGTTTGCGAGAGCTTTGGCCAAACGGGTTCCGTAGGGACACAGCAGGCTGCGGTGCAGAGAGATTCTGTTGCTGCGGCGGAGCGCTCGAAGTCTGTTGAAAAGCTGTTGGGTGAGATGACGCTGGCGGAGAAGATTGGGCAGCTCTCTCAGCTTTCCTACAAAGACATGCCGCAGGCTGTTACGGAAGCACGAATACGGAGCGGTGAGGTTGGGTCGCTACTGTTTGTGACTGATCCGGTGGAGATGAATCGGCTACAGCGGATGGCGGTGACGGAGTCGCGGCTGCATATACCGCTGATCTACGGCTTCGATGTGATCCATGGTTTACGGACGATTGATCCTGTGCCGCTCGCGTTGGCTTCCTCGTGGGACCCGGCTATGGTGGAGCGGACGATGGGGATGGCGGCGAAGGAGGCTCGGGCAGATGGAATTGACTGGGCCTTTTCGCCTATGGTGGACATCGCACGCGATGCCCGCTGGGGGCGGATTATGGAGGGCGCTGGCGAAGATACTTATCTCGGCTCGGCGATGGCAGCGGCGGAGGTGCGTGGGTTTCAGGGGCCGTATGTAGGTAGTCCGGACCACATTTTGGCTTGTGTGAAGCACTTTGCGGGATATGGTGCGGCGGTGGGGGGACGAGACTACGAGGAGTCGGATATATCGGAGATGACGCTGCGCAATGTATATTTTCCGCCGTTTCATGCGGCGGTAAAGGCGGGCGTGGCTACGTTGATGGCGGCGTATGAAGACCTTAACAATGTTCCGGCCTCCGGCAACCGGTTTTTGCTGCACGATGTGCTACGGGAGGAGTGGGGATTTCGCGGGTTCGTGGTGAGCGATTGGAATACTGTGCATGATCTGACAACACATGGTTATACAGCGACACCAGCACAAGCTGCGGTTGCCGCACTGAACGCCGGAGTGGATATGGAGATGACTAGCCAGGCGTATCACAACCATCTTGGGGATGCGGTGAAGCAGGGACTGGTGTCGATGAAGACGATCGACGAAGCGGTGCGGCCGATCCTGGAGATGAAGTACAGGCTGGGGTTGTTTGATGATCCGTATGTGTCGCTGGAGAAGGCGAATGCGACGCTGGGGGCGCCGGAGTTTCATGTGGCCTCGCGAGAGGCTGCGGAGCGGAGTGCGGTGTTGCTGAAGAACAGCGGTGGAGTGCTGCCACTGAAGCGGTCGATCAAGAAGCTGGCGGTGATTGGGCCGCTGGCGGACTCGAAGCAGGACACGCTGGGCTCGTGGAGTTTGGGAAGCCATCCGGAAGATACGATTACGGTGCTTGAGGGTCTAAAACGGAAGCTGGGTGCAGGCACGGAGATTTTGAGTACGAAGGGCGTGGAGATCGCGCGCGCGGATGCTTCGATCTTTGATGTTCAGTTTGCCAGTCCGAAGCCAGTGCTGAAGACGGATGCGGAACGCGATGCTGAGTTCAAGCGCGCGATCGGGATGGTGAAGGAAGCTGATGCTGCGGTGCTGGTGCTGGGTGAGACTCAGGATATGAGCGGCGAACATGCGTCGCGGGCTACGTTGACGCTGCCGGGTAAGCAGGAAGAGTTGCTGGAGGCGGCGGTTGCTACCGGGAAGCCGGTGGTGTTGCTGCTGATGAATGGAAGGCCGTTGGATATCAACTGGGCGGCAGAGCATGTGCCTTCGATTTTAGAGATGTGGTATCCGGGGTCGGATGGTGGGCTAGCGGCGGCGAATCTGCTGTTTGGGGATGTCGATCCTGGGGGGAAGCTGCCGATTACCTGGCCGCGGAGTGCTGGGCAGGAGCCGCTTTATTACAACCACTTGTTGACGCAGGATCCGAGTGGGGCGGGGACGCGTTACTGGGATATGCCGAGCACTCCGCTGTATCTGTTTGGATATGGGCTGAGCTATGCGAAGTTTGAGGTGGGGAACCTGCGGCTGGATACGGCGGAGATTAGCGCGGATGGGGCTGTGAACGTCGATGTGGATGTGAAGAACACCAGCGGTGTGGCGGGTGATGAGGTGGTGCAGTTGTATGTGCATCAGCGGGCGGGAAGCGCGTCGCGGCCGGTGCGGGAGTTGAAGGGGTTTCGTAGGGTATCGTTGCAGGCTGGAGAGAAGAAGACCGTGAGGTTGACGCTGACGCCGAGGGATATTGCTTTCTGGAGTCCGGCGACGCGTAGATGGCAGGCAGAGCCGGGAGTGTTTGATGTTTGGGTGGGGGATAATTCGGCGGCGACGCTGCATAGCACATTTACTCTTGGAGGGTCTCATGCGATTGAAGTGGCTGAGTAGGTTCGTTGCGGGTTCGTTGCTGTGTGTTGGTGCCGGGGCGCAGACGGGGTTTGTTCATACGCAGGGGAAGATATTGGTGGATGGCTCGGGGAAGCCGCTGCTGTTGCGGGGGACGAGCTTTGGGAATTGGCTGGAGCCGGAGGGCTACATGCTGAAGCTGAACGGTGGGCCGCAGGCGCCGGGGACGATTGAGGCGTTGACACGGACGCTGCTGGGGCCGGAGGAGTCGGCTAAGTTCTGGGTGACCTGGCGGAAGGATTACATTACGCGCGGGGATGTGCAGTTTATGAAGCGTGCCGGGTTTAACTCGATTCGGATTCCGTTTCACTACAAGTTTTTTGCGAATGGAAGCAATGAGGGGTTTGCGCTGATCGATCCGGTGGTGGCCTGGGCGCATGAGGCTGGGATGTATGTGATTTTGGACATGCATGATGCGCCGGGTGGGCAGACGGGCGCGAACATTGACGATAGTGATAACTATCCTTGGCTCTATGAGTCACCGTCGGCCCAGAAAGAGACGGTTGAGATTTGGACGCGGATTGCGAAGCACTATGCGAACGACAAGACGGTGTTGGGGTACGATCTGCTGAATGAGCCGCTTCCGGGGATTGATACGCTGGCTCACCTGAAGCCGATGCTGGAGCCGATGTTTAAAAAGCTAGTTGCAGCGGTTCGAAGTGTTGATAAGAATCATGTTGTGATCATTACGGGGGCGAATTGGGATGGGGATTTTTCGGTGCTGGGAGCGCCGTTTGATAAGAACGTGATGTACACGTTCCATAAGTATGGGATTTCAGGGTCGAAGCAGGATGCGATTGCGCCGTTTTTGGCGTTTCGTGAGAAGTACAACGTGCCGCTTTGGCTGGGCGAGAGTGGTGAGAATGAAGATGCCTGGGTGGCGGATTATCGGGAAGTGCTAGAAAAGAATGATGTTGGGTGGGCGTTCTGGCCTTACAAGAAGATGGAGAGTGGGTCTTGTGAGGTTACGTTTGCGAGGCCGGCGCATTGGGATGAGATTGTGGATTATGCGGCGCATTCGTGGATGGTTGATGTGAAGCATTCTCCACTGCGGGCGCGGCCTTCGGATGTAGTGATTCGAGAGGCTTTAGAGGGGTTGTTGGTGAATATTCGGTTTGAGAATGAGAAGGTGAATGTGGGGTATGTGAAGGCGTTGTTGCCGGAGACGACGGTGCAGTAGCAAAAATTCGCCTGTAAATACGGGCGTTTTGACGGTAAGGGACACGGTTTTGCGAGTGAAATTTACGGTGAATTTCATTAAATTTACGGTGGAATTTTTACCGTACGGTCAGGTGAGGGGTTTCAGGCTTTGGAGGAGGGTAGGGATTAGTTCGGAGACGGTGGGGTGGATGTGTACGGCCCGGGAGATGTTGGTGTAAGGGGCCTTGGCGTACATGGTGGAGAGGAGGCAGTGGATGGCTTCGTCGCAGCCTACGCCTAAGAGCGAGGCGCCAAGGATTTGTTTGCTTTCGGCGTCTACGAGGGCTTTCATGAAGCCGAGGCTTTCGCCTTTTTCGAGGGCGCGGTTGACGCGGGTCATGGGGCGGGTGGCGATGAGGATGGGTCTGCCTAATTTGCGGGCATCGGCTTCGGTGATGCCGATGCGGGCGAGGGGTGGGTCGCAGTACATGGCGTAGCAGGGGATGCGGTCGGAGACTCGGCGGGGGTCGTTGTCGAGGAGGTTGGCGGCTACGATCTCGTAGTCGTTGTAGGCGGTGTGAGTGAAGGCGCCGCGGCCGTTGCAGTCGCCCATGGCGTATATGCCTTCGACGTTGGTGCGGAGCTGGTCGTCTACTGTGATGTAGCCGCGGTCGTCTGTGGCGATGCCGGCTTTGTCGAGGCCAAGGTCCTGGGTGTTGGGGGTGCGGCCTACGGCGAGGAGGACGTGGGAGCCGACGGAGGTGGGCTCTTCGCCTTCGGGGCAGGTTACGCCAACGCTGACGCCTTCGGCGTGTGGGGCGAGGGTGATGCACTCGGCGTCGAGGCGGACTTCGATGCCTTCGCGCTTGAGGATGTCGAGTACGGCGGCGGAGACGTCTTCGTCTTCGTGGAAGACGAGGCGTTTGGCGCGCTCGATGATGGTGACCTCGGAGCCGAAGCGGCGGTACATCTGGCCGAACTCGATGCCGATGTAGCTGCCGCCGACGATGACGAGGTGTTTCGGGATGGTGTCGAGCGCAAGAAGGCTGGTGTTGGTGAGGTAGGGGACTTCGTGTATGCCGGGGAAGTTGGGGACAGAGGCGCGACAGCCAACGTTGAGGAAGATCTGTTTGGCTTCGAGGAGGTCGTTGCCTACGCGGACTTTGTAGGGAGCTTCGAAGCTGGCGGTGCCGTCGTAGACGGTGACTTTGGGGTTGGTGCGCAGGGACTTTTCGACGCCGTTGCGTGAGTTGGCGACGATGGCATCGCGGCGAGCGTTGACGGCTTTGATATCGACGGTGAAGGGGCCGACGGTGATGCCGTACTCGGAGGCGCGCTGGACCTCGCGGGCGGCGTAGGCGCTGGCGACCATGGCCTTGGTGGGGGTGCAGCCGGTGTTGACGCAGGTGCCACCGAAGAGGTGTCGCTCGACGAAGGCTACGGTCTTTCCGGCGGCGGTGAGGCGGGAGGCGAGAGATGGGCCGGCCTGGCCGGCTCCGATGATGATGGCGTCGTATGTGGGCATGGTCGCTCTTGGGGATTGGGTTTGGCTCAGGTGGTTGTTGGAGGAGAGCGTACCTCAGCGGCTAAAGCCGCTCAACGGTAGTAGAGGTTACGGCACGGCTGAAGCCGTGCCCTTAACGAAAGAAGGTTTTTACATCTAGCTTTTATTTCTACATCTAGCTCTTAGATGTGAGAGACGATTAGGTAGGCGCCGAGGATGGCTACGGCGTCTTCGAGGAGGCCGGCTGGGAGGTCTTTGCCGAAGGCGGCGGCTAGTTTGGCGCGGACGGCGGCTCCGCCGAGGGTGCCGAGGACTGCGCCTACTGCGCCGCAGAGGAGGCCTATCCAGAGGTTGCCGAGTGCGAGGCCGATGGCGGAGCCGGAGAAGCCTCCCATGACTACGCGGGCGATGAACTGGGGTGGGACTTTGCGGCTGGGGGTTTTGGGGTTCTGGTCGTTGACGAGCTCGAAGAGGGCGAGGGCGGTGACGATCCAGGTGGTAACGGTAGCTCCGAGGAAGGCGAGGTGGGTGCCGGCGAGCTGGAGGGTGCCGAACTTGGCGGCCCAGCTTACGGCGGCGACGGGCGTGAAGGCCCGGAGACCGGCTATGACGCCGATGAGAAGTGCGAGAACGATGAGGTGCATGGGGCTCTCCTTCTATTTGTGGCTATTGGTGGATGGTACGCCGAGGGGAGGGTTGGCGGTAGCGAATTTTGAATGGTCGGATGGTGGAGAGTGTTCAAAGCATACCCCGCGGCTAAAGCCGGATTCGAGGTGGTCCTATGAGACCTAAGGCTAAAGCCTTGGGGCGCCTAGAAGCAACGGCAACAGCAACAGCTAGAGTCGTGGTTGAAAAGTTCCAGCGGTGCGATGGTACGGCCTTGTTGGAAGGTCCTTCGACTGCGCATCTCGCAGAGTGCGCGAGATACTTCGCTCAGGATGACAAATTTGTGGAGGTGCGGAGGAGAGCCAATACGGGGGTCTCTCCACTGCGGCGCAAAAGCGTGGCCCTTCGACTTCGCTCAGGGTCGAGATGACAGATTTGTAGGTGGGAAGGAGAGCCCGGGACTAGGGGTAGAGGAGGTAGGGTATGCGGGCGGATTTGAATTGGTCGAGGGAGGGCTGCCAGGTCGTGGCGATGTCTCTAGGGTCGTCGCCGCGGATTAGGGCGTCCATGGTGGCCTGGTTGCAGATGAGAGGCATGGCTCGTGGCAGGTTGAACTGGGTGGGGTAGAGGTGATGGAGGGCGGCGAGGATCTCGATGCCCAGCTCGGGGGTGTCGGTTTGTCTGGGGTCTGTCAGGGTGACGCGGACGGCTTCGATGGTCTGGCCGTGGAAGGGGTAGTGGTTGGTGTCTTCGGCGATGGTTTCGGCGGTG
>Ga0302313_10003235_pt1 | contig 10828 bp, 7 predicted proteins | sample III_Palsa_N2_2_FD_200454 | JGI IMG/M metagenome (GOLD analysis project Ga0302313, IMG submission 200454) | Peat permafrost microbial communities from Stordalen Mire near Abisko, Sweden - III_Palsa_N2_2 | ecosystem: Environmental > Terrestrial > Soil > Palsa > Peat permafrost | place: Sweden...
ACCGACGAAATCGTGATTTCCGACGATTCTTCAACCGACGGCACCTTGAAGGTCATCGAGTCTTTTGAAGACAAAAGAATTCGATTGTTCAGAGGCCAGACCTTTCGTTCGCCCATCTATAACTTCGAGAACGCTCTCAAGCAAGCGCGCGGGAAAATAATCTTCTTGTCGGACCAGGACGATGAGTGGGTGGATGGTTGGGTCGAGGTTGCCGTGGCTGAATTGTCCGATGCAAGCCTGGTGGTGTGCGATGCGTACATGATCGATGCGGAGGGGAACCTCCGGTCGTCCGAAGAAACCAAGATATATCATGGCGTACGCAAACCGGGTATCCTTCAAAATTTGTATCGGAATGGATATATAGGTTGTTGCTGCGCTTTTCGTAGGGAAATTCTCGATGCAGCGTTGCCGTTTCCATTGGATCTACCCTGGCATGATTGGTGGCTTGGCCTTGTAGCAGATGCATTTTTCACATCGAGGTTCATTGAGAAGAAAATGATACGTTATCGCCGGCACGGAGAGAACGTTTCTTCGACGGGTGAACCGAGCACTACAACCCTTGCGAAAAAGTTAAGAATGCGCTGGCGAATCGCTACAGAATTGATACGGCGCTTTCTTGACAGAGGGTGGCGCGGTAAGACTTGGACGTCCTCTCGAAGTTATCAGCACCCCGGGAGGGAATAGGTTTGTGGGTTACCGTGTAGGTCAGCTCGTTATTTCGAAGAGGGAGAAGGAGTATCCAGCTTGGGGCGTCCCGGTCCACTATTGGCACGCTTATCCTTGCTGAGGCGCCACTCCAGCAATTTTATTCTGTAGCGAAGCTCAATGGCCCAACTGATAAGTGTCTTCGTAACGATACTTTTCCCGAAGTAGTCATAATGCCGATTCATCGACTGGAATCCATCGTGCGCGGCACGCAAACTCTTTTTAGGCATCTGGTCCAGACTCTGGCTGCCGTGATGCACGATCTGAGCTACCGGCGTGTAGTAAAGCTTCAGTTCCTTTTGCTTCAGCATGTAGCAGTAAGCCAGATCTACCGAGTACAGCGGAAACCGCTCATCGAGCATACCCGCGTTCTCCCAGGTGCTTCGCCGCAGAACGAGTGCGGTACTCCCGACAGCATCGACCACCTGCTCCCTGGAGTGATCGAGATTGCTGGCATAGTACTCGCGACCCACCTTTCCATCCGGAAACAGCTTGTGCCAGTTGAGCGATTGCAGTAGCAAAACCATGAGACCTGGATAGCGTCGTACGGACAACTGCACGGAGCCATCCGGATTCAGCAGCGTAGGCGAGCAAGCGGCGGCGGCTGGATGCGTATCCATAAACTCTACGAGCGCGCCAAACGCATTGGCTGAGATGTTTGTATCGCTATTGAGCAAACAGGCATACCGTGCTCGCGACATCTTCATGCCGAGGTTGTTGTTTTTGGCATAGAGCAAACCAACTTTATTGCGGACCAGGATCGCCTGAGGAAATTCGCTTGCAACCATGTCGGCGCTTCCGTCGGGCGAGTTGTCATCCACGCAGATCACTTCAAACGATATGCCTGCCGTATGCGTATAGATGGAGGCCAGACACTCCCGGAGAAGCGCCTTCGTGTTGTAGTTCGGGACGATGATCGTAATATCCAACGGCAATTCCACTGACAACTCCAGTATTGGTAAAAATCAGGAAGCAACTTTTCGTGCAGGTATTCCAACGACTATTGAGTAGGCCTCAAAAGATTGAGTGACCACTGAATTGGTGCCGACAACCACATGATCTCCGAGTTTCACCTTACCAAATGCCTTCGCGCCGGAGCCGATTGTGACATTGTCGAAGATCTCAGGAAGCAGCTCTGGCGTGAAGGCCATATCCAAATGTTTAGCCCCTAATGCTTTGATGCAAGAGGTCTGCCCGAAGCAGAGAAAAAACCTGCGGGGTTTTCTCAGCCATTGTGATGCTTCCCGTCGAACAGTTGTGATTTCATCCATGATAATGGACCACGCTTAGGCTACTGTTTCGATGCTCATCAGGCCGCGAAGTTTTAGCTCAGCCAAGGATTTTTCGTAGGCGCTGGCTACCAGCGGTTCACCGGAAGCCCATGCAAGGAACTCGCCAATACCTTCGCTGAATGGCCGCGCGGGTGTGAATCCAATAATCCGTTGGAGTTTGGTAACATCGGCACACGCATGCCGGATATCGCCTTCGCGAAAGGCGCCGTTCACCGAAACCTTCGACGAACTCCCAAAGTATCGAACGATGGCCTGCACAACGTCATTGACCGTAACTGCCACGCCGGTGCCTACGTTCAACGCAATCGGAGACTGTTTCTCAGCGTCGACGCAGCGGTACGTTGCTTCGACGACATCGTCGATGTAGACAAAGTCGCGGCTTTCTTTGCCGTCTTCGAAGATGTAGATCGGCTCGTTAGCCCGTGCCTGGTTCGAAAAAATAGCAAGAATTCCGGTGTAGGGATTCTTTAGCGACTGTCCTGGACCATAAACATTCTGGTAGCGCAAGGCAAATCCGTTGATGCCGAGCGTCGCAGCATAAAGCAGGATCATCTGCTCCTGCACTTGCTTGGTAAGACCATACATGGACGATGGATGAAATATTGCTGCTTCGGTCGTGGAAGTCATCGTAGTATAGCGACCGCACTGTGGGCAGCGGGGTTCAAAATTGCCGCTCTTCATATCGAGGGTTACACGCGCCAATGGATACACTAGGCCATGTTCGGCGCAAAGAGCAGCACCCTCCCCATAGATAGCACGCGAGGAGGCCACAATGAGGTTCTGGACAGAGTGCTTGCCAGCCAGCAACAGTTCCATCAGAACTGCTGTTCCGCTAATGTTTACATCGGAATAATGCCGCACCTGGTACATAGATTGACCAGTGCCGGTCTCCGCAGCGAGGTGGATCAGGATTTGCTGGCCCGCGAGGGCCCGTTCGCAAAGTGCTCCGTCGCGAATGTCTCCGCGGAAGAGCTTAACGTGATCACGGATATCGTTTGCCAAATCCTGATTTTCGCCGTGGATCTGGGGGCTGAAGGAATCGAGTATGGAGACTTCATGGCCCGCTGAAAGAAGCTTTCTGGCAAGTCGTGAGCCAATGAAGCCAGCTCCGCCGGTAATAAGAACTCTTGAATTCAACACTAACTCCTAGTGCCCAATGATACGAGAAACCCGCCCAATTACAAGACGCATAAATAAGTTGAAGGGCATTCGCGATCGTCCCATGGTGTGGGATGGTCGATACGCCACTCGATAGGCACGCGACGCAGAGCGCTATGCCTCTGTGTGGCGATCCCCGGTGGGATGATTGGCGTGATGCACCGTGAAAGCCGTGATATCTTGGGCGCGTATGGAATGGCGCGTAACGAATCTAACCGGCAGGTGACAAATGTCTCAGCCTAGATGGGTACGTAGGCTTCTAAAAATCCTTTACTTTGTTAAAACTGGATACCTCGCTGACGGCGAGCGTGTCATCCCGGATTTCCCGGATGAAAATTTCCAGAACCATTTAAAGGTTTACAAATTCCTGGGACAGTTCGTCCAAGGCGCAGATGTCCTCGATATCGGCTGCGGCACTGGGTATGGGACGGCCCATCTGGCAGAGAACGCTAAGAGCATTGTTGGAGTGGATATCTCGAAGTCCGCTTTGAAGTGGGCACGGAAGCGCTATCCCGGTATTCGCTATTTGGAAATGGACGTGCAGCAACTCGAGTTTCCCGATAGATCTTTCGACGTTATCGTATCGAGCGAAAATTTCGAACACTTGCCTGATCAGGCAAAACATGTTGCCGAACTTGCGAGAGTACTTCGCGAAGATGGCCTGTGTTTCGTCGCCTCTCCGAATCCGGAGATGACGATAGGACAATACAACCGCTATCACATGAAGGAAAATTCTTTTGATGAGCTGCTAGCGTTGTTTTTACCGCACTTCGAAAAAGTGACCATCGTCGAAAATACTCTTGAACCGCCTACCTTAACTGGACAAGAGATGCGAGCCAAGAGATGGAGCGAAAACCGCAAAGGTGTCCCTTTGCCGGCGGGAATGGACGCTACGTGGCTAAGTAACACACACAGCTTCTTTTGCTTTCTCAGGGAGCCAAGAGGACTCCGGGGATAATACCAAGGGATTTCATAGAAAATGCCAGCCACATAGGCTGGCATTGGCTGGAACCTCAGGATTCCAAATTTTGGTGCGGAGGAGGGGACTTGAACCCCTATGCCTTGCGGCGCTAGCACCTCAAGCTAGTGCGTCTGCCAATTTCGCCACCTCCGCATGGAGCCTGACACACCAAAAGTGCGGCAGGAGCGACTTGCGATCCGAAGGTAAGTATAACACTGTGGAGCGAAGAATTTGAACTGTGGAAACAGCCTTGCCGAGACCTGTAAATCAGCTGCCTCCGGGCTCCGGACGCGACCACGCTGCCGTGACGACGCTAAAAGCTGCGGAGCAGCTCAGGGAACCGCGCGAGCTCCAGAAGCTTTTGCCCGGGCGGAGGGCTGTTGACGACTTCGTGCTCGAGCACCCAGGTAAAGTCGTGCGGCAGGAAGATCGCGTTCAGGCCGGCGGCTAAAGCAGGGTTGATGTCTGAGCGGGGAGAGTTCCCGATCATCCACGTGTTCGGCGCATCGCAGGCGTGGCGGGCGACGAGTTCGCGGTACGCATCCTGCTTCTTCTCGGCGAGCACCTCCACGGCAGAGAAATATTTGCTCAGGCCGGAACGGTCGAGCTTGTCCGTCTGCTCGTCGAAGTTGCCCTTGGTGACGAGGATGCAGCGGTGGCGTTGGCTCAGTTCGGCCAGCGTCTCAGCAACGCCCGGGAGAAGCTCGATCTCCTGCGTGGAGATGGCCTCTGTGAAGGCGACGATGCGGGCGTGTTTTTCCGGGGTGATCTCGGTGTCGGTGAGCTGCTCGAAGCAGGTGATGAGCGAGCGGCGGAAGCTCTGGAGACCGTAGCCGTACTCGGCGATCGTTGCGTGTTCGCAGAGGTTGAGGTGTCCGCGGACTTCCTCGTTGGTGTGGACGCGGTGGTCCAGATAGGAGATGAACGCGGCGATGGCGCGCTCAAAGTAGATGTTGTTCTCCCAGAGTGTGTCGTCGGCGTCAAAGAGAAGCGTCTGCTTGATTAGGGGCTTGGCAATGGCCTCATTAGAGGCAGGTGAAATCGGCATGGTAGAGCTATTCTAGCCGTGATCGTTTCCGGGTGATACGCTGACCACGATGGGTGAAAACAGAGGACGGAATATCAGGTGGCGGAATGAGGTATGGCCTCTCGCAGCCCTTTTTTTATTGGCGGCTTGGTATTTTTTCAGCTTTTACAACAGGTTTACTGGCCTGCGGTCAGGCGATGGAGAATTTGGCGCCGGCATGGCGTTTCTCGCGGGGCGCCGCCCTTATCGAGATTATTTCACTGCCGGGCCTCCTCTGAATCAATTCAAAGCAGCGTTGGAACTGACCCTCTTCGGCAAAGCTCTGATTGTGAGCCGTGCCATTGGAGTTTTGGAACGCCTCTCGATAGCCGCCCTGCTGTATTGCTGGTTGCGACGCAGCTTCAGCGCCTCCGCGGCGATGCTTGCCGCCTTCATAACCATCATCGTATCGGCCGGCGACCGAACGGACCCGATCGCTTCATACAACCACGACGCCATTCTCTTCGCCATGATTTGCGGCTTTACTGCAAGCCTTTCTCTGGACGCTATCAAGCCCCGCTCAGTCCTGCTCCTCGGGGCACTGGCTGGAATTGGCGCCGGACTTTCGTTTCTCACAAAGCATACCGTCGGCGCGGCGGCGATGGTAAGCGTTCTGGTCTTCGGCTCGATAGCCCTCGCGAAACTCCGAGGTGTTGGCCGCTCTGCCGCATGGTGCGCTGCATTTTTAGCTGGAGTAGCCACCCCTGTACTCGCAGTGGGACTATACCTTTGGCGAGCGGGCGTTCTTCGCGCCTGCCTGACCATGCTGTTTGTCAGCGGTCCAGCAGCGAAGGCCACACATCCATTCCTCTTTCTCTCACGCGAAATAATGATTGCCGGCGATAACTGGGTATGGCTCACACTCGGATTGATCGCGATTTTGCTCAGCGCACGCGCTGTTTGGAGCGCGACCTTATCCGCCGCCGTCAACCCGGCGCTTGCAACAGGTAGATGGATCAACGGGATGCTCTGGGGCTGCTTTTTGGTGATCGCTACGGCGGAGTTTCTCGCGCATACATCTTTGCCGGCCCTGGTCGACTTCGGTAAAAGTTCGGTCTATTACGTTCTGATCGGGTGTGCGCTGCTTGGAATAGCCGCACTGTTTATCGGCTTGCGAGATACGGAAAAATCGTCCTCTCGCATCCTGCATATTGCGCTGTTTGCGGCGTTGGCATGGTCGGTTGCGGCGTCGCTTTCGTTGTCGTGGCCTGCCTTTGAAGCGATGACACTCCCTGGCCTCGGGCTCTTGCTGGCCGCCGCAATCGACGGGACAAGAGGGAAATGGGGACAAGGGTTTCTCTATCTTGTAATGGCCGCGATGGTCTTTATCCAGGTGCGCGAAAAGTTAGAGACGCCCTTCGGCTTCGACCATCAGGACGAAGCGGCGGTTCGATTCGCGACGACTCGGTCGCTCAAACCGGAATTGCGGGGTATGAAGCTTTCGCCGGAGATGAAACGGTTGTTGGACGATACGTTGTCGGAGATCCGCACAAACGCGAAACCAAACGATACGATCTTCACCTTCCCCGAGATGGGCATCTTTTACGCACTCAGCGGAAGAAACGCGCCGACGTGGACCGATTCCCACAACATCGACGTCGTTCAGGATAGTTTTGCAAGAGCCGAGGCTGCGCGTCTTCTACAGTCCCAACCGGCAGTGATCGTCTACGCTCGCCCGACGGAGGCGAACATGAGGCAGGACGAGCGTGTCTGGCGCGAAGGGCGTCCAAGCGGGCAGCGCGCCATAATTGCGGCGCTGGATTCGATGCTTTCGGATTACCGGCTGGTGGGCACCTATCAGTTGCTGCCGGATGACAATCCGATTCGACTGTACGTCAGGTTGAAGAAAAGTTCAGTCACGAGCCAGCCGTCACAGACCATCCTGCCGCCGGCACCGTCACGGTAAAATCCCACCGTAAAACACCGTCCGTAGCACCGTAAAAACGTCCGTGTCCCACCGTGTTGTTCACCGTCAAAAACAGCGAAAACTCTTGTCATTCCTGTCGATTTCAAATTGTTCCACGTGGAACAATTTGCCGTTCCACGGTCCGTCCCTCACGGTCCGTAGGAACGCTCCCGGCAACGCTGGCTCTAGCTTGGTTCTGCCTGTACGATTTCTTGCACCCGAAACCTTTAAAAAGCACAGTATGATGGTTGCCTTGTGATGAATACGGGAAACTTGTATGACTGCTTCTCCGGGAGATGACTGATGGTCCCACGTGTGGGGCAGACAATAGGGCCCTATGAGATCCTCGGGCGACTGGGCAGCGGCGGCATGGGCCTTGTCTTCAGCGCGTGGGACTCGCGGCTGCAACGGGATGTCGCCATCAAACTACTTCGCGAGGAGTTCGCTACTCCCGGGATGCGGAAGCGGTTTTTGCAGGAGGCCCGGGCCGCCTCGCGACTGAATCACGCCAACATCTGCACCATCTTCGACATTGGCGAGCAGGAGGGCGATCCCTACCTGGTGATGGAACTGCTGAAAGGCGAGACTGTCCGGTCGCGCATTGCGCGGGGACCGGTATCGCCGGAGGACATTCTCTGTGTTGCGATTGAGGTTGCGGATGCGCTGATCGTAGCGCATGGACGAGGGATCATCCATCGCGATATCAAGCCTGCCAATATCATTCTGGTCGAGAAGGCGGGCGGCCGCTTCCAGACAAAGGTGCTGGATTTCGGGCTGGCGAAGGTGGAGCGAGGCGACGGCGCGGAGACGAACTTCGACCTGACGAGCGCCGGGACGACCGTGGGTACCGTGGCCTATATGTCTCCCGAACAGGCCCGGGGAGAGCCCCTGGACGCGCGTTCCGACCTGTTTTCATTAGGTATTGTTCTCTACGAGATGGCTACAGGCGAGTTGCCATTCCAGGGGGCGACGAGCGCGCTGGTATTTGTGCAATTACTAAGCCAACGCCCTGAGGCAGTGAGGGACTTCAATCCGGATATTCCGAAAGATCTGGAGAAGGTGATCCTGACGCTGCTGGAGAAAAAGCGATCGGATCGTTTCCAATCCGCGGCGGAGCTTGTTGAGGCGCTGCACAAGATCAATTTAAAGCGGGGCGGGAGCAAGGGACTGTGGGGATCCAAGCCGGGCCGCTCCTGGGGAAGAAGCGACTCTCCAACGCTGCCGCAAAGAAGTGCGAGCCGGGATTTGCCCTCGGAGCCGGTGCGGTCGGCAGAGCCTGAAGCAAAGAGCCCGTCGAGTTCCAGCGATATCTTCCTCAGACCCGTAAAACGCATAGTGACCGGGGAATCTTCGCGGCCATCGATCAGGCCTGCATCGGAGCCGGAGTCGAACCCCCCGGTCAGCGCGGATTTGAGCCGGGAGTCGCGGCCCTTTTTGAGGCAGGAGGCGAGTCCTTCTGCGTTTTCGTTGTTCCAGGCTGCTTCTTCGGCTGCTCAGCGAACGTCGCCGCCCTCTTCTTCAAACCAGCGATTGGGAACACCTCCCACTTCCGCAGGTTCGATTCCGGCGGCAGCGGGGTCGTCCACCACGAACCGTCCCGCGTTCTCTTCGGGACTGAATCGTGCGGCTCCGCGAACCTCTTCAGGGGCGGTTTTGCCGGCGACTACTGTCGTATCGGGAACGCAACACTCGGCTGCTCCGGTTTCGTCCGGCGTGCAGCGGGCTGCCTCGGTCGCCCAAAGCTCTTCGCCCCAAGTTCCGGTGACGGACCCGGGAGACCCGGTTGCGAGAACTGCTGGGACGTCTTCTTCAAGGATGTCGGCCCGTCTTCCGCCCAAGCGGATGATGACTACCGATGCAGGATACGGCTTAGAGGACACGGGCTGGGAGACGGAGGAGCCGAGAGAATCTACGGGCAGCCGGAAGATATCCTGGGTGCTGCTCGTTCTGTTGTTTGTGGCGGCGGCAGGAACCGGAGTTTGGTATGTGAACTCGCACAAAGCAGCGCCGCCGGCCGATGTGCCGACCTCGCTGCTGTTGGTTTCTATGGCGAATCATACAGGCGACAGCACGCTTGGCGGGCTCTTCGGCTCGGGAGTGCTGCTGGACCTGCAGCAGTCGCCGCATCTTTCTGTACGCGGACACGGTTCAGTGATTTTGGGCGGCAAGGCACTTGGAATTACCGTTGACGGTGGAGAGCCTTCAATGGGTGATGCCCGCCGGATTGCAAAGGCTGTGGGCGCGGCCAATATCGCCTTTGGCGATATCCACATGGAGCAGTCTTCGTACGCGCTCTCGATACGGATTTACGATGCCGCCAGCGGCTCGCGGCTTGCGGATCTGACGGAGACAGCATCAAGCCGCGAACAGATAGCTGGCGCGATCGACCGGCTGGCCGCGGAGGTGCGCTCGAACCTTGGGGAGACGGGAGACTCGATCGGTCGGGATTCGGTCCCGTTGAGCAGGGAAGCCACGTCCAACCTTGATGCGCTGCAGGCTTATGCGACCGGCGACTCGCTAAAGGTCTCCGGGCAGATGGACGATGCAATGTTTGCGTTTCAGCGGGCTATCGGGCTGGATTCGCGATTTACCCAAGCCTATATCGAACTGGCGGACATCTACCGGCAGCAACATGCCGAGGCCGCAGCGGCGAAGGCTGCCACGAATGCACAGGACTACACCGCGGGAGCAGGCGAGAGAACTCAGGCACTGGCGCAGGCAAGCTATGCGCTGAACGCGCAAGGAGACTATGCGCAGGCTATCAGCACGCTACAGCAGCTTAGTAGCAGGTATCCGGCTGACGTTGAGGCGCATATTCAGCTTGCAGTGGCGCAGCGGCATGCGGGGCAGTATGCTGACTCGTTGACAACTGCGCAGGCTGTGCTCGCGCAGGCTCCTTACAATACGGAGGCTCGTATCGATGCTGAGCTTGCGATGATTGGATTGGACCAGACTGACGCGGCGAACCAGATGGAGCAGCAGAGCAGCGCGGCGGGGCAGCCGCATCCGGGAGTGGCCGCGATTCTGAGTCTGCTGAATGCATCGAGCGCTCCGATTCCGAACCCGGACGGCGCCCAAATAGCGGCTAAGACCGATATTGCAGGAGTGCTGGACGCGACAGGGCAGTTGAACGCGGGCCTGACGAGTTGGAGGGATGCGGCGAGCCATGTAACTGCGGTGCCGGAGCTGGGCTCGGCGACGGGCTATGCGCTGGCAAGAGCGGCGCTGGATCGGGCGCTGGTGGCGGACTGTACGGCGGCGAAAGGGCTGCTGCAGGAGAGCAGCCCCCAGCCGGCTGGGGTGGATGCGAATTTTGCTGCTGGAATGGCTAGTGTTTTATGTATGGATATTGAGGGTGCGAAGAGGAATTTAGCGGATTTGAGCAAGGGAACGCCGGTTTTTGTGGCGGCTAAGAGCTTTTATATCCCTGACTTAGCGGCGGCGATTGAGTGGAAGTCGGGTAATGCTAGTGGGGCGTTGTTGAAGTTGCAGGGTATGAAGCAGGACGATCCTACGGGGATGGGGCCGTATCTGAAGGCATTGATACACTTAGCTTCTAATCAGCCGCTGTCGGTTTTGGAGGATCTCCAGCCTTTACAACAACATAAGGGGGTTGTTGTGCTGGGAAATCCGACGATTTACTCGCTGATGGAGTTTCAGACGGGGAGGGCTTATGCGGCTAGCGGGGATGCCCGTAATGCTACAACGAGTTACAAGAACTTCCTCGCGTCGTGGGCGAA
>Ga0302313_10003236_pt1 | contig 10826 bp, 9 predicted proteins | sample III_Palsa_N2_2_FD_200454 | JGI IMG/M metagenome (GOLD analysis project Ga0302313, IMG submission 200454) | Peat permafrost microbial communities from Stordalen Mire near Abisko, Sweden - III_Palsa_N2_2 | ecosystem: Environmental > Terrestrial > Soil > Palsa > Peat permafrost | place: Sweden...
CGGACGTTCATCGCGAAGGAATTGAATGTCTCGGTTGAGAACGTCACTGCCTTTGTGCTTGGGGGCCACGGCGATACGATGGTTCCGTTGTCGCGCTATTCCACTGTTGCAGGTATCCCAATCACTGAGCTGATCGAACCAGCGAGGCTCAAGGCTCTTGAGGAGCGCACCGCCAATGGGGGCGCGGAGATCGTAAAGCATCTCAAGACGGGTTCCGCATTTTACGCACCGTCGGCCGCAGCGACTGAGATGGTGGAAGCCATACTCAAGGACAAGAAGAAGATTCTTCCGTGCGCGGCTTACCTACAGGGAGAGTATGGAATCAGCGGCCTCTATGTTGGGGTTCCATGCAAACTTGGAGCCAAAGGAATAGAACAGATCATCGAGATCAAGCTCACAGCTGACGAGCAGGCGGCTCTTAACAAGAGCGCCGCTGCTGTGAAGGAGCTCTGCACAGTCATCGGCGTGGCATGATCAGCACGACGACGGCAAAGAGGCAGGTCCCTCCAGGGGCCTGCCTCTTCGATTGCTGAGTCGTGCATGAAGCCGAAGAACGGTCTAGCTGCGATTGATGGTTACGCTCTCCAAAATTACTGGAGTCTTTGGTTGATCCATGGCACCGCGGGGAACGCGGCTGATCTTTTCCACGACGTCATAACCCTCGATCACTTCGCCGAAAATGGTGTGCTTTCCGGTGAGCCAGCTGGTATCGGTAACGGTGATGAAGAACTGGCTGCCGTTGGTGTTGGGACCGGCATTCGCCATGGCCAGTTTCCCTGGCTTCTTGAAGTCATGAGGGCTGCCCTTGGTTTCGTCGGCAAACTTGTATCCGGGACCGCCCATGCCTGATCCTTCTGGATCTCCACCCTGGATCATGAACTCCGGAATCACGCGGTGAAAGATCGTGCCGTCGTAAAGCTTTGGGCCCTTCTTGGACCGGGAGTTCCACTCCTTGGTGCCTTCGGCCAGTGCAATAAAGTTGGCGATAGTCTGCGGCGCTTCTACTTCAAAAAGCTTACAAACGATCGTACCTTCAGAGGTTTTGAAGGTTGCGGTAGTCGGCATTGAATCTCCTTTTTCTCATTACGACATCTATTCGGGTTGGATGCTGAACGGCATCGATGTGGCATCTTCTGCAGAAGATGCGAGCAAAGTGTTCCAAGTAGTTCTTCGGTCAGCGGGCCCAGTTCCTATCTTTCTTATTATCTTACAGATAGTCGTTGCATTGGGGAATTAACCTGGGCGATCTAATGAGGCCGCTCTTTGAGCGTTTCACCGCCTGCGGGAGCGGTTGTCGGGTTTGCCGTTGGTTTAGGAGGCAGCGGGGGAATCGGCTGGCCCACAGCAACGATCGTAACCTTATTCAGGGCAACCGGCGTCAGCGGCTTGTCTTGAGCATTGCGATCTACCAGGGCGATGCCTTTCACCATGAGCACGGTATGCGCATCACACTGGCCGAAGATTGTGTACTGACCATCGAGAGCAGGGTTGGCAGTCTCCGTGATGAAGAACTGGCTCCCGTCAGTTCCCGGTCCTGAATTTGCCATCGCCAGTCGGCCCGGCACGTCAAACCGAAGAGAGGGCGAGATTTCGTCGGGGATGTAAAACCCTGCGTCGCCCGCGCCTGTGCCCAGACGGTCTCCGCCCTGAATCATAAAACCTGGGATCACGCGGTGGAACGTGGTTCCATCGTAGAACGGCTGGTTGTTGACTTCTTTCAGCGTGGTCGGATCCGTCCATGTCTTGGTACCGGTTGCGAGGCCGATGAAGTTTGCCACAGTTAGGGGTGCTTCCTTATCAAATAGTTTGCAGGTCAGCCTTCCCATTGTCGTGTCGAAGAGGACGGTCGGTCCGGTAGGCGAAGCAGGAGGAAGTTCGTGTGCAATGGTGGAAGGCGCATCCGGAAGAGCATCTGATGGAACATTCGCCGCAGGAGCGGTGGTGGAAGGAAGCGTTGGTTGCGGAGTTTCCGGTGGAGCGGACTGCGCGATAGCGATCACGGGGCAGATGAGCAGTCCGAGGGCGCACAAGAAATTACGAGTCGAGAAGTTCTGAGTCTTCATTCAGACTTAAGGCTACTCCATGCGGCGCCAACGTCCAAGCCACCTTGATCTTGCGCCGTTTACGAGTCAGCGTAACTCCGCGCTCGCAGCCCCAATCACCGAATCTGCCGCGCCATAGTATAGGAGCCACTGACCTTTGTACGGTACCAGGCCCTCAGCGAAGATCGCACCCGCAGCGTATTGACCGTTTCGCTCATAAGGCCATACGGGGGTCAGAATAGGGTGTTCGGTACGATCGACCAGCTTGGCAGGGTCCGATGACGAAAACAGCGCCTCGCCAACGGAGTAGGCTCCGGGACGAATGTTGGGATCTGCGGCAAATTGATCCGCTACGGAGGCGGTACTGCCGGCGCTCGCGTCTTTGGGGGCGGCCGGGTCGGTGGGTGACGAACTGGTTATGTCGGGTTTGCCGGCCCCGGAATTCTTACCGTTGTAGATCAGCACGATGCCCTTTTTCGTTAGAACGGGCGGTGGACCGACCTCTGGAAAGCCACTATCAAAATGTCCAACTCGCCCGCTCATCACCACTTGGGGTACACCCGTTTTCGGATCCACCACGGGCGTCCAATGGATCAAATCTGCCGAGGTGGCCAGATGAATATGGCCCTCTCCCCAATACATCCAGTATTTGCCATGAAGACGCACGGCTTGCAGCCGTCCATTGTGGAGCTCTGTGAGAATGCCAGCCGATTTGTAGTGCAGGTTGTCGAACTTGCCGCTGTTGGATTTCCCGAAGGCTGGGCCAAATTTCGTCCATTCCTCCAGATTTTTCGACGTCGCGATTCCGACCGTGTATTCCCCTCGGTCTTTTGCGCGTTGCGTGTAAGTCATGACGTAGGTACCGTCGGGCCCAACCACGATGCGCGGATCTTCAACGCCGCCGGGGACTTCGTTCGATTTCTGATCATCGTTTTGCGGATAAAGGACAGGCGCGCCTTCGATGGTGAAAAAGAGGCCGTCCTTGCTGGTCGCCAGGCCCAGTCGCGAGGTATGGTCTACGATTTCATCCTTGCCAGAGGTGCCTTCCGCGCGGAATACAACCGCTACGTCACCATTTGGCGCGATGGTTGCAGCCGGGCTGTAAGTATGTCCGGCGTCCCAAAACGTCTTCTCCTGTGAAATCGGATCGGTGAAGTAATAAAACTTATTGGGTTCGATCACCGGCGCTTCGGAGGGGCGAACAAATGGTCCAATCACCCACGATTGCGCGGATAGGGCATTCGCTGAGAAGAGCGCGGCGGCGAGCACAAGAAGATCCAAGTTGCGCATTATGATCCTGTGGTTTTCGATTGATGTGCTCGAGCAGAGAACTGATCGATGCATTTGAGCCTACAGGATGCTCAGCGTGAGCTCAATCAGGACTTGCAATCAATCGCGGCTATCTGTCGCAGTATCTCATTGGCTGGAATGGTTTGATGGCCTGCCGACGTTCCAAAGGTCTTAAGACCAAACCCAAAGTGAAGGATTGCGCGCAAGTAAAGCTACGCAATCGTAGCCTTCGCCTGAACTGCACCAAAGACGCGCAGCAAATTCCCGCCGAGAAGTTTTTTCAACTGCCCAGGATGATAGCCGCGTTCGAGGAGCGCAGCGGTTATCTTGGGCAGATCGGCCGCGCTCTGCAAGCCCTCTGGCAGAATGGGGAATCCATCAAAGTCTGAACCGAGCCCTACGTGATCGATTCCTGCGACCTGCGCTACATGGTCGATGTGATCGATCAGCGCGCTCAAGGGTGCGAGCGGCAATTTGTCCTTGAGGAAATCCGCGTAGTATTGGCGGTCTGCGGACATCGAAGCGTCATAGGGGACTGGATCTCCGCGGTCTCTATAAGATTTTGTTTTAACTGCGTAGAGTGCATCGCGCTCAGCTTTCGTCGAGGACCAACCATCGCGCCAGGCAGCATCGATGAACGCCGGGTAAAAGTTCACCATCACGACGCCGTCGTTGGTCGCGACTGCGCGCAGCTGCTCGTCGGTCAAATTTCGCGCCGAATCCGTAAGTGCCCGAGCGCTGGAATGCGAAGCAATCACGGGAGCGTGTGTGGTCTGCAGAACTTGCCAGAATGTCGTGTCGGCTGTATGAGACACATCGATCATCATTCCCAATCTGTTCATCTCGCGCACAACGTCGCGCCCGAAATCGCTAAGACCACCATGATGCGAAATATGTGTGTCGTCTAGATCACCGGAACTGTCGGCCCATTCATTTGAGTTGGACCAGGTGAGCGTCATATATCTCACGCCAAGCTGGTAATACATTCGCAGCAATCCCAGATTGGCTTCGATGGAATGGCCGCCCTCGATGCCGAGCAATACGCAGAACACTTTATCGCGGTGGGCCCGAACGACGTCTTCTGGGGTCAAGCCTAGCCGCATCGAATCGGGGTGTGACTTCAGCTGGCGATAGACGCCATCCAGCAATTGCAGCGTCCTGTGTGCAAACCGTCCGTGCCACTCTTTCGGCTCAACCCAAATTGCAAAGAACTCCGCTGCCAGGTTGCCGGTCCGTGCGGATTCAAGGTTGAGCATGCCCGAGCCCAGGGGATCACTGAAGTTCCAGGCTTCATCCACAAATCTTTGCGGCGTGTCTGCGTGCCCGTCGATCACAAGTGCAGATGCGTGAATATTTTCCGGATCATTCTTCATGACAAGAAACGTATCCCTTTGATTTCAGAGTCTTGATTGTAGCAATGGAAATTTGAGTCGGCTGGAATTGCGCATCGAGCGGCCTGCTAGAGACAACTCCCCCGCTGCAAGACGCCTCCAAGATAGGCAGAGGTGAACCATGGCAGCTGGACTTGATTCGACTAAAACAGCAGATCGTCCTTCTCACGAAGCAATCGAGAGTACCGGGGGAGAAGCGGAGAACCAAACTCCTGAGCAGCGCCTGGATCATGAGGCAATGGAAAGCGCGAAGAGGGCTCAAAACCGGATCCACGATGACGAGACCAAGAACCCAGGAACGTCGATTTTCACAAAGTAATTCACTTTACAACTTCATACCCTTGGGGCTAAATTGCACCCATAACAGAAAGAGCCTCGCTTGGCGCGAGGCTTTTCTGTTTTAACGACAATACGGACCTAGGTGCCCAGGGCGACCAGGGCGACTGGGGCCGGAAGGTCATCACGCCGTTTGAAACTCGCGCAGACATAATCGCGATTCATATTGGCGATGACCTCCAGCGGAATCTCCTTCGGGCAAACGCCGGTGCATTCACCGATGCTGGTGCAGTTGCCGAAAGCTTCGGCATTCATCTGCGCCACCATGCTCAGCGCTCGGCGCTCACGCTCAGGTTCGCCTTGGGGCAGGACCCCGAGGTGGGTTATCTTGGCTCCTGTGAAGAGCGCAGCCGAGGCGTTTGGGCAGGCCGCAACGCAAGCTCCGCACCCGATGCAGGCGGCAGCATCCATTGACTGATCGGCAATTTCCTTTCCGACAGGGAGGGTATTGCCTTCCGGAGCCTGTCCTGTCGAGACGGAGACGTATCCGCCGGCCTCGATGATATGGTCCAAGGCCCGCCTGTTCACCACAAGGTCTTTGACGAGCGGAAATGCCTTCGCTCGCCATGGCTCCAATGTTAGTTCGTCACCATCCTTGAAGTGACGCATGGTCAGTTGGCACGCCGTGGTTCCTCGCTCTGGGCCGTGCGCCACACCGTTGATCACGAAGCCGCAGGAGCCGCAGATGCCCTCGCGGCAATCGTGCTCAAATGCCACGGGAACTTCGCCGCGGAGGATGAGCGACTCGTTCAGCACATCGAGACATTCGAGGACAGACATCTCGGGGTCGACGTCATCCATGGGGTACTTGATGAAGGCGCCCTTTTCGTTACGGTTCTTCTGCCGCCAGATTTTCAGTGTCAGTTTCATTTACTTGTAACTCCTCTGGCTGGGGTGCACGTATTCGAAGGTGAGGGGTTCCTTGGTGAGTTCAGGCGGCGTGTTCGGCCCGGTGTAACCCCACGCTGCTACGTAGGAATACTGTTCGTCATCACGTTGAGCTTCGCCGTCGGGGGTCTGATACTCCTCGCGGAAGTGGCCGCCGCAGGATTCGTTTCGATCACGCGCATCGATGCACATCAATTCGGCGAGTTCGAAGAAGTCGGCTACCCGGCCAGCCTTTTCCAGGCTTTCATTCAGGTCGTCTCCGCTGCCGGGCACCGTGACATTCTTCCAGTAGTCTTCGCGGAGCGCACGGATTTTTCCGATTGCGACTTCGAGACCTTCTGCCGTGCGCGCCATGCCGCAATAGTCCCAGACCAGCTTACCCAGTTGGCGATGGAAGGAATCGACTGTGCGATTGCCTTTGATGGAGAGGAGAGTATTGATCTTGGTCTTGACCGCTGTGACGGCTTCCTGGACGGCAGGATTTGACTCGTCAACCTTTGCAAACTTATTGCTCGCCAGATAGTTTCCGACAGTGTACGGGATGATGAAGTAGCCATCAGAGAGTCCCTGCATCAACGCGCTGGCGCCGAGCCGATTTGCGCCGTGGTCGGAGAAGTTGGCCTCGCCAAGCACGAACAAGCCCGGGATGTTGCTCTGTAGTTGATAGTCCACCCAGAGGCCGCCCATGGTGTAGTGAATGGCTGGGTAGATGCGCATGGGCGTCTTGTACGGATTCTCGTCGGTGATGCGCTGATACATGTCGAAGAGGTTGCCATAGCGCTCGCGAACCGTCTTCTCCCCGAGGCGATGGATCGACTCGGAGAAATCGAGATAGACGCCCAAGCCTGATTTGCCGACGCCGTAGCCGTCATCGCACATTGCTTTGGCGTTGCGCGAGGCGACATCGCGAGGAACGAGATTGCCGAAGCTCGGATAGCGGCGTTCAAGGTAGTAATCGCGTTCTTCTTCCGGAATTTCGTTGGGAGGCCGCGGGTCGCCCTTCTTCTTCGGAACCCAGATGCGACCGTCATTGCGCAGCGACTCACTCATCAGCGTGAGCTTGGATTGATAGTCGCCGGAAACCGGTATGCAGGTGGGATGGATCTGCGTAAAGCACGGATTCGCGAAGAGGGCGCCGCGCTTATAGGCGCGCCAGCTGGCTGTGACGTTCGAGCCCTTGGCGTTGGTCGAGAGATAGTAGACGTTGCTATAGCCGCCGCTGGCGAGAATGACTGCATCCGCGATGTGGACGGTGAACTCGCCGGTGATCAGGTTGCGAGCGACGATGCCGCGCGCCTGTCCATCGACGACGATAAGGTCCAGCATCTCGGTGCGCGGAATCATCGTGACGGAACCCGCATGTACCTGGCGCTCAAGAGCTTGATAGGCACCCAATAGAAGCTGCTGGCCGGTTTGGCCGCGCGCGTAGAAGGTGCGCGACACCTGGGCGCCACCGAACGAGCGATTGGCCAGGGAACCACCGTACTCGCGGGCGAAGGGGACACCCTGGGCGACGCATTGATCGATGATTTTGCCGCTGATTTGGGCGAGTCTGTAGACATTGGCTTCGCGGGCGCGGAAGTCGCCGCCCTTTACCGTGTCATAGAAGAGACGGAAGACGCTTTCGCCGTCGTTGGGGTAGTTTTTGGCGGCGTTGATTCCGCCCTGGGCTGCGATGGAGTGGGCGCGTCTTGGAGAATCCTGAAAACAGAAGCACTTGACGTTGTAGCCGAGCTCGCCGAGGGAGGCAGCTGCGGCGCCTCCGGCGAGGCCGGAGCCTACGACGATTAGAGAATGCTTGCGTTTGTTGGCCGGATTGACAAGCTTCATGTCGAAGCAGGCTTTCGCCCAGGCGTCTTCGATCGGTCCAGAGGGAATTCTTGCGTCTAGTTTCATCTTAGTTTATGAACCCCAGCAAAACACTGATTGGAATGGAGATGTACCCCAGAACGATAATGATAGCGATGGCTTTTGCCGCGATTTTCAAGTACGGGGTAAGGCGCGGATGGCCCAATCCGACCGACTGGAACATGCTCCACAGACCGTGGCTAAGGTGTAGACCCAGAAGGCACATAGCGAAGATGTACCACGCCGAAACCCACCAGACCTTGAAGCCGGCGACTACGTTTTGATAGACGTCGCCTTGTACGAAAGTCGCTTGGGGGTGGACGTAACCTGCTGTGAATTGAAGAAGATGGAAGATGATGAAGGCCAGGACGATGGGGCCGCTCCAGTACATGGTGCGGGAGGCGTAGGAGGAGTTGATGGCCTGTCGGCGCGAGTATTCGACTGGTCTCGCGGCTTTGCTGCGGAGCGCAAGTTGAATGGTTGCCGTAATATGCAGGGCGATGGCGAGGAGCATGACGCCGCGTTCGAGCCACAGAAGTTCGCCCAGGTTGTGGAGGAAGTGGCCGTAGGCGTTGATGTGCTCGGGGGCCTCGAACATTTGGAGGTTGCCGAGCATGTGGCCGATGACGAAGCCAAACATCATGACGCCGGTGACAGCCATGACGACTTTCTTGCCGTTGGTGGACTGCCAAAACGTAATGGGATCAGTGAGATGCGGGGTTATTTCCGTGGTGCTCATTAATTTGTCCCAGCCTTGTGGTGATGGAGCGTCGAGCCTGCGCTGAAGAGATGAGACCCGAGGTGCGGGGTCGGGGAAGGTGCAGCTACAGCCATTTTCGTTACTCCTTAGCCAGGTTTCGGCATGCGCGGCGACATCTTAGCCCGGTTTTGGGTGTCGCGGCGCGGAGGGAACCAGCGGAACTGATTATGGCTACGGCAAAATATCGCAGTCAAGTTGACCGTGCGAATAGCGTCCGTTCTGTGCGGTATGTAGCTAGAGGTGGACCGAAGAGAGTTGGGCGAGCAGAGCGCGGAAGGCGTTGCCTCGGTGGGAGAGCGTCCACTTTTGTTGGCGGGGGATTTCGGCGAAGGTGAGGTTGAGGGAAGGGACGAGGAAGAGGGGATCGTAGCCGAAGCCGTCGGAGCCTCGGGGGGCGGGGAGGAGTTGGCCTTCGGCGGTGCCTTCGGCGCGGAGGAGGATCTGGCCGTCGCGGGCGAGGGCGAGGTTGCAGACGAAGTGGGCGGCGTGGTCGGGTTGGTGGCGCATGAGGAGGAGGAGGAGGGCGTTGTTGCGGTCGTCCTTGGAGCCCTGAAATACAGGGGTCTCTCCACTACGCTGCGCTCCGGTCGAGATGACGGAGTCCTGTGGATGGTCGAGGAGGTAGTCGTCGGCGAAGCGGGCGGAGCGGACGCCGGGCTGGTTGTGGAGGGCTGGGACTTCGAGGCCTGAGTCGTCGGCGAAGACGAGGAGGCCGGGGGCGGCGAGGGAATAGGCAATGGCTTTTAGGTCGGCGTTGCCCTGGAAGGCGGTGGCGTCTTCGACTGGCTCGGGGATGTGCTTGAGATTGGGGAGGGCGTCGATGGCGATGCCTTCTGCGAGGGCTGCGGATCGGAACTCGGCGAGCTTGCCGGGGTTGGAGGTCGCGGCGTAAAGAATCATGATTTCAAGGTACATCGGGCGGTCGTTGCGGCATCAGAGAATTGGAGAGCTTGCGGAGGGTTGCGTGCTCGGTGAACGCGAGGGGTGCTCGATGGCTCGTCTATCGTGGGTGGTTTGCGTGTGTGGGATGTTGGCGGTCGCAGGATGCAAGGGCAAGCCAACGGTGCAGACACCTGCGCAACCTGCGGTGGTGGTGGCCCCTCCTACGCCGCTCGATGAGAAGAAGGCAGAGCTTGGCGGGACGACTTGGGATCCGGAGTGGGATGGGGTGGTGGAGAAAGCGGCGCCGGCCGATTTGTTGAGTGGCCAGGCGGCGCGGGCGGTGAGGATGTATTGTCCGCGATTTGCGGAACAGACGGAGGCGCAGAAGAGGGAGTTCTGGGTGTATACGTTTCAGGCGATCGCGGCGGCGGAAGCAGGGTTGAATCCTACGGCTGATGTGCATCATGTGGAGGCGCCGGTGAACGTTGTGGATCCGGTGACGAAGAGGCCGGCACGGCAGGAGGGATTGATGCAAGTGAAGTATGAGGATGCGCAACGGTATGGATGCGATTTCGATTGGGAGAAAGATCGGACGCTGCCGCTGAAGGATCCTTCTCGGACGATTCTCGATCCGGCCAGGAATCTTGGGTGTGGCGTGAAGATTATGGAGAACCAGGTGGTGACGCAGGGGAAACCGCTGGTGTCGCGGACGAGTTATTGGGCGACGCTGCAGCCGGGGACGGCGGGGTTTCGGGTGTTTTCGAAACAGATGGCGAACGTGCCGGCGAGTTGCGGGGTGCGGGGACGGCGGGTGGCGCGGAGCGCGCCGTTGCAAGCGACGGCTATGGAGACCCGTTGAGGGCGAGGTTCAGGGATTGCCGGTGATGATTCCATGGAGGTAGGTTGAACGTTGGACTGAGAGTGAGGCAAGGTGATCGATCACATTATTATGTTTGTCGAGGCAGACGGGCTGGAAATCGGCAGGATGGCGTCATTGGGTCTCGTCGAAACCTACCGACGAAATCATCACGGGCAAGGCACGCAGAACGTTTGCTATTGCTTTGACAATCTGTTTCTCGAACTGCTGTGGGTGAACGATGGCGACGCAGCGCGCAGTCAGGTGATCAAGCGCGCGAGGATATACGAACGCTCGCTGTGGCGGACGAATGGAGCTTGCCCGTTCGGTATCGCGTGGCGGCGATCCTTCGATGGTCCTGCGTTCACGATTCCGACGTGGGAGTTTACGCCGCCGTATCTGCCCATGGGGCTGTCCATCCCAGTTGCCACAGAGAGCGATGACCCGCGACAGCCGCTGATGTTTGAATCGCCGGGCGGAACACCGCCGGTGGAGTGGCCAATGGAGCGGCGGGGATCTCTTCAACAGGATGA
>Ga0302313_10003241_pt1 | contig 10822 bp, 10 predicted proteins | sample III_Palsa_N2_2_FD_200454 | JGI IMG/M metagenome (GOLD analysis project Ga0302313, IMG submission 200454) | Peat permafrost microbial communities from Stordalen Mire near Abisko, Sweden - III_Palsa_N2_2 | ecosystem: Environmental > Terrestrial > Soil > Palsa > Peat permafrost | place: Sweden...
TGCAGATGGCGCGGCCACACCTCGTCCAGCGTGGCAGACATGAAGCCCTGAGTTTACTTGGGACGCATTTATTTGCACAAAAGTTGAAGACGATCAAGCATCTTATTGCGGTGTTTGCTGCCGATGAGGTCTCCCCCGAGGCCAGCCATCCGACAGGCGAGCACCATGTGCAGGTCGAAGGGAAGCTTCGCGGCGATCTTGTGAAAACGCTGCTGCTTTTCACTCCCGGTTCTGGCAGGGATGAGGTACGAGGCGGCGAGATAGACAAAGAGGGCAAAGTGTCCCGCCGCTCTCCAAGGCCTGGGATGGTCGTCTAGATAAAAGGCTTGCTTTTCCCCCATGGAGTAAACCAGTATGGTTTGTTCAGGGAGGCGCGCAAGAAGAGACAGGAACTGGTCGTCTTCATATTGGAAGTGGAAGTATCTTCTGCGGATTTTCATGACGGACTCCTCGAACGCGCGTGGGACCTCCAGAACGGTGTGAAAGATAACGTAGTCCGCGTTCACTCGAAGATACACTGGGACGCCCGCCGAAGACCTCATGAATAAGACGACCAGCATGTTCAGGTGACGGGCCGAAGCATGCAGTTCTTTCATGGCGGCCGAGGTCAGCATCTCCGCCTCGACGAAGCCCACGTCGAAGATCATAAGAACGCTGCGCCTCTCGGCCCTCCTCATTTTCGTCTTCTGTCTGGCGACGAGTTCGTAAAACCACTCCTTGTGAGGGGCATGACGACTCCAGAGCGTAATCAGGTTTCCAATGTTCCCAAAACGATCGGCTACAAGATAGCCAGTCATCAGCACCACATCATGGTACCCGAAAGCGAGGTGAGTGAGAAGCGAACTGACTAAAGACTCGCTTGCTTTGGGCCACTGCCCGGTGATCATGTGAACCACACCCGTCTGGGGCAGCGAGGCCAGATCAAAGGCAGGAAGAGTCACAATCATCTTTACTGTCCATCATCACCCCACATTATTAATCTACATCACTCTCCTTATCATCCGAATCATCTTCTGCCTCAGCCGCGCTGTTGGCTTCATGGCGATCGTCGCGAGGGTCATCTTCCGAGAGATGCGAAGTCACTGGTTCCCTGGCGAAAATCTCGAAGAAGGACTTGCCCCCCGCGACACCATCACGAATTGCCTGCATTTCACGGCCCAGGGCTTCGCGATCAACGACGCAGTCATCATCTTCCTGTGGAAGGGGAACAAAGCCCACCGCAGCGCGAGCCTCCGCGATTGCCTCAGCGCGATGATCACGCCACTTCTCCAAGAGCTTGAATATCTGCTGGTTGGTCAGGGAGTGCGCGAGCTCGAAGGGGGTGAGGTCACAACGCTCCGCGTTCATGCCCTTGAAGGACTGGCCGATGCTGCCTTGCCCGCTGGCGACGATCCAGCACACCAGGTCATAGCGCTTCATGGAGACGGCGTACCAGAGTGGGGAGCATCCAAACTTGTCCGCGACGTCCAGGACCAGACGTTTGTCTCGCATCAGTCGATTCAGTATCTCGCGATCATGTGTCCCAGAAGCAATGAGGTAGAAGACAGCAGACCATCCATTCTCATCGATGAGATTGACGCGTACCTCAGGCTTCTCCAGCAGCCCCATGAGGGCCAAATCCCAGCCTTGGCGACAGGCCACCTGAAGTGGTGCCAATCCCTCCAGGTCAAGCGTGTTGAGGTTGGCAGCCGAATCATTGCGCCAATCCTTGTACTCCGCGAACCAGCGTCTCTTGATGGCGTCATGGAGGGAGGGGCAGGGCGACCTCCCGGGGGGAAGCGTTCTCTCGTAACACTTCATGATCCTCTTGATAGACTCGGAGTCGTAGTTAACGAATCCTGACGACGCCGGCTTCATGAGGGCGATCTCTGTAGCGGTGAAAAGTTGGTCAACGAAACCTCCGCCCTGAGCAGACTTCTCGCGAATCATCCCAGTGGCGTAGAAGTTCAGGTCCTTCCGAGATTGGAAGAGAAGCTCCACAATCGAGGCCTTGAACCAATTGCAGGCGAAGAAGAGCGCTGTGCGCCCGCGTCGATCCGCCGCGCAGGCGTCGATATCACGATGCGCCAAGAGAATGCGCACGTGCTCCACCTCCCCAAGAAAGCAGGCGTACATCAGCGCCGTCCAGGCGTTGGCATGGCAAGCCAGGTTGACAAGAATATCGGGGCGGGCCAACAGACTCTTGAGGTAAACCAGGTTCTTACGATGAATACTGAGCATGAGGGCACAGGAGAGGTCCCATGCCTGGGCGTTGATGTCGGTCTCCTGGCCGACTTCGACAGAAGATCGATCGCCCGCCACAAGTCGCAAGAACAACGGGAGATCGTCATCTTCGATGGCGCGCTGAATCGGATATCTGGCAAGAGACGCCGGCTTCAGTAAGCTCTTCTCAACATCGAGTGCGCCTGACTCAATCGCCTCATCACTGGTGCCGCGTAAATCAGCGATCGCCATGGTGCGCATCCCAAGATCCATCTTCATCATCACCTTGTCACTCATATCGAAGTAGAAGAAATAGAAGAGAAGAATCGAGGGCAGGTATCAAATACTCTGATAGCCAAAGTTTTGGTGCCTCTGCAACGACAGTGTTCTTATTGAGCATCAATAACTGAATCAAGACATCCGACACATCAAAGATAGTTTGCATGGAGGATATCAACGATTGTCATATCTTTTCTTGTGATACTGGGGAAATCATGAGGAGCAAAATATCTTACGCCAATGAATCAATCACGCCCTAATGTGAAAATCAGGCGGCGCTAAATCTGAGGAGAGGGACGCGGCAAGAGAGGCGAAGGCCGGCTCAGAATACTTGGTCAGGACAATATCTCTCGATGCTCCAAAGACCCGGTGACATAGAATCATCTGAATCTCGATTGGCATTCTCACTGCAATCATGAAAAACCGACACCGGTCGCATCTGTCCCGGTTTTCCTGGAGGCGAAGGAAGTCATCGCAGAGAAAGATGACGAGCGCAAACAGCGAGGCCACGGGGGCGGCAGTTAGCCCAAGCTCAAGGCGCACCGCCAGCCTGCAGTCGTCCGGGTCCCTTCGAAACCAGTCCAACAAACGCGCGATGGATTCAAAATCTCGGTACCTCGCCAATGCCAAGGGAGTGCAGAGTATCTCTGTGCGTGAAAAGGCGCCCACATGGTGGACCGCGCCTACGTTGGCCGCGAGCTCTTTCCCGCTGGCAATCAGAAGCTTGACCACGGCCTCGCTCTCGTTGTCGGCGGCATGCCAGAGAGCGGTCGCGTCCTTAAATCCCAGGAGGTCAGCCCGGACGCGCGGGTCATCCAGAAGCAACCGAACGATGTCCACTCGCTCCCGGCAACAGGCAATCATGAGAGGTGTGGTGCCATGTCTGGAAGTCCGGTTCACGTCAATCAGGGGGTGTGCCAGGAGCAGCGATACGATGGCAGGGGATTCCCAGCAACAGGCCAGATACAGCGGAGAGTGGCCGTCATCAGCGCCGCAATTCACGTCAATATTCCCGTTTTCGTCTGCCAAGATGCACCGCAATTCAGAGAGGTCCCCACTTTCCGCCGCCTTGTCGATGGCTTCTTGCATCCTCGTCTTCGCAGCAGGGAATCACAATATTTTGTTGCAGACAAGTGATCAGAAGAAATCCGATCGAGTATACGTTTCTTGTGATAATTTGTTTCGCAGATCACCTTTTGGGACACAAGACACAATATCTCAACTTGTCGATTATCTCCCGCGCTTCATTGCGCGCTGGGTGCGAGCAATCTGCTTCTTGTCGTCCTTGGTCAGTTCCTTGCGAGATGGTTGGCGTGTGGTGTGCCTCTCAAACTGCAGGGACGCCAAGAGGTCCGGAGGTGACGGTGTCGGGATGAACCAATCGCCGCCCAGGAAGTTCCTGAAGTAGCGCTCTGTGTCGCCTGACAGGACGATATCCCCGTCGAGACCGTCCATCCTGCGGGCCAGCACCATCTGGAGCTCCATCGGCAGTAGGACGACGATAGCGGCCCAGCGCCTCAGTCTCCGCAGGTGCCGCTCCCTCCCCGAACCAGGATGCGGCCGCAGGTAGCCGTCGCTCAGCAGGACCATCAGCGCGAACCAGCGAGGCGCGTCGCTCCAGCGAATTCCGCAGATCATGTCTGCCACCTCAGCCCGACTAAGGTGCCCGGGGTACGCAATGTCTGCATGATGGAACGGGAAAGCGGAGAGGGAAGTGTTGCGCCTGTATTCAACTCCGAAAAAAATAATGGGCGGATTCGCGGGCATGTCGGTCCACCACATGTCTTCCTCAGCCATCCGGACTAACTGGGAAAGGACGCTCATCACACTCTCAGGAGAGACTCAAACTTTGTTCAGTGCATTGACGTTTTGTCTTGAGATATCTTTATTGTAATTGATGATGGCGAAGATAAGAATAGACGATGGCAACGTCATTGTTGTCTACAGTCGACGCTCGGAGTGGGGTCCTCATTCAGATAGTCATTCTCGGTCAGTTCTCGGGGTGGCGGGCGGGCGGGGGCTGGAGCGGCAGGCCCCGTTGCAGCCCTGAAGACCTTTATCTGGGGCTTTTGAACACAGCAGAATTGGGCGAAGGGGCGGCCTGGCGCGAAGCAAAACATGTTGTAGTGATCGCAAACCCCGTGCACATCGATTTCAGTCTTCTCGAGCACAAGGGACCTGAAGGACCCGATGTTGGCCTCAAAGTAGTTGAGGTGATAGGCAGAAACCAGAAAATCCTTCTTCCACGCCTCGAGGCCCCTCACGCTTCTGATGCCCTGCAGGCCAAGACAAAAGACGTGGGAGAAGGATCCTCTCAGCATCTCGACGGGGATCTTGAGGGAGAAGAGGGAACTGAAGCACCAGAAGATGACTCCGAGCTCCCGGCACTTCATGAAGAGGGTGGCGACCTGCGGGTCCCTGAAGTGGTGGGAGGTGAGATTGCGCAGGCATACGATCATCGGCAATCCCAACTGAAGAAGGCTGCGCAGGAGGACCAGCATGGCGTCAGCCTGCCGTGACCCAAGGTCCCCACCACCCTGCACAACGGGATCGGGATGAGATGCGCCGCGAAGTTTGGAAGGCTTAGAGGGCGCGTCTGCCAAATTTGAGACCGGCAGGCCACCGACGCGAATGCCGGCGTTGGCGTCCTCGCCGTCACTGTCAACCTCCACCTCAAAAGACTTGGCGGTCCGGCAAGACGTGGGGAGAGTAGGCGCTGGAGGTGTGGCAGGCGGCGCAGCAAGGGCGAGCTTGGTGCTCGAGTGGGGGTCGCCAGGGAGCACCAGGAGACGCTGTAGCACCGGGGAGAGACCATCAAAGTCATAGATCTCCCAGGTCGGCCAGAAGGCGTCCTGCACCGCCTTGGCTAGCAGGGAGGCGATCCAGGCACGCTCCTCGTCGCCCTTGCACCCCTGCACCAGGATGGTCTCGGCGCGAGATTTCAGGTGCTCCACAAGATACTTGCCCAACGCAGCCATATTCGCCTCTGTCGATGAAAAGATATGAGAGATAGAGATGTGAGTAAATTGTTTTTGAGAGGAGAAAAGCGACAAGAATTTAAAAGACATCCAGTTAATCTTGATATCATTTTTCGGAATCAGGATACTGAGATATCAAGATAGAGGAAGAAGTAATATCATGCTATTGCCCGATGATGTCCGGTGTAAAGCAACAACCACGAGGAATGTCCATCGGAGATCACCGAGCCGGGTGCCCGATATCAGTTGGATCGCGAGGATGGCCTAACCTTTTCCTTCTCCTTTCTTGAGACGACAAAATGAATGACGGTAACGCGTTGGGACGGATTTGTCTCAGGGGGAATGAAACGAAGACTGTGGCGTTCCTGAGGAGCCAGACCAAAGATCAACTGCTCTCCTTGGTGCGGGAATGTGACACCTGGTGCGAAAGTGTCATGGCGCTTATCTGCTTTCGGGCGCGGGAGGATGCCTTTGCCGTGCTTGTCAGGGAGCTCGATGCGGAGGTACTCCAGGCGATGATCACTACCCGCGGGCGGGACGGCTACACCGCGGTTGCGGCCAGCGCACGTGGGGGATCGACGCAGATCATGAAATTTCTCGTGGGCCATCCCGCGATCGGATTGGGCCCACTGCTCGCGAGGGACCAGTCTGAGCGCGGGGACCGCTGGCTCCCCATCATGCTGGCCTGCCTCTACAATCATCTTGACCTGGTCCTGTGGATGCTGGCCACGATGCCGATTACCAGTGAAGTCGTTTCCGCGCTGCGGAATGATCACCTGTTGAGGGGATTCAGCGGTATTGGGACGATCCGGGAAACCGTCCGGCGTTATGTGCAGGACCCCGGGCTAGAGCGCCGACTCCTGAGGGCTCAGTTACATTTAAGTGATGCCCCAGACCTCTTTGCGCTTCTCGTGTTTCTCTCCGATGGCTTCCTGGAAATTTCCGGGCGCGAGCGTGTTCCCAAGGCTTCCGCCAATTCTTCCCGACGGCGAAAGCGTCACCTCCGATTTTTCCGCATAGCGGTGCGATTTCCCTTGGAACTCATGATGCGCGTGTCACATCTGGCGACCGGGTCACCGGACAGTTGCTCTGCCATCCTCACCAAGGACTCCGAGCCCGCTTTCCGTGAGTTAGCGCGGTCACTCGTTGCCTGAGGCGATTATATGACCTTTGCTGGGCAGCGTCATTGTCTGATTAAAATTCAATCTTATTTTGATTGTGATTGCCTAATATTGGTTTCTGATTGAGGTGTCGAAGTTTGTTGGCATCTTCCTCGACGTCTTTCGATGATCTGAGTTATGATGAACAATGGTTTGCGGAAATTGAGAGATGCAGAATGATTTTTGCGCTCATCGTTTGTTGAGCTATGCTGAGATATTCATGACGCGATATCGTGTTCAACTCAATCGGAAATTATGTCGCAATGGTGGGGTCTGCAAGTCTCGCAGTAGAACTGCCCGCGCAGCGCGTTCTTCACCTCGCCCAGGCCGTCGATGTAGATGAGGTAGGTCCCCTCTGCCTGGAAGGGGCGCTCGTCCCGGCACCAGCAGCACTTCAAGCTCAGCAAGCACTCACCGTGAGTTGATGCGCAGCCGAAGGCGCGACATGGGCCGCAGGACGTTTTGGCAATTGCCACTGGCACCCTGCCGCAAAGGCGGCACATCTTCTTCGGGAGGGAGGCCTCAACGCAGGCAGAACACAGATGCTCCTGACGTCTCGCGATGTACCCCACCTTCCTGCACCCGAGGCACCTGCCCCTCGCCCCGAGGCAGGTGCGGCACCAGCCCTCCGCAAACAGCCTGCCAAACTGCTGCCTGGTTTTCCCTAGTGCCGCCCTGTCGTAATCCTGACCACATTGCAGACACCCCATAAGATTGGACACGGAGTCGGTTGACATGGCTCATCGAGAAGTTGTGATATCCACTGTCTTTTGAGCGATGATATCATGATTTTATGATTTTTCATCGTGATGGAATCGAGTTCCTCAAAGATTACTATAAGTGTGATGTCGCCACAGAAGATCAGATGCCTGCCAAGCACTTGCTTCCGCTTTCAACTTTTTGTCTCCCCTGCAATGTCGATCACTAAATTGATGATGTACGTCAGTTTCAGGGAACATCCTGATGTGTTCCGTGATTTTTTCCTGAGATATCCTAGTATCGATCTGAGCGATGGAGGTGAGTTCTCTCGGTCTCCCTTTGCGGAGGCCTGCTCTCGCGGTGACGACAGGGTGGTGGAGGTTTTCCTCTGTCAGGCCAGACTTGATGTCAATCAGCGAAACACATTTGACGGACTTACGCCGCTCATGGAGGCGATTATTGGTTCCCATGGATCAGTTATCTGCCGCCTCATTGATCACCCTGCCGTCCTCCTCGACATCAGGTCGCACAAGAACGGTTGTTCTGCCTTTGCCTTGGCTTACGACAACGCCAATGTGTTGATGTGGCTCATCGCCTCCGGGAAGTCCCTTGGCTGGACAGCGGCCGACGAGGCGAGGGAGCGGAGACATGAGGCGATTACGGATCACGACTACGATAGGTCCCGGCGCTACTGCAGGGATCTCATCGATCGCTTTCTTGCGGACGAGGCGCTGACCCGCCATGAACTCAGGCTCTACATTGACGCGCCAGATGCCATGGCGCTCTCTGTCTTCGCCGCCGTCATCTTTCTCTCTGACGGGCTGTTGGCAATAAATGACAGCAATGACCGTCTAAAGCGGCTGGCTGTGCGACAAGGCGTGTGGGAGGACACCAGACGATTCCTGTGCATCACCCAACGCCTGCCCCTGGAGCTCCAGATGCTCCTCTGCAACGTGCTTGGGGGTTCGCCTAAGCCTTGTATATCATCTGCCGACTCCGAGCCCGCATTTCGCTACCTCGGCACCATTTATGGGTTGAATGAGACGCTCCTCAAGCTTGCCCGCAGCCGGGAGTGGGAGAGTGTGATGTCTCTCGCGAGACGATTTGCGGCTGAGAGTTTCGATCCGAACTATCAGGATGGGGATGGATTCACGCTGCTTCACTGCGCCTGTACCTCGGGGAGTGTTCCATTTGTGGTGTATCTTTACTCGAGATCTGATCTTGCCCCGGATATGTCACTCGTCGACCGGAAATGGGGCAACACCGCGTTGAATCTGGCCTGCCGCGAGGGTCACGCTGCCATCGTTCAAATCCTGGTCCAAAGCGGTTTCGACATTATCATCACCTTAAACTCTGCCAACTTTGAGGGTTCCACCCCCCTCTCCAACGCATGCCTCATGGGCCATATTGAGGTGGTGAAGGTGCTTCTCGCTGAGCGCGATCAGTTTGACATTCACAAGAGTGTTCCTCATAATGGTGTGATGCTCACTCCGAGAGATATCGCGATTGCCAGTGGAAATCTTGATATAACCGCTCTGTTTGAAGGTGTCAAATGAAAATTTCATCGCTTCAAACTTCTCTCGGACACGATGAACAAAAATGAAGAATAAAGATGATTTTTATCTCCTTGTTCTGTGGAGTTTGAAAAGTTCGATATCTCTCCGGGTAGCTCAGTTGGTAGAGCGCCGCAATGTAAGCCGCGTGTGTCACAGGTTCGAATCCTGTCCTGGAGATGATCATCTTTTTTTGATTCGATTATCAGGATGATCCACAAATAGTGATAGTGTTCACTGAGATAGTGCATCATTGTCTGTGATATTCAGAGTATTTCTTCCACCGTTGCGCAACCTGCTTCCGGTGCTGACTCATTTTTTTGCTTCAATTTGAAACTCGGGGATCTGACGGAATGAAGCCGCGTTACCGGCGACGCAAGATCAGACGCCTTGCAGCAGAGGGGAAATTGCGGGAGGCCATTGCCTGGGCTGGATACGGTGCTGAGTGGTCTGTCGACGATATCTCGCCCGACTGCCGCAGATGGATCCGGCAAGGGGCTGCACTCGGCGGCCAGTGGGACCTCTTTGTGCAGGCGGGCGGCCCATGGCCTGGGGATGGCGGCTGCATTGATTTTGGTGTTCGTGGCGGCGATATCGGGTTCTGCCGCAAGGTACTTGCATCTGGCGTGGATCACTGGGCCCGCCTGGCTTGCGACGCGATCTGCGCTTGGAAGCAGGAGGAGATGCTGCGTGATCTGATGCCCTATCTTGAAACAAATCTGGCGCGACTGCTGTACTGTGCCGCCTTCCATAACTGGCCTGAAGGGGTCAGAATCATCCTCCGGCGCCGGATTGAGAGGCCGGGTCTCGTGAGCGTTTTCTTGCAGTTGATTCGAGGTGCAGCGGCAGGCGGTCACGTTGGCTTCGTGACCTTCCTGAGGGATGAGATGGCGTACACCGACCTCCGGGAGCTCCTCGTTGTCGCGCTTCATTCGCGGCATTGGCGTCTGGCCAAGTTGGCTCGACGTTTCTGCCATGAGCCGGCGTCCGATCTCAGTGTCCCCTGCACGCTCGCCGTCGTGAGGGGACTCCTTGCGCGTGATGTGATCTCTCCAAAATGCGCTCTCGAATTGGCCAGGTTGGAGGTGTGGACCGGCATGCCGTGGGGTCCGCTGGTCATATTCCTTCTTGATGAGAATGAGGGAGCCAAGAACCGGGCGGCGATGGCGTGCGCCGTTGTCATCCAATTCTGCGAGGGTTTCCTGGCAGCCAAGAAGTACCTCTCCCGGCCTAATGCGTGCATGGATAAACGGCCAGCAAACCGCTGGCTGCGCTTTGTGATATTGGCTGCGCGACTGCCGCTGGAGCTTCAGATGTCCCTCTGCCTCAGGATGTTTGGCCTCGGAGGTGACGTCCTTATCTGGGATATCCTCAGGGCCGCGATGCGTCACATTGACATGATGATCCTCAGGAGAAGTGATTCTGTCTCTTTTTTCCGCAATGACAAGAAAGTTTGATTTCCCCCCTTCATGATGAGATGATGATTGTTTTTACACGGGGATGATATCTTTCTGCTGATTGTCTCCGTCAAAGCGCACCGTCTCTTTCCTCCCAGGTAAAATGCCACGGGATAAGGCTGTAGCGATTGAGGGGAGCGCGGCCAAGAAGAAGGGAAACAAGGGGGCACGGCGGGGTGGAGGGCATCGCGGGCAGGGGCTAGTGAAGAAGCTCACCAGGCAAATAGCGCGCCATCTGCGGCTCGACTCCTGTCTCGGGCTCCGTGGTGCGGCCAGTGAAGGCGAGGACGACCCTCCCGAGGTGGGTGAGGGAGCGCCCGTGAGCCGTTTACTCGATCCCACATCACCTGGTGGCGACGAGCCGCCTTCTTATGTCCTCGACGAGCCCCCTCCTGCCTATGAGCGTGGGGCAGATGACGAGGTTGTCGATGGGGACACAAGCGAGGATGAATGGGATCCTGGGGAATTCCTCGAGCCTTTTGCGGCGGAGTTTG
>Ga0302313_10003251_pt1 | contig 10808 bp, 10 predicted proteins | sample III_Palsa_N2_2_FD_200454 | JGI IMG/M metagenome (GOLD analysis project Ga0302313, IMG submission 200454) | Peat permafrost microbial communities from Stordalen Mire near Abisko, Sweden - III_Palsa_N2_2 | ecosystem: Environmental > Terrestrial > Soil > Palsa > Peat permafrost | place: Sweden...
CTCACCCTCAACAGCAATCCCCCGCAGGGTCAGGTCTTCGGCAAGCTGCCGGTCATCGACAGGCAGTTCCGGCAGATAAGAGCGCAGCCATTTCGTCAGTACATTCATCAGATACGAGAGCTTTCAGCGTGAATTCGGGCTTGCCAGCGCAGCCTCATCCATTGTCGCAGACCCTCCGCCAAACTAGGCGCACCGAACCACATCCCCAAGCATCCATATACAGTGAACTCTATGTCTCCGACCCTCCAGGAAGAGATTCGCCAGTCCCGGCCATTCGATTCCCTCCAGCAGGAGGTCCTGCTCAACCTCGCCCGAACCTCGGCCGTCCTCATGCACCGCATGGAGCAGCACTTCCGCGAGTTCTCCCTCACCGCCACGCAGTACAACGTACTCCGCATCGTCGCCGGCGCCGGTCCCTGCGGCATCTCGCAGTGCGCCATCGCCTCGCGCCTCATCGCGGAAACCCCCGACGTCCCCCGCCTGCTCAAGCGCACCGAAACCGCCGGCCTCATTCGCCGCACCCCCAGCCCGGACGACAGACGCGTCCTCCACGTTGGCCTCACGCCGCAGGGCAAACGACTGCTCGAGCAGATGGCCCCGCACATGACCGAGCTCAGCAAGACCCTCTTTCCCAGCCTTACCCAGACCCAACTCCGGGCCCTCAACGAACTTCTTAACGCCAGTCGTGAAAAATAGCCGCATCTTTAATCGCTGTTACAACATCAATTCAGATACAGTGTCTAGTGCGCACCAACACGCCAGACCAGAATTTTCTTACTGAGGATGACACCATGAAGACTCGCCTTTTCGCCACCGCCGCCGCCGTCCTATTGGCTACCGGCATCGCCGCCGCCCAGACCAGCACCTGGACCATCGACCCCGCACACTCCCAATCGAACTTCGAGATTCGCCACATGGGCGTCTCCAACGTCCGCGGCTCCATCAGCAAGATCTCTGGCTCCGTTATCTGGGACGAGAAGAATCCCAGCAAGTCGACCGTCGTCGCCGACATTGACGTCACCACCCTCAACACCACCGTCGACGCTCGCGACACGCACCTCAAGAGCCCGGACTTCTTCAACGTCGCGCAGTATCCGACGATCCACTTCCAGTCCACCAAGGTCACCGGCACGGTCGGCCACCTCAAGGTCGAAGGCAACCTCACCCTCGCCGGCGTCACCAAGCCCGTCGTGCTCGACGTTGACGGCCCCGCGACCCCACAGAAGAACCAGAAGGGCAACCTCATCAGCGGCTTTGAAGCCACCACGGTCCTCAAGCGCGCCGACTTCAACTTCGGCCCCAAGTTCGCTCCGCCGATGCTCGGCGACGAGGTCAAGATCACCATCGACGTTGAGATGGACAAGCAGTAAGCAAGCTCCCTCGCCGGAAAACAAGAAGGCCGCCGATACCCTCGGCGGCCTTTTATCTGCTTTTCTGGTTGTCATTCTGACCCTGAGCAAAGCCGAAGGGGAATGAACCTGTTGTCTCCCGTTCTTCGTTGGCTTATGCAAACTGTTCGAGGAACCGCATGTCGCCTGAGTACAGCAGTCCGATATCGCTGATCCCATACTTCATCATCGCAATGCGATCGACGCCCATTCCAAAAGCAAAACCGCTTATCTTCGCACTGTCGTACGCAGGCTCTCTGCCTAATTCAATCCTTCTTTGATCGACCGCTTGAAACACCGCCGGGTCGACCATCCCGCATCCCAGCAGCTCAATCCATCCCGAGTGCTTGCACTTCCGGCAGCCCTTGCCGCCGCAGAAGATACAAGAGATCTGCACATCCGCACTCGGCTCGGTGAACGGAAAGAAGCTCGGAAAGAACCGCGTCTTCACCGCCGACCCAAAGAACGCCTTCATCGCATGATCGAGCGTCCCCTTCAGATCGCTGAAGGTAATGTTCGTATCCACGCAAAGCCCCTCAACCTGGTGAAACACCGGCGAGTGCGTCGCATCGGCCGCCTCGTTCCGATGTACCTTCCCCGGAATCACAATCCGCAGCGGTGGCGCCTGTTCCAGCATCGTGCGAATCTGCACCGGCGACGTATGCGTCCGCATCAGCAGCCTCTCGCGCAGCGGCTTCGCTTCCTGCCCGGCGAGCACCAGCGTATCCTGCGTATCCCGCGCCGGATGGTTCGGCGGAAAATTCAGCGACTCGAAGTTATTGAAGTCATTCTCAACCTCCGGCCCCAACCCAACCGAGTACCCCATCCGCTCGAAAACGCCGACAATCTCAGCCATCGTCTTAATCAGAGGATGCTCCGCGCCAATGCGCTGCGCACTGCCGGGGAGCGAAACATCCAGCCCAGCCGCCGCGGCCTTCTCACCGCCAGCTGTAGCCGATCGTGCCTCTTCAATCTGCGCCTTCAGCTTGTTGAACCGCATTCCAAGCGACTTCTTCGCCTCAACCGGCGCCGACTTCAACCAAGCCGCGCTAAGCTGCCCCAGCCTGCCCTGCTTGCGCCCAAGCCACTCCAGCCGAAAGGCCTCCATAGCCTCATCGCTGGTCAGGGCACGCGTCTGCGCCGCAACTTCACCTTCGAGCTCCACAAACACGCGGTCAAGCTCGGCCTCATCAAACTGCTTCAACTCTGGAATCGCTGCACTCATATCGTCGAATCTTCAGGATAAATGACGCCGCCTTACAGCGCCCACCAAACCACCGCCGCCATCAACACGCCCAGCAGCAGGCTTCTCTTATCCGTAATCGCAAACACCACCGGATCGTCGTGCATCTCACCCCGGCTCGCCAGCATCCACACGCGGCTAAGCCACAGCAGCATCACCGGAACCACCAGCCAAAGCCGCGCGATGTGCTGATAAAGCTTCGTATTCTCCGGGTTATTGATGTACAGCGTCAGCACCACCACCGCCGCATACATCGCTCCCGTACCCAGCGCCCGCAGCTGCTCCAGATCGCTCACCAGATAGCCGCGCCCATTGGTCACCGCGACCCCGCGTTCCCGCAGCGCCTCCAGTTCGCTGAACCGCTTCACAAACGCCAGCGAAAGAAAAAAGAACACGCTGAACCCCGCCAGCCACGCCGAAACCGCAACATCGGTCGCCGCGCTTCCCGCCAGTATCCGAACCGTGTACAGCCCGCTCAGCACAAAGACATCCCACAGCAGCGTCCGCTTCAAATAAAGCGAGTACGTCAGCGTCGTCACCGTATAAATTCCCAGCCATTCGAGAAACTTATAGGGCTGCGACAGATCATAACCACCGCGCATGTTCGTAAATATCTGCGGCAACGCGATCGCCAGCGCCAGCGCCGCCAACATCAACGCCACCACCATCAACACGCCGCTGATCGGAGATAGATCCCCCGCCGCAAACGGCCGCCTGCGCTTCCGCGGATGCCTTCTATCAGCCTCAATATCCAGCAAATCGTTGATGATGTAGGTCGCCGAAGCGCACATCCCAAAGCTGAAAAACGCCACGCCCGCACCCGTCAGCGTCGCCGCATTCCACGCATGGGCCAGCAGCAGCGGCACAAAGATCAACACATTTTTGGCCCATTGATGCAGCCTCACCGCTCGCAACCAGCTTCGGAGCACCGGCGTTCGCGCCTCAAAGCTCGTTACCGGCACAGTCCCCGCCCGCTTCATCGCACCACGCAGCGCCCTATCCGGGTTCGCAACCATCGGGGACACGCAAGCCGCCAACAGCACCGCGTCGGGCTTCGCGTTCCCGATATAACAAAACTCATCCCCAAACCGCGCCTTGAACGCCGCCAGCTTGTTCCCGCCGGCCAGGTTCGTCTCCCCATCCGACGCCAACACCCCGCGAAATATCCCCAGATAAGCCGCCACCCGCTCCGCCAGCGCGCCATCCGCCGCGGTCGCCAGATAGATCTCCCGCCCAGCGCCAGCCTCCACACGCAACCACTCCAGCAGGGTGTGGTTATACGGCAGATGCTCCACATCCAGCGCAACGGCAGCCGTCACATGCCTCTTGAACGAAGCCTTCCCTTGCGCAATCCACCCTGGAATCCGCAGCAACTCCTGCGGCCTTTGCCGCGCAATCACCAGCACCGAGTCCACCAGCGTATCCGACTTCACCAGCGTGCCATCCAGATCCACGCACAAGGGCACCCCCGCCCGCAACTCTGGCCGCACCACTACCCCGCCGGATTCCATCACGACCTCAGTCATAGCCCGTAAATTCCCTAAGACACCATCTCACCACAATTTCGGCTCTTTCCAACACTGGAACATGAATCCAGTGCCGCACGTCTAACATCAGGACAATGCCTCGCCTCGCTCCCATCGCCGTTCTCCTCTGCCTCACCCTGCCGCTCAGCGCCCAGATGCACAAGGTCGCACCGCCGGAAAAAGTCACCCGCGCCGTAGCCGTATACGAGTGGACCGGCGACCTCGCCAAGCCCACCGCCGCCCGCCTCGTGCCCATCTCGCTCTTCATCAACGGCCACATGGAAGACGCCGGCGTCTACCTCGCGCAGCCCATGCCCTTCGCTCTCCAGACCGGCGACATCTACTCCATCGAGCAGGCCGGCCTATCCCAGGGCACCTTCGATCTCGCTTACTCCCGCAACATCATCACCCGCCGCTCGCTCGGCGACGACGATCCCCTCGGCGCCTGGTATGGCTACGGCGTCTACGCTCCCCTGCCGCCGCCCTCAGCCGTCAAGCCCCTCAAGGCCTCCAACCACATCGCCTCCATCGACGGTGGCCCCGAAGACGACTCCGACCCCAACCCGCACTTCAAAGGCCGCCAGCCCGGCCAGCCCGACGACTCCAACCCCACTACTCCAACCCCAGCCGCGTCGACGCCCGCAGCCCCTGACGACCCCGACCGTCCGCATCTCTCTCGCCGCGTCGACCCCGCAACGCCCGCCGCATCAACCGACACCGGCACCACCCCCGACGACGATCCCGACCGTCCCACCCTCCGCCATCGCGACCCCACGCCCGACCAGCCCAAGGGCAAAAAGCAAAAAGCCAGCGACTCCGGCGTCATCCCCATGTCCACCTCCCTCAACGACGACCCCAACCGCCCCACCATGCGCCGCGGCCAGGTCAACGTCACCGCACCGCCCGCCGAGCTCGCCACGCTCCCACCCGATCTCCACCAGATCGTCGCCGTCTCCGACGCCACCAACCGCGACCCCCACCCCTTCGCCCGCGACTGGTCCACCCCCACCGAGCACGTCGAAACCCTCAAGCAGCTTCAAACCCTCGCTCAAGCCCGCATCGCCCAATACCTCACCACCTGGCGCCTCACCGCCGCAGCTTCCACTCCCACCGGCCCCAGCTTCGCCCAGCCCCAGGCATCCAGCGCCCCAACCTCCCACCTCCGGTTCGGCCCTCATCCGATCCAGACCGCCCCACCTCCGCCAACCCTCGCCATCGAACAACTCAACGCCTACACCCTCACCTACGGCGGCCTGCCCACCTTCGTCTACTCCGCACAATCGCCCATCACCATCGGCGGCCCGGTTTACATCACCCTCGTCGCGCAACGCCTGCCCTCGGGCGAGTTCCAAGTCTCCCTAAGCTCCATCACCGACGCCGCCCACCTCGACCGCGCCCCCTGGCTCCGCCTCGTCGACGCCGTCGACCCCGACGCCAGCCACCGCGCCGACCTCCTCTTCGAACTCCGCGCCCAAACCAGCCGCCAGTTCGCCCTCTACCGCCTCGTAACCGCCCACGCCGAGCAGCAGTTCGTCACCAGCATCATCGAGTAGTCACCCGACGATCCGCCGGCCTCAGCGCCCACGACCCAAACAGCAACGCCATCACCACCAGCGGCGCGGCCACATGCCACCACACACCGTCGGTAGCCAACACCGCCACGACCGCCCCGCTCAAATCGAAGAACATCCCCGCATACGCCCACTCCTTCAGCACCGGAAGCCGCGGAGCCAGCAGAGCGATCGAACCCAGCACCTTCCAAACCCCCAGGAAGATCACAAAGTAAAACGGAAACCCGAGCTTCTCCACGCCCTCCACCGCCTGCGGCTGACGCATCAGGTAGAAGATCCCGCCCGGTAAAAACGCAAAGGCAATCAGTGCAGTGCAAATCCAATAACCCACAACTCTAGCCTTCATGATGTCCCTCCTTGGCAATCTCTCCAACAACCCGCTCCAACCCACCCACAAACTTCTGCAACCATAGCTCAAACATTCCCTGCGAATCCACATTTATCAAGCGCTTCTTCATTGACGAGGCTTCCCCAAGGTCCAATAGCAGCCCATGTGAACCATCTCCCGTCTTCTCGCGTATCAGCATCATGCTGGTTCTCGACATCATCGCCATCCTCTCCCTCGGCCTCATGATCGGCGTCGAGTTCGCCGTCTCCGCCTTCATCAACCCCACCATGCGCAAGCTGGAGGAAACGCCGCAAGCGAAAGCGCTCAGCATCTTCGCCGCGCTTCTCGGCTTCGTCATGCCGTTCTGGTACGCCATCAATCTTGTGCTTCTCATCGCGGAAGCCATCGTCCGCCGCCATACACCCGCGCTCACGCCGCTTACCATCGCCGCAAGCCTCTGGGTCTTTATCATCATCGTCACCATCGCGGTGCTCGTCCCCATCAACGACCGCATCGCGAAACTCCAGACGACCGCACTCCCCGCCGACTGGCAGCAGGCACACAGCCGTTGGAACACCCTTCACCACGTGCGGGTAGCCTTGCTCATTCTTGCATTCGTGCTCGCGCTCTATGCCATCCTCACAACACGCTAACTCTCCACCACCGACCCCAACTTCCTCGGCCCATCGCCCCACTTCCTCCGCAGCCACCGATTCATCGGCTCGCTATACCCCCGAGCCACTAGCTCCCCAACAACTCCCGCCAGCACCACCGCTACTGCAAACATCGGCCAAACCGCGCGCATCGGCTTGCCCTGTGCCACAAACCAATCGAACAACCCCAGCACCACAAACACATGCGTCAGATAGATCTCATAACTCCGCCGCCCCAAGCCCAGCACCGGCGCAAGCACCCTCCAACTCCGCCACCGAGTCTCCGCCGCCACGGCAATCAGGCAGCAAGTCCCCACCGCCAGCACAGTCATATTCAACCCATCCCGGCCCAACCCCCACACATACGCCTTGAGCGAAAAGCACAGGCTAAACACCACGAACCCGGCCCCAACTAACCCCACCACCCAGCGCACGCCGCGCAACATCGGCTTCCACGCCACCACCAGCGCCGTCAGGCATCCCATCGCAATCGCATCCATCCCACCCAGATACGAATACTCCCGCCATACCGGGTTATGGTTGAACACCTTCGCCCGCGCAAACGGCCCAATCACCACAAAGCAGAACATCACGATGGCAAAGATCCGCTCCCGCCGAAACACGCGGCACACCAGCGGAAAGAACAGATAAAACATCTCCTCCACCGAAAGCGACCACAAGATATCCCAGCTAGCCGGCAGATACCCCCGCGCCGCCTCCAGCCAGTTGATGTGAAACGTCAGCGCCGCCACCAGCGCCCGCCCCAACCCACCGGTCTTCGCCGAAACCACATACCCCTTCACCCCTGCAAAGTGCAGCCCACTCAACACAGCAAGCAGCAGCAACAACAGCGGCGCAATCCTCGCAAACCGTAGCTGATAAAACTCCTTCACATTCACCTTGCCCACCGACCCCCACCGCCGCAGCGTCGTCGACGTAATCAAAAACCCCGACACCGCAAAGAACATCTGCACCCCAAACTGCCCATTCCAAACCAGCGACATCTCCAACTGCGGCGCCATCCCCGCCGTATAAGGAACCTTCGCCTCCAGCAACCGCATGTTCACGTGGTTCATCAGCACAAACACAATCGCCAACCCACGCAGCAGGTCCACCCCATCCAGCCGCGCCCAGCTCCGTCCAGCATTCATCTGTTCCATGCAGACCATTGTCCCCGATCACAAGCATCCAACCCTATGAACTCGCTAAACTATCTCTGATGACTGACGCCACAACCAACCCGATCAAGCTAGCTCTCCTCTTCCCCGGCCAGGGATCACAAACCGTAGGCATGGGCCGCGCCCTCTACGACACCTTTCCCGCCGCCCGCGCCATCTTCCAGGAAGCCGACGACGCCCTCGGCTTCCCGCTCTCGAAGATCATCTTTGAAGGCCCCGAAGAAGACCTCAAGCTAACCGAGCACACCCAGCCCGCGATCCTCACCGTCTCCATCGCCGCCTACCGCGTCCTCGAACCCGAACTGAAGTCCCGCAACATCACGCCAGCTTTCGCCGCCGGCCATTCCCTCGGCGAGTACAGCGCCCACGTCGCCGCCGGCACCTTCACCTTCGCCGACGCCGTCCGCACCGTCCGCCTCCGCGGCCAGTACATGCAGAACGCCGTTCCCGCCGGCGAAGGCGCAATGGCCGCCATCCTCGGCCTTCCCGCTGCCCAGATCAACGACATCTGCGCTCGAATCTCCGACGAGCTGACGCAAGCTCCACCCCCCGACGCCACCAGCCCCTCGGGCCAAACCACCGCCGCCCTCGACGCCCTCACCGACCCCAACAACTCCGCAACAACGCCCTCGCAAGCGGCCTCGCGAGTCTCGGCCGTAGTCTCTCCAGCCAACCTCAACTCACCTGATCAGACCGTAATCTCGGGCGCAAAAGAAGCCGTAGAAAAAGCCGCCGAAGCCTGCAAAGAGGCCGGAGCCAAGCGCACCGTCATGCTCCAGGTCAGCGGCCCCTTCCACTCCGCGCTCATGCAGCCCGCGCAGGAAGACCTCGCCAAATACCTCGAAGGCATCATCTTCCACGACCCCTGCTTCCCCATCGCCTCCAACGTAGACGCCCGCCTCATGACCCGCGGCCCCGAAGTCCGCGACGCCCTCATCCGCCAGGTAACCGGCCCCGTCCGTTGGGTTGAATGCATCAAGCTTCTACAAGATTCCGGCGCAACCAACTACATCGAAGTCGGCCCCGGCAAAGTCCTGACCGGCCTGAACCGCCAGATCGACCGCGCCCTTCTAACCCTCAACGTCGAAGACCCAACAAGCCTCGAGAAGACCCTTTCAACCTTCACTCCTGGCTGAACACGCCGCAATCCTCCAACACCTTCAACCGCTCCTGCAACGACTGCACCAACTCCTCAAGCACCTCAATCCTCTGGACCAATCCCGAAGAGTTGCCCTCTTGAGCACTGCGATGAACTTGGGCTTCCCCTGGAACAGTTCCCATCTCCACCGCTCCACTCAGCAGATGCATCCACCGCGCCTCCCGCGAGCCCGGCTGTCTCGGCATCAACACCGTCAACCCCTCCTCGCGGCCCGCTAGCCGCTCCAGCGTAGCGCTCACCGCTGCGTTGTCGTCGAAGCTATACATCCTCTCCGCCCGAGCCCGCAGCTCAGCCGGCGTCTGCGGCCCACGCAGCAACAGCAGGCAAATCACGGCAACCTCATCTCGCCGCAGGTTCAGCACATCCCGCATCCGATGCTCAAACTTCGACACCCTCGCTGAAGCATCCGTCCGCACCAACCCCATCTGCGTCAGCTCAAACAACGCCGTCCGCACATCCCCCTCGCCCAGTTCCATCACCGGCTCGCGGCTGCTCTTCTGGTTACACGCATTCAACGTCGCATTCAACGACAGCGGATAGTACTCCGGCGTCGTAATCTCTTTCTCCATCAAAGAGCCCACAACCCTTGCCTCGACAACATTCAACTGAACCATCTCTCCATGCTATCGAAGGCATTCGCTCCGAGCAGCTAAAATAGACAGTGGTGACTTTCTCAGAACATTTCGATGTGCTCATCGTCGGCGCGGGCCATGCAGGCTGCGAAGCCGCGGCCGCCTCTGCGCGCATGGGACTTCGAACGGCACTCTTCACCCTGAACCTCGATCTGATCGCACAGATGTCCTGCAATCCCGCCATAGGCGGCGTCGCCAAAGGCCACCTCGTCCGCGAAGTCGACGCGCTCGGCGGCATCATGGGGGAGATCGCCGACTCGTGCGGCATCCAGTTCCGCCTGCTCAATACCAGCCGTGGCCCCGCTGTATGGAGTCCTCGTGCGCAGTGCGATAAGGCACTTTATCGCACGAAAATGCGCGAAAAACTCGAATCTATTCCAAACCTGTTCATCAAGCAGGCTGAAGTGGTCGACCTCGTCATTGAGGAGTCATGTATCGCAGGTGTTCTCCTGCGCGATGGCCGCACAATCGCCGCTAAGGCGACTATTGTCACCACTGGAACGTTTCTCAATGGGCTGATTCATTGTGGAGAGCAGCAGTACACTGCGGGGCGTTCTGGGGAGCCTGCGTCGGTTTTGCTTGGGGAATCGCTGAAAAGGCTGGGACTTCGGGAGACGCGGCTGAAGACTGGAACTCCTCCACGGCTGGATGGACGCACGATTGACTGGTCGAGGTTTGAGGAGCAGCCCGGGGACGTTGATCCTACGCCGTTTAGCTTCCGTTCTGCTCCCGCAGATGGTGAGCGGACTTGGACGCCGCCGCTTCGGCAGATTTCGTGCCACATTGCTACGACAACTCCTGAGACGTTGGCTTTGATTCGTGCCAATGTGCATCGCAGCCCTATGTATACAGGGCAAATCGAGGGGATTGGGCCGCGGTATTGTCCTTCGATTGAAGATAAGATCGTTCGTTTTCCGGATAAAACGTCGCATCAGTTCTTCCTTGAGCCGGAGGGGTTGAATACGCATGAGGTTTACATCAATGGAATGAGCACTTCGCTGCCTATGGAGGTTCAGACTGCGATGGTGCATTCGATTCCGGGGCTGGAAAATGCGGAGATGCTGCGGCCTGGGTATGCGATTGAGTACGATGCGATTGATCCTACTGAGCTGGATAGGACGCTTCGGGTG
>Ga0302313_10003256_pt1 | contig 10793 bp, 6 predicted proteins | sample III_Palsa_N2_2_FD_200454 | JGI IMG/M metagenome (GOLD analysis project Ga0302313, IMG submission 200454) | Peat permafrost microbial communities from Stordalen Mire near Abisko, Sweden - III_Palsa_N2_2 | ecosystem: Environmental > Terrestrial > Soil > Palsa > Peat permafrost | place: Sweden...
CTACACGATTTATGACGAGAAGGGTTTGCTGGTAAGCGGCACGACGGGGAGTGGGATCAAGATCGCTATTGTTGGGCAGACGGATATTTATCCAGCCGATATTGCGGCGTTCCAGACAGCGGCTGGACTGACGAACAAACCGGTGACGCAGACTCTTTATGGCACCGATCCGGGGTACCCTTCGGCGGGTGATTTAACCGAAGCGGAGATGGATCTGGAGTGGGCGGGAGCGATTGCGCCGGGCGCGAGCATTTTGTATCTGAATGCGGTGAATGTGATTGATGGGTCTCTGACGCAGGCGGTTGATGGCGATGTGGCGCCAATTGTTTCGACCAGCTATGGTGCCTGTGAGGCTGATCTTGGGACGAGTGCGTTGGCGTACTATAACGAGCTGCTGCAGCAGGGTTCGGCGCAGGGGATAACGATTACGGCGGCGTCGGGAGACTCCGGTGCGACGGATTGCGATGCTACGGATGTGGGCAGTGCTGTGAATGGGTTGGCGGTGGATTTTCCGGCGTCGTCTCCACTGGTGACGGGGGTTGGCGGGACGCGGCTGAATGAAGGCACGGGGACTTACTGGTCGGCTACGAATGGGCTCAACGCGGGGTCTGCGACTGGATACATTCCTGAGATTGTCTGGAATGATGACAACGGTGCCGGGCTGGATGCAAGCGGCGGTGGGGCCAGTGATTATTTCTCGAAGCCCGTCTGGCAAACGGCTTTTATCGTGAATGGGGTCTCGAATGATGGGATGCCGAACGATTACTCGCGGGACGTTCCCGACGTATCGCTGGCTGCTTCGATCATTCATGATGGGTATTTGATCTGCACGGGGGCGACGAACTGCACGAACGGGTTCACGAATGCTTCGGGCGGATTCGATGTTGCGGGTGGGACATCGGTGGGTGCGCCTGCGTTTGCGGGGCTGGTAGCGCTGGTGGAGCAGAAGACGGGCGGCAAGCCACTGGGAAATGTGAATCCGACAATTTATGCGCTCGCGAACAGCACGTATGCATCGAGTGTGTTTCATGATGTGACGTCAGGGACGAATGCGAGCCCCTGTACTTCGGGGTCGGTGAATTGTGCGGCAGGTGGAACGATTGGGTTTGCTGCGAAGACGGGATATGACCAGGCGACGGGTTGGGGATCGGTGGATGCGACATACCTGGTTGAAGACTGGGCGCTGGTGACGCCGGTCTCGGTGGCAGGCCTCGGTGTCGATCCTTCCGTGACTACGATTGCGGGGAGCGCGGCGAGCGTCGTGGTGGGGACGCCGATCGTGTTTAACGTGACGGTGGCTTCGGGGACGAATGAGTCAAGCGCAGTGCCGACCGGGACGGCGCAGATTACGGTAGATAGCGTGCCGGTTGGGACGGCGGTTGCGCTGTCAGCCGGACAGGGGACGTATACGCTGGCGACCGGCGCGTTGAGCATTGGGAGTCATACGGTGCAGGCGACGTATTCGGGTGACTCGACGTTTGCGGGATCGAAGGGTGCTTTTGCGATTGCGGTTACGGCGGCGGGTGGGCCGGATTTTTCGCTGACTCCGACGACGGCGAATGTGACGGTGGCTGGTGGAAGCATTGCGCAGGCGGTGGTGTTTACGGTGAGTTCGCTGGATGGGTTTGCCGGCAGCGTGTCGTTTGCGGCCAGCTCGACGCCGACGCTGGCGGGGCAAACGTCGTTTACGTTGAATCCGGTGAGTGTGACTGCGGGCGGAAGTGCTACTACGAGTTTTTCGCTGCTTGCCTATACGAATAATGCGCAGGAAAAAGGGATGCCGTGGCCGGGTGGGTGGTACAGGACGGGCTCCGGTGTGGCACTGGCTTGGTTGATGCTGGTGGTGCTTCCTCGGCGGCGAAGGCTTGCCGGGTTGCTCGTGGTGATGTTGGGAGTGGTGGCTCTTGGTGTGGGAGGGTGCGCTTCCTCGACGCCTGCGCCTGCTGTTGCTACAACGACAGCTACGCCGTCTGGAACATATACCGTGCTGATTTCAGCGACGGGGACGAGTGGCGGTGTGGTGAAGACGCATTCGTCGACGATTACGTATGTCGTGCAGTAAGGGTTCGTGCGAAAGCTCTGAAAATAGCTGCGCTAGCCGGAGGGCGTGGTTGCCTGTGCGATAAACCAGTCCTGCGCGCTAAAGGGAGTGTCATTTTTTGGAGCGCGGATGTAGGTGCCATCCGGTTGCAGGAAACGGGATTTGGCAGTGTCGCGAAGGTATGTGGCGAGGATTTCGTCACGGAGGCGTTTGCTGCTGGGTTTGTCGACGATGGGGAAGACGACTTCGCAGCGTTCGTAGAGGTTGCGCGGCATCCAGTCGGCTGAGCCGGCGAAGACTTCGTCGTTGCCGGCGTTGGCGAACCAGAAGATGCGGGAGTGCTCGAGGAAGCGGCCGACGATGGAGCGGACGCGGATACGTTCACTGAGCCCAGGAACGCCGGGGCGCAGGGCGCACATGCCGCGAACGATGAGGTCGATTTCTACGCCGGCCTGAGAGGCGGCGTAGAGGGCTTCGATGGTTGTGGCGTCGAGAAGACCGTTGACCTTGGCGATAATCTGGGCCTTTTGGCCTTTCTTTGCGTGGGAGACTTCGCGGGTGATGAGGGCGAGGATATCCTGCGCGAGGGTAAGCGGTGCGACCTGGAGCGGACGGTAAGCATCGGCTGAAGCCTCCCAATCAGCGGTCAGGTAGCGGAAGACGTGTTGGATGGCTTCGGTGAGCTCGGGTCGCGAGGTGAGGAGACTGATGTCGGTGTAGAAGCGCGCAGTGACCGGGTTGTAGTTGCCGGTGCCGAGATGCGCGTAGCTGCGGGTGACGCCGTCGGGATCTTTGCGAACGAGCAGCGCCAGCTTGCAGTGAGTTTTGAGGCCGAAGATGCCGTGGAAGACCTGTACGCCTGCGTCTTCGAGCTCGCGCGCCCAGCGGATGTTGGAGGCTTCGTCAAAGCGCGCCATGAGCTCGACGACGACGGTGACGTCCTTGTTCTGCGCGGCTTCGGTGAGCGCGCGGAAGATGTTGGACTCAGCGCTGGTGCGATAGAGCGTCTGTTTGATGGACATGACCCGTGGGTCGTTGGTAGCGGCTTCGATGAAGGCTTCAACGGTGTTGTAGCTGTCGTAAGGGTGGTGGAGAAGGATATCGCGCTTGCGGAGCTCGTCGAAGATGTCCATCGACTTTGGACCGAACTTGAAGCGGCGGCCGTGGAACTCGGGGAACTTGAGCTCGGGAGCTTTGACGGCAGAGTAGACATCCATGAGGCGCGAGAGATTGACGGGCGCCTTGGTGCGGAAGACCTGCCACGGGTCGAGCTCGAAGTTGATCTGCAGACGCTCGGCGATTTCCGCGGCGGCTGAGGCGTCGATTTCCATGCGGACGACGTCGCCTTTGCGGCGGTTGTGCAACTCGGCGCGAACGCTCTCGAGCACCGAGCGGCTTTCTTCCTCCTGCATGTAGAGGTTGCTGTTACGGGTGACGCGGAAGGCGGCGCGATCGAGTACCTGGTAGCCGCGGAACATACGTTCGACGTGGCCTTCGATCAGTTCTTCGAGGAGAATAAAAAGGCGCTGGCCGGGACGCTCGGGCAGCGCGATGATGCTGGGGAGCGTGCGCGGAATCGTGACGACACCAAGGATCGTGCCATTGCGCGAGACGCCAGCCTTTTTGCGCTTGTGGCGGAGTAGCAGCGCGAGGCAGAGCGATTTGTTAAGTACGCGCGGGAACGGGTGCGAGGGGTCGAGTGTGACCGGGGTCAGGAGTGGGTCGACCTGGTCGTGGAAGAAGCGCGCGGCGAAGAGGCGGTCAGATTCGCTGAGTTGCTTCCAGGAAACGAGGCGGATGCCGGCTTTGTCGAGTGCGGGTTCGAGGTGCTTTAGCCAGCACGAGTCCTGAGCGGAAGTGAAGCTGTGGAGGCGCTCCTGGAGACGCTCCATGCGCTCGTCGAGAGTGAAGCCGCCTTCGTCGGGCTGCTGGGGTAGGCCCATGTCTTCTTCAATGCGCTGCAGAATGCCGGCTACGCGAATCTCGAGGAACTCGTCGAGATTGCTGGCGGTGATGGCGAGGAATTTGAGGCGCTCGAGGAGCGGGTTGGTGAGGTCGGTGGCTTCTTCGAGGACGCGACCGTTGAAGAGCAGCCAGGATTCATCGCGATTGATGAAATGGCTTTCGGGCCTGGGCGACGGCACGGCGGCGGCGCGCTTGGTTGCGGTCTTGCGGGGCGTCGACTTCTTTGCAGCGGAAGGTTTCGAGACTTTCTTGGTGGGCGCCATGGCTCTTAGGAGCTTATCGCAACGATGTTAATTTTCGATGCGGCGGAGGAGACTTCCGGCAGTATTTCTGCGCCGCCGGAAGGATACAGAGATCCTTCGCCTGCGGCTCAGGATGAGGGTTCGAAGAGTGGTGATGAGTCTTGACTAGCTTTTGCCGGGGCGGAATTTGATGGTGTAGAAGAGCCCGAAGAGGAGCATAAGAGATCCCCACCAGAATGTTGGATGGAGGTTGTTGAGGATGGTGGGGGCTTCGTGGTTGCCGAACCACTCCCATGCGCCGTAGGGCGCGAGAACAATGCCGTAGACCAGCGTCAGCATGCCTACGAAGAACCAAATAGAGAGACGCTCGCCGCGTCCTGTGCCTTCTGCCATGATGTGTACTCCTTGCGCGACGGGTGCGCGATGCGGTTAGAAGAAGATGAGATTCAGTATGAAGAAGACGGTAATGACCACGATGGCCCAGAAGATTGGCTTCTGGAACAAGCCGCGGGCGCCGTCGTCGGGAATTGGGGTTGCACCATAGACCAGGCCCGCGAGCTGAGCTTCCGGGATGGGTTTGGTGCAATAGCTGACGATGACCGTGACACCCACACAGATGATCCATGCCCACAGGGCGCGATAGAGGGTTTCGGCCATGGGTTGCGCATCGGGCGAAAGAGCAATCGTTGCGAGTGCAGCTGCTTTGTGGGCGGCTGTGCCTGTGCTGGTGTAGACGAACATGGCGACGGAGGCTGCTGTGCCGGCGAGCAGTCCCCAGAAGCCGCCGGCCTTGGTGGCACGTTTCCACAACATGCCCAGCACAACGGTGCCGAAGAGTGGGGCGATGAAGAAGCTGAATAGCGCCTGTACGTAATCCATGATGGATGCCGCATTGGCAACCAGATAGGCGGTGAGGATCGAGACGAACATGCCCAGCATGGTGGAAAGCCGGCCCATGAAGACATAGTGCTTGTCGGAGGCCTTCTTGTTGATGAAGGCGCCGTAGATGTCGTACGTCCAGACGGTTGAGAAGGCGCTGACGTTGCCCGCCATGCCGCTCATGAAACCCGCAACCAGAGCGGTGATGCCGAGGCCCAACAGGCCTGGACCGCAGTAGCGGATCAACATCAGAGGCAGGACTTCGTTGTAGCTATATGGATGTGCGGCATTGACCGCGTTTTCGCCGACCAGGTGAAGGATTGAGCCGTCGGGGTTTTTGAGGACTGCGAGAGCGAGCAGGCCGGGAACGATGACGATGAAGGGAACTGCCATCTTGAAGGCCGCGCCGATCACAGGCGCCATCTTGGCGGCGCGAAGGTTGTTGGCTGAGAGCACACGCTGAACCACGAGGAAGTCGGTGGTCCAGTAGCCGAAGCTGACCACGAAGCCGAGGCCGAAGACGATACCCGTCCAATGGACACCCATGGGGTTGTCTTTGAAGTGGCCGAGCGTGGACCAGAGATGCGTGTAGTCGGTGGAACCGACGTTGACCGCGATCTGGGCTTTGAGGTTGGTCCAGCCGCCGGCTTCGATGAGGCCGAGGATGGGGATGAGCGCGGCGCCGGCCCAGATGAGCACGAACTGCAGGACCTCGTTGATGATGGCCGAGCGCAGGCCGCCGAGCATGACGTAAATAGCGACTGTGATCGCGCCGACCCAGATGGAGAAGCTGATGTTCCAGCCCAGGATGACCTTCATCACGAGAGCCATCGCGTACATGTTGACGCCAGACATCAGGATGGTCATGAACGCGAAGCTGGCGGCTGCAAGGCCGCGTGCGCCTTCGCCGAAGCGCAGTTGCAGGTAGCCGGGAACCGAGTGGGTCTTCGAGATGTAGTAAAAGGGCATCATTACGATGCCGAGGAACAGCATCGCGGGAATGGCGCCGATCCAGTACCAGTGCATCGCCAGGATGCCGTACTGGTAGGCCGCGCCTGCCCAGCCCATCAGTTCCAGCGACCCCAGGTTGGCGGAAACGAAGCTCAGGCCGGCAACCCAGGCGGACATTTCGCGTCCGGCGAGAAAGAACTCTTCGCTTGTGTTCGTCGCACCCTTTACGTAAAAGCCGATGAAGATGACGATGGCGAAGTACAGCACCAGGATCAGTACGTCGATGGGTGCAAGATGAGTGAGCTGGGTCGTAAAGAACAGTGCGGCCGCTTGCTGCATTACTTCTCCGTGGGTAGGGCGAGGCTAGGACAACGCTGCCGCGCTAATTATTTTTGATCGCGAAGGAAATGTGCTGTCACGCGATAATCGTTCAAAAATGAGACGAAGTCAATATACAGGATTGGAGAAATGATCGGCCACAGGCAGTGTTTAGGCAAATTGGTCAATGCGGTTCACGAAATATGTTGACAGATTCTTTCGGACGGACGGCCAACGTTGCAAGAGGTCATTGAGTCAAAGGAACAAGTGCAGCCAATAAATCGATGGTTTGTGTGATTTGCTGTGCAGCCGGGAGAATATAAAAACAATGAAGAACGCTACGATCGCTGGACTGGCAATGTCTGCCGTATTTTCGCTTGGGCTTGCGCAGGCACAACCCCTGCAGGTGGGGCAGGACATGAAGAACGCCGGTCATGACACGGCGGATGCGACTAAGACCGCTGCTCACGACACCGCCCATGGAACCAAGGTGGCTGCGAAGGATACCGCCCATGGGACCAAAGTTGCTGCGAAAGACACGGCGCATGGAACCGATGTCGCAGCGCACAAGACCGCGCATGTGACCAAGAAGGGCTATCACAAGACCGTTCACGGCACGAAACATGTGACGCACAAGGTTGAGGGGAAGCCTGATACTCCGGCGAATAATCCGCAGCGCTAATTACTAACTAATAGTGCGTTGTTAAAACGAAGCGGCAGCGCCGTATGCGCTGCCGCTTTTGTTGTTTGATATGCGCTTAGCCGAGGGTTGGCATGGTGGTATCAACACCGGTGCGGATGCCGGTGGGCCAGCGTGCTGTGACGGTCTTGATGCGGGTGTAGAAGCGGACGCCTTCAGGACCGTATACAGAGTGGTCGCCGAAGAGCGAGCGTTTCCAGCCGCCGAAGCTGTGGAAGGCCATGGGGACAGGAATAGGAACATTGATGCCGACCATACCTGCCTGCACGCGGCGAGTGAAGTCGCGTGCCGTATCGCCATCGCGAGTGAAGAGCGATGTGCCGTTGCCGAACTCATGGTCATTGATGAGCTGGAGCGCTGTTTCGAAGTTGTTGACGCGCACGACGCCGAGCACCGGGCCAAAAATCTCTTCCTTGTAGATGCGCATCTCCGGCTTGACGTGATCGAAAAGTGTAGCGCCGAGGAAGAAGCCTTCGCCCTGCGGCAATGCGGCCTGGCGGCCATCAACGACGAGCTCTGCGCCCTCTTTCGTGCCGAGCTCGACATAGCTTGAGACCTTGTCGAGATGCGTTTTCGTGACGAGTGGGCCGAGATCAGCTTCGGGTGTGCCTCTGGCTGGACGGGCTCCATCGCCCACGCGGAGATCGGCGATGCGAGATTCGATTTTGCCGATGAGGTTGTCGGCGGTTTCACTGCCAACGGTGACAGCAATGCTGATGGCCATGCAGCGCTCGCCAGCAGAGCCGTAAGCAGCACCTACGAGCGCATCGGCGGCCTGGTCGAGATCAGCATCGGGCATCACGATCATGTGGTTCTTTGCGCCGCCGAGAGCCTGCACACGCTTGCCGTGCTTTGTGCCTTCCGCGTAGACGTACTCGGCGATAGGCGTGGAGCCGACGAAGCTGACAGCCTTGATTTCCGGATGTGCGAGGATCGCGTCGACTGCGGACTTGTCACCATGCACGACGTTGAAGACGCCCTCGGGAAGGCCGGCTTCCTTGAGCATTTCAGCGAGCAGTATGGACGAACTCGGGTCGCGCTCCGAAGGCTTGAGCACGAAGGTGTTGCCGCAGGCCAGCGCGATGGGGAACATCCACATCGGAACCATCGCCGGGAAGTTGAACGGCGTGATGCCTGCGACGACGCCGAGAGGCTGGCGCATGGACCAGCTATCGATGCCGGTGCCGACCTGCTCGGTGAACTCGCCTTTGAGGAGTTGCGTAATGCCGGTTGCAAACTCGATGACTTCAAGGCCGCGCGTGGCTTCGCCTTTGGCGTCGGAGAAGACTTTGCCGTGCTCGCTGTTGATGAGGGCGGCGACTTCGTCGATGCGAGATTCGAAGATCTCACGGAAGCGGAACATGACGCGTGCGCGACGGAGCGGCGGAAGATTGGACCAGTCAGGGAACGCAGCAGATGCAGCCTGAACTGCGGCGTCGAGTTCGGCGGCAGTAGCGAGTGGAACGCGGGCCTGAACGCAACCGGAAGCTGGATGAAAGACATCCGAAAAGCGACCGGACTGGCCACGGACGGCGGTGCCGTTGATCCAATGGGTGATCTCGCGGACGGCGGTTTCGACGGGGGTTGTTGCGGTGTGAAGCGGTGTAGCGACAGCGGCTGACATAGGGCGCTCCTGTGAAGAAAGAAACACTGATTCTATCAGGTTGACGCGCCGATGAATGGCTCGTGAAGGTGGCGGGAGTTGCGATGGAGTCAGTATTTCTTGACGCGTCTCGCGGGCGAAGTTTCTTCGTCGAAGCTGATGATCAGGGCCTGGACGGTGTCTTTATGAGCGCAACGGTAGCTGCGTTGGGTTTCGCTAGAGATGTAGAGTACGTCGCGTTCGTTTAGGAGATGCTTTTCTCCGTTACGATCGATTTCGACGGCACCGCTGACGACGTATACCATTTCAACGCCAGGATGCTGTTCGGCCTGGAAGGGTTCGGTGAGTTCGCCTGGAAGGAACTCAGCGAGGCACGGACGAAGGCCGCCTTCTGGCACAAGAATGCTGAAACCTTCAGTGATGTACGAGGGTTTCGTGGAGCCCATCGCAAGACGTATGCGATCTTTTTTGCGCTGAACGCGGAAGACCTTTTCGCCTTCACTTTCGAAGAAGTAAGAGAGGTCCTTATTGAAGACCAGCGAGAGGCGTGCGAGATTGCGAAGCGTCGGCACGACGCGTCCGGTTTCGAGTTGTGAAAGGAAACTGGCGGATAGACCAGTGAGCTTGCCGAGCTCCATGAGGCCCATGGAACGTTTGAGCCGGAGCCGCTTTATGCGCTGGCCAAGATGTGACGAGACAAGAAGTTGCTCGGCTGCTTCGGGGTCGACAGGAGCGTGATGGACCGTGGTGCGGGAAAGCTTTTGCGTGGGTGCTGTCGTCAAGGGATGCTCCTAGAGGCTGGCAAACTTTGAGGTGTCGATGGATTGCTTGAGTGTGGGCATCGTCTTCCATGGATCGGCGCGAAGGCGTGATCGCCATTGGTCGAAATCATGCACGAAAAAAATGGGGCGCTCGGTTTCTTTGAGGGCCGACCAAGGCAACGGTAACGAAACATGTGCTCCAAGACGTGCGCGGGGTGAGTACGGCGCGACGGCTGTGGCGCCACGCTCGTTACGCAAGTAGTCGAGATAGATTTTTCCGGCGCGTGCGGCCTTGGACATCTTGGTGAGGTAGAGGGTGGGATTGTCGCGTGCCATAGCATCTACAAAACCGTGGGCAAGGTCTTTTAGCTGGGCCCAGTCGAGATGCGGCTTAATGGGTGCAACGATGTGAAGGCCTTTACCGCCGGTAGTCTTGAGAAAACTTTCAAGGCCGGCTTTTTTTAAACGGGCACGAACTTCAGCCGCGGCTGAACAGACTGTAGACCACGACAGTGATTCGTCGGGATCGAGATCGAAGATGAGGCGGTCGGGGTGCTCGAGATCGTCGTTTCGCGAGCCCCAGGGATGAACTTCGAGAACACCCATTTGCGCGAGGCCTGCAAGAGCTTCGGCGGTATTGAGCGTGATGTAGGGTTCGAGGACGCCGGTCTTTTTGTTGGGGACGTCGATGCCGCCGATGCCAGGGGGAAGCATGTGGTTAACGTGCTTCTGGAAGAAGCAGGGTTGGCCGGCGCCGTCCGGGCAACGTACGAGCGAGAGTGGACGATCGGCGATGTGCGGAAGCATGCGATCGGCGACTGACCAGTAATAGTCAGCGAGCTGCTGCTTCGTGAGCTTGGATTCGGGGTCAAGAATCTTATCGGGATGGGTGAGGCGAATTGGTGGCTTAGATGTTGCGGTCTTCGCTTGAGTCTTTGCAGCGACGGGCGGTGAGGCGCGATGTGATGCTTTAGGGCGTGGCGCAACTGTAGCTTCTTCGCGTTGGACTTCACTGGCCGGTTTGTCTTCGCGCAGACCGAGAAACGCGGCCTGACGGACGAGGTTATCCGCTGTCCAGGTGGCGAAGCGGACCTGTGCGACCAGCTTCGGTTCCACCCAGGTGGAGTTGCGGCGGGCCTCGGCCGGTGGGTGATCGAAGAGTGTGGTTTTTACTTCAATGGCACTTAGTTGCTTCAGGAGCGAGCGCTTGGTCTTTTGCGTGAAGCCGGTACCGGTGCGACCAGCATAGATAAGTTTCTCGTTGCGGTAATAACCGAGCAGCAGAGAGCCGATGCGGTCGTTGCCTTCCGACGACAGCGTGTAGCCGCCGATG
>Ga0302313_10003258_pt1 | contig 10791 bp, 9 predicted proteins | sample III_Palsa_N2_2_FD_200454 | JGI IMG/M metagenome (GOLD analysis project Ga0302313, IMG submission 200454) | Peat permafrost microbial communities from Stordalen Mire near Abisko, Sweden - III_Palsa_N2_2 | ecosystem: Environmental > Terrestrial > Soil > Palsa > Peat permafrost | place: Sweden...
GATAACGCGGCCCGCGTTGTTCCCGGGTAGGTTGCTGGAGCCAGACGGCGACGTCTGGCCGAGAGGAATGACTGTCGCGTCGCAAGACGTACAGAACCCGGCTTACAGGCCGACTCCACCTCTTTTCGTGCTTTCCATCCCCGGTGCGGCGACTGTCGCGCCGGGGATGGCGCACACGAGCGCTGGGGATGAACGCCGATTCATCGCCAAGGCGCCCACAACGCTGGATTTGCCCCTGTCCGACGCCTTCGGCGCATGGATACGCAATGAAAAAATCCCTTGCTTTCAACCACCTTGCGGAGGTTCGTGAGAAAGCGCTGGAAATACAGTCACAACTTCGCCTTTCTCCTTGATTCACAAGCGAAATTCCCTTGACAGTCTCATGGGGCGAGACTATCGTGGGTTCCGGTGTGAAATTGTGGGTTTTAGTGGAGTTTGCGACCGTGTTTCAAGGCGAAACCGCCATCACTGTAGACGACAAGGGCCGAGTGGCCATCCCGACCGCGTACCGCGAATCGGTGATGGGCGAGTGCGCCAATCGTCTGGTGATTACCTACAACCCGTTCGAGACGGGTTGCCTGTGGCTGTTTCCACAAGCGGAATGGGAGCGCGTGCGCGACGAAGTGAATGCCTTGCCCAGCGTCAAAGCGGTGCACCGCACCCTGCAGATGAAGCTGGTGGGCGCGGCGGCGATGGTCGAGCCTGATAGCGCTGTACGCATCCTGTTGCCGGCGAGCCAGCGGTCTGCTGCCGGCATCGAAAAGAAGGCAGTCCTGCTGGGCATGGGGAACAAGTTCGAGCTCTGGAGCGAGCAAGCGCATCTGGCGAAGATCCGCCAGACCATCGGTGAAGACGAAATCAGTGACGACATGGCGGATCTGCGTCTGTAAGACGCGTGCGCTGGGGTTGGGAGTGCGGCATGGCAGAGCAGGAATTGCAGCACATCCCGGTGATGCTGGGTGAAGCAGTGGAGGGTCTCGCCGTGCAGACAGGCGGGCGTTATCTCGATGGCACGTTCGGTCGCGGTGGTCATGCCCGCGCCGTGCTGTCGCGCCTGGGTCCTGACGGTCGTCTGTTGCTGATGGACCGCGATCCATCGGCGATTGCCGCGGCGCAGGCCGAGTTCGCCGGGGATCCGCGGGTGTTGATCCGGCACGCCAATTTTTCCTCGCTGGCCGAGTGGGATGAAACCGACGCCGGGCTCGACGGCGTATTGCTCGACCTGGGCGTGTCCTCGCCGCAGCTGGACGAGGCCGCGCGTGGCTTCAGCTTCATGACCGATGCGCCGCTGGACATGCGCATGGACACCACCCAGGGCGAAAGCGCGGCCGATTTTCTGGCGCGCGCCGGTGAACGTGAAATCGCCGACGTGCTGTGGAACTATGGCGAGGAGCGTCACAGCCGGCGCATCGCCCGCGCCATCGTGGCCGATCGCGACGCCTCGCCGTTCACTCGCACAGGTCAGCTCGCAGGGCTGTGCGAACGCATCGTCGGCCGCCGCGAGCCGGGCAAGCATCCGGCTACGCGCAGCTTTCAGGCGCTACGGATTCAAGTAAACGGCGAGCTGGAAGCGGTGCAGGGCGGAATGACTGCGGCGCTGGAGCGGCTCAAGGTCGGCGGACGGCTCGCGGTGATCAGCTTCCACTCGCTGGAAGACCGCGCGGTGAAGTTGTTCATCCGTGACCACTCTGGCCGCGTGCAGAACAGTCGGCGCGGACCACCCGTGCTGGCCGCACCGGCACGCCTGGCGGCGGTCGGCAAGGCGCAGTTTCCTTCCACGGCCGAGATCGCCGTGAATCCGCGTTCGCGCTCGGCTGTACTGCGCGTCGCGGAGAAGCTGCAATGAAAGTGATCGGCGCCATCTTCATGCTGATGCTGCTGGCCGCGGTACTGGCCAGTGCGCTCGGTGTGGTGTGGACGCGCCATGAAAGCCGCGTGCTGTTTGTCAATCTGACGGCCCTGCAAAACCAGCGCGACGATCTGAATATCGAATACGGCAAGCTCGAGCTGGAGCAGGCGACGTATGCCGAGCCGCGACGCATCGACGACGAGGCGCGGCAGAAGCTGGACATGCTTGAGCCGCGCCCGCAAGACATCCGGTTGCTACGCCAATGAGCTGGCGCGAGCACATCCATTCGCACGCACCCCAGGGTCGCCGTCATGGCGGTGGCCCCAGCGCGCGCAAGCGCATGGTGGTGGTGGTGAGTTTGCTGGGGCTGGCCTCGCTGGGCCTGATGGCGCGCGCGTTCGATCTGCAGATCGTGCGCAAGCAGTTCTATCAGCAGCAGGGTGACGAGCGCTTCCTGCGCCAGATGCCAATCCCGGTGTCACGCGGCACCATTTTTGATCGCAATGGCGAACCGCTCGCCGTTTCGACCCCCGTGATGTCGATCTGGGCCAATCCGTCCGAGGTATTGGAGAACGCCGATCGCATTCCGGATCTGGCCAAGGCGCTGGGTGTGGATGCGGCCGAGCTCGAGAGCCGGCTGGAGCAGCGTTCCAATCGCGAGTTCGTCTACCTGCGTCGTCAGATGCGGCCGGAGGCGGCACAAGCGGTGCTGGATCTGGGTATTCCAGGCATCGATGGCCAGCGCGAATTCAAGCGCTATTACCCGTCGGGCGAAGTGACCGCGCATGTGCTTGGGTTCACCAATATCGACGATCACGGCCAGGAAGGGCTGGAGCTGGCGTACGACGATTGGCTCTCCGGCAAGCCCGGCTCCAAGCAGGTCATTCGCGACGGCAAAGGGCATGTGGTCGAGGATGTCGAGCAGATCCGTGCGCCGCAGCCTGGGCGCGACATCACGCTGAGCATCGATCGGCGCGTCCAGTTTCTCGCCTACAGCGAACTCAAGGCCGCCATCGACAAGTCGCAAGCCGATTCCGGCTCGATGGTGATCCTCGACGTGCAGACCGGCGAAGTGCTGGCGATGGTCAACCTGCCGACCTACAACCCGAACGCGGTGGAGAGCACCCCGGCAGCGGATCGCCGTAACCGCTCGATGACCGACGTGCTTGAACCTGGCTCGACGATCAAGCCGATTCTGATGGCCGCTGCACTGTCCAGCGGCAAGTTCACCCCGACCAGTCCGCTGATCAACACCACCGGCGGACACTGGTTCTATCTGGGTCACGATATCCATGACACGCATGACTGGGGCGTGCTGACACCGACGGGCGTGATCATGAAGTCCAGCAACGTGGGTGCCGCGCACATCGCGTCGGACCTCGATACCACGTTGATGTACGACACCTACCGTGCGTTCGGTTTCGGCTCCAGCACCAACAGCGGCTTTCCCGGTGAAGCGTCCGGCCTGCTCAGGCCAGGAAGCCGCTGGGGTCTGCGCGACAAAGCCATTCTCGGCTACGGCTACGGCCTAAACGTAACGGTGCTGCAGCTGGCCAACGCCTACAACACGATCGCCGACGGTGGCGTCATGCATCCGCCGACCTTCGTCAAGGGCGCCGACAATGATCCGAAGATCATCATCGCCCCGCAGATCGCCGCTGAGCTGATCGGCATGCTGGAGACCACCACGCAACCGGGTGGCACGGCGGCCCCGTATGCGTGGATCGCCAACTATATTGTCGCGGGCAAGACCGGCACAGCACACAAGGCCGCAGCAGGCGGTTACTCGAAGGACAACTACGGCGCCGCTTTTGCAGGCATGGTGCCGGCAACGCATCCGCGGCTGGCCGCGGCAGTGGTGGTCGACAATCCACGTAAAGGCAGCTACTACGGCGGCCTGGTCTCCGGTCCGGTGTTCGCCAAGGTGATGGCCGGCGCGCTGCGCCTGCTCGATATACCGCCGGACAATATCGGCCGCTGGTACGCCGGTGGTCCCTTGCAGGACCAGAACGGCCTGATCGGCAACAACCAGGCGCCGGCAGCGCCGAACATCGAAGAAGCACCGGCCGACGAGGCAACGCCATGAGCACTGGCCACCTCGATCAGCTGCTGCTTGGCATCGCCGATGCGCAGGTCGCCCAAACCCCGGGCGTCGGTCGTATCGTCGTGTCCGGGCTGACGCTCGATTCGCGCAGGGTGCGCCGTGGCGACGCGTTTTTCGCGTTGCGCGGCCTGCATGGACACGGCATCGAATTCGCCGCCAGCGCAGTGCAGCGTGGTGCGCAAGTGGTGCTGGCCGAAGCACCGGCTGTCGACGTGGAACCGCTGAACGTACCGTTGCTGTGGATCGATGACCTGCATGCCCAGGTCGGCGAAATTGCCGCGCGCTTCTACGACCGTCCCGCCGAAGCGATGCGGGTGATCGGCATCACCGGTACCAACGGCAAGACTTCCTGCGTGCAATTGCTGGCACAGGCATTGACGTTTCTCGGCCACCGCGCGGCCACCATCGGCACTCTCGGTGCGGGCCTGCACGGCCAGTTGCGTGAGGGCGAGCGGACTACGCCCGATGCAATCAGCGTGCAGGGGTTGCTGGCGGATTTTCGCGATGCCGGCGTCAGCCACGTGGCGATGGAGGTGTCCTCGCACGCGCTGGAGCAGGACCGTGTGGCCGCAGTGGACTTCGAGCTGGCGGCGTTCACCAATCTCACCCACGACCACCTGGACTATCACGGAAGCATGGAAGCCTATGGCGCGGCCAAGGCGAAGCTGTTCGCGTGGCCCGGTCTGCAGGCGGCGGTGCTCAACATCGACGATGCGTTCGGCCACGAGCTTGCCGCGCAATTGCCCGCCGATGTGAAGCGCTTGCGGCTCAGCATGGCGGACAACGCCGAGGCGGAGATTGCTGCCAGCAACATCGTCACCTCAAGCGAAGGTCTGGCTTTCCAGCTACGCACGCCGTGGGGCACGCATGCGCTGAGCAGTCATCTGCTCGGCCGCTTCAATGTCTCGAACCTGCTTACCGTAGTGGCTTGCCTCGGCGCGCTGGGTGAGTCGTTTGAGCGCATCGTGGCCGCGGTCGAAATCCTGCAGCCAGTCAATGGCCGCATGAGCCGCCTCGGTGGTCAACATGGCCTGCCGCTCGTAGTGGTCGACTATGCCCATACACCGGACGCACTGGAACAAACCCTGACGGCTCTTCGCGCGCATTGTGCGGGCCGCCTGATCTGCGTGTTCGGTTGCGGCGGCGAGCGCGACGCGGGCAAGCGCCCGTTGATGGGCGCGATTGCTGCGCGCATGGCGGATATCGCGATCGTCACTGACGACAACCCGCGCGGCGAAGACGGCGATGCCATCGTGGCGCAGATTGTCGCCGGCATGAGTTCGGCGCGATCGATGGCAGTTCAGCGTGATCGAGCGGTGGCCATCGGCCATGCATTGAAACTCGCGCGATCCGGTGACGTCGTGCTGATTGCCGGCAAGGGCCATGAGACGTATCAGGAAAGTGCCGCCGGCAAACGCCCGTTCGACGATCTGGCAGTGGCGCACGCGGCGCTGGAACGGATGACCTGGGAGCCGCGCTCATGATGCGTTTGAGCGCCATCGCGATGTGGACGCACGGTCGGCTGCTGGGCGCCACTGTTCCGGGTGCTGACGTCGAGGTGACCGGTGTCGCCATCGACACGCGCAAACTCCAGCCCGGCGACCTGTTCGTGGCGTTCAAGGGCGAGCACGTGGACGGCCACGACTATCTGGCCCAGGCAGCGGCGCGTGGCGCTTCGGCGGCATTGGTCTCGCACAAGATCGACAGTGAATTGCCGCAGGTACTGGTGGACAACGTGGAGTTGGCGCTGGGTGACCTGGCCAGCGCCGTGCGTGCGCAGCGCAATGCGCGGGTGATCGGCATCACCGGCTCCAACGGCAAGACCACGGTCAAAACGCTGACGGCTTCCATCCTTTCGCTGCATGGCCGCACCCACGTCAACAGCGGCAGTTACAACAACGAAATCGGCTTGCCGCTGACCTTGCTGGCGATGCCTGCGGATGCGCAATACGCAGTGCTGGAAATGGGCGCCGGCAAGCCCGGTGACATCAGCTATCTCGCTGCCATCGCACGGCCCGATATCGGCCTCGTGAACATCATTGCGCCGGCGCATCTTGAGCGGATGGGTAGCGTCGAAGGCGTAGCCGAAACCAAGGGCGCGCTGTATCAGGCGTTGCCTGCGGACGGCGTGGCGATCATCAACGCAGACGATGCGTTCGCGCGCTTCTTCGATGGGTTGGCCGGTACGCGCCGGGTGCTGAGTTTCGGTCTGGAACACAAGGCGGATGTGGGCGCCGACATCCTTGAGCAGCGCGTGGACGGATCGCGTTTCGTACTGAGTACACCGGTAGGCGATGCCGAAGTGTCGCTGCCGTTGTCGGGGCGGCACAACGTGGCCAATGCGCTGGCGGCGGCAACGATAGCGCTGGCGCTGGATGTGCCGCTGACCACAATTGTCGCGGGCCTGGAACAGGCGAGTGCGGTCGAGGGCCGACTCAAGCGCGAGGTAACGGCGGCCGGCTGGACGTTGATTGACGACAGCTACAACGCGAACCCCAGCTCGATGGCCGCCGCGATCGACACGCTGGCGCTGGCGTCCGGCGAGCGTTGGCTGGTGCTGGGCGATATGGCTGAACTGGGTGCGGACGCGCGCGCGCTGCACGCCAGCGTCGGCGTGCATGCGCGTCAGCGCGGCATCGAGCACCTGCTCGCGGTCGGTCCTTTGAGCGCCGCCGCGGTCGAGGCATTCGGCGCACAGGGTGAACATTTCGAGGACAAAGCAGCACTGATCGCTGCTATGCAGTCGCGCCTTCACAGCGGCGCGACATGTCTTATCAAGGGCTCGCACTCGGCGGGCATGGAACAAGTGGTTGCCGCATTGAAACAAGTCACATTGAAAGAGAACGCATTGAAGCACCGCACGCAAGGGGAGGGCACTTCCAATGCTGGTTGAACTGGCTGACTGGATGGCACGGCATTTCACTGCGTTGCATCTGTTTCAGTACATCACGTTCCGCACCATCATGGCTGCGCTCACGGCGCTGGCCGTGTCGCTGCTGCTGGGGCCGGCGCTGATCCGCAAGTTGAGCGCGCTCAAGGCTGGTCAGGTAGTGCGCAGCGACGGCCCACAGACGCATCTGGTCAAGGCCGGTACGCCGACCATGGGCGGTGTGATGATCCTGCTCTCGGTCACTATCGCCACCTTGCTGTGGGCCGACCTGCAGAACCGCTACGTATGGGTGGTGCTGGCAGTGATGCTGGCGTTTGGCGCGATCGGTTTCTACGACGACTACCGCAAGCTGGTGCTGAAGGACAGTCGCGGGCTGGCCAGTCGCTGGAAGTATTTCTGGCAATCGGTGTTCGGTCTGGGTGCGGCGCTGTTCCTGTACTACAGCGCACCGCATGCGGTCGGCAATCTGCCGATAGCCGAGACCGCGCTGTATGTGCCGCTGTTCAAGCACGTCGTGTTGCCGATGGGTCTGTTTTTTGTGGTGCTGACCTATTTCATGATCGTCGGCTTCTCCAATGCGGTGAACCTCACCGACGGTCTGGACGGGCTGGCGATCATGCCGACCGTGCTGGTTTCCGGCGCGCTCGGCATGTTCGCGTATCTGGCCGGCAACAAGGTGTTTTCCGAATACCTCGGCATTCCCTCGATCCCCGGTGCGGGTGAGCTGGCGATCTTCTGCGGCGCGCTGGCCGGCTCCGGGCTCGGCTTCCTGTGGTTCAACACCTATCCGGCGCAGGTGTTCATGGGGGACGTCGGGGCGCTGGCGATGGGCGCGGCACTCGGTTGCGTCGCGGTGATCGTGCGCCAGGAAATCGTGCTGCTGGTGATGGGCGGCGTATTTGTGATGGAAACCGTCTCGGTGATGCTGCAAGTGGCGAGCTTCAAGCTCACCGGCAAACGCATCTTTCGGATGGCGCCGATCCATCACCATTTCGAATTGAAGGGCTGGCCGGAGCCGCGCGTGATCGTGCGCTTCTGGATCATCAGCGTCGTGCTGGTGCTGGTCGGTCTTGCCACGTTGAAGGTGCGCTGATGTTCGGCTTCGACAGCAACCAGGCAACACGTCGACAGGGCCCGCGCGGCAGCTTCGACCTGCCGTTGCTGGTCGCGCTGATCGGGCTGGCCAGCGTGGGCGTGGTGATGGTCGCCTCAAGTTCGATCGCGGTGGCCGACAGCGAGCACAAGGGCGCGTTCTACTTCCTGATTCACCACCTTGTTTTTCTGAGCCTGGGCCTCGCTGCGTCTGGCATCGCGATGCGCACCGAACTCAAGCTGTTCGAAAAGTACTCGTTCCATCTGATGCTGCTCGCATTTGCAATGCTGCTGGCGGTGTTCATTCCGCATTTCGGCATGCGAATCAACGGTGCGCGGCGCTGGCTGAATCTGTTGGTGACCAGCTTTCAGCCGGTGGAAGCGGTGAAGCTGATCCTGGTCGCATACCTCGCCAGTTATCTGGTGCGCCACCGCGAGAGTGTGGAAACGCGCTTCCTCGGTTTGATCAAGCCGATCATGGTGGCCGGCATCATCGTGCTGCTGCTGCTGGCGCAACCCGATTTCGGCTCGGCCACCCTGGTGATCGCGGTGACCATCGCGATGGTCTGGCTCGGCGGCGCGCGACCGATCTTCCTGTTCATCATGGGCTTGCCGCTGATGCCGTTGCTGTACATCGCTGCGACCGGCGAGAGCTACCGCATGAAGCGATTGACGACTTTCCTGCATCCGTGGGATCACCCATTCGATGACGGCTTCCAGCTGACCCAGTCGCTGATGGCGATCGGCCGTGGTGAGTGGACCGGCGTGGGGCTGGGCTCCAGCGTGCTGAAGCTGTCGTATCTGCCTGAGGCGCACACCGATTTCATCTTCGCGGTGATTGGCGAGGAACTCGGGCTGGCCGGCGTGGTGCTGGTGATGGGCTTGTTCGCGCTGGCCGTTGGGCGCGGTCTGTATCTTGGCTTGAAGGGCGTCGAAATCGGTCAGCGTTTCGCAGGCTATGTCGCGTTCGGCATCTCGCTGATGCTGGCGATGCAGGCGATCGTTTCGGTGGGCGTGAATCTGGGTGCGTTGCCGACCAAGGGGTTGACCCTGCCGCTGATCAGCTACGGCGGTTCATCGATGGTGCTCACTTGCGCGATGGCTGGTGTGCTGTTGCGCGCCACGTTCGAGATCAACCGGGCGCTGGATGCGCGCGAGGTGACCAGGCGCATGCCGGCTGCAGTAACTGCGGTAGACGCGGGCGTCGCGGTCAAGCCGCGCGAGGCGGTACCGGCATGAACGCATCAGCACCCGTACTGATCATGGCCGGCGGCACCGGTGGCCACATTTTCCCCGGCCTGGCAGTGGCCGAGTCTCTGCGCGCGCAGGGCGTGCCGGTGATCTGGCTGGGCGCGGTGGGCGGCATGGAAACCCGCGTGGTACCGGCGCACCAGATCGAACTGCATACCGTTGCCGTTGGTGGGCTGCGCGGCAAGGGTTTGAAGACACGCTTGCTGGCACCGTTGATGTTGCTGCGTGCGCTGTGCGCATCGCTGCTGGTGTTGCGCAAGATCAAGCCGCGCAGCGTGCTGTCAATGGGCGGCTATGTGGCCGGTCCCGGCGGTCTCGCCGCTTGGCTGCTGCGACGGCCGCTGCTGGTGCATGAGCAGAATCGCGTCGCTGGTTTTACCAACCGCAAGCTGGCGCATATTGCGAAACGCGTGCTGGCCGGTTTTGCCGATGCGCTGCCGCAGGCCGAATGGGTCGGTAATCCGGTGCGCGGCGCGATTGCGACACTGCCGGTGCCAACGCAGCGCATGGCTGGCCGTCATGGCAAGCCGCGCCTGTTGGTGCTCGGTGGGAGCCTTGGGGCGCGCGCACTGAATCAGATGTTGCCGCAGGCGTTGGCGCAACTGACGGCGTCCGAGCGTCCCGAGGTGCTGCATCAAGCGGGCACCCGCGGTCTCGAAGAGGCGCGTGAGGCGTATGCGAATGCCGGCGTGGAGGCTCAGGTAGTCCCATTCATTGACGACATGGCTGCCAGCTACGGCTGGGCCGACCTGGCCGTGTGCCGTGCCGGCGCGCTGACCCTGGCCGAGCTCACAGCCGCTGGACTCGGCGCGTTGCTGGTGCCGTTTCCGCACGCGGTGGACGACCATCAGACGCGCAATGCCGAAGTGCTGGTGGCGGCAGGTGCCGCCGAGTTGATTCAGGAGCGTGATCTGGACGTACAGCAATTGGCGCAGCGACTGTCGGCGCTATTGCAGGATCGTGCGCGGTTGACGGCGATGGCCGTTGCAGCCCGCACCCTGGCCAAGCCCGACGCGGCGCAAGTCATCGCGCGTGCCTGCATGGAGGTAGCCGCATGACACCGCGCCGCCTGCATGCCCACGAAGATCTCATGAGCACGTTCCGCCGGGTGCACTTCATCGGTATCGGTGGCGTCGGCATGAGCGGCATTGCCGAGGTGCTGCACAACCTGGGCTATGCGGTATCCGGCTCCGACCGCGCCAATTCACCGACCGCGCAGCGGCTGCAGCAGTTGGGCATTACCGTACATGTCGGACATGCCTCCGAGCACGTGGGCGACGCGGATGTGGTCGTTACCTCGAGCGCGATCAAGCAGGACAACCCGGAGCTTGCCACCGCTCGCGCAGCGCGCATCCCGGTGATACCGCGCGCGGAGATGCTCGGCGAGCTGATGCGTTTCCGTCGTGGCGTTGCGATCGCCGGCACGCATGGCAAGACCACCACCACCAGCCTCACTGCCAGCGTATTGGCCGAGGCAGGTTATGACCCGACGTTCGTGATCGGCGGTCAGTTGAACGCGGCCGGCGCGAATGCTCGCCTGGGCACGGGCCAATATCTGGTCGCTGAAGCCGACGAATCGGACGGCTCGTTCCTGCTGCTGTCGCC
>Ga0302313_10003261_pt1 | contig 10782 bp, 9 predicted proteins | sample III_Palsa_N2_2_FD_200454 | JGI IMG/M metagenome (GOLD analysis project Ga0302313, IMG submission 200454) | Peat permafrost microbial communities from Stordalen Mire near Abisko, Sweden - III_Palsa_N2_2 | ecosystem: Environmental > Terrestrial > Soil > Palsa > Peat permafrost | place: Sweden...
CCCATGACCCGCATCCTGCTCTACGAACCCGGCTATCAGCGCATCAAGGATCGGCTGCCGCCGCTGGGCGCGGACGATGTGGTGCTGTTGATGCGGCCGGACGGGACGATCTGGGAAGGCGACAAGGAGATCCCGGCCGATGACGCGCGGCCCGAGGTCGCCTGGGCCAGCGTTGACCTGTTCCGCACCAAGGCGGGTCGGGACTATTTCGTCGCCCTGCTGAAATCCCCCGTGCTGAAATGGGTGCAAAGTTCTTCTGCCGGCTTCGAGAACCCTGTATTCGCCCAGCTGGTGCAGAAGGGCGCGCGGTTGAGCAACAACCACAGCCAGGCCGTCGGCATGTCGGAATATGTGCTGTGGGGCGTGCTCGACTATCTGCAGCGGGGCGGCCAACGGCGGGCCGATCAAGCCGCGCACACCTGGGAGCCCCAGCCCTTCACCGAGGTCAGCGGCAGCCGGTGGCTGGTGATCGGCTTCGGCGCCATCGGCCAGGCCGTCGCCCGTCGCGCCAAAGCCTTCGACGCCCACATCACGGGCGTGCGCCGCACCGCCGGCCCGCAAGAGCACGCCGACGCCATGGCGACGCCAGACCGAATTCATGACCTCCTGCCCGACTGCGACGTGGTCGCCCTGACGACCCCGCTCAACGCCCAGACCGCCAACATGGTCGACAAGGCCTTCCTGTCGCGCATGAAGCCGGGGTCGGTGCTGGTCAATGTCGGGCGTGGCGGGCTGGTGGACGAGGCGGCCCTGCTGGCGGCGTTGGACGCAGGCACGCCCGCCCATGCGGTGCTGGATGTGTTCGAGACCGAACCCCTGCCCTCGGACAGCCCGTTCTGGGACCACCCGAAGGTGACGCTCACACCCCACGCCTCGGCGATGGGTTCAGGCCTCTCCGCGCGGACCGATGCGTTGTTCGTGGAGAATTTGGGCCGCTACCTGGCCGGCAAGCCGCTGGTCAATGAGGTGGCGGCGGAAGAGGTGACGGGGGGTTAAACCCCAAACCTTCCCCCTCCTTCCCCGACAAGCGGGGAAGGTTTGCAGACTCAATTCACCGCCACGGCCTCGCTCATCGCTGGCCCGATCTCGTCGTGCAGCACCAGGTCCGCGTAGCCGTCCTGGTCCGTCGCCTCGCGATTGACGATGACCAGCCGCGCGCCGTTGCGCTTGGCCAGCAGGGGAAATCCCGCCGCCGGATAGACCACCAGCGATGAGCCCAGCACCAGGAAGAGGTCGCAGGCCAGGGTCTCGTCCTCCGCCCGCGCCATGGGTTCCTGCGGCATGGGTTGGCCAAAGGAGATGGTAGCGCTCTTGAGCAGTCCGCCGCAGGACCGGCAGACGGGCACGATCCCTTGCTCCAGAAAAGGCGCCTTCAGGGTCTCGAACTCGTGGCGCGAGCCGCAGTCCAGGCATTTGGCGTAGCTGGCGTTGCCGTGCAGTTCGATCACCTGATCGGCTGGCACGCCGCTGTCCTGATGCAGGTTGTCGACGTTCTGGGTAATCACCGACGAGACCTTGCCCGAGGCGACCAGCCGCGCCACGGCGGCGTGGCCCGTGTTGGGCTTGGCGCCCGTCCAGCCGGCGGTCCCGGCGAAGGTGCGGGTCCAGGCCTCGCGCCGACGGGCTTCATTGCCGACAAATTCGTCGAAATAGATCGGCTTCATCTTCGACCAGACACCGCCGGGACTGCGAAAATCAGGCACGCCGGATTCGGTGGAGATGCCGGCGCCGGTGAAGACGACCACGCGCCGCGCCTCGTCGATCATCGCGGCCAGTTTGGATCGGGTGCTCATGAGCGCGAACTTAAGCGCTCCGACCTGGGCTCGCCAGCCCGGCCCCGAACGGCAAAGGCCGCCGCGCTTGCACAGCGCGACGGCCCGCCTTGTTCGTCGTCAGATCGCGATCAGAGCAGGTGGCGCAGGATGAAGTAGAGGCCGCCCGCCAAGGTCATGGCGGCCGGCAGGGTGAGCACCCAGGCCGCCGCGATCGAGCCGATGGTCGACCACTGCAGACCCGAGCCGTTGGCCGCCATTGTACCGGCCACGCCCGACGACAGGATGTGAGTGGTGGAGACCGGCAGGCCGTACTGTTCCGCGGCGAGGATGGTGGCTGCGGCCACCAATTCTGCGGAGGCGCCTTGAGCGTAGGTCAGGTGGGTCTTGCCGATCTTTTCGCCCACCGTCACCACGATCCGCTTCCACCCGACCATGGTGCCGAGACCGAGTGCTATGGCGACGGCGATCTTCACCCAGATCGGGATGAAGCGGGTGCCGAATTGCAGGCCCTTCTGGAAGGCGTCCAGGGTCTTGGACTCATCCGCCGAGAACTTGACCGTCTTGGCCTTGGTCAGCAGCCGGACCGCGTCGCTGACAAGGTACATGTCGTTGCGCAGGTTGGGCGTCTCGGCGGCGGGGACCTTGCGGATGGCGCCATAGTTGGTGACCTGATTTTCGATGTCGTTGGAGACCACCGCCAGGGCGCCATAGACGGTGGGATCGTCCACCTTGCCGGTCTTCAGCGCATCGCCGACCCGCGTGCGGGCGACCGCCACTGACAGCGGCGCCGTCTGGCCGTCATGGGCGGTAAAGACCGCTTCAGCCTTGTGCGCCGAGGCGACAAAGGCCGGGGCGCTGGAATCCGGCATGGTGCGGTTCAGGGCATAGGCCGTAGGCGCGGCGCCGATCAGGATCAGCATGATCAGGCCCATCCCCTTCTGACCGTCGTTGCCGCCATGGCCGAAGGAGACGCTGGTGCAGGTGAGGATCAGCAGGCCACGGATCCACAGGGGCGGCGGCGCGTCGCCTTCCGGCGCGGTGTAGAGCTTCTTGCTGCGGATCAGGAACTTCATGACCAGCAGGAGAACGGCCGAGCCGACGAAGCCGACCAGGGGGCTGAACAGCAGCGCCTGGAGCACCTTGGTCGCCTGGGACCAGTCCACGCCCGAGGTGGCCTGACCGGCCGGCGCCATCAGCTGGTTGGCGAGACCCACGCCCATGATCGAACCGACCAGGGCGTGAGACGATGAATTCGGAATGCCGAGGGCCCAGGTGCCGAGGTTCCAGATGATGGCGGCGATCAGGAGCGCGAAGATCATCGAATAGCCGGCGGTCGAGCCGACCTGCAGGATCAGCTCCACCGGCAACAGGGTGATGATCGAATAGGCCACCGCCCCGGTCGAGACCATGACGCCGGTGAAGTTCCACAGACCGGACCAGACCACGGCCACCATCGGCGGCAGGGAATGGGTGTAGATCACCGTCGCCACGGCGTTGGCGGTGTCGTGGAAGCCGTTCACGAACTCGAACCCCAGCGCGATCAGCAGGGCCAGGCCCAGCGAGCCGAAGGCGGCGAAGGCGAGGGGCTCGCCCACCGCGGCGGTGTCCTTGAACACGCTCCACGCCACATAGCCGAGCCCCGCGATCAGCAGCGCCAGGAAGACGATACCACCTGCGGGATGGCTTTTATGGTCGAGCTTGTGCCCGCCCTTATGCGGCGGGTGAATGTCTACGGTGGCGGCGGCGTCGGACATGGCGCGTTCCCTTTTGTCTTCGACAAAACGTTAACGTCCGCGTTCAACGGTTTCGTGACGGTCTGGTCAGCCCTCGATCAGGATGGCCGCGAAGGTCTCCGGATCGAGGTTGCCGCCGGAAAGGATGGCGACGCTGCGATCCAAGGGCGCGTCTGTCAGAAGCAACCCGGCCAAGGCAGTGGCGCCGGACGGTTCGGCGATCAGCCGGGTCTCGGCGGCGATCCGGCGCATGGCGGCCTTGATCTGGTCTTCCGACACCGTGACGATCTCATCGACATAGGCCTGGATGTGCGGCCAGTTGTTGTCGCCCACCGACTGCGAGCGCAGGCCGTCGGAGATGGTCCGCACCGCCTGCTCGGCGCTGATCGCCACGATCTTTCCCGCCGCAAAGCTCTGGGCCGCGTCATTGGCCAGTTCGGGTTCGACGCCGATGATGCGGATATCGGGTCGCGACAGCTTGAGCGCCGCCGAGACGCCGGACACCAGGCCGCCGCCGGAGACGGGGATCGCCACGGTCGCCACATCTGGAAAATCCTGCAGAATCTCTAGCCCGATCGTCCCCGTCCCAGCGATGATCTTCAGGCTGTCGTAGGGCGGCACCAGGGACAGGCCCTTTTCGGCCGCCAGGGCCTCGCCCTTCTGGCGCCGCTCGTCGCTGCCGAGGCCGACCTCGACGATCTCCGCCCCCCAGCGGCGGGTGGAGGCCAGCTTCAACTTGGGCGCGCTGCGCGGCATGACGATGGTGGCGCTCACGCCCAGCACATGGGCCGCATAGGCGACGGCCTGGGCGTGGTTGCCGCTGGAATAGGCGATCACTCCCCGCGCGCGCTGCTCGTCGGTCAGGCTGAGGATGGCGTTGAAAGCGCCTCGGATCTTAAAAGCGCCGATGGGGTGCAGGCTTTCCGCCTTCAGCCGCACGCCGGTCGGGGTCATGGCCACCAGCGGGGTGGGATTGACGTAGGGGGAGATACGCTTCGCCGCCGCCTCGATCGCTTCCAGCGTGATCATCGCCTCACGTCCCCCACACTAGAATCCGCGTCGACAAGGCGCCGCGCCTCGTCTTTAACGGAGCCTGGGATCATTAGGCGATCCGCAATGGCGGACGCCACCCTTCATATTTTCAGGAGAGGATTTCGCGACCCATGGATAGGATTTTGCCACAGCCGACGCCCGAGACCCGGCATTTCTGGGACGGCTGCAAGGTGGGCGAACTGCGCCTGCAGCGCTGCACCGACTGCCAGCACAGCTACTTCCCGCCCCGGGCCTTTTGCCCCAAATGCGGCTCGCGCGACGTCACCGTCTACACCGCCAGCGGCAAGGGCTTCCTCTATAGCTATGTGATCAATCACCGGCCCCGCCCGGACCTGGGCAAGGAGCCCCATTCCATCGCGGTCGTCGAATTAAACGAAGGCCCGCGGATGATGACCAACATCGTCGGCTGCCCGCAGACGCCAGAGGCGCTGCAGCTGGATATGCCGGTGGAAGTGACCTTCGAGTCCTTCAGCGACGACATTTCCCTGCCCTTCTTCCAACCTGTGAAGGGGTAGGACGCATGAAGCCGAAATCCATCGCCGTCGTCGGCGCCGCCGAAACCACCCAGATGGGCAAGATCCCCGACGTGTCGGTGATCGGTCTGCACGCCGACGCCGCCCTGAACGCCATGAAGGACGCGGGCCTGAAGCCCTCCGACATCGACGGCGTCGCCACCGCCGGCATCAGCCCGGTGGAGTTGGCCCACTATATGGGCATCACCCCGACCTATGCCGACGGCACCGGCGTGGGCGGCTGCTCCTTCATGTTGCACGTCCGCCACGCGGCCGCGGCGATCAACGAAGGTCTCTGCAAGACCGTCCTGATCACCCACGGCGAGTCCGGCAAGTCCCGCGTCGGCGCCGGTCGCTTCGGCGGCAGCCCGGCCAGCCTGTCGGGCCAGTTCGAGGCGCCTTACGGCCCGGTGGGGCCGCCCTCGATGTTCACCATCCCGGTGATGCGCTACCTGAAGGCCCGCAACTATACCGTCGAGGATCTGGCCACCGTCTCGGTGATCCAGCGGGAATGGGCGGCGCTCAATCCGCGCTCCAGCTTCAAGGACCCGATCACCATCGACGACGTGCTCAACTCGCCGATGATCGCCTGGCCGTTCCGGATGCTGATGTGCTGCCTGGTCACCGATGGCGGCGGCGCCATCATCCTGACCAGCGCCGACCGCGCCAAGGACTTCCCGCAAAAGCCGGTCTACATCCTGGGGACAGGCGAGAGCGTCGAGACGCCCATGGTCAGCCAGATGGAGGATTTCACCTCGTCCAAGGCCTTCCGCGTCTCCGGCAAGAAGGCGTTCGACGAGGCGGGGATCAGCCATGCCGATGTCGATCACCTGATGATCTACGACGCCTTCGCCCACCTGCCCCTCTATGGCCTGGAAGACCTCGGCTTCTGCAAGCCGGGGGAAGCGGCCGGGTTCGTCCGTGATCGGAACACCGCGATTGGCGGCAAGCTGCCGGTGAACACCAACGGCGGCGGCCTGTCCTACATGCACTCGGGCATGTACGGCATGTACGCCATGCAGGAGAGCATCCGGCAGATGCGGGGCATCGCGCCCGCGCAGATCAAGGACGCGAAAATCTCCGTCTCCCACGGGGTGGGGGGGATGTTCGCGGCCTCCGGGACGATCATCTTCGGGAACGAAGCGTAAGCTGAAACGAGCCCTCCCTCTGCGAAGGGGGAGGGTTCAAATCATGGGGGCTCGATGAACCGCGTCGCCATCATCGGCTGTTCCGGCGGCGGCAAGTCGACCCTGGCGCGACGCCTGGCTGAACGCCTGAACCTACCCCTGGTCCATCTCGACGTGCTCTATTGGGAGCCGGGCTGGGTGCAGGGCGATATAGCCCACTTCCACAAGCAGTTGGCGACGGCCGTGGCCGGAGACCGTTGGATCTGTGACGGCAACTTTCCCAGCTGCGGCGACCTGCATTTCGCCCGAGCTGACCTGATCGTGTGGGTGGATCAGCCCCGCCTGGTGTGCCTGTGGCGCTCGATATGGCGTGTGATCGAAACGCGCGGCCGAAGCCGGCCAGACCTGCCTGATGGCTGTCCGGAGACCTTCGACCCCTGGCTCTGGGGCTATATCTGGAATTGGGATCGCAAGACCCGCCCGGAGGTCGAAGCCGCGCTCGCGGATCATGCGCCGATGACGCAACTGGTGCGATTGCGCAGCGACAAGGACGTGGCGGTCTGGCTTAAGCGGCAGGCCCAATCCGAAAACGGATGATAGGGCCGTTCCAGTCGGCGGTCTGATAGTCTTGTTCCTCGACATCTAGGACCCCAGGACAGCCGCCAATCGCGCCGCGCCAGAAGGCCAGGGCGCCAATGTTCTTGCGCGCCACCGCCGCTTCCCAGAGGCCGGGATATCGACTGAAAATAGCTCGAGCAGCCTCTGCACCCACGCCCCCGCGCCGGTGTTTTCGGATCACGAAGAACTCCGCCATGCTCCAGTCCAGCGGTAGGCCGGAATGGGCGAAGCGGTTGAGTAGGGCGAAGCCGACAGGACGGCCCGCGATGCGGAACAGCAGCGGGATACGGTCCGGCTCGCACCAATAGAGGTCCAGCGCCCAGTAGTCCTTGAACCGGCCATCATCCTGCAGGTCGCCATCGGGCAGACCGGACCAGAAGTCCGAAAAGTCGTGGGCATAGAGCTGCAGCAGGTTTGCAATCACCTCGCGCTCGTCGGCGCGCGCGACGGTGATGTCGAGGTCGGCCATCAGGGCGCGCGCAAATCTTTCCGGTGGTCTGTTTGCAGCAATCCCGAGAGGCCAGTGAGACCCCTCATCCGTCAGGCTTCGCCTGCCACCTTCTCCCGCAAGGGGAGAAGGAAACTGATTGCGGCTGCTACAGCGCCCGCATGCGGCGCAGGGTGTCGGCATCTTCCAGTTGGGCGCGGCGTGAGGCGATCAGGTGATAATCCTCAGGCTCAATAGCGCCCTGAGTCTCGATCAGGTCGTCCGCGACGAGACCTGAGTCATCCAAAGCCATGGGATCGCTGGCGAAGGAAGTGGTGTCGATCGATACGCTCATCCTATTCGTCTCCCGGGTTTGAATTGTTGGACTCTACCAACATCAGAGTGGCTCGGACGGAACGAATACGGAAGAGGATGGACCCCAAGATTCGCATTTTTCACGAAGTCTTTACCCCTGAAATCGCCCGATAGGTGAGCAGTCCGGGGAAGTTCGTCGCGAATTGAAATTCACACTTGGCGTGACCATCACGGCGGCGTTACCTTGTTGTTCAACGCCGCGTCGGGATTACGGGCCTCGCTTAAGGGACTCACTCCGGGAAGTAGAGCGTGAGCTGAGGAAACCAGATTGCAACGCACCGACATCGGGCGTCCGGACTATTTCCATAAGGTCGTGGACTGCCAGTGGGCCTGTCCGGCGCATACGCCGGTGCCCGAATACATCCGGCTGATCGCCGAGGGGCGCTACTCCGACGCCTATATGATCAACTGGAAGTCCAACGTCTTCCCGGGGATTTTGGGCCGCACCTGCGACCGCCCCTGCGAGCCGGCTTGCCGGCGCGGGCGTGTCGAGGACGAGCCGGTGGCCATCTGCCGGCTGAAGCGCGTCGCCGCCGACAACAAGGACGACATCACCGGCCGCCTGCCGCCCCTCGCCGCGACAAAGAACGGCAAGCGCATCGCCCTGGTCGGCGCCGGGCCGGCGTCCCTGACCGTGGCGCGGGACCTGGCTCCGCTCGGCTACGACATTCATCTCTATGACGGCGACTCCAAGGGCGGCGGCATGATCCGCAGCCAGATCCCGCGCTTCCGCCTGCCGGAATCGGTGATCGACGAGGAGGTCGGCTACATCACCGGCCTCGGCGTCACCGAGCGTTATGGCGAACGGGTCGATAGCCTCAAAGCCCTGCTGAACCAGGGTTATGACGCCGTCTTCGTCGGCACCGGCGCCCCACGCGGCCGTGAGCTGGACCTGCCGGGCCGCGAGGAAGCCAAGGCCAATATCCACATCGGCATCGACTGGCTGTCCAGCGTCTCGTTCGGCCATATCGAGAAGATCGGCAAGCGGGTCATCGTCCTGGGCGGCGGCAACACCGCCATGGACTGCTGCCGCACCTCGCGCCGCCTGGGCGGCGAGGACGTCAAGGTGATCGTCCGTTCCGGGTTCGAGGAGATGAAGGCCTCGCCCTGGGAGAAGGAGGATGCGATCCACGAGGACATCCCAATCCTCAACTTCCTGGTGCCCGTCTCCTTCAGCCACCAGGACGGCAAGCTGACCGGCGTGGTGTTCGAGAAGGTGGTCGCTCAGTATGACGACAAGGGCCGGCGCAAGCTGGTCCCCTCCGGCGAGCCGCACCAGCATTTCGAATGCGACGACGTGCTGGTGGCCGTTGGCCAGGAGAACAGCTTCCCCTGGATCGAACGCGACATCGGCCTGGAGTTCGACGAGTGGGGCATGCCGAAGGTGAACGAGATCACCTTCCAGTCCACCCGCGATGGGGTCTTCTTCGGCGGCGACTCGGCGTTCGGGCCCAAGAACATCATCTGGGCGGTGGCGCATGGCCATGAGGCGGCCGTCTCCATTCACCTGCACTGCCAGGGCATGAATATCGCCGACCGGCCGCCGCCGGGCGTGACGCTGGTGAGCCAGAAGATGGGCATCCACGAGTGGAGCTACGACAACGACATCTCCAACGACCTGCGCAACCGCGTGCCCCAACGGGACAAGGCCATCGCGCTGAGCAACGTCAAGCTGGAGGTGGAGCTCGGGTTCGACCGGCTGCTCGGCTACAAGGAGGCCGAGCGCTGCCTGAATTGCGACATCGAGACGGTGTTCGCCGAGCCGCTGTGCATCGAGTGCGACGCCTGCGTCGACATCTGCCCGACGGACTGCATCAGCTTCACCGAGAACGGCGATGAGGCCGACCTGCGCACGCGGCTGAAGGCGCCGGCGCTGGACCTGACCCAGGACCTTTACGTCTCCGGCGAACTGAAGACCGGACGGGTCATGGTCAAGGATGAGGACGTCTGTCTGCACTGCGGCCTGTGCGCCGAACGCTGTCCCACGGGGGCCTGGGACATGCAGAAATTCCTGCTCGACATCACCCACGCCGGCGGCTGTCCCAAGAGTCCGGCAAGCGACCCCATGAGGACGGCTGCGGAATAATGAGCACGGTTCGCGTCAACGACTTCGTCGTCAAGTTCGCCAACGTCAACGGATCCGGATCGGCCAGCGCCAACGGCATGTTCGCCAAGTCGATCATGCGGATGGGCGTGCCGGTGGCGGCCCGCAACATCTTCCCCTCCAACATCCAGGGCCTGCCCACCTGGTACGAGGTGCGGATCAGCGAGGCGGGCCATATGGGCCGACGCGGCGGCGTCGACCTGATGGTGGCGATGAACCCCCAGACCTGGGACAAGGACCTGGCCGAGATCGAGCCTGGCGGCTACCTGTTCTACGACTCCACCAAGCCGATGACCCCGGACAGGTTCCGCCCCGACGTCAATGTGGTCGGCGTGCCGCTGACGGCCATGTGCAACGCCGCCTACACCGATCCGCGCCAGCGGCAGCTGTTCAAGAACATCATCTATGTCGGCGCCCTGGCGGCCCTGCTCGACATCGAGATCGAGGTGTTCGAGACCCTGATCAGCGAACAGTTCCAGGGCAAGACCCGGCTGATCGCCCCCAATATCGAGGCCCTGCACATGGGCCGCGACTATGTGCTGCAGAATTTGGAGCCGCTTCGGCTGAAGATGAAGCGGGCCGACAAGGTCGGCGACCAGATCTTCATCGACGGCAACACCGCCGCCGGCCTCGGCGCCGTCTACGGCGGCGCCACCGTCTGCGCCTGGTATCCGATCACCCCCTCGACCTCTCTGGCCGAGGCCTTCACCGACTTCTGCCAGGACCTGCGGGTCGAGCCGGAGACCGGCAAGGCCAAGTACGCCATCGTCCAGTGTGAAGACGAGATCGCCTCCATCGGGGTGGTGGTGGGCGCCGGCTGGAACGGCGCGCGGGCCTTCACCTGTACCTCGGGGCCGGGCGTCTCGCTGATGCAGGAGTTCGTCGGCCTCTCCTACTTTGCCGAGATTCCGGCGGTGATCTTCGATGTCCAGCGTGGCGGCCCCTCCACCGGCATGCCGACGCGGACGCAGCAGGCGGACCTGATCGGCGCGGCTTACGCGTCACACGGCGACACCAAACACCCGATGCTGCTGCCCTGCGACCCGCGCGAATGTTTC
>Ga0302313_10003263_pt1 | contig 10773 bp, 10 predicted proteins | sample III_Palsa_N2_2_FD_200454 | JGI IMG/M metagenome (GOLD analysis project Ga0302313, IMG submission 200454) | Peat permafrost microbial communities from Stordalen Mire near Abisko, Sweden - III_Palsa_N2_2 | ecosystem: Environmental > Terrestrial > Soil > Palsa > Peat permafrost | place: Sweden...
CGACACCAAGGCGCTGCTGATGAACAAGGGTGTCATCGCCATCGACCAGGACCCGCTGGGCAAGCAGGGCGACCGCCTGCGCGCTGAAGGGCTGCTGGAGATTTGGACGCGGCCATTGGCAGGTGGAGCGCTGGCTGTCGGGCTGTTCAACCGTGTGACAGCTCCCGCTACGATCTCGGTGACGCTGAAGGAGCTTGGGATCAAGTCGCCGCACGAGATTGTGAATGTGTGGACGGGTGAAAAGGTCGAGGCCAAGGGCGGCGTGATCTCGGCGATCGTGCCGAACCACGGCGTGCTGCTGCTGCGCATTACGCCGTAGTTTTTTTAGACCGCCTCGGCGAGCGTGACAGCGAAGCGGCAATCTGCATCGTGCCAGGTGCGGGCCGGGACGAAGTTTGCGCTGGCGAAGAGCGCGGCCAGCGCGGCGGCGGTGAACTTGTAGCTGTTCTCGGTGTGGATGGTTTCGCCCGCGGCGAAGCCGATTCGCTCTCCTGCTATAAGTACCGTCTGCGGCGCGAGGCTTTCGAGATGCATCTCGATGCGGCTGTCCGCGGCGTTCCAGCGGGCGCGGTGCGCGAAGCTGTCGAGGTCGAAGTTGGCATCGAGTTCGCGGTTGAGGCGCGCGAGGATGTTCTTGTTGAACTCGGCGGTGACGCCGGCTGCATCGTCGTAAGCGGCCAGCAGCGTGGCCACGGATTTGTGCGGGCCGGGTGCGAGGTCCGCGCCCAGCAGCAGCGAGTCGCCGGGCTCAAGATGCTCGCGAAGATTGCGCAGAATGGCTGTCGCCTCTTGCGGAGAAAAGTTGCCGATGCTGGAGCCGATGTAGAGCGCGAGGATGCGATGATCTTCGGGCCGCAGCAGCGTGAAGGGCTCGGTGAGGTAGTTGGCGACCATGGACTGAACGATGACGCCAGGGATGTTGGAAGCGATCGCCGCGCAGGCTTCGTCGAGCGCCGAGGCACTGACGTCGATGGGCTGGTAGAGCACCTCGGGCTGGAAGCGCGCGGCTGCGGTGAGCAGGATTCCCGTCTTCGCGGCAGTGCCTGCGCCGAGCTCGGCGATGGTGACCGGGGAGTCGATGCCGAGAAATATTTCGTCGGCGTTGGCGGCGAAGATGCCGCGCTCGGTGCGGGTGAGGTAGTACTCGGGGAGGGCCGTGATCCGCTCGAAGAGCTGCGAGCCGCGCTCGTCGTAGAAGAGCCACGGCGGCAGCGTCTTGCGCTTGGCGGTGAGGCCGCTGAGGGCTTCGCGCAGAACGGTGTCGCGGAGGGCTTCGGGAGCTTCGGTCATCAGGATCAAGAGCGTGGCCTCTTCGCGATCGGATGTCGTTCTTAGATGTATACGGCTGAGACAGGATGCCAGATTTGCGAGGTCCGTGCAGTATTAATTTTCGACATTAGCTTGCGCCGTCACGGGCGAGGCGCAGCCCGCTGAACTGCCAGCGCGTTCCCGGCGAAAAGAAGTTGCGATAGGTGGCGCGGATATGACTCTGCGGCGTAACGCACGAGCCGCCGCGCAGCACCATCTGCGAGCTCATGAACTTGCCGTTGTACTCGCCCAGCGCGCCGGGCAGCGGCTTGTAGCCGGGATAGCCGGTGTAGGGCGATTGCGTCCACTCCCATGCATCGCCGAATAGCTGCTGGAGCGCGCGAGAAGGCGCTGCCGGCTGGGGATGGAGGTGGTTGGCTTCAAGCAGATTGCCCGTGATGGGCGAAGACCCGGGGCTAAAGCCCAATTCACTCGACTCGCTGTTCCGCGGGCTAAAGCCCGCTGCTACTCCGGCGGCAGCGAACTCCCACTCGAACTCGGTGGGCAGGCGGTGGCCGGCCCAGCGGGCGAAGGCGTCGGCCTCAAAGAAGCTGAGATGGCAGACGGGGGTCTCGGAGAGCTCGCCAAGCGGGCGGAAGCCGTGCAGGGTGTAGATACTCCAACCGGACTGGGTCCCGGATTGGGCCGCTGGTTCGCGCTGCCAGTAGAGCGGCGCCTGCCAGCCGTGGGCGCGGACCGTGTCCCAGCCCTCCGAAAGCCACAGCTCGGGGCGGGAGTAGCCGTTCTCTTCGATGAACGCGAGATACTCCGCGCAGGTGGTGAGCCGGGATGCCAGGCGGAACGGCGCGATGTACACGGAGTGGCGGGGGGTCTCGTTATCGAACGCGAAGGTGTCGATCGAGGCCGCGTCCGGCGTGATGCCGACCTCGACGACACCGGGACGGCCGGGATATCCGGGCGAGAAGCTGCACCATTCGAGCGGCGGGGCCATCTGCTCGCTGCCGGTTGCGCTGGTTGCGATGTATGCCGGATGCAGCGGGTTGGTGAAGAGGGCGTGCTTGATGTCGGTGGCGATCAGCTCCAGGTGCTGCTGCTCATGCTCGAGACCGAGCGCGATGCGGCGCATGGCTTCGTCCTCCGGGGTCTTTTCGAGCAGCTGCGCAATGGCGGCGTCGACGTGACATCGAAACGCGAGAATCTCGTCGAGCGGCGGGCGCGAGAACGACGACCGCAGCTTCTTCTCCGGCATCTCGCCCAGCGAGTTGTAGTAACTGTTGAAGAGCCAGCGGAAGTCGGGGTTGAAGGGCTCATAACCCGCGACGAACTCGCTGAGCACGAAGGTCTCAAAGAACCACGAGGTGTGCGCGAGATGCCACTTTACCGGCGAAGCCTCGGCGCAGGATTGGACCATCAGGTCCTCCGGCGTAAGCGGCGCGCAGAACTGCATCGTGGCCCGGCGGACGGTGCGAAAGCGTGTGAGCAGCGCGGTGGTAAGGTTCTGCTGAGTCAGCATGACGGGCTTGCTCCAATCTTCGAGCTTCGATGCTTTGGACGGGCGGCTTTGTTGCTCCGCACAAGTTACGTTACGGAGCCGAGCGCGATTCTGCAAGAGATGTTTGCGGCGCGGAAAAGTTTCAGGCGTGCGGGTCCGGCCGGGACGCATAGAATTCAGTGTAGGGTCCGAAGATGCCGGCGGAGATGAAATGACGACACAGTACGACTATGGACGGCGCAGTTCGGGGACGTTTTACTCGCTGGTGCTGGTACTCCTGCTGGGTGCGGCCTGCACCGGCGTCTTCGTGCACCAGGCGCGGCAGGGGTTTGCGGGCAGGCTGGCGGCGATGATTACGGGCAGGCCGCTGAATGTGGTCTCGGCGCCCATGGTGGTGGACAAGGTGCAGCGGCTGAACCGGGTGGAGAGCGTCGTTTACTCGCTGGACACCGTGGTCGAGGGTGATAAGTCGAGCGCGGTGCTGCCCGATGCGCTGGCCGGCGATAGGATTCTGATGATTGTGCATGGCGACATCATCGCAGGCGTGGATATGAGCCAGATGAAGCCAGACGACGTGCAGATCACCGAAGGCGGAGGCAGCCGCTCGATCAAGCTGGTGCTGCCGGCTTCGCAGGTATTTCTTACCACCATCGACAACGCGCACACCCGGGTTTATTCGCGCGACACAGGCCTGTTTGTGGCCGCCGATCCGAACCTTGAAACCGAGACCCGCGCCAAGGCGCAGCAGCAGTTGCAGCAGGCTGCGCTGACGGATGGCATCCTCGATGCCGCGTCAAAGAACGCGCGCGCCACGGTCACCGCGATGCTCGAAGGCCTCGGCTTCGACCACGTCGAGGTCAAATAAACGCCGTGGCAAAACCCTTGCGAGACTTTGGACGGCGGACGAACGTACCTTTGGCATCCTACGGGATGCCTCTATGAACGCCCTCGCCACGGCCCCCGCAGATTCGACGACCTTTACGCCTTCCCCGACCTCAACCGGCGAAGCCGCAGACGCTCTACAGCCGGTCGCCTTTCGACAGGAGCGCAAACCTGCGCTGCCTGCGCTGACCGGCATCCGCACGCTGCTGGCGCTGACGATCATCCTCTTCCACTTCACTCCGTCGGGCCTTCGCTGGCAGGCGCATCCGTGGGTCTCGCTGTATCCGCTGGTCGATATCGGCTATGTGTTTGTGAGCTTCTTCTTCCTGATCTCCGGCTTCATCCTTGCGTACAACTATGCCGACCGCCCGCAGCCGATGAATGCCGCCGACTTCTGGATGGCCCGCTTCTCGCGGCTCTATCCGGTGTATGTGCTCACGCTGCTTATCTCGTTTCCGATGTTGATGACGGAGTGGCACGTGCGCTCGCACCGGCACTTCTGGGAGGGCGCCATCCTAACGCCGCTACTGCTGCAAGGGATCTTCCCGCACCTGGCGACGTTCTGGAACACCGTGACCTGGACGCTCTCCTGCGAGGTGATGCTGTACCTCGCGTTCCCATGGCTGGTGCGGCTGCGGCTGCCGCGCAGCGCCTGGAAACTGCTGGCGATCTTTACCGTGCTTTGGATCATCGGACTCATACCCCACACCACGTACGTCCTGCGTGACCCGGACCATCTCGGCCGCATGGCCGACCGCTACAGCGACGGCGTCTGGATCGACCTGCTGAAGTACACGCCGCTGCCTTACATCTGCACGTTTCTCGCCGGGCTTACGCTGGGGCGGCTGCACGATGCGGCAAAGCTTGGCGTGCGTGGACGGATGATCGTTGGGATCAGCGGCTTCACGGTCTTCTGGTATGTCTGCTATCACCTGGTTCCGCAGTTGCCCTACATCATGATCCACGGCGGCCTGCTGACGCCGATCTTCGCGGCGATCATTTTGGGGTTGGCTGGGCCAAGCCCGCTGGCGCGTGTGTTTTCGATTCCGCCGCTGGTGACCATCGGCGCCTCAACCTACTGCCTCTACCTGCTGCACTTCAACGTGTTTGTGCTGCTGCATCTGCACCACGTCCCCGAGCGGTTGCATGTGACGCGCTTCGATCCGTGGATCAGCTATGTGTTTGTGGTGGTGCTGGCGATTGCGGCGAGGAAGTGGGTGGAGCATCCTGCACAGATTGCGATTGGGACGTGGTGGAAGCAGAAGCGCGCGGCGCAGAAAGAGCATGCGGCCATAGCAGCATAGGACCACTACGCTGTAACCAGCGACCCCAGCTTCTCTCCCTGCACCACACGCACGATATTCCCGCGCTCGCGCATGGAGAAGATGATCATGGGCAGGTTGTTGTCTTTGCAAAGCGAGACGGCGGTGGTGTCCATGACCTTGAGGCCGAGGTTGAGGATCTCCATGTAGGTGATCTGCTCGAACTTGACGGCGTCGGCGTCCTTCTTGGGATCGGCCGTGTAGATGCCGTCGACGCTGGTGGCCTTCAATAAAACTTCAGCCCCGATCTCCATGGCGCGCAGGCTGGCTGCGGTGTCGGTGGAGAAGTAAGGGTTGCCGGTGCCGGCCGCGAAGATGATGATACGGCCCTTCTCGAGATGGCGTATCGCGCGGCGGCGGATATAAGGCTCCGCGACCTGGTGCATCGCGATGGCCGACATCACGCGGCAGAAGAGGCCGGTCTTTTCGATGGCGTCTTGAAGAGCGATGGCATTGATGACGGTAGACAACATGCCCATATGGTCGGCGGCGACGCGGTCCATGTGGATGGCCTGCTCGGCGACGCCGCGGAAGAAGTTGCCGCCGCCGACGACGATGGCGATCTGGCAACCGGTACGGGCGACCTCGGCAATCTCATTGGCGATCGCGCTGACGAAGACGGCATCGACGCCGAAGCCGCGGCCCGCGGCCAGGGCTTCTCCCGAGAGCTTGAGGAGTACACGCTTATACATAGCTGTTCGCAGTGTACAGGGAGAGACATAGGAGTGATTGGGCGGCAAGCTGCGCAAAGTTCAGCGAGAGTTTGTTGGACCGGAACATGCTTCGAAGCCTCCGTGGAGATGGAGATGGATTCAACCCTTGGTTCTTAGGAAAGTTTCGGAGAATTCTGGCGATGCCCAGGAAAATTTACAAAAACCTGAGCAAATATTTATTTATCAAATAATTCTTGACAATCGTATTGATTTGAATTTATGGTTGTCGTGAGCACCTTTCGCTCAAAGGAGATTCTATATGCGCCGAATTCTTGTAGCGACCCTTGTTCTGATCCCCGTACTGGCCCATGCCCAGGCCAGCACCTCGACCGAGCCGAAGCCGTCGCCTGCGACGGCGAACCTTGTGGCCAAGGCCACCCCTCCTGCTGCCCTCCACGCAGCCAAGCCTTCAGACACCACCACCGCACCCAAGCCCGCGCTGCACGAGAGCGTCACGGAGCGCATCGAAGCCTTCTATCTCGACGACCCCACCAGCCGCGGTCTGGGCGACACCTATCTGCTGATGGGCGACGATCATGCCGACAATGCTCCGAAGCTTATCCATATTGTTGAGACCGATGTCCCTCAGGAACTGGCCTCCGCACCCATCAAGGTGTCTGTCCGGATGATGGTGGACTCGCATGGCGTGCCGCAGAACATCACCATCGAGCACTCTGCCGGCGCCGTCCTCGACCAGAAGACGCTGGAGGCGGTCAAACAGTACCGCTTCAAGCCGGCGACAGTGAACCACGTCCCGGTCGACGCTGAAGTCAACGTCGATATCAAGATCCAGAAGCAGTAATCGAGCCGCTTCCACCAAGTGTCACCGGGCCCATGTAAAGCACTGCTCAGCACCCCATCCTCGCGACAGGTCCGTCGTCGCAGGGTGGGGTTCTTTTTGTTCGGGTCAGTTCGGACCTCTGGGGGTCAATTGGGGTCTCTGCGCTCCAGCGTGACCGGCCGCCGGGGCGTGGGCCTGATCGCCTCGACATCTTCCTTCGCGGTTGGATGCACGCCGAAGTCCCACACGCCTAAGTTGACTTCATGGTCCGACAGCACCTCCACCAGTGCATATTCGCCGAACTCCATGGGCTGCACGGGGGTCAGCTTCATCCAATGTCCGCCGGGCAGGTCTTCGGCTTTCATCTCGATCACGTCGGGCTGAGGCTTCTCGCCCAGCAGGGCGATGCGGAAGCTATCGACCACGCGAACATCATTGCGCACATCCAGCCGCTCGACGATGTAGCCGCTGCTGTCCGCGCCGCCCGAGGGTGTTGCGCGGCCGGAGGCCCCGTGGGTATCGACCGTGATCGCGCCGGCGCCGGAGTCGCCTTCGTCATCGGGCCCCACGCGCACATAGAAGACGGGGTCGGCGACGTGCAGCTGGACGTCCGCACTATCGCCGCGTATATCGAGAATGCGGTGCGCGCTGGACGCGGGATTGATCGCCTGCTTGAGCACATTGTGCGCGGTCTCCTTGTTGAGATCGCCGCCCACCTGCTCCAGCGGCACGAGCTCCTGCGTTCCGCTGAAGGTGTCGAGCACGAGCACGCTGTCCTCCTCCGGAAGACGCAGATCGGGAACGACCTCGGGCGTGCGAGCGGCCCGCGCGGCCTCTTCTTTCGCTAGTTCAGGGCTCAGCACCGGCGAGGACGACGCCTTCCCCGCATTGGGCCCGTGCTCCCTCACCCACTTCTCCGTGGCGGGAAGATCGACCAGAGACAGGGGCACCTCCTCGGCCTCACCATTACGCTCGGCGCTGCGATAGGAGACGGTGCCGCCCACAACCTTATAGCTCAGGACAAGCTGGTAGCTGCCGTCCTTCATGATCAAGTGGATGCGACGCGGCGCGGTCTCGTTCTGCGCCGTGTTCGTCGCGTCCAAAGTCTGCCGCTGCGCGGCAATGGCTCCGGGCAAAGCGAAGGCCAGCAGCAACGAGAGTCCTATCGTTGTCAGGATCCGGCAGGCTTCGTGGCTTTCAGTCTTCACGCTTGTCGTCTCCTTCAATGCGGCGAGCAAGGTTGCGATGGCGCCTCTCAAGCGTAATGGAGGAACGGGCAGAGATTCTCAAGAGGCAACATCTTCCCTGCTCTCGGCCCTGTTCCCAGCACCGGGCATGGAGGAGAATCCGCTGACCTCCACGCGATCTCGCCCGCCGCGCTTGGCCTGGTAGAGCGCTCGATCGGCCAGGGCCAGCAACATGGTCGCATCCTCGTCGCGTTGCGGCGAGGCCGTCGCGCAGCCGATGCTGACGGTCAGTATTCCACCTGCAACCTCCTCATGCACGACAGCGGCGGCGCGTACGGCGAGGCGCACCTGCTCGGCCAACTCCGCTGCACCGGACGCGCCCGTATTCGGCAGCACGATGGCAAACTCTTCTCCGCCGAACCGCGCCAGGTGGTCGCCGGAGCGGCGCAGCGCGGCACCGACCAGTTCGGCGACCATGCGCAGGCACTCGTCGCCGGCGAGATGCCCGTAGCGGTCGTTGTAACTCTTGAAGTGGTCCACATCGAGCAACAGGATGGAGAGCGGAATGCGTTGCCGGATGGCCCGCTGCCACTCCTCCTCCAGCACCTCGTCGAGGCGGCGGCGGTTCGCTATGCGGGTTGTCGCATCCACGCGCGCCACGGCCTCCAGCGTCTCCAGCGCATCGCTCAACTGCTCGCGAGCCGCTTCCTCCACCATCGCCGACCGCTTGAGATCGCCCAGCACCAGGCCGACGACGTCAACGCTCAAGACTGCGGTCGCGAGAAACATCTGCAGCATCAGGATGCGCTGCTCCAGTGTCGAGGCCGCGCCCCGCGCAAGTGCCCCGTGGCCCGCAACCGTGTACACGCTGCCGATGGCCGCGACCACGCAGGCTCCCAGCGCGCCGCCGCCGACTCCCAGCTCGACCACCAGGAACATCAACGGAGGAAAGATGAGAAACAGCAGCGGAAACTGGCCGCGCGAGAAGATGCCCAGCGTGGTCGCCGCCAGCAGGCCGAGGTACACCAGCGTCTTTACGATGCATTGCGGCGAGAAGAGGTCACGGGTCTCCTGCCGCGCCAGGCCCAGCACCAGCGGCGTCACAATCACCATGCCTAGCGCGCTGGGAGGAAACCAGCGGAAGGTGGTGATCATCTCCGCGTTGACCAGCACACGCAAGATGACTCCAGCGACACAAGAGGCGAGCAGGGGCCCCAGCAATACCCCGAAGAGCACAAACCGCAGCAGCCTGCCGCGGTCGGTGAGGTCGACGACGCGGTCCATCGCCCTCCACCCAAGGGGCTGTTGCGCCGATCCGGAGGGCATACGCCACTGCACGGCCAGCACGGCGAACGTGGCCTCACCCGTATCGCACAAGGAGAGCAGCAGCACCTGGCTGAGGGGATCGTGGAAGACCAGGTGCGCGATCACGTTGCCGCAGAACCCGGCAGCGATCAGCGCCCAACGCTCGCTGCGTGCGCTGAGCAGCACGATAGCCAGCAACAGCGAGTTTGCCCACCACACGGCCGGCACATGCCCTGCGCCGCGGCCGGACGCCAGCCCGACCCACGCAGTCGCAGCCACAATGGCCACCGTGAAACACCAGCGCGCGGCAAACCGCCAACCCCGAACTCCCGCCAACTCCCCCAACGCGGCCACCTCGCGACTTCCAATAAGGGAAAGATTATCTCGCGAAGGGATGACAACTCCACCAGAAAAATCGAGACGAATCTTCGCCGCTTCGATCTTAGCCCTCTTAGCCTGTTAGAAGTTCTGCGTCTTGAGCCATTCGCGGAACGGCGGCCCCAGGTCGTCTCGCTTGAGTGCGAACTCCACGGTCGCCTTCAGGAACCCGAGCTTGTCGCCAGCGTCGTGACGCTTGCCCTCGTAGCTGAAGCCATAGACCTTCTCATACTTGAGCAGCGCCTTGATGCCGTCGGTGAGTTGCAGCTCGCCACCCGCGCCAGGCGTGATCGTCTCCAGCATCTCGAAGATGCGCGGCGTAAGGATGTAGCGGCCGATGATCGCGTTCTGGCTTGGTTGCGTCCCAAACTTCGGCTTCTCCACCATGTCCTTGACCAGCAGCAGCCGCGGGTCGTGCGCTTCGGGCGTGCAATCCAGGCAGCCATACGACGAGATCGCCGCACCCTCCACCACCTCCGAGCCGAGGATTGATGACTGCGTCTCGTTGAACGCCTCCACCATCTGCTTCATGCAACCCTGCTTGGAGTCGACGATATCGTCGGCCAGGATCACCGCGAACGGTTCATCGCCAACCAGCTCCTTGGCCATCAGCACGGCGTGCCCCAGGCCCAGCGGCTCTGCCTGCCGCGTGTACACAATCTTTGCCAGCTTGGAGACGCTGCGCGCAATCTCCAGCAGCGCCGTCTTGCCCTTGGCCTCGAGCGATGCCTCCAGGTCCGCCGACCGGTCGAAGTGGTCCTCCATGGTCGTCTTGCCGCGCCCGGTGACGAAGATGATCTCCGTACAGCCGGCGGCGACGGCCTCCTCCACGCCGTACTGGATCAGCGGCTTGTCGACCAGCGGCAGCATCTCCTTGGGCATGGCCTTGGTGGCGGGCAGAAAGCGGGTACCCATACCCGCCGCGGGAAAGACAGCCTTGCGAATCTTCATCTGTGGCATGGTGCGCAAATCTCCGAGTGGAATACATCCATCCTAGCAAGAAGCCAACGTGGCGTTGCATAGCGCATAGGGGCTAATGCAAACCACTGAAGTTGTAGCCCCGCACTACAACACCGGCGAATCGTCATGCAGCATGGTCTTGCGGATCACCTTGATCGGCGCGAAGCCCTGGTGCATAAAGTCGTCGTGGAACTTGTTCAGGTCGAACGCCGCGCCCTGCTTCTTCTTCACATCCTCGCGCAGCTTCATGATCTCCAGCTTGCCCAGGGTGTAGTAAAGATACAGCGCGTCTGAAGTCCCACGATGAGTTTCGACAGTTCCAACTGACCGCGATTGATAGCCTTCCTTGACGAAGAAGTCGATCGCCTGGTCGATTGTGAGCGCGCCCCCGGTGCCTGTGTGCATGCGAATCGCGACGACAAAACGCGCATCGCGCAGCAGCGCATCCTGTATCTGGCCGAGGCGGATCAGCTTGGCCTCGCGC
>Ga0302313_10003264_pt1 | contig 10772 bp, 10 predicted proteins | sample III_Palsa_N2_2_FD_200454 | JGI IMG/M metagenome (GOLD analysis project Ga0302313, IMG submission 200454) | Peat permafrost microbial communities from Stordalen Mire near Abisko, Sweden - III_Palsa_N2_2 | ecosystem: Environmental > Terrestrial > Soil > Palsa > Peat permafrost | place: Sweden...
AGGGCAGCAAGTGGTACGGCACCACCAAGGAGGGCAAGTACATGAGCGCGTCGGACGCGCAGGCAGCGGGTTATCACGCGGCCAAGGGCGAGAAGTGCTCGTAATCCGCGGTTTCGACTGCTAGGTACCGACAACGGGCCGGTTTATGCCGGCCCGTTGTCTTGCTTCACGACGCATGTCACGGATCGCAGCTGCCAAAAGACCGTAGATGGTCCACAGGGTCGCGGTAGCTATGTAGCCCGCAATCCTTCTCAGCGTAGTCATCGACGTTCGTCGAGCCAGCCGTCAGTCAATCCTTGTCGTCGTGGCTGTCGTCGCCGCCGAGTGCTGCGGGTAGCGTGCGCACCACCATGCTTTGCGGGCTGGTCATCGGCAGTTTCGCATCGCGCAGGCGATCCAGCGTTTCGAACAGCAAATCGCTTTTCACCGCGCTGACGTCGCGCGGGCTGTTGACGTAGGCCGTGCAGTCAAACGTCATCGTGCCAGCGTCGAGATTGTCCAGCCGCACCACCGGTGCCGGCGTGGCAAGCGTGGACGGATGCGCGTTGAGCACCTCGACAATGATCTCGCGCGCTTTGCTGGCATCGGTCTCCAGCGGCATGGGCAGCGTGATATGCACACGCCCCTGCGCGTTGGCCAGGGTCACGTTACGCACGTTCTGGGTAATGAACTGCGAGTTCGGCACGATCATGGTCGAGCGGTCACCCATCTGGATTTCAGTGGCACGCACGTTGATGCGGCGAATATCGCCTTCCACACCGCCGATGCTGACCCAGTCGCCCACCTTCACCGGCCGCTCGGCCAGCAAAATCAGGCCCGAAATAAAGTTCTGCACGATCGCCTGCAGGCCAAAACCGATACCTACGGACAGTGCGCTGGCCATCCAGGTGATGCTGGTCAGATCGACATTCAATTCGAGCAGCGCCAGCACGAAAACCAGCACGCCACCGACGTAGCCCAGCAAGGTAAGCACCGAGTTCTGCATGCCCAGATCGAACGAGGTCTTGGGCAGCAACTGCTCGCTCAGCCAGCGCTTGATCACGCGCAGCACGATCAGGCCGATGGCGAACACGAACAGGGCGCCAAAGATATGGCTCGGCACAATCTTGAGCGCGCCCAGTGAGCCGCCGGACAGCAGCGTGCCGATACGCCCTGCCAGCTCTTCAGGTCCAGCGCCGAATGGCGCCAGCACAAACGCTATCGCCACGATCAGCAGAATCGCGCGGGTGATGCCAGACAGCACCGTGCCGACCTGTTCCAGCACGTTGGCCGGCAGGCCAAAACTGGCCTGCATCCGCTTGCCGGTGCGGCCTTTGGGTGCGAAGACGGTATCGAAGATATCGTCGACGAGGTGCATCATCAGATACAGCGCGGTCAGGATGACACCCACCCAAAGCATCTGCCGTGCGATAAAAAAGGCGAACGCGATATAGCCCGACGCAACGCCGAGCAGGGTGATGCCAACGGAGAGAAACGCGGCGGCAACCATTAGCCCAACCCAGACCGGCCGCTGGCCTGGCTCCTCACCCGCTGCCAGCATCGCGCGTCGGGATTTGCCCAGACGAATCAACGCGTCGGCAACCAGCAGGCCGATCAGCACCGAGATAAAACCGCGAGTCGCAACCGAAGCCGACAAGCTGATGCCGATGGCGTCGTTGACATTCTCGGTAAACCCGAGCAGGAAAGCCGCACCGCCAAGCAGCCAGGGGAACATGCGCAGCCGTTGCGCGGCATCGTCGGACAGCGCAGTCAGTCGCCATGACGGGCGCTTGTTCGACAGCATGGCGCGACCAAGGCCGGTCATGAATGCGGCAAAGGTCACCAGCCGCACCAGCTTCTGCGCCAGGTCGTCGAGATCGTCGCTGAGGATGCCGTTCCAGTTCAGCGCCAGATACACGAAGTGCGCCGCCAGTCCGACAGTCAACGTGTAGGCCAGCGCGATGGTTACAGCTAGCGCGCTGCGACGCAGATGGCCGGCAGGCATGCGATTGGTAGTTACCTGTACCAGTACGCGTTCGATCAGCCATCGACCGACCGTCAGCAGCAATACGGCGACGATCAGGCAAAGGATGAGCGGGGTACGGTTTGGCGGCTGCCATGCTGTCGATACAGCGTCGGCGACCGAGCTGTTCAAGCGTTGTTCGCGGGCGAGATCGTCGGGAAACGCTTGTGCCGGATCGACCCAGAAAGCGCGACTGAAAGGTGTCGCCGTTCGCGATGCCAGCGATGCCTGAAACTGGTCGCGTCGTAGTTCTGAAACGTGTGCAGCCAGTTGCGTTGCCTCGGTGCTCAGCGAATTGGCTTGTTTGATCTGGCCGTCCAGATCATTTTTTGCCTTGCCTAGCTGCCGCCGCTGCGCGGCCAGTTCCGACGATTCGGCCGGCGCGCCTTTGGCAGGTGCCGGGCCAAGGACATCAAGCCGTGTCTGCAGGCTGGCATCCTGTGGCGACAGGCTGGAGGCAAGCTGTTCGGCCTTTTGCTGCACGGTCAGCGCGTTGGTGCGCAAATCGTTCAAGGGCGTGTCGGGCTTCTTGGTGTCGACCGAACTCTTGATGTTGTCGAGCTCCGCGCGCAGTTGGGTCAGCGTCTGGGCTGGTTTCAATGCGGGCGAGGCGGCGGACGAACTGCTGGCTGGTGCGTCTTGCGCCAGCGCGATGCCAGCGGAAAAGGTCAGCAGGAAGACGAACAGATAGCGAAGCGAGTTGGGCATCTGCCGATGATCCGGTCCTTGCTGCGGTCGGTCAACCGAAATGGCGATCCACGGTCGTCAGCTTTGGCGCAGTGTTCAGCCTGCGCAAGCCATGCTTGCCGGCATGAACGGCGTGGAAAAGGCTGGCTGGCTCGACCTCGATACGGACGTCGCCCTGGCGTGGGATGGCGACGTTAATCACGCGCGAGCGCTGCAAACCGAACTTGCCCTTCGCGTACGACTGGATGATGACTATCCGCCGCTGCGCTTGCTGGCCGGGGTGGACGTGGGATTCGAGGCGGACGGTGCGATCACTCGCGCGGCGGCGGTTCTACTGGATGCGCAGAGCCTGCAGCCGGTTGCCGAAGTGGTGTCGCGATTGCCCACGCGCATGCCATATATCCCCGGGCTGCTGTCATTCCGTGAGTTGCCGGCCGTGTTGCAGGCACTGGCCGAACTGCCACGGCAACCCGATCTGATCTTCGTCGATGGGCAGGGCGTGGCGCATCCGCGTGGGCTGGGTATCGCCGCACATCTTGGGGTGATCACCGACCTGCCGACCATAGGCGTTGCCAAATCGATTCTGGTGGGGCATCACGGTGAACTGGGTACATTGCGCGGCGATCGGACGGATCTTGTCCATCGCGGCAAGATCATTGGCACGGTTCTACGCAGCAAGGATCGCATCAAGCCACTGATTGTCTCGCCCGGGCATCGGGTGAGCCAGGCCGCTGCGGCGGATCTGGTACTGGCTTGTTGCACACGCTACAAATTGCCGGAGCCCACGCGGCTGGCGGATCGGCTGGCCTCGCGTCGGGACAAGTCGAGGCAGCAAAGTCTGGATCTTGGTCCGGCATAAATGCCGATAAACGTTGGCTGCTTCCGGCCAGTGTTTCGCACTCCAGGCGTTTCCCACTCAAGCGCACCGAAGCGTTCCGGTTTGTCGCCTGGCACCCGGCAAGTGTTGGCTCTTGCCGTGAATTAGCCCACTTGCAACCCCATGTTGGCATGACTGCAGTGAAGTGCCTGACGCACAATGACGGCCTGCAGCTTCTGGAGTACCCATGATTTTTCGCTGGTTCGAATCCCTTATCGACGCGTTCAAGGAACCGTCCGACGGCATGCCGCCACAGGGCGTGTGGCGTTTCTACGTGTTCTATTTGCGTCAGGTATGGCCGGTATTTCTGGCGGCAGTGATCGTGGGCTTTGGCGTGGCGATCGTCGAGGTGGCGCTGTTCGGTTTCATCGGCAGCATTGTCGACATGGCCAAGGGTGTGCCCGGGCCGGATTTCTTCCGAGTGCATGGGCGCGAGCTGATCGGCATGGGATTGATTGCGCTGATCGCTCGGCCGGTGTTGAGCAGTCTGCACGATCTGCTGGTGAACCAGGCGATCGTGCCCAGCCTGACCAATCGCATCCGCTGGCAGAACCACCGTTACGTGATCCGCCAGAGCCTGGGTTTCTTCCAGAACGACTACGCCGGACGCATCGCCAACCGCATCATGCAGACCGGTGCCAGCCTGCGCGAGTCGGCGGTACAGATTGTGGACGCGCTCTGGTACGTCACCATCTACACCGGCAGCGCGATCGTGCTGTTTGCCAAGGCCGATGTGTGGCTGGCCGCACCGCTGGTGGCGTGGCTGATCGGCTATGTCGGCCTGATGGGTTATTTCATTCCGCGCATCAAGCAGCGTTCATGGCGCTCGTCGGAGGCAAGGTCGAAGTTGATGGGCCGCATTGTCGATGGCTACAGCAACGTGCTGACGCTGAAGCTGTTTGCGCACACGCGTCGCGAGGAGGCCTATGTCGCCGACGCGATGGGTGAGCAGACCGACAAGCTGCGCCACATGACCCGCCTGACCACGGCGATGGATGCCAGCATCACCATCCTCAATGGATTTCTGATCGTCGGCACGTCGGGTCTGGCGATCTGGCTGTGGAGCGAGGGCAAGATCACCGTGGGCGCGATTGCGCTGTCGACCGGGCTGGTTATCCGCATCAACAACATGTCGGGATGGATCATGTGGGTGGTCAACGGCATCTTCGAGAACGTGGGTACCGTGCAGGACGGCATCACCACCATCGCGCAGCCGCGTGCCGTGCAGGATCGGTCGGGTGCGATGCCGCTGGCGGTGACGCGTGGCGCCGTGCGTTTTGACGACATCCATTTCCATTATGGCAAGCAGGGCGGCGGAGTCATTGCGGCGCTCAGTCTGGCGGTGCGCGCCGGTGAAAAGATCGGCGTGGTTGGGCCATCCGGTGCCGGCAAATCCACCCTGGTCAATGTATTGCTGCGTCTCTACGATCTGGAGAACGGCCGCATTCTGATCGACGATCAGGACATTGCGCAGGTTACCCAGGAAAGCCTGCGTTCGCAGATCGGTGTGGTGACGCAGGACACCTCGTTGCTGCACCGATCCATCCGCGACAACCTGTTGTATGGACGTCCGGATGCCAGCGAGGCGCAGATTCTCGATGCTGTGCGCAAGGCGCGTGCCAATGAATTCATTCCACAACTCGTCGATGGCGAAGGTCGGTTTGGTTATGACGCGCTGGTCGGCGAGCGCGGCGTCAAACTGAGCGGCGGACAGCGCCAGCGCATCGCCATTGCCCGTGTGTTGCTCAAAGATGCACCGATCCTGGTGCTGGACGAAGCCACCTCGGCGCTCGATTCCGAAGCCGAGGCGGCGATCCAGGACAGCCTGGATATTTTGATGCAGGGCAAGACGGTGATCGCGATTGCGCATCGCCTGTCCACCATCGCCCGAATGGATCGGCTGGTCGTACTGGACAAAGGTCACATCGTCGAGACGGGTACGCATGCGGAATTGATCTCGCGCGACGGGCTTTATGCTCGGCTGTGGCGTCGGCAGACCGGCGGCTTTGTTGCCGCGGAAGACGTGATCGCCTGAGCGAGTGGCATGCCGGTCAAGCTGCTCTCCGATCCTAGCGATCGACCACGAATCAGCGCAGTAACGCGCTCGTTTTTATCAAGCGGCTTTTCGGTTTGGTCATGATCGGCAAATGCAGGGTCGCCAACTATTTCAAAGACTCAACGAGATGAGCTTCGCGGCGCTGACAGCCGTGGTGACGATTGTCACAGACGATCGCTGTCGCTTGCCTCTGCTTTCGAGCGGGCCGCAGATGGATGATCTCCCCACGCACCACGGTGGTGCCGGAGAAACGCCATGAAAAATTTCGTTGCCAACTCGAATATCAATCGGTCCCTCGCTCTCGTGTTCGCTACCTTCGCCACGTTATCGACGGTCGTTGCCCTGTGTCACGCCAGCCTGCTGATGGCTGCCTGAGTGCTGCCAATATTTCGCCTTGTTTCCATCCATCAAAGCACCGCCCCTGATTGGTCGCGCTGCAGGAGAACGCTCATGAACGTATTCAATAACGGCAACGCTCACGACAGCCGCGTCAACGACATGTTCGGCAAGCTGGAGAAATACATGCCGGTGATGTTCGCCCTGCTGATTGCCTTTTTCGCCGGCAAGGTGCTGAAGAAAATGTTCTGGACCGCCTTCGGCATGTATATGGCACTGCACTACAGTGGCATCCATCTGTTCGGTTAAGTGCTTTGAAACTGCCACTGTTCGGTATGCGGATCGGACATGGTCGTGGTTCTGCGTCATACCGGTGCTGCGGGCCCGCGATGCTTTAAGCTATTCATCAGTTACCTGGCGGAGAGCTGAAATGTCGGATACCAAGGCGCTTATCGAGCGTTACTACGAAGCGTTCAATCGCGCTGATTGGGGGGCCATGCTGGCTTTCCTCACCGACGACGTGGCGCACGATCTCAATCAGGGCAGCCGTGAGCTCGGTCGCGAGGCGTTCCGCGCGTTTCTTGGACGCATGCAGGGTAGTTACAGCGAACAGCTGGAAAAAGTCGTGGTGATGGTCTCGACCGATGGCTCGCATGCAGCGGCCGAATACGAAGTGCATGGCACGTATCTCGCTGACGACGAAGGACTGCCACCAGCCAACGGTCAGCGTTACGTGCTGCCGGGCGGGGCGTTTTTCGACATTCGCGATGGTCGCATCGCCCGCGTCAGCAATTACTACAATCTCAGCGACTGGATTGCGCAGGTCACGGGCGGCTAAAGCGTGGCCGTGCGCGTCATCACCTGCGTGGGCTCGGCCGTTTCGCCGCACCTGGAAGACCTGGCGCGCTTGCGTATTGCCGTGTTCCGCGACTATCCGTACCTCTACGACGGCGATGTCGGCTACGAGCGCAACTATCTTTCCGCTTACGCGAACTCACCACGCAGCATTTTTGTTTTGGCGTTTGATGGCGACACCGTGGTTGGTGCATCGAGCGGCATCCCATTGACGGATGATGGCGAGGCATTCCAGCAGCCATTTCATGAATGCGGTATGTCCATCGACGAGGTGTTTTACTTCGGCGAGTCGGTGCTGTTGAACACGTATCGCGGGCAGGGCGTCGGTCATCGTTTCTTCGACGAGCGCGAAGCGCACGCGCGCCGGCTCGGCGGTTTTCAATGGACGGCGTTCTGCGCGGTGGAGCGTGACATCAACGATTTGCGCTGTCCGTCGGATTATCGAGCCAACGACGTGTTCTGGCGCAAGCGCGGCTATCAGCGGCAGGAGACCATGTTTTGTCGTCTCAACTGGAAGGAAGCGGGCAACGCTGAGCCGACGTCGCACCAGCTGCGTTTCTGGCTGCGTTCACTGGACGACCGAAGCGAAAGGTCGGAAGGCTAAACTATGTACGGGCTTTTCATAAAGATCGTTGCATGACCCGCACACTCGCCGAATGGCTGTCGTACCAGGAAAAAGTCAACGTGCGCAGCATCGAGCTGGGTCTCGATCGCGTGCGAGCGGTATGGCAGCGGATGGGTGCGCTGGCGCCAGCGCGCCGGGTGATTACCGTCGGAGGCACCAACGGCAAGGGTTCCACCGTGGCTCTGCTCGAAGCGATGCTGATGGCCACCGGCTTGCGCGTTGGCAGTTTCACCTCGCCGCACTTGCTCGACTACAACGAGCGCGTGCGGATCCATGGCATCGACGCCGATGATGCGTCGCTGGTCGCGTCGTTTGAGCGCATCGAGTCGGCACGTCTGGCGATAACGAACGAGGCGGGCACGCAGGACGAAATCCCGCTGACGTATTTCGAATTCGGCACACTGGCCGCACTGGATCTGTTTGCCCGTGCCGACCTGGATGTGGCCATTCTCGAAGTGGGGCTGGGCGGGCGGCTGGATGCGGTGAATATCATCGATGCCGACGTGGCCATCGTCACGACTGTTGATCTTGACCATATGGACTGGCTGGGGTCGGATCGCGACAGCATCGGTCGCGAGAAGGCCGGCATCGCGCGGCCCGGGCGTCCACTGATTGTTGGTGAAATCGATCCGCCGGCCGGATTGCTCGACGCGCTGGCGGTCATCGGTGCGAACGTGCAGCGTGCAGCCGTCGATTTCTCGATCGAGCGTCTCGACACCGGTTGGCGCTGGCAGCATCGTGACGGCATGGCCATGTTGTTGCCTGATCCTGTGCTGGCCGCACCGGTTCAATACGCGAATGCCGCAGCAGCCATCGCAGCGCTGCATGCGTTGTTTGCCGATGAGGCATCCATTACGGCGAAGGACTTTTTTGCAGCTATCAGCCTGGGCCTGCGCTCGGCTCGGGTACCCGCGCGGCTGCAGTCGCTGGGCGGTGATCCGGCGTTGGTCGTGGATGTTGGCCACAACCCGCAGGCAGCCCGCGCGCTGGCGGAGTGGCTGGATACGCAGCCACCCACCCGTGTGCACGCGGTTTACGGCGCGCTGGCGGATAAAGATGTCGCGGGCGTGATGACGGCGCTCGGCCGACGCATTGATCACTGGCATCTAGCCGGCCTGGATGCCGACACGCCACGTGGTCTATCGGCGGCATGGCTGGTGGAGCTGCTTGGCAAGACCCTGCCGCAGGCGTCGTTTGACGCACATCCGGATGTGAAAAGCGCCTTGGCGGCCGCTTACGCCAGTACGTTGCCGGGTCAGCGCATCCTTGCGTTTGGCTCGTTTTTTGTCGCCAGCGCAGTCATCGCTGAAGCGACGAATAAACCTGCGTCGCCGGATTGAGCGTGGCGGGCGACGCGGGCGGGTATAATCGCCACGTTACGTACCGCGTTTGCCGCTTTGGAGCCAAGTCTTGAAAACACGCCTGCTGGGTGCCGCCGTCCTGCTAGCACTGCTGGTTCTGTTCGTACCGATGTTTTTCTCCAGCAAGCCGCCGACGCCGGGTGGTGATCAGGCGGTAAGCCTGGCGATTCCGCCCGCACCCGATCGCGATCTGCAGACCAAGACCATGAGCCTGAATCCGGACGCAGCCGTCGGCGGCCCGAGCGGCGCGGCTTCCACGGCGCAGGCGAACGCGACGAAGGTAACGCCCGGCGCCAGCGGGCAACTGGCGACGGTTGATATCGGCTCCAATCGCCCGCGCGACGTGGAAACCGATCCGCTGGCGGGCAAGAAGCCAGCAGTGACGACGGTCACAACCGGCTCCGGTGCGACATCCGCCGAGCCGGTTATCCCGATGCAGAACAAGATTCCGGCCAGCGTGCCGGTCGCAAATCAGCCTGCTGCGATTACTGCCGCGCAGAGAGCGCCAAAGGCATCAGCGGCGGTTGCCGACGCTACGCCAATGAGCGGTCATGGCAGTTACAAGGTCAACCTCAGCGCCTACGCCAGTGCGGCGGGTGCGGCCAGTTTGCAGCGTCGCGTGCAGGCGTTGGGTTACCCGGTAAGTAGTCATCCGATTACCCAGGGCGGTCAGCCACGCACGGTGGTTATCGCCGGGCCGTTTGATACGCGCACGGCCGCTGAAGCGGCGCGCCTGAAAATTACCCAATCGGTTCCTGGTGTGCCCGCTCGATTGCAGCAAGACTCCAGCGAGGACAACGCTCCCGCACCGGCGCCTGTTCCTGCCACAGCAAGCCGTGCGTCGGTCGCGACTGCTGCGGCGCCGGTCGCGACGAAAGCACGGGCCGGTGGCTTTGCGGTGCAGGTTGCCGCCATGAGCAGTCAGGGCGATGCCAATGCGTTGCGCGACAAATTGCGCGGCGCCGGTTTCGACGGTTTCGTGGATTCGGCGCAGGCTGGCGGTAAACAGCTGTGGCGCGTGCGCGCTGGTCCGCAGACGCAGCGTGCCGATGCGGAGCGTGTTCGTGATCAGATCAAGGCCAAACTCGGCATAGCGGGCAATATCGTTCCGGTGCCCTGATTTCAGTACCGTAGTACCGGTCAGGTCTTGGCAGTCAACTAACGCGTCAGCAGCTCAGGTGAATGGATGAACTGGACCGACTGCATCATTCTCGGCGTACTGGCCCTTTCGGTTCTGATCGGCCTGTTTCGCGGTCTGATTGCCGAAGTGCTGTCGCTAGTGATCTGGGTGGCTGCCTTTTGGGCGACATCGATGTTTGGCCCGGTGGTATCGGCGCAGTTGTCGCATGCGATCACCTCGGTGCCGTTGCGCACGTTCGTCAGCTACGGCGCATGCTTTGTGATTGTGCTGATACTGGGCGCGATCATACGTTTCGCCATCAGGCGGTTGATCTGGAGTGCAGGTCTGTCCGGTGTTGACCGCCTGTTTGGCACGGTGTTCGGCTTTGTCCGTGGTGTGCTGATTGTGGCGGTGCTGGTGTTTCTGGTCGGTCTTACCGGCTTCACGAAGGAATCGTGGTGGCGGGAATCGACGCTGGCACCGCAGTTTCAGGGTCTGGCATCGTGGCTGGGGCAGGAGGTCCCGGCGAACATTCCGGCCAGCGTACGCGATCACGTTCATCCGGAAGCCGTGCTCGACAAGATCCATCCGTCCGACATGCTTGACCACATGCCAGACTTGTCCAAGCTGCCGCACGTCCCCACATTTCGGTCGGCACCAGCCCCTGCAACATCACGCACAGCGTTACCGGCCCCCGCGACCAGCGCGGCCACACCCTCTACGAATCACTGAAGCAGGCTACGACCATGTGCGGAATCATCGGTATCGTCGGTATCACCGAAGTCGCCTCAGCTCTCTACGACGGGCTGACCGTGTTGCAGCATCGTGGCCAGGACGCGGCAGGCATCGCCAC